>LFCJ01004254.1_pt1 | contig 10498 bp, 12 predicted proteins | sample 643141 | NCBI WGS metagenome assembly LFCJ01 (sample SAMN03766243, study PRJNA286221) | soda lake metagenome | biome: soda lake; feature: Kulunda steppe; material: water; isolation source: sample B1-Br-g2 brine of Lake Bitter-1 | place: Russia: Kulunda steppe | collected 2010-07 | reverse complement strand
CAGTCCCACCCGCCACAGTCCGTGAACCCCACACGGATTCTCACCGTACTGGGGTTCGGTGGAACTGCAAACCTGAAATCTCCAACGCTCAGGATTCCTCCGTGTTTACGCGGAGGAGGATGTCAATTCTAGAGGTCGTGGTCCGGGTCGTCTTCGACCGAGCGTTTCAGCGAGTCACGGCGGGCCTTGGCATCCCGGCCAGTGGCCTCGAGTAAGAAGTCGTTTTTCGCGTCGACGGCATCGGCAGCGGCCTCGAGTTCGTCGGGTTCGAGTTCGGTGGGGTCACGTTCGTGGAACTCGACGCCGAGTTTGTCTTTTTTGCCGGAGTATTCGACGGCACCGACGACGATTTTCTCGAAGACGGGGTTGTCGGGTTCACCAACGACATAGAGGTCGCTGCCTTTGAACTCCTGGGTGTCGGTAATCGGGCCAAAGTACTCCTTGACGCTGGCCTCCATATCAGGAATTCGCTCCTCGAGATATTCACCGCGACGCATCTTGTACTCCTTCATGGATGGGAGATATACGGCGGGGTGTTTACCTCTTTTCATAGTCGACGTTCAGTGAATACGATACGTTATCTCAGACGGACGGCTATCGCCGAATCTCGAACCCCTCGAGGCCTTCCGGATCGTCGTACTCGGCGGAGACGTCGTCGACGTCGGCGGCTGGACTCCCCTCGTGACACCACTCGACCATCGCCTCGACGTCGTCTTCGGGGCCTTCGAAGACGGCTTCGACGCGGCCGTCGGCGAGATTTTTCACCCAGCCGTCGATTCCTCGCTCGCGGGCCGTATCGCGGGTGGTTGCCCGATAGAAGACACCCTGGACTGTCCCGGAGACGAACACGTGTGCGCGGATTCGATCTGTCATGGACGAACCGACGGTATCGAGGGTAAAAAGCCCGTTCGTCTGACGTGTGGCTTCCGTGTGTCAGCCCTCCGGCGTGCGACCGTTACACACGCGAAGGGGCCCCACCGGCCGTCAGTCCAACCGATCGGTGGCGGTCCGTGGGACGGCTTTATACCCACTGTCGTGGGAGACTGTCTGAACCGCCCACCATGCCAGATCACGTTCTCGTGCCGATCGACGGCTCCGAACAGGCCGACGCTGCCCTCGAGTACGCGCTCGTATCCTTTCTGGACGCGACGTTCAGTGTCGTCTTCGTCGTCGATCCAGCACACGACCACGAAGCGAGCGTCGGCGGCTCCGACACCGCTTTCGACCGCACGAAAGCCCGGGGGAAACGGATACTCGAGCGTGCGAACGCGCGTGCCGAAGATCGCGGACTGGAGATAACGACAGAGCTCCGAACCGGCAGGCCACACACGGAGATTCTCGAGGTAGCAACCCGTGTCGATCACGTCGTGCTCGGAACGCACGGCCGCTCGCCGATTACGAGCCCGTTTCTCGGTCGCGTGAGCGAGGCTGTCATCCGACGATCTCCCGTCTCGACGACGGTCGTTCCCGAACCAGTCGACGCCGTCCGTGCCCGTGAGTTTCCCGGGCGGATACTGGTCCCACTCGATGGCTCCGAGCAGGCCGACGCCGCCCTCGAGTACGCCCTAGAGACGTTCCCGGAAAGCGAACTGACAGTCCTCCATGCGCTCTCGTTGCCGTTCGATCGGCCGCGTGCCGATGTCGAGGGGACGTATCTCGAGGCGATTCTCGACGATCGAGAGGCTCGTGCCGAGACAATCTTCGAGGACGCACGGGAGATTGCCACGGAGCGGGGGGTGACGATCGAGACAGCCGTCGAAAACGAGTCGCCGGCGAGGGCGACCCTCGACCACGCCGAGACGAACGACTTCGACCAGATCGTCATGGGAACTCACGGCCGATCGCTGCCAGCGCGGCTGATTATTGGATCGGTCGCCGAACGGGTCACACGACGGTCGAGTCGGACGATAACCCTGGTTCGAGGGCGTCCAACCGAGCCGTCCACCTGATCACGGGACGCTGACTCGGCGTACAGCCGAGCCTGTCGACGTTAGAATGCCGTCCAGCCGCCGTCGACCGGAATGTTCGCGCCGGTGATGTACGACGCCTGCTCGGACGCCAAAAACGCAGCGACCGGGGCGATCTCTTCGGGGTAGCCGTGTCGGTCCATCGGCGTCTTCTGCTCTAAGAAGTTATAGAACCGTTCGTCCTCGAGTAAGTCCTCGGTCATCGGCGTTTCGACGAAACCGGGACAGATGCTGTTGACGCGGACGCCCTGGTCTGCGTAGTCGATTGCGACCTGCTGGGTGAAGTTGACGACGCCGCCTTTCGCGGCGGAGTAGGCAGCGGCCCCCTTGCCACCGACCAGCCCGTAAATCGAGCCGAGGTTGATGATACAGCCATCGGACTCTTTGAGATGGGGCAAGGCGGCTTTCGTGCCGTGCATGACGCCATCCAGGTTCGTCTCGAGGACGGTCTCCCACTCAGAGCGTTCCATCTCCTCGACGGAGGTGACCGAGGCGACGCCGGCGTTGTTCACCATCACGTCGAGGCTACCGTGTTCGTCGACGGTATCCTCGACGAGTGCCTCGACCTGGTCGTACGCCCGAACGTCACAGCGTTCGAACTGACAGCCGAGTTCTTCGGCCGCCGTCGAGCCCTGGTCGTCGTCGATATCGGCGATGACGACGGTCGCACCATCTTCGATAAATCGGCTGGCGATTGCCTTTCCGATGCCGACAGCGCCGCCGGTCACGATTGCGGTCGTGTCCTCGAGCATTGTGCTCGTCCGCTACACCGACGGCGTATAAACCCGTTCGTGACAACACGTCAACCGACACGTCACGGCTGTTGATCGGTCAGTAGAGTGACCTGAGCCTGGGGGTATTAAACACCGAATCGTGGTAAGCCAGAGCGTATGACCGTCCAGATTGCTGGCGTCGCCAGCACGCCTTACGGCAAACACCCGGATTCCTCGACACGTGAGTTGTTCACCGACGCCGCCCTCGAGGCCCTCGAGGATGCGTCGCTTTCGGTCGACGATATCGAGGAACTCTACGTTGGGAACTTTATCGGCGATCTGACGGACGACCAGGCCCACGTTGGCGCGATGGTCGCCGATTATCTCGGTGCTCGCCAGGCCGCCTCGATGCGGACCGAAAGTGCCTGTGCCTCGGCGAGTTCGGCCGCCCGGTCGGGCGCTCAGGCGATCCGTGCCGGCGACGCAGACGTTGCGCTCGTCGGCGGCGTCGAGTTGATGCACACCGCCGGGCTCGAAGAAGTCACCGACGCACTGGCAAACGCCGCGGACAACGAGTACGAAAACGAAGCCGGGCTGACTTTTCCCGGCATCTACGCGCTAATCGCACAGGTCTACATGGACGAGTTCGACGTCACGAGCGAAGATCTCGCCGCCGTCGCGGTCAAAAACTACGACAACGGCATCTCGAACCCGATCGCCCAGCGCCAGGAAGAAACCGACGTCGAAAGCGTCCTCGAGTCCCCACCCGTCGCGACGCCACTGTGTCTGCAAGATTGCTGTCCGATCACCGACGGCGCAAGCGCAGCCGTCCTCGTAAGCGAGACGTTCGCCGACGAACGCGGCCTCGAGACGGTGGTGTCGTTCGCCGGCAGCGGTCAGTCGAGTGACTCGCTTGCGTTACAGGATCGACCGGATCTCGCGCGAACCCGGGCGGCCGAGCGGGCGGCCGAACAGGCCTACGAGCGTGCTGGCATCTCGGCCGAGGACGTCGACGTCGCCGAGGTTCACGACTGTTTTACGATCGCCGAAATCCTCGCGGTCGAATCGCTCGGCTTCTTCGAACGCGGCCAGGGAGCCCGCGGGGCCGTCGACGGTGAGACGGCCCTCGAGGGGCGTATTCCGGTCAACACCTCCGGCGGGCTGTTGGCGAAAGGCCATCCCGTCGGCGCGACAGGTGTCGGCCAACTCGTCGAGATCACGAAACAACTCGAGGGGCGTCACCCGAATCAGGTCGCCGGTCCGACGGTCGGACTGACCCACACGGTCGGCGGCAGCGGAGCGAGTTGTGTCGTAAACGTCCTGCGGGCGGGGGGTGTCTGACGATGCAGGAGTGGTTCGTCGACGTCGCCGAGCACATCGCCGACGGCGACCCCATCTACCTCGCCTGCGAGGAGTGTGGCCAGGTCGCCTTGCCACCGCGGACGGTCTGTCCGGACTGTGCGGGTCGATCGCTCGAGCAACGACCGCTTTCGGAGACGGCGACGGTGACCGCCGAAACGACGATCTTCAGTTCGACGCCGAGATACGCCGAGGAGACGCCGTATACGATCGTCATCGCGACGTTCGAGGAAGGCGTACGACTTACGGGTCAACTCCGCGGTGCCGAGACAGTCGAACGCGGTGAGGAGGTGCGCCTCGGCGTCGAATCCGATGGCGATCACTGGCTGATTACGTTCACCCCATCGGACTGAGCAATACGTCCGGAACTCACCGTTGAGACAGCCCTCCGGCGGCGAGGCCCCGTGTCGTCGAACCGAGCCGGCTGTCGAACGTCGACGCTGCCAACCAGAACGGAATTCCCACACCAACGATAGCTACCCGTGGCAGAGACCCAGTACAGCGAACGTCCGCGTCCGGAGTCCGAATCCGAAGTCGAGTGGCACGCTCGATCGCTCGAGGAAATCTACGAGACCGTCGAGAGCTCAAAAACGGGCCTCGACTCCGAGGAAGCTAGCGACCGCCTCGAGCGATACGGCCCGAACGAAGTCGAAACCGATTCGGGTGCTTCGCCGCTTCGGATCTTCCTCGAGCAGTACACCTCGGTGTTGATCTGGGTGTTGATCGTTGCAGCGGGCGTGATGGCGGCAATCGGTGAGACGATCGACGCGGGCGTCATCGCCGGCATCGTGGTGTTCATCACCCTGTTTGGGTTCGCCCAGGACTACCGCGCCGAACAGAGCATCCAGGCGCTTGCAGAACTGTCGACGACGTACGCGATGGCCAGACGCGACGGGGAAAAGACCGAAATCGACGCCACTCGAGTCGTCCCGGGCGACGTGATTTTCGTCGACTCAGGCGACGTCATTCCAGCCGACGCACGGCTGCTCGAGTCGTCGAATCTCCGCGTCGACGAATCGATACTCACCGGCGAGAGTATTAGTGTCACGAAGACCCCGGAGACGCTTCCCGACGACGTCACCATCGCCGAGCGCAAAAACGTCCTGCATAAAGATACCGTCGTCGAGCGCGGGTCTGGAATCGCCGTCGTCGTCGAAACTGGCCCCGAGACCGAAATCGGCCAGATCGCAACCGCACTCGAGGAGGCAGACGAACGCGACACACCGTTTCAGGCCGAACTCGACCGACTCGGCAAGATCATCGCCGCGGCGGTCATCGGCGTCGTGACGATGATCGCGGTTGCGGAACTCGTAATCGGCGACACCGAGCCAGTACAGGTGTTTATGACCGCCGTCGCCGTCGCCGTCTCCGCCGTCCCCGAGGGGCTTCCGGCCGTCGTTACGCTCTCGCTTGCACTCGGTGCCCGACGGATGGCCGAACAGAACGCACTCGTCCGCCGGCTCCCGATCGTCGAGGCGCTTGGCTCCGTCGACGTCATCTGTACCGACAAGACCGGAACGCTGACCGAAGAGGAGATGACCGTCACCCGATTGGCGGCCAACCGCGAAATCTACGACGTTACCGGCACCGGCTACGACACCGACGGCGAGATCCGCCACGATGGCGAGTCGGTCGACGTCGACCGCCTCGAGAAACTGCTTTGCTGTGGACTGTTGTGCAACGACGTCGAACTCGGCCGGCGCGAAGACCGCAACGAGTCGGCCTCCAAAGACGGCGAACTGGCCTACCTCGGCGACCCCACCGAAATTTCGCTCTTTGTCGCCGCCCAGAAGGCCGGCTTCGACCACACCGAACTCCGTAAACGCTACCCTCGTGTCGGCGAACTCGAGTTTACCTCGGAGCGAAAACGGATGACTACGCTCCACGAGACGCCCGACGGCGGCCACGTCGCCTACACGAAAGGCGCTCCCGAGGTCGTCCTCGAGCGCTGTACCCGTGAGTACGTCGACGGCGAGATTGTCGACCTCACCGAGGATCGGCGAGCCGAAATCGAAGCCCGAACCGAGTCGTTCGCCGAGGACGCACTCCGTGTCATGGGCTTTGCGTTCACACCGGATGCAGCAGAGACGATACCCGAAGACGATGAACGGGACCTGGTCTTTCTCGGCCTGCAGGGAATGCTCGACCCACCCCGACCGGAAGTGGCAGGTGCACTCGAGGGCTGTCTAAACGCCGGTATCGGCGTCGTCATGATCACGGGTGACAACGCGACCACCGCACGCGCGGTCGGCCGAGAGATCGGCCTCGAGTCAGCCCGCATACTCACTGGCCCCGAACTCGAGGAGCTAAGCGAGGGGGAACTCGCCGAGGTCGTCGAGGACGTCGACATCTTCGCGCGGACGTCACCGGAACATAAGACGCAGATCTTACAGACGCTACAGCGAAAGGGCCATACGGTGGCGATGACCGGTGACGGGGTCAACGATGCGCCGGCGATCAAAAACGCCGATGTGGGCGTCGCGATGGGGATCCGCGGAACGGACGTGACCGAACAGGCTTCAGATATCGTCTTACTCGACGATAACTTCGCGACGATCCGGGATGCCGTCCGGCAGGGCCGACGGATCTTCGATAACGTCCGGAAGTTCGTCAACTACTTTCTCTCGGCCAATGGCGCACACGTTCTCCTGTTGTTTTCGGGCATTATGTCCGGCGCGGGGCTCGTCATGACGCCGATCATGTTTCTATGGATTAACGTCATCACGGACGGTATCCCCGCGTTGACCCTGGGTGTCGACCCCGAAGCCGACGACGTCATGGATCGCCCGCCCAGGCCGCCGGGCGAGGGCGTTATCACCGACCGGATCATGTCGTCGATCGGCGGGATCGCCGTCCTGATCACGGCCACGCTGTTGCCGCTGTTTTATTACTACAACCAGGTCGTCGGCGATCTGGTGGTCGCCCAGACAATGGTCTTTACTGCGTTCGTGTTCATGGCAATCGCCCGTATCGGGGCGATCAGGACACGGTACGGCCTCGGCCCGTTCTCGAACAATCGCTGGCTGGTTGGCGCAATCGCTCTCACCCTCACGCTGCAGTTGCTCGTCCTCTATACGCCACTGAGCGTGCTCTTTGGCGTCACGCCGCTTTCGGTTGGCCACTGGCTCCAAATCGGCCTCGTCGTCGCCGTCTTCTCGATCCTGATGGCTGGCTTCGTCGCCCTCCAGGATCGATACTTCGATCGCTACTGATTGCCACAGCGTCGAGTGACTCGAGATCGTTACTCGTCTGTCTCCGGCGACTGGTCATGTTCAGTTAGCTCCGCTGTGGACTCGCTTTCGGGATCGGGCTGTGGGCCGCCGCCGGTCTGTGCCTCGTGGGCATCACTCCAGCCACCGCCGTCGACCACCTCGAACAGCTTCCGCCAGTTTTCTTCTGACTCACCCTCCGGAAGTTGATCACGGAGTTGCTGGAAGTCAGATGGCGGGACGACCGTTTCGACGAGGTCGATGACGATCCGCGCGTGATAGGCGGCTTCGGCCGGGGCAACGCTCTCGATATCGCTGACGCGTTCGACGAACTCCTGCCAGTCAAACCGCTGGCCGTGTTCCTGGACGGCACCTGTCATGTACCACTTGATCTCGAGCGGGAGCGACGCAGCGAGATCCTCGGCATTGCCCTCGGGAATCCGCTGACCGAGGGTCATGAGCGTGGCTCGAATCGCCCGTACCGCACGACCGGTATCCGGTAACTCGAGTCGGTGCTGGATCTGCCCGGTGAACTCATCGAAGTTCATGCAGGGTATCGAAGGCGTCCCAGCATCGTCAATACCCGGCGTACGAGTTGCAATTCCAGACCATCACCCACACCTGATACCGGGTCGTCTTCCGCACACTACTACGAATTGAAAATTAGTGGCGGCTTCTTTAGCTGTCGCCTGCGTGTTCGCCCATGAGGAACCATGTACGACAACGTACTCATCCCGACTGATGGGAGCGAACCGGCCGATACGGCAGTCACCGAAGGGATACAGTTGGCTGTCCAAAACGACGCAACTGTCCACGGCCTGTGTGCGATCGAACCCATTCCCTTAGGCGGGTTCGCCGCAGGTGCCGAACCAGCAAGCAAAGAGTGGGGGTCCGTCGTGGACGCACAGACGGACGAAGGCGAACAGGCCACGGCCGCTATCACCGACGCCGCCCAGCCCCAGGGAGTCGATGTCGTCGAAGCGATCCGACACGGAACGCCCGCCGAAACGATCCTCGAGTACGTCGACGAACACGACATCGACGTCATCGTCATGGGGACACACGGACGGTCGGGAATCGACCGACACGTGATCGGGAGTGTCACGGAAAAGGTCGTCCGAAAGAGTCCAGTCCCCGTCTTGGCGGTCAAAGCCGGCGAATAGTACGAATCGTGTAAGGTTTATACTCGCTGGCGTGGCCAGCCCACCCGATGTACGACCGCCTGCTCTTGCCGACGGATTCGAGCCCCGGCGTCGACCGTGCGATCGACCACGCTATCGATGCTGCATCCCGCTACGATGCGGAGTTGCACGTCCTCTATGTCGTCGACGCCGACGCCTACAGCTCCTACCCCGGCGACGAGTACGTCCACGAACTCGAGGGCCTCGAGCGAGCGCTCGAACAGACCGGCCGGGACGCCGTCGAGGCGATCACCTCCCAGGCCGACGCTGCGGGACTCTCGACAGTGACCAGCATTCGCCACGGCATCCCACACGAGGAGATCCTCGAGTACACAACTGACGCGGATATCGACATCGTGGTCATCGGCTCGAAACACCGCTCGAGTGAGTACCGACAGCTGTTAGGAAGCGTTGCCGAACGCGTCGCCCACATCTCCGACCGACCGGTGACGATCGTCAAGACGCCAGTCGACGACCACTGATGATCGTCAAGACGCCAGTCGACGCCGCGTGACCTCGAGTTCGATCGGATACCCGTGTGATCGCCACCTCGGGCGGCGGTTCACGACGGACGTCCGGCAGTATCAGCGCCCACCGGTCCGGAGATGGTGGAAGACGTACGTCTGGGCGTAGCCGGCATACTCCCCTCCCAGTCGCTTCCGGATCGCTTTCGAGGTCTCAGCGTAGGAGCCACGATCGCAGTCGGGAAAGTACTCCTCGATGGCCGTTTTGATCCACGTATCAAGCGGGACAGCTTCCTCGAAGCCAAGCGAAAAGAGCAACACACAGTCGGCTACCTTCTCGCCGACGCCGACAAACTGCGTCAAATACTCTCGAGCGTCTTCGTACTCGAGGTCGCGGGCTTTCCCGGGATGGGCCTCGCCGTCTGCGACCATCTCCGCCGTCCGAACGACGTAGGGTGCCCGATACCCCAAGCCGAGATCGCGCAGTTCGGCTTCGGTCGCCGTCGCAAGCTGATCTGGCGTCGGGAACGCGTGATACGTAGGGCCATCGAACTCGATGGTGTCGCCGTATTCGACCGCGAGCGAGGCCGTCATCGAATGGATGCGACTCACTCGCATCTGGGCCGAACAGATAAACGAGATCAGACACCCGAAAGGTGGATCCTCGACGAGGCGGAGCCCCCGGTGGGCGTCGTATGCCTCGCGGATCAACGGATCCGGCGGCGCACGTGCGACGATGTCATCTAAGTCGTCGTCGAGACAGAGCAGTCGTCTGATGATTGGGTCGGCGTCGGTCGTCGACTCCCACTCGAGGACATCCCCCTGTTGTCGAACCCGAATCACGTCACCATCGACGACCGTCGAGTACCACACCCCCGGTGGGCGCTCGCCACCATACATGTCGCCGTCTTCGCGCCGCCAAAGGTACGTTTGGCCGCTCTCGAGGGTCAGATAGAGGTCGAATCCACCCGCGAGGTCGGCACATGAAAGCTTCCCGGTTTCCATCTGTCCGGGTGTTCGAGGGCCAGGGCTTGGGCCTTTCGAAGGGCGTAGATTCCTCGTCATCGCCGTATCGGTCCCGGGGCGAACCTTGATACTGTAGGCGATATAATGTGTGCGTATGAACTGCAGGGTTGTCGTCGAAGCTGCAGTGCCGGTGTTCGACGTGGAGACGGAAGACGAGGCGATTCGCATCGCCATCTCCAAGACAGGAGAGATGTTGAACCCTGATTTAAATTACGTCGAAATCAACATGGGCGAGCGGACCTCTCCATCGGGCGAGGAGCTTCCACCCGCGTTTATCGCCGCCGACGAGGCACTCGTTGCCCTCGAGTTGGAGATGACGGTGTTCAACGTCGAACGCGAAGAACACGCCTCGCGTATCGCCCGGAAAGAAATCGGCCAACGACTCGAGAACATCCCCCTCGAGGTGAACCTCGTCGAAATTATTGATGAAGACGACGAGGCTGAACAGGCCACAGACGAAACTGAAGAATCCACAGACGAGACCGAAGGGTCTACAGACGAGATCGACGGATCAGAAGACGAAGACATCCTTCCGGAGTTCGAAGATCTCGTCGAGTAGCCGACTGTTCTACCGTCTTT
>LFCJ01004253.1_pt1 | contig 10498 bp, 7 predicted proteins | sample 643141 | NCBI WGS metagenome assembly LFCJ01 (sample SAMN03766243, study PRJNA286221) | soda lake metagenome | biome: soda lake; feature: Kulunda steppe; material: water; isolation source: sample B1-Br-g2 brine of Lake Bitter-1 | place: Russia: Kulunda steppe | collected 2010-07 | reverse complement strand
GGCGGGTGAAATCGAGTGACTTATACGGAGCCGACGGAAATCTGGTAGCAAGGGCGCTTAGCTCAGTCTGGACAGAGTACTTGGCTTCGGACCAAGTTGTCACGGGTTCAAATCCTGTAGCGCCCATGCGTTTTCCGAACGATTAGAATCCGACAGACAGCGGCGGGTCGTTTATAAAAAGACCCCCGGTTCGCGGATTTGATTTCGTTCGATTATCGAACGATTCTGAAATACGGCGGTGCTGTCCTGCGGTTCGCTACATCCAAAATGTGTGTGCGGGGATGTAATTGTATCGGACAGTCGTTAAGTACGCCGACTGCGGTCAGCGACCAGTGGCGCGATAAGGACAACGATGAACTGATTGCGGGTGAACTCGTGGTCGGTTGTGACACACGTGTATGAGAAGTTGTATGCGATGCCAACACCGTACTCTCTTTGCCTCCGTAATACCGGATAGAAAGGGTGTGGAACCATTCATAGAGGATAAGCACCACGGTCGCCAGCAGAAAGATGAGAAGGACATCTAACGCGTTTGTCCACCACTCAGCCCCGGCAGGTGCGAACTGAAACAACGCCGGATGACCGGTGACAGCTTGGAAAAGGATACTGAGCCCAGCTATAGCAATAAAGACGCATAGCGAACTGAGCATCGTCATCTGAATCGTGAGACTATGTGTCAGTTGGAGGTCGACAAGAACTGTTTCAGCGTCACTGTCCTCAATTGTATCGATATGAATGTCTCCTCATTAACGGCTTGATTGCTGGATCCTGAGATTCGTCCTATCGGAGAATATAGATTTAATTTGATATTCTCAATCTGCCTCCTTGAGAGGAGCCCCCCTTGGCGCTTCCCCAAGGTGCCTCGTGAAGGCATCGGCTCCCAACAAAGTGCCACCCTCATAATCACACTCGCTCGCGACATCCACTACCACATCCCCCACTTTGCCGGCCAACATCACGAATCCATCTGCAGCGATCAGGATAGGGATTCATCTATTGAAATCAAGAAGAGCATAGCGATCCCAGTCTCCAATAGAAGGTTCAACCTGATACCTTCGCCTGATGATTTATATACCTCGCATAAGGAGATGATAGTTGAACGATCAATGTTTGATCTTCTATTTCCGGTTCTTTTTGATATCGGTGCTACAGTGATTCTCTTGGCAGCAGCCGTCCTCCTCGCCTATTTCGTGGCCTGGCCACTGTTGCAAGTAGTGAGTGGCCGCCTTCCGTGGCTGCAGTTCCCGTTGAGTTCGCTTCGTGTGAAGACGCTCTTGCGACGGCGACATCAGAAAGGTTGGGTGTGGTTAGTCAAGGAGCTGCTTCCAGAACGGAAATCCTGGCTCACTCACTGGAGCTTCCTCTGGGTCATCCCTACCGGGCTTCTCATCGCAGTTTCCCTTGCGTATGTCCTTGAACCGATGACCGCTGGCAGCTTCGACAAACTTCAGACCACCTGGCAAGCCCAGCTCACCATCACCAGCCTCAGCTTCATCGTCCTTATCTTTCTCTTGGACCAGATCTACCGAAGTCAGTACCAGGAAGGCGTCATGCAGGACTTCTTAGCAGCTGCTCGCGCCATGCCAGTCATTTATTTCTCCCTGTTCACTGGTGGCATCATGGCATACGCCTACTTCCAGCTCTCTCGCGAGACAACCACCGCCTTTGCGACCGACATTATCTTCCTCCTCTTCGTCGGGACCATCACCAGTATCGGCTATGTCTACTACCGGGTTGCACGTCTCATCTTCCACGATCCGAAAGACGAGTTTATGCGACAGGAGATCAAACGGGGTATTGACCAGAAGGTGGACACGGATGCCCGCCAACGCATCGCGAACGACATTCTCAGAGAGACACTCCCTGACTTCGTCCAGCTAAAGAGCGACACCCATTCAGTAAGCCACCGAACTGATCTCTACACCGCTGACGAAATTGGCACCGTCGGCCACGTCGCAGATGTGGACCTATCGACGCTGAAAAAGGCGTTCAATGAGGTTGAAGATTCACTTGATGATCCTACAGACCCCGAAGATATCCAGCTCTTACTCAGTGTCGAACTGGGACAGAAGTTAGTCGCGGGCGCGCCGGTCCTGTCAGTTAGTACCCGTAACGGTACCGCTGTCGATGTTCCTCGTTGTGTTGGTGAGGTACTCGGGCAGGCAGTCACTTGTAGTGACTCCCATCCCTTTGATACAGGGGAGGATCAAATCGACCGGAATCTGGACTACATCAATGACTCCTGTAAGCAAGCGATCGACAACCTGAATTCCTCGGGATTACGCCGGCATATGGAGTTCTACAGCGATATCCTGCAGTATGTCACATGTTCCTCGATAGCAGCATCAAGCATCTCAACTGGTCTTATCGACCGCATTCATCGGGAGTTCTACCATATCTTCGATGCAGCAGCCGATACAGGAAATACAGAGTTGATCAACACGATACGGGCACAGACCTTCCACATATGTCTGCGGTACCATCTCCAAGGTGACAAGGCCCTATTTGACAAATTCCTCGGTCTCTATACGAACTACTATAAGATCCTGGCGTCCCAGTCAGGAAGCGATACAGATGACCTCGTACATGGATTTCTCGTCTCGATCGAGAATCTCGAGACCCGGTTGACAGCTGAACTTGGACGGGCTGAGACAGAAGACGAAGTCGACAAGGTTGCAGCGAACCTTCTGAGCTGGTATGAAGTACTGGAAGAGGTATTCCGTCATTCCATCGATGTCGGTGATGCGAAGACGTTCAATAATGTCTGGTCGCTGGGGGAGGATGAGTTTCTCTTAGCGGATCCACGACGATCCTCGCCAACCATCTACAAACTCCAACGCCAGGTCGAGGATGCAGACGATGACGAAGAACGTGATCGACTTCAAACCCGGTTAGATGTGTACAATGAGAAGGAACGGGTCATCGATCTGTTCCAAGAAGGATTTGAAGAAACGCAGTTCATTGCGGCTGCCCGTTCCTTCCACGCGCTCAAACAAGGAGAGTTAGCTGAGGCTACCTTTGATAAGATATTCGATGAATCGATCAGTACGAGTCTGACCTCCATCAGCAAGCTCTCTGAGATATACTTGCGGCTCCGCCATAATCCCCAGATAGTGAGCTTGCTCAGATGGGAATCCGACGACTCGGATGTCTTCAAGGGTGCCCAGACCGGTCTTCCAGCCACAAGCACCTGGCTCAAAGAATTCTACTGCGTGCTCTGTCTCCTGCTTATAGAGCCCGACGACTATCCTGACGATGACATCGACCCAGATGATAACCCCTTGACCAACCTTGATGTGACCAAACAGACCTACCCTGGGTTCCAAGAGACGTTAGATGAACTCGACGAGGAGGTGTTCAAGCGACTTCCAGTCGCAGACGAGCAACTCAACCATTTCAAGGAACGGAAAGAATTGTTTCGCCGGCTGGACACGCAGATGCAATCGGTCTTAGAACGACGTGAGGAAGATCGGCTCATCGAAGCAGACCTTGACCCGGAAAAGGTCGAGAACTACGAGGAGAGTTACATCTCCCAGTTCGTCGATAACTTCACCCTCCGCCAAGCATTGATAGATATCGGCTGGTGGACTCAGTGCGATATCGACGATCCCGATGCGATTCCGCCGTCAGGCTACCGACGGTGGTATCCGAAACATCCTTTCATCGAAGACCAGCGCGAAGAGTACGTCCAGCACCTTGATGCCGATATCGCCTCCCACATCACCGTAATCATCGACCGCATTTTTGACGAGTGCGATCCGTATCTTGCGACAGAAACGGTGTCGTCACATGATGCATTACCGGAACAGGTCACCGACCTCTGTACGGCAGAGAACCCGGTTGCACTGATCATTGGACGGTATCGACCACGACGTGCCATCCGGGATAGCGACGAGTTCGATCTGGACTATGCTGAATCAGACCAATGCGTCGGGGGCTACCAGTATGCAGACGACCAACCCCTGATACCTGTCTACAGTGAACCGGAGTTAGAGCCCGATGTACTCCTCTTAACCGAACCGGCCACACAGCCCACGTTCACAGAGCAGAGTGAATCAGACGCGCCCGTTGACATCGAGATTTCTGCTACCGATCGTGACCTTATCCTTGAAGTAAAAGGAGAGGAAGAGTACGATGAGCTATCCGAGGACGAGATACGGGAACTTCTCCAACGGGTCTGGATGCAGATCGAACATCGACTCACCATCGATGTCTCCGACAACATCGGTGTCAGTATCTCGGTTGAAGACCAGCCCTGAACCTGATCGGTTTGCCGATACAGTAACCAAGCAGTGCTCTCAAGGAGGTACCGTTAGTCATCAGTGGTATGAGTGATGACGAAAGCAGTATCGGCATCCGAGAGCAGATCGCAGAATTGGAGGCTGAGTACGGGATCGAGTTCCCACAGGAATTGGAGATGCGGATGCTGGAAAGTGGGTTCCAGGAACTTGCACTTGAGCACGGTGACTCAGTGCCAAGCGGGATACGGCGGACCCTGACGCTGTCCTCCTTGAACCGGATCTACGGCGGGATGCGTGATAGCATCCAGTCGGTCAACGAGATGCTGGATCATGTCCCCGACGAGGAGTTGGACGATGATGAACTGGAACAGGTGGAGCGTGGCCTGCTCCGAACCTTCATGGCTGATGACATCCTCATCTTTTTTGTCCTCGCACAGGACACCATCGAGAACCTGACTGTCGATATCCTCAACGAGGAACTGATCGACGAGCACTACCAGGGCACAAACGAGACGATGAAGACACTCCGGAAACGCCTGCCCCAGCCCGGCTGTGAAGACTCGACGTATCTTACGTTTTATTTCAATCTTGGGCCAAAACGAGTCAGACTTGACCCTATACAGACAAAGAACACATACTGCGAGTGTCCCAATCACAGGTATCCACCTCCGGTAGATTCCTTCCTCATTTCGTTGAGCAACTCTTGTCTGAGTTCACGTTTCTCGGCGGAATCCCGTTCGTCGTAGGTTCCGTCGATGATCTCCTCACTCACATCGCAGCGGTCGCTGAGGAAGGGCTTCGGTGCCCCCTCGCGAAGCATCTGTGTAATGTACCCATGTCGCAGTGCGTAGGGCGGACGACTAGACGGACACTTCGAGGCACAATCACTAGATTCTGCGGCTTCACAGGTCTGCACATCTCGGTCATGGGGACACTCAGCGCCAATCTCACACGGACGACTCCATTTGTAGATGTATCGGCGCATCGTCGACTTTGACAACCGTCCGTGTTTGCTGGTCAGGAATGGGCGACGACCAGCAGCTGTCGTGACCTCGATCCGGTTATCTCGGATAAAGTCCTTGAAGATCTGTGCGACTTTCTTGGATAGGCCAATTTCACCCTCTCCTTTTTCGCCGTTCTTGAGCGACGTCTCTTCCGGACGATGATGCAGTTCTATATATGGGTTTTCGCAGTCCAGATGCAGATCTACGATATCGAGCGAGTGCAATGCACCGGGACGGCGACCCGTATGCGAGTAGAATACCCAGACGACGTGTTCAAGGGTGGCATATTCGTACTTTTCTAGATACTCCAGAATCGTCTCAAGTCGATCTGCATCGAATTCGATGTTCCGGACTCCTTCACCATCCTTGAGGGTTGGTATGTCGATTTTATGCTTCAATCCGCGTGGTGCCGCCTCGATGTCTTCCAAGAAGTTCACGAAGTCCTGCAGTAGGTACATCTCGTCTCGCATCGTCTTGGCCGCGAGTGGATCCGACTGATCGGCGGACTCCGTCTTTCGCCATCTCCGGTATGCATCGATAGTCCGGCCATCGAGGTCATTCAGATTCTCAATACGCCGCATCTCACAGAATTGCTGAAAGTATTCCAACTTGCGACGGTACTCTGAGACCGTCCCTGGCCGGATTTCAGAGGACTTACGCTCAAGGAAGCGGTCTATCGCTGCTTCTGGGTGAATCGGCTCAAGCGACTGGCCGGCAAGTTTAATGAGATCCTGAACCTCTTGCGGCAGGTTTTCGATCTCGACTGTTTCACTCATAGCTTATCACCTACCAACCGACAACTGTGTTGGATCGGGGAGCGATACGACTCGAGCGTCTGTGTGTAACTGTTTCTGTACATAGGTGACAGAATCAAGACCGATCTGATATCGACCGGACTACGAGCACTCCGGCGACAACTCAACACGGACTTCTCTGGGTTCTCACTCTTTACAGAGCGCTCACCCAAACTGTGCGATATAAATTTCTCTACAACGGCTAACCTTTCCAATAGGCATTATCCACATCTGGAGTCTCCACTACTGGGTTTCAATCCGGAGCCCTCGCTTCACTCGGGCGATACAAACAACTCCTAAAACTCACCGCGGAAGCAATCCCCCTTGAGGGGAGGATCGGGTTCAACACTCGATGTTCGTTTTTCCAAGTGGGGGGTGGTGGTCATTGCACTATGCCATTAGCATATAGTTGTAGACGTTACAGCTTGGTTAATAGGGCAAAAGTTGGATCGAAATGGAATGTTACCAAGTGACATAACACAGGGTGAAAATCGTTGTAGAAGCGTGGACCTACAGCAAGTTCGATTTGACATTTCACATCACGCTGAACCGCTTCCAGCGATTTTCAAGAACATAGCGTAGGCGTCAGTCACGAGGAGATGATCTGCTGGGTTGATGATACCAATAGTTTGTTGCAGAGTTTCCTCCTCATTCCATCTGAAAAGGTCTGCCCCGTTCCAGCCAGCCCCGGGGTCGCGTTCGATACAATCAACTAGATTTTCATCCTGCAGAACATTCCGAACCCATTCCTTGTTGACGCTATCTACATTACTCTTCGTTGCTTCAAGTCGCTTGTTAACGGATTTGTGTAGCGTTTCAACCGTCTGCCAACTTTGCCGATCGTCAGAGTCAGAAGCTCTGATTAGCTCTTCAACAACTGCCACTCGCTTAGTTGCATTGTACCAATCATCGATAGTTAATTGTCGAGGAGAGATCCATTCCGGCGATGCACTTGTATTGACATAGACAGTACTTCTATCGACCGATTCACCCGGGGTTCTACCAAATCTGAGGATAGCTTGGAAAACTAAATCATGAGTGAAATGACGGTAGATCGTTTCGCCGAGATCTGTACTAAATTCGAGTGTGCTTCCGGCCGTCTCGTCGTCGCTACGCTCCGGTTGCGTCGACTCACCACAGAGTGCACACCACTGTTTCACTACTTGATCGCCTGGATACGGGCTTCCGGAGATGAATCCGAGTGACTCATCTTTGAACCGGTTAGAGCTGAGAACAGATCCGTAGTTCTGTGCTCGATAGCCATCCTCACCATTCTCAGCTGATTCGACACATTTTCCGAACCAATCTCTCGACTGATAGTTCTTTAGAGCGCGCTTTCGCGAAATAATCGGAAATTTTCGGTCTTCGATGTTTCGAACAAGTGCGAATCTCTGCTGATCTCGAGAGGAAATTCGTCCGCTAGAATAGGGATGTCGACTCTCGGTTACCTGAATAACATCGATCTCCAATCCTTCTTTCAGATAGTGATCAATACTGTCTCGCTCGAGAACCTGTTTCTTGTCGAAGTTACAACCGAAGACGACGTTCCACAATCGCCTGATTGGAACCGCATCCAGTCCAATCACCTGTTGGGCCTTCTCTAATGGCGGTGGCTCTAAAACAACCATCTTCCCGGAACTTCGATCACGAACACATCTGCTCTCGGAATTAACGCCGAGTTCATCCCACAGTTCTGGATCGTAGGCAAGTTCCATATCGGAACCCATTTTTTCCATTACTAGCAGCGAGCATGTGAGGAAAGCAGACAGCTTGTGGGCAGTATTATATCGAGCAGAAGTTATCCCGAGAACTTTCTTAACTGTCTGCTCATCAGCTCCTCTTTGCATAAACCAGTCTAAAGCAGCTTCGTAGTCCTCGTCTTCACGAGTTCGCGCCTCGATAAGATCTGTGATATTGTCAAGTGGGATCTCATCGACAGATTGTAGGAATTCCGAGATGAGTTCATTTGGCTCGTCTGAGATATTTGAGTCATCAGATGGGAACGATTGTATAAATGGGTCCTGATTAAACTCATCAAATATAACGATACGATTGAGGAGATATCTCGGATTATAGGCGTGTTGATGATTTCCTATTAAAATATCGATGTTATCAAAATCGTGATTAAGGCGCTCTCGCTTGTCGACATACTCACAGGGTGATTGTTCCGTGTGGCACGGCATAGAGACATTATTCCGGTCTGTATGAAGTTCCTTAGCAGAAACGCCTTTGGCGTACAGACGTTTCGCCTTTTGTGTGTCGCCAGAATTGTTGTCCTGAAACGTGTCACAATGCCGATTAGGGCTCGGAATTTTTTCTACTCGAATGTCGGCGGTTCCTTCTTCATCTTTGAGTTTCTCTACCTCGGTTTCGGCTTGGTCGTAGAGGTCTATTCGGCCTGCAAGGTACAGGACGTTATAGCCTTGTGCAGCCAAGCGAACCGCGTTATAGGTTTTCCCACTAGCGGGCGGTGCTTCAATGAGAACAGGGTCCTCTGATTGACACGCTTCTGTGATAAGATTTTGAGTTCGGTCTCGAACTTCCTCGATCATATTACACAGAGTATGATTCCTGGTATCGGTGGGTATCGTTTTATTTACTGGGGTTCTGTTAGGAGTGTTTCAACTTCGATAATATTCGATCAATCTCACTCGCGTTCGGAGACGAAACAACGGGGTGGCACAATTGCATTCCACTCCAACGTAATTCGCACAGACCCTTAACAAAGCAACAGATGAGGGCGTCTAAGTATAGTTGATTCCCTTTGAGTTGACTTAGAGATGAAATAAAACCCTCTAAGTCAATTTAGATAGGGAAATCTGAATCGCCAGTTTGAACCGAATTCCGATCCAATCTAAAAGATGCTCCTTACAAATCATGCTGGAAATATCAGAACTTATATCATTATCTCACTGAACTATACGCGGGCTTTCAGACGACTGCTATACCTACGGAAGATCGTATCCACAGTTCGGACAGAAGCTCTCACCGCCGTCCAATAGATGCAAACACTCGACACAGATTCGGTTACTTGGTGACGTAGCGATGTCTTCGAGAAAATCCATTGCTGTCTGTGATTCGGCACCTGGCCCATACCCGTCCGCATAGCCTGGGAGTGTTGAAGCCCACTGGACGATCCCCTCTTCACCGACAACGGCGACATTCCCGGCGATATCGAGTTTCCCGTAGTATTTGAAGGCTTCCGACGGCGTCTGTTCGGTGACCGCATTCAGGGCACGGTTGCGTTTGAGATCGCGCTCGTATACCTCTTCAGGTGAGAAACGCCGCACTTCACCGGGGAAGTCAGTGATCGGATCGTGTTTTTCGTCGATTCGATCAATTTCGACGGTGATGCCGTGCCCATCATGAAGCTGCGCTAGCAGACGTATCGCGTGGTTGTGCATCTCTCGTATTTCCCCGTCTGCGTAGTACCGTACCTTCATGATCCTGAACCGGTGACTTCTGTAGTCACGATACGGTCGGTGAGGCTCCCTGCGAACCAGGCGTTAGCGATCTCGGTGGCACGATCGATCATTTCTTCGTGGCTCATGTCGGTGTTGTCGGACGACTCGAAAACTCGCCATCGTTCCTCAGCTGATTCGAACACGAGTAGGTGGGTCACCTCTTCATATTTATGAGAAATGCTTCGATCGTACCCAGTGTCGGGCCGGGAAACCCCATTTCACCGTGGATTTTGGGAGGTCACCTTCGCCGACCTGTTTCACGATGCCGTCCGTGATCGGCTGATTCGGAAGCGACGAAAGAAACGAAGGCTTCGTTTCGGAGCCTGAATCATCGGCCATATCGAGAATTCGTGGAGGAACCTTTTGAATCCACGTCAGTCGAGACAGTTGCAGCCCGGTTGGAATGCTTCACAACGAATACAACCAAAGGTCATCAAATATCAATGGCTCTGTCCCCCACGGTTTAGTAGCATCCACCCCGAGCGGTAACGTATGGCTCCGTTCAGCGTCTCGTGGCACACGCTTCTCGAGGAACTCGACGATCTCCCGGAGGGGGCCACGTTGCTTACGCCGCTATCCCACGACCGCTTTCGCGTTACTGACGTCCAAGAGCAACGGGTCGTCATCGAGTTTCTCGACCGTGAGATCGACGAAACACGACCACTCCAGCGTGACCAGTTCGAAACACTCTATCGCCGAATTACCGAGGAACAGGGGGGCTTCGAACTCGACCGACTCCCGCCGGATGCCGATCCGTATCCGGCAGTCCTCAGTCTCCATCCGCGATTCGAAATCAATGAAGACCAGGGCCGAATCGTGGAGAAGGAGGGTCCGACGACCAGCCAGCTGCTCGACACGGAGGAGACATCCGATCCTGACGAGCAGGAGCGGACCGAACCAGATCTAGACGTGTACGCCGACGCATTGTTGCTCATCGACGCACTCGAACGCCACGAAGTAGACGTCCTCGAAGAGATAGACACAGACGAGCTAGT
>LFCJ01004252.1_pt1 | contig 10499 bp, 11 predicted proteins | sample 643141 | NCBI WGS metagenome assembly LFCJ01 (sample SAMN03766243, study PRJNA286221) | soda lake metagenome | biome: soda lake; feature: Kulunda steppe; material: water; isolation source: sample B1-Br-g2 brine of Lake Bitter-1 | place: Russia: Kulunda steppe | collected 2010-07 | reverse complement strand
TACAAAAGATACTAATTTGTATCAATTTCGGCAAATGTCACGGTCCAACTTTCAGGATCAGTAATACTAGCATCATCATGTTCTAATTCATCTGACAATGGCCTTACGATGTGTGTTGGATTTGTTGTAATATAAGACAGTGGTAGATCGGCGTCAGAATGAAACCCCAGATTTTTGAGAAGTGCTTCCGAATAACCCTGTGACGGTGCAACAAATAAGTCAGTCTCGCGATGATCAGCAAAGATACGTTGAAGAAGTGTAGATAGAGTTGCTTCTGGTATGTTTTTTAGTGGAACAATGTCGGTTAATTTGGTTGTTATCCGACCTAAGCCTGTTGTAGTTCCAGTAATGATCGCAGCTTCAGGTCCACGTTCACCTTGTGCAATATAAGTTGTGTAATTCCAGTCAGGGCTATCAAAACGCCAATTATAGAAAACTTTATTCCGAACTGCGTGTATCTCATCCGGTTTTGAAGACATATATAGCTCAGCAAGTTGATCTACAGGCAAGTTATCTACCACGTTGATCGAAACATTCGGGTTCGTCGGGGTACGACGGTCACAAAGTTGATTACGGAACCGAATTATTGGTGTTGCAATCACGCTTGCAAGTCTAATCAAGGACCTATCATTACGAGATTTTGTGATCGATAGTGCATTGTCAATCCGATAGTAGGATGGTTGTTCACTGACAATCTCCCAACCGAGTTTGAGATAGCCTGGTCGTGATTGATGATTCGGAAAGTTAAAAAGGAGCAGGTGATCTTCAGCATATATTTCAATGGCCTGTTCAGTCATGCGTGTGAATAAACCATTACGGCGGTGACCCGGGTGAACCATTGTATCACTCGGTTGTAGAGCAATACTTTGGTCTCCATGAATCCATAGTGGCAGCGCAAAGAATGGTCTTGCCCCAACAAGTTCTCCACCCTGAGTCGCGACAATCATTGGAATATGATCTATGTATGGATTATTCTTATATTTCCAATCAAACCATTCATCATTTTTTTGTTGATCGAAAACAGATTTATACAATTCAAAAAACTGCTTCCGATCACGCCGATCATACCGACGGATATTATATTCACTCATTAGTTTTAATTCTATCTGCTATTTCCGCCATTGTTTCGACCTCAATATTATAATTATCACGATACATAGCTATCAGTGATAAAATCTCCTGCATTCTATTTTTATCTTCAATTGTTGTAATATTGTTCGGATGTAACCAAAGATGAAGTATTCCATTGGAAGAATCTCTTAATTCCTCAAGACCAATTTTTACTTGTTTGACAACAGGATCACTTGAGATGGTTTTAGAAACTTTATTTGGTATTCCTTCGAAAGTGAATAAATACATTGATGCAGGAATATTTACAAGTCCTTTGCAGTCTACTTTTGGGGTTACAATTGGTGGCCCAGAAGTGCTAAAAATAAATGTGATTAATTTACCAGCTCGTCTGTACAAAGTTTTATCATACCACCTTTGCGGGGACATTCCCCTATAACATAAAAATCCATGATCAGAAAGTAATTGTCTATATCCAATGTTATTTCGTGGGAATACAAACGAAGTAGGCCGGAGATCGTAATCCCCAGAAACGTCAATACTGTATTTAAGCTCTGCTTCGGCAATTTCAGGAGTTGTTTCTTCTTTTCCAAACTCTACATGAGAAAACGAGTGAGAACAGATTTCATGATTAACTTTACTTTCAATGGTTTCTTCAATTAGATCTCGAGCAAACCAATCTGAGTCAGAACCACAGCCAGTACCAGGATCTCGAAAAAACCAACTTTCTCCTGCAGGATGGTCCAAATGGACACCATCACAATTTTTAAGGAAGAGGTGTCCAACGACAGCCCAAGTCGCGGGTATATCGTACTTATCAAATAAATCTAGAAGGAATATCCATGATTTGCGAGCATTCTTTACCCGTTTACTTGGTATTATTTTGTGATCATGGAATCCCCAAATAAGTTCCGCATCAATAGATATTAATACAGATGCCTTTTCCGTCATTGTAAAGTAATACATGTTTGGATAGTTAAGATGTTTTCGCCTGTGTTCAGTTAATAATAAGATATTATTTGATACTCAACACTTGATTTCTATCTATGGTAATGAAATAGATAATATACTAATGTTTGTCAAAAATAACTATTGCACTTCTGTTGATGCGCTAGACTGTCGAAATATTGAAATAATACGTAAATATATTGGTATTTAATTAGCTATTTATTGGTCAATAATCACTCACAGTAGTACATAAAATATAAATATAAATGACGTAGTCAAATTATCCACTCAATCAAGACCGATATATTAATGTTATTTGTTCGATTAGATTTTTGTGAACGAAGCGAAATCTAAACATGAATAACATCTTTGTATACAACCTGTCAACAAGCTCTGTAGACGGGACAAATAGCTCAAAACTGTGTGTAGAAGATAATGTTGGGGAAGCAATTCATATACATTGGAGAGATTTGAGAATTGAAACTTCTGTTGAGGACTTTGTCAAACTATCAGAAGAATTTATTGCTGCCAAAAAGGTGTTAGAAGATGGGGATAATTGAGAACGAATTGGCAAACTTTGAATTAAATAGTGGAGAAAATATAACTATTGAATTAAATGAATCTGGATCTATCCACGTACATATAGATAATATTAGAATCGGATGTTCGCAAGAAGAGTTTTGTCAAGTGGTCGATTGTATTTCCGATGGCAGAGAGAGGTTATTAGAGGTAAAAGATATTCATGGGAATTGAATTATCAAACCAGCAAAGAAATGCCTTCTTAAATGTCATTCGTGATCTAAATTCAAATGATATTCAATATGTGATATTAAGGCGACATGAGTCACTACCTGATACAATTCCGGGGTCTCAAAACAAAGAGTATGATATAGATATACTAGTAAATAATAACCATTATGCGAGAGCTGGAGAAATTTTTCGAGAGAACTCATTTGATCTGGGCCAAGTGATATCTGGCAATGTAATATCTTTAATATCAAGAACAACACAAAATCCAAGGATTGCAAGTGAAATATTGATCAATTCCCCTAGTAAAGCAATAGGATATGTAAATAAAGCGCTAAAGTCAACATCGGATTCAGAGGTTGCAGATTTTCATGGGTATAGTTGTTCATTTACAAATGAGGCTTTAGATTTAAAGTTACATGTTTATAACCACTTAGCCCACAAATCTCCAATGGATGGTAGTCGAAGAAGGTTGGAACCAGATGTAGAGAACCAAGTTTTGGAAAACAGAATCAATCGAAAGGATATATATGTAACATCTCCTCCTGAGGAGCTTGCTCATCTTATTTGTCATTGTCTATTCGAATATGGCGGTGACTTCCCAGAGTACTATACAATGAGATGTAGCAAATTAGTGGATAAAGTAATAAAAAATGATGATTACGACGTCCGATTTAGTAATATATTATCTAACATTTTCTTCCAGGCGATGCCAGTCGTAAAGACATTGTCTGAGAATAAACAGTTTGATCAAATAATAGATGATTTATATAAATATGATCAATATTAGAGTGATAATCAGATATAAATGTGAAATCTAAAACCAACTATTCTAACATATTAAATTTTTTTAAGATATGAGCTCGTTAAGCAACATAGCTAGTCGATTTACGTCTGCATTCTCTGCGAGGATTGTTTCAGTTGTATCGGGAGGAATTCTTATTTATGTTTTGTCTCAGATGTTAGACCCAGATGCATATGGTACCTTGTTTTTAGTTATTTCGATCTTAGGTATAATTGAATTGTTTAGTCGGTGGGGAATAGCTAGATCTACTGCGAGATATATCTCAGAATACAAAGAATCAGACCCCGGACAAGTTAGAGCCATAATTAAAACTGGATTTTTATTAAATTTGATTTCAATAGCTGTTGTTGTTTTTATTTTGATGCTCTCTTATGAATATATTGCAGAAATTCTTGGGGAGTCTGAAATAATTCCTTTTTTACAATTTGGAATATTGTATATTATTTTCTCAACGCTAAGTTATTTTGTACAAACAATATTACAAGGATTTGAAAACATAAAAATTAGCTCTCGGTTCCTTATTATTGAAAAGCTATCTAGGGCAGTATTCGCATTAGTATTTGTTGGTATTGGCTTTGGAGCAATTGGTGCGCTTACAGGATATATAATTGCAGTGTTCATCGTTTCTATAATCGGATTACCATACCTATATTTTAAAAAGTATAAAATATATAATGCCTCACCAGTACAGCAAGGACTGGTTGACAAAGTAGCAACATACTCGTTTCCATTAGTTATAACTCAAGGAGCAACTGTAGTTGACAAACAATTAGACACAGTGTTAGTTGGTTTCTTTTTAAATCCGCTCTCAGTTGCATATTATGTTTTGTCTAGACAAATAGTGCAATTTATTGAGGCACCTTTGGATGCACTAGGTTTTACCCTCGCACCCACATTTAAATCAGAACTTTCAAAAGGGAATAAAGAATTCTCATCGAGACTTTATAATGAATCGATTACTTATAGTCTAGCATTATATATTCCTGCAGCAACCGGCGTGATCCTTGTATCCCCAGTATTAATACAAACAGTATTTGGGGAAGAATATTCAGGTGCAATTCCTGTCTTGCAAGTATTATCATTATATATCGTAATTCAGTCGGTCACGAAGCTAACAACGAATACACTTGATTTTCTTGGTAGGGCACGAGAACGTGCAATTATAAAGACTGTTACCGCCGTATTGAATGTAATTTTAAATTTAGTTCTCATACCGATACTGGGGGTTGTTGGTGCTGCAATAGCAACTGTAATCACACACACATTATATGCAGTTGGAAATTTGTTTATAATAAGTCTTGAACTTGATCTGAATATGAGCGGAATTCTAGTCGGATTATTAAAAATATGTGTAATAAGTATAATTATGGCGGTGGTTGTGTATCCGTTTGCCATTATACAAGGAAGCTTGTTTTCCACGATTCTTGCTATCAAACTAGGTATTGGTACATGGGTAATACTTTCACATAAAATGAATGTGATAAAATTTAAAAAGCTACGTGACTTGATAACATATTAAAATCACTCAAAACCCGTTACACACTGAAATATTAAATATCGCTGTGAGTAGATGTTACGTCTACAAGACCGTTTGCAAATATTGTGGATAATAATAATAATTGAATTGTAACATTCTGATTAATATAATCATAATATTATAGTATTTTTATTGAACGAATAATTAAAGAGACTTTGGTTCATGAATTAAATAACTGATGAAGTTATCATCTCGAATAAATAATACTTTTGGCTCGACTAAAAAGGAGATACAATATTATGGACGTGCATCTATTCTATCACTATTGAAACCCGTAGCCGGGGGTCGTTTATTTACAGAGCTCACAGCAATTCGTGGTACCGTTCAACCATACAAATACGATGCCCCGGCCCCGCCACTCAGAACTATTAGGATCGCTCCAGCAGAGGTTCAATGGTGGACGACTGGATTATTAAAAGGGTGGGGTTTAGGTCAGATCCGCGGGGGAGACTGGGATATAAATAACAATATCCAACCAATTAACAATAGCGTGACACGTAAGGGTTTACGACAAAGATTTTTACATAACCGAGAGTGGGATGAGACGGTATACGTCAAACGAGCTGCTAAGCAGATCGATGTACATGGGTCATTTTGGGGATATGAATCTCTGTCCGAATTTAAAACAAAACGGTGTACTTATGTCGATCAACTATACGAGCGTATTCGTGAACAAGGTTATAGCCCTAATTCAGACTTAAAAATGCCCGAATCCGATATTCGCCAAGGTCGACAACAGTTGCATCACCAGTTAGAACCACTTGTCGCAATCGGACGAGATGGACGTATTTTTTACGTCGATGGTATTCATCGATTTACAATAGCAGAGATTCTTAAATTGGATATCCCTGTCAATGTACTTGCCCGACATCGTCGTTGGCAGAAGGTTCGTGATTGTATAGCGTCAGCTCGAACAATTAATGAAATTCCGTCTAGTATTCAGCCGTACGTACAACATCAAGATATAGACATACCAAAATAAACACACTAAGAAACGTTATTATAAATAAATCTTTATCAGCCTCAATAAAAGTGTGAATAGTATGTATATATTTTAATTTTTGTATACCATTGTAATTTGATCATCTCCAGAACTGTAGACAGTTGACTTATAAAACGGACTGACTTCGCTTATTGGAACTTTTCCACTTACCAATAAGAAATCTTCATCATATTCTATATAATATGATGCATACCCAGAATACAAATAATATCTATCTATCAACATTATTGGTTGACTATCTGCCAGACTTTCTGGGTTAGTGTGATTAATTACAATAGTACTAATTGGTAGACCATGATACCTTTCAGGATATGCACCAATGCGATGGTCTCCATAGTATTCCATTGATTCTGTTTGATAAAGAACTATATAATCAAGAAGTTGCTTTTCTTGTTCGGTGATCCCGTAACGCTCAATACTTGGTGTATCATCTATGAGTGGGTTATCAAGAGACGCTGTTGCAGTTCCACCCATAAGTACAATATACGGAATTAAAATAAATATAAAAAGTATAACTGGTAATAACGTATGTTTTGATATCTTTTCGCGGATTGAAGTTATCAAATATAATACACCAGGGGCAGCAAGTATAGCAAGCAGTATGTAAGTAAATGCCCACCAACGGCTCGGCATGAGATTTCGAAGTCCAATTACAGGTCCTGCAACAGTAATGATAAGAAGAACAGTAACAACGATACTCAATGAAACACCAATGAACGTCTCTTGATTTGATTGTTTCTTGCTTATCCAATAGAGTGCTCCAATAATCGAAAGGGCAAGAAGAATAGCAGACCCACTAACCTGTGCAAGTGTAAGACCAGCACTCCCAGCGGGATAAATTGAAGGATCTTGTGGAAACGTTAGTTCACTCCGAGTACCTGTCCCCGAAGCCATTAATGATCTAAATAACGATGCTAGTACTTGTTCAAAGAAGCTGACATTACTATTTGGTCCTTGATATTTTGTAGTGGTGAAATCAAGAAATGTGACTAATCCTACTAAAACTCCAAGATTGACCGCTTTCTTTGATCGGCTCAACGGGGTTATGAATACTACCACTGCAAATCCGATTATAGTAGTAATAGCAATAAATAGGCTAACTTGATGGGTGAATATCAGCCCTAATAGAAACACCAGAATAAAAATATAGTGCCGAATATCTCCATTTTTAATATATTGTATTAACGACAATAGTAGTAATGCAAAAAATACGAGACCAAGCGATGTTGGGATTGCGTGTATTGACCATCGGATGGCCCAGTCTGCGGTTACGTACAGAAACCCAGCAATCAAACCTACTTGTGAACTCCAAGAGTGAGTTGTGAGGATATATACGCCAAGTACAGGTAATATAGTAACTGAGAGGACTGTTGTGAGTGCTATTGCGTCACGAGTTGGAACAAGATATAGTAACTCACCAACTGCTGTTAAAATGTGGTAGAATGGTGCATAAAAATATTTATTTTGAGCAAAGGCTTCCAGGGACCCACTCATAGCGATCGATTGAGCCCAACGGCTGTGAGAATATATGTCTATACCACTATACATAGCGCTTCCATAATACGCCGTCAACCTATTAATTAATCCAGAAAGCAAAATGATCAATAAACCAGTACCTGGATTGGGCCTATTAAATAAATAAAGCGCTGAAAGAAGATATAATAAAAAAGTGAAATAAAATACAACATTAGTCCTTAGAAAACCCGAAAAAAAGTACAGCGTCATTAACAAAAATAAAACAATGAAATAAGTAATAAGGATTTGTTTTTGATAATATTCATTTTTATTGATGTGTTTAAAATCAGTATTTGATCGAAAAGTCCAAAAAATGATTGATCCAATTAAAAGAGCAGACGGGTATAATATTGTATAAGGGTTAGTAATGATTGTAGAGAAATATAGTCCACAAATACCGATCGTTATTATCACTGAGACTAATACCCGAGGTGACAACAGAGAATCAAGAATTGAGTAAAAATAGTTGTATTTCATTGTAATTAAGCAATATCTTCATAGGTTTTAGCTAAGTGTTCACCCATCTGAGATAGACTAACCTCATTAACCAATTGTTGTCTACCACCTGATTTTGGCTTATTATTAATAATATCTTGTGTTCGCTTTGAGATTTCAACCTCTGAACCACACACGTATGAATTTGAGATTTTAGAAAGGACTTGTTTAGTGAACCCCACATCAGTAGAGACTACAGGAACATTGCAGAGTGCTGCTTCCTTCACTACCATTGGACCACTTTCTCTCTTAGACGTAACTAAAACTAAGTCGCTGGCATTCATATACAACGGCATACATTGATAATCGATATCTCCCAGAGTAATTAGTTCCACAGTTGACTCTAAATTTGATATTACTTTTTTTGCCAACTCATAATTTTTTAATGGACGATCTGGAGAATATGGGAATAATATAATATTCTTGTCTGGATCCCATCCTAATATATCCCTAGCCGATTTTTTTGGTATTGGTCTAAATAAATCTATGTCGATACCAAACGGGATAAGACGATAATCACAATTAATATATTCAACCATTTCCTCGCTGGGAAGAATAACTTGGTCACACATTTTGCTCCAAAAATTTGTTATTTTGTTTGTTTTTCCCATAAGATCTGACCCCCATAGTGTTATCACTGTTGGTACCTCAGTTTGTAAAAGACCAATCGGTGCTGTTAGTCCATAATTCATATGAATTATGTCATACGAGTCATCTATCTCTCGTAAAGTATTTACATACGCACTTGCGTAATTTGTAATTGACCGTCCGTTATCTTTTCCAGAGTGAATTGAAATGACTTCATTTTTAATGCCATTCATTTCTAAAGCTTTTATTTGATTATCAAAAAATGGTCCACGCGTTGTAACAATATGTAACACTTTCATTACTTTACACCTTTTTCGACGATTTTTCTATAATAAACGACGGCGTGTCATTATAATCACTTAACAAAGACTTTCTTTCACTTCTCCAAACAGAATTATCATATGAAAGTATTATTCTAATTATTTTGACGAGATTACTAGAACAAGAATGTGGATCACGGTCTTTCAAAGCGTAGTATAGTGCCTGAAACATCCTGTACGGTCGACCGACGTTGTGAGTAAAATAGAGTACAAACTTGTGACCATCTGGTACACTTCTCATGCTACCATCTCCATTATTTGATCGAGAATCACCGAAGTAGTGTCAACCTTATTATTTATTAGACGACTCTGTTTGTCTTTCAACACTGATGGACTTAGCTCAAGCATTTCGGTCACCGCCTGAACTGTGAGATCTGTGTTTTCTGGTTCGGTAACAGTCCGTAAGAGTCCGTATTCAGTCTCGAGCTCGTTCAATACACCTGCCTCAAGTGTCGAGACGAATACAGCAGGTGTTCCAAGTACTGCACTTTCGATGGCCATTGTTGCACCTTCACCAACAAAAACATCAGCGTAATAGAGGAGGTCATGGATGTGATGTGGAGGAACAGTCATTTGATACTGTTCAAGTTGTGGTGGATATTCGCCTTCAGAAGTAATCACAATCTGTAGATCTTCCTTTTTTAGTTCGGCAATCAGTTTCTGTAGATCTTTGAGTCCTGCATGTCCAACATCATGAATTGCATTCCATGAGATGAGTCTAATTACCGCCAACTTCTTGTCAGGATTGATCCCATGTTGAACACAAATATCAACATCTGGTTCGTACCGATTAGGATGAAGATACGCAAGTTCATGATATCCTGGATACCTTACCTGTGTACCACTTACCTCCTTAGTGAATGATACTGGTGTACATACTCTATCAGCGAAGGGAAGTGCAAGTTTGTTTGAGAGTGCGGCATGCTCAGTGTCGGTAAAGAGAATGGTTGGTATTTTTAAGAGCGTGCCAACGTGTGAAACTGCGGGTTCACCGATTGCTAGCATCACATCCGGCTTGAATTGTCGTGCATTAAAAAAAAGACGATACTCGTATTTTATTTGGACCTTACCCATATCTACAATTGAACTAGCAGATCCCGCAAGTATCTTGTAAGAAATACCGTATTGCTCGAGAAGTGACGAAACCAAAGCTTTTTTCCGGGCTACAACTTTAACATTATGACCTTCTTTTATCAGTTCAAAGATAGCATTTTTAAAGAAATGAACATGAGCAGGGTGCTGAATCGATATCATTACTTTCATTCCCGAATTTGAACCTCCTTATTCTCGTTTACTTGCATATCAAACAGCATCGCAAACATCAGGAACATACTCCCCATCGTGAACAACATCAAACTGAGTGACGCTCGAATAAATAATGATTCACCAAGTACGAGGCCTGCATAGAGCGACCACATCCCTCCTAATACACCAAAGAGTGTTGTTACCGCACCGAAGTAGTAGAACAACGCC
>LFCJ01004251.1_pt1 | contig 10500 bp, 16 predicted proteins | sample 643141 | NCBI WGS metagenome assembly LFCJ01 (sample SAMN03766243, study PRJNA286221) | soda lake metagenome | biome: soda lake; feature: Kulunda steppe; material: water; isolation source: sample B1-Br-g2 brine of Lake Bitter-1 | place: Russia: Kulunda steppe | collected 2010-07 | reverse complement strand
GGGACTTGGACAGAAGGGGTGGTTTCTTTGTGCTGCCCAGGGGGAGAGGCTGCAGCGTGGGGCTGGATGTGGCAGGTGCAGGGGTGCCAAAGTGCATGCTGCCGCCTGGTGTGGTGGCTGCGTAGGGTGGCATCTGCAGGGCATGGCCATCGCAGTAGGAGTGTGCACGAGGATCCGCAGTGGGAGTGTGCACAAGGGTCCGCACACCGGCAAGCACAGGAAAAGGGAAGAGTGGGCTTGAGGCAGAAACAGGATGTGCACCTGCACTCGAGTGTTAAGTCACCTGTCCAGTCATGTAATTTTACAGACAATCAAACAAAACACGAGCGCCTCTGGCACTGAGACAGGCCCAAATCTGAACCATGCTCGCTTGAGCTAAGCCCGGCTTTTTCTGCCATGAAGCACAGCGCGCCCCAGAACCAACAGTGACCACAGCAAACCACCAGCCGCATAACCACCACCAACCGCATAACCACCCTGTGGCAGTCCACACCTGCTGAGTGCTGCTTGCAGGAGGCGCGCTGGGCATCTGCTGGTGGTAGTTATGGTGGTGGTGGTGGTGGTGGCGGTGGGGCTGTTGCCGCAGCTGCTGCGGGCGAGCTGGGCTCAGCTCCCGCTGGTCCCGCTGCGGGCTGCTGCGGTAGGTACTACCCTGCTGCTGCTGCACCTCAGCCGTGTACACCTTGTTCAGGGAGTCGCCGGAGCGGGCAGGGCGGGGGGCCACCTTTGGGGGAGGGCTGCGCCGCCTGACTGTCTGCTGCTGCTGCTGGTGCTGCTGCAGTGGGGCAAAGTGCCCCAGTTGCTGAGGGCTCCCGCTCCGCTGCTGGGGCCCTGCGGGCACATGCAAGATATTGCAGGCTGAGCACCAGGCGCTACCCCATGGGGGCACCTTGGGATGGGAGCAACAGTGCAGGGTGAACCAGACAAACAACAGTGCAGGGTGAACCAGACAAACACCTTGGGATGGGAGCAACAGTGCAGGGTGAACCAGACAAATCATGCGCTTGGCACAAGCTCAGACGAGCAGTATCACAAGGATCAGTGCGCAGCGACTGAACAGTCTACTGGGCAGCGCACATTTTTCTGCAGGTTATGGCTCGTGCCCACTCATCGCTTGCGCGCGCCACCCCCCATACACACACACACACATACACACATACACACACCTGGAGAGGTCTGCAGATGGTGTCTGGAAGATGGATTCTCGTAGCCATGCAGCAGCTGTGGGTGCACAGGGGGATCAGAGGAACAATCACAGGGATCTTGGCGTCACAAATTGTAGGAATCCAAGAGTCACGATCACATGGATCTTGGCGTCATGATCACAGGAATCCAAGAGTCAGATCGCAGGGATCTTGGCGTCATGATCACAGGAATCCAAGAGTCATGATCAAAGGGATCCAAGAGTCATATGATCACTAGGATATTAGGGCTGTGATCACAGGGGCACAAGAAAGGCAGAGCACTGGATGCTTTGGAGCAGCTCTGATGCTTTCAATGTGGAAACATTTAATATTCTAGCTGTACGAGGACGCGCACATCACAGTACTCTTGCACCTGTGTCCCTAAATTTATGAAGAGATACACTTTTAAATACACGCATATACACACAGTGCATACACAAACATGCACACACATACACACAGAGCATACGTGGCTTTTCCTTGTAAACATAAAGAATGCTATGTATACACAGCTCGTGCTGTGCACTGGTAACTGCAGTGGGTGCTTGAGCAGAGCTTGAACAGTACATCATGGAAGCAGATTGTGTGCGCACACTTGCATGTACACACCCGCAGGCATACCATCATACACACCAACATGCACACACAGATCAATGGCAGCGCACAGCAACACAGCGGTGCGCTGGACAGCACTGACCTGTGAGTGCAGGCTGCGGTTGGGCGACCACTCCCGGGCACCCGCAGAGGACCACATGCGAGGCTTTACATGTGCAAATGATGAGTGAGTGCCTTGGGGGTGTGGGAGGGTCGAGGTGGAGGAGGCAGAGGCAGGCCTCTGCGGCAGGCTTGGCTTAGTGTACAGGTCCAGCTGGCGCGCCTCTGGGCCCAAGTAGAAGCTTTGCAGGCGCTGAGGGAGCTGCACACAGCAGTTGGGGGGGCAGTGATTGCCACGCGCAGGGCATGTGGGCAGCATGTGGCATGTGATCACGCGTGCGTTTCGGGGGTTGAGCCGGTAGCTAGCGCGCAGTCTCAATCGTGGCAACCTACCCCTCAAGCAGCGAGGAAGGCACTTTTATGGATCTCTATGTCACGTATACACTCTGCATGGCAAGGGGCTTTCTGAAAAAGTGACAGGTGCAGCTGTGCAACATACGGACCTGGGGGGGCTCGTGGTGTTTGTAGAGTCGTTCCGCAAGGTACTGTGTGACAGTGCTGGGCTCCTTGTATGGGGCAACGAGCTCTGATAAGTACGTGTCTAGGACAGGCAGCTGCCCTGATCCTGTGATGTCCAACCCTTTTGCTTCTAAGCATTGCCTCACTCTCCTCTTAGCCCTCCGCTCCTCGGCGCCCGCGCTGTCTCCCTTATGGCTGCCAAGCCCTCTAGCGTGCGGACTGGATGGCACTTCTGATGCTAAAGTGTCTCTGATGGACGGCTGCCCAGCACTTGGCACCAATAGAACATCATTGGGTGCTGCGGATGGACTGTCTTGAGCCCCATGCCTTTGAACACCATCAGCTAGTTCAACTGCTCGTTCAGCCACTATACTAGAAGGTTCATCATCTGGCCTACGCAGCTCAGCAACTTCTGCTCCTGTTCCACTTTCATCCAGGGCTGCCATTTGCAACCCCTACATTTCTTCTCTTCCTAACTGGAGATTTTTAGAAAAATTTTTTGCAGCGAGTTGTACATCACCATCTTGATTTCAAGTCAGCGCAATTCTCCCTACATATGATCCTTGGGACGCGGGACGCGAGCGTCCGGAGCTCTTGTAGTTTCATTGAATGAAGAACCATGCATTTCCTTCCCTGATTCAACAGCCAGTGTTGGTCAGTAAGAACTTAGTCAACGTAGGGCTGTGATGTTCGAGCCAGGCAGCGCCAACGTCAGTTCTCCACAAGCAGGTGAATAAGGTCTTACCTTTTTGGTAGAAGATTTGCATACACAGTACACGTGACGCGCATACACGTGCATATGTGCTAGTGCTTGCTTTTTCATGCGTGCCGGGCATATGCAAGCGCGCACGCACACGCACCTGCACATGAACACACACACACTCACCCGCACACACACACATACACACACACGTACACACACATACACACACGCACATTCGCACACACCTTGCATACTCAGGCTAAACATGCACAATTGAGGCACATACACGGGATTTGATTGTTTAGAGTTAACTCAGCTCGTGTGCAGATCAACAAGAAAGGAGTTAACTGTTGACTATGGGCATCCTCCTCCATAGTGTTACTTAATTCAATGCACCCTGCATTACTGCACCCTGCATGTGTCACCTGAAGATGGTTCATTTAACCCCTGAAAAAAGAAGTTCTCTCCAATCCATTTTATTCCTAGGCACTCAGCCTGCCACATGTTTGTGTCTCCATTCCCGATTAATCTCCCTCAACACCCTGGGCAGTTACGTTCTTCATGACATCATAGGTCCCCTGTGCAGCTCCGCCTTGTTTGTCTTGACTTCAGACTCCTTCCCTTTTCTGCGCACCAGGCCGACGGGCTATGCCAATGGCATCAAGGTTGCCAGCCCCGCCAGTGGGCCAGCAGGCACAGTACATGGCCCCTCCCCATGGATTTGCGTCACCAGGTTCACCCTCAACCCAAGCCAGGTTTGGCAGGCGCGCATCTCCAGGTAAGCAACAGCTGGGCACCAAAGGGTAGACGCTGCTGCGCGTGGGGCACGTGTGTTTTCCTTGCGCATAGCTCAAACTGCAACAAGAGGCGCGCCTTTTCCTCTTCCTGGAATCGTCCATGCCTAGCACCTCCCGTGCATCATGGCGTTGGACAGCCTGCGCGCCAGTGCTTGCCACACGGCTCAATGCGGCGCACACCGCTCACGTGCTCACATGCGCTGTGCCTTGGGTCTCCCTTGCCCGGCTCGCAGTGACAGCCCCCAACTCAGGGCCCCTTTTCCCACATCCAGGCCAGCAGATGTCCATGGCGTACGGCGCACAGGTGCGGCAGCGCTGCTCTTCTTATGGGCATACCCTCAGCGTAGTCAGCAGTTGTATTGCCGGAGTCTACATTTACACTGCGTTGAGTGCAGCCCGCGCATGCCCCGTTACCATGAAGCACAGCCGGCGCTGCATCGTCGCGCGTTTCAGCCAGAGCACTGCAGGCCTAGCAGAACGGGACAAATTTGGCCTGCACGTGACAGCTGCCTTGCCCGGGGTGTGAACAAGGCCTAGTTTACAAGGCTGGGTCGGCAAGACTTGAGTTAGCCGTCAGTAAGCTTGCCTGGCTGATGGACTTGCAGCTGAGCATGGCCAACCAGAGGAGGCCTACGCAGTGAGTGGGTGACCTGTGCATGCAAGCGTGTGCGCACTCTTGAGGGAAGGACTTGTGAGAGCTGATTGTGAGGCAGGTCAGCGTGTGTGTGCGTATGCATGAGTGTGCGCATGTGTGTGCGTGCGTGCATGCTGGAGCTCATTGACTTGTTTGGGCTGTGAACGGTGTGCCTCTGCTCCAGCGCAGCCCCGCCCCCAGCTTCTACTGCAGGCCCCCGGTCCCCAACTTTGTGATGAGCAGGGCCGTCCCTACTTTGCTTTTGTTTGGGCAGGCTCGGCCAGGGGGCCTGGCGAGCACCCCCCCGCAAGACCCCGCCGCGGCTCGTGCGTGGGCACTGCAGCAGCAGCAGCACATCATGCAGCAGCACAACAACGGCGCCTCGCGCATCCCCAGCGGCGCCCCAATCCCAACCTACACGCCCTCCATGCCCTCCCAGCAGCAGCCACGCCCGGCCCCCATCCACGGCCATCAGGGGAGCACGGCCCACGCGCAGTGGCAACCCCACGCGTACACGGCGCAGCCCGGGAACCCCATGCTGCACCCGGCCGGTATGCCAGGCCATCCAAGGGCGGCAATGCCCATGCAGCGCCCCCCAGGCATGCCTAACCAGCTGGGGGGGCAGGCGCCCATGCAGCGCCCCTCGCCTGGGCTGCCGGGCCACTTGGGAGGGCAGATGCACATGCAGCGCCCCCAGGCCATGCCAGGCCAGCCTCCGGGCGCGGTGGCGCTCATGCAGCGCCCGGCGGGTGTGCCTGGTATGCCGGGGGGGCCCGTGCCTGCGCAGCAGCTGCCCAACCAGGCGGCCGGCGTCCCGCCCACGCAACGGCCAGGCTTTTCTGGCCCGCAGGGTGTGCCTGTGCAGATGGGGGTGCTGTCTGGCATGCCCCATGGGGCCATGCCCATGGCCAGGCAGCCGGGCGTGCCAGGGCAGCAGGCAGCACCAGGGGCGCCCATGCAGCGCCCGCCTGCTCACCTAGCCCAGGCACACCAGCCTGCGGCTGTGAGACCCTTTGCCATGCAGAACCAGTCCCAAGGCGCTGCACAGGCAGCACCGCCTGGGCCAAGGCAGGCCCCTGAGCAGCACCAGGCACAGCAGAACCAGCACCAGCACCAGCAGCCAGTGCATCCCAGACCCATCTCAGCCGCGAGTGAAAAGCGGGCAGCTGCGCTGGCAGCGCTTTCGCATCGCAAGGCCGCTGCCCATACCGCACAGCAGCAGCAGCAGCAGCAGCAGCAGCGGCAGGAACAAAACAAGCTCGAGCAGCAGCGCAGGCAGGAGCATGCATTGCAGCAACAGCAGTTGCAGCAACAGCAGCAACAGCAGCAGGCCTTGCAGAAGCAGCAGGCCAGGCAGCAGCTGCTGCAGCAGCAGCAGCAGCGGCGCATGCAGGCCCAGGCAGCCGCCGCAGCAGCAAGGCGGCCTTTCAGCTCTGGCCGAGAGGATGGGGACGGAGCATGGGGGCCGCCCTCAACCTCGCAACCCCCCCAGCAGCATGGAAACTTTGCAGATGATGTGGCTGAGAGGCCCGTGGGGGGGGCAAGCGCGGGCTTCACTGGGGGTGGCGTGATGGAGGAGGATGCAGGGCCCTCGGGGCCTATGGTGCAGTGCCCATCATGTTCGCGCTCATTCAACTCACAGGCCTATGCAAAGCACGCAAAGGTTTGTCCTGGCCTCTTTCCAAGTGTATACTAGCAGCAGCAAGCCTTTTGCTTCCGGTGTGAGGCTCTTGGTGGTGATCCCTGAATGTTTTGTGTGCAAGCAAGCGAGTCATGCAAGGCGCTCATGAGCAAAATGTGAGCTCCAGTAATTGGTGGCCCAGTGAGACTGGTGACGTCAAACACAGCCCCTGGCACCAGCCAGCATGCTGCCAACACCCGTATGTCCTCGCACTCCTGCCTTGCAGGTGTGTGCCAAGGTGTTTGCCAGCAAGCGCAAGGTATTCAACGTTGCAGCTGCGCGCGTGGCAGGCACCGACGCAGCCAAGTTCTTCGACCCTAAGAAAGGACAGCCGAAGATAACAGCGCCGGTGAGGCCCTTTTGTTCACACACCTTTGGCATCCTGCTTGATTGAGCTGATCCTTTGTTTTTAAGAGCAAGAAGCTTGTATCCTCCCCATGTGTCTACCTAGCCTGCTATGTGTGGTGCTCATTGAGTGCTGGCGCGCTGCTGATGATGCACCTATGCTGACCCGCAGGCCGCCGGCCGTGGACGCCGCCCTGGCTCAGCAGCAGCGGCAGGCAAAGCTGCCAAAGCAGCCAAATGGAAAGTACAAAGCGAGCAGCTGCGTGCAGCAATGCGCTGCGCCAGGGGCTTACCGCCAGAGAGCGGGGGAGGAGCAGGTGGAAGGGGCCCCGGCTTGGAGGCCTATCAGCCAGCAGTGGAGATAGATGATAGGTAAGTCACACCTTGGTCTTACCTTGCGTAGGAAAAGCACAGAAAGCTTGTTGTGAATAAGTTTTGGGGTCGTTGCAAGCCTCAAGTGGTCAGGTCAAGGTGGCAAACAACGGTCCTGTGTGGACAGTGTTCAGAGTTAGAGGAGTTAGACTGGACATAAATGGTCCTCAACTGGTGCAAGCTTCTGCATGCCATCAGGCAAAACCATACTCGTTTAAAGGGCAGGGTATGAAGTGCATGCTGATTTCAGACCGTAAAAAAAACTCAGGCGGCTGAACACCCCCCGGATCAATTAAGGAAAGAAAGGCACATTGGTCCGAAGTACCGTATGCCTTACCCCCACCAGAGGCAGGGAAACAAGAAGTATCAGGAAAACCCCGCCCAAACTTCCACAAAGCATGAGCAGGGGCAAAATTCCAGACATGTCCACCCACAAAAGCAGGTCCCAAGCATGCAGCCCAGGCCCATCTCCCTGCCCACCAGACCAAGAGGAAGAGCAAGCACAGAAGACTCCATCAGAGGTCAACAGCAGCTGAGCCATGTTCAGCAACTTAAGACCACTCCTAAGTCTAAGAGGTTCCTCTCCTAACGCCTCAGCACAGACCCCCACTGCACACGGGGCCCGCCGGAGCCCTCACACCCACAGGGCCCTCTCAACGAGAAGATGAGCACCCTTTCATAAAGCAAGGTCTGTTACTGTGGATATAAAATGTTTTGTCAGGTTGTCAGAATGCGTAACTTTTGAAAAATAATCGCAATCCGTTAGGAACCTCGCGTGTGTGAGGTCATACATGAGGTCATTTCCATTGCCAAGCGTTGGGGGTGTGCCATGGACAATGACAGGCTCACACATTTCAAAGCAGGGCTTGATGGAACGCCAGTGATCATTTCATTGGACAAATTGAAGCTACAATATTCCAATAATCTGGAAACTGGCTCCACTTCGCCCTGTAACCCCTCACTCTAATTTATTCCCGGCTAGCCAAGAAGCATAAGGCTCTTCCTAGCCATGTACAGCAGCCATAAGGGCTGTAGTGAGGGTCTGCATGTTGCTGCCAAGCAGGGAAGGAAGAAGTCACACAGGCCAAGGAGCTGCAGGGAACTTTGGCACATTAAGTAGGCACTACAACAACACGCATGGAGCAGGTAGCCTTCCCGGCATCTTGCAGTTATCCACATCCCCTGTATTATTAAGTTAGCAAGGAGGGAGAACTATGACTTGGCTTTGTATGCGTAATTGTTCAAAAAAATTACCCCTTGATTAAAGAGATAATCCACAAATGCAGACATGCAGAAGTAGTTGAAGTCACATAACCCCCTATCAAGAGGAGCACTATACTCCAGTACCTGAGTATAGTACTCAGCTTGGTGGAATGCAATTGAGGCTGCAGATAAGCGGGGCCCTATATGTTAGAGCAAGGACAAGTTGCTATGATGTAGCATTTGAAAGTAAGGAAACGTAGCACAGAAGCACCTGTTTGGGGGGTAGTGGGAGCACACTGAATAATCATCGCATTTTCGCAGACTTCTTCATTTCTTACTGCTGAAAACTAAGGTTTTACTGCTGAAAGCTAAGGTCAACTGATGGTGGCAAACACATTGTCTGGCTTGAGATGTGTGGTGTTTGATGTGAGAGTTCTAGTAGCATCCATCGCCAAGTCTGGGAAGCCTTTGTGTCATGTCAGGCTCATGTATGTGCTCCTGATGCACTTTTGCAACATGCCCTTGTGCATATGCAAGTGCTCGGACAAGAATGACTGCTCTAGATGGAGTTGCTGGTGTACCTGACACAATGGCTATCTGAAGGTTGCTTCCATAGTTGCTTCAGTCCATAAATCGAAAAGTAATAGTTTTACTCAATGTTATTCATCAGACTGATGTCCAAATCTGCCAGCGTTTGCGAGGGAATGCTTACAGAATAATGTCGCAAAGGCTGTGTCTTATTCACAAACGGAAATCCCCATTTCGCTATTTTGCGTGCAGGGTACCGTGCCCCCATTGTGGCAGGAAGTTCTCAGAGCTTGCAGCGGAGCGGCATATACCCCACTGCGCCAACACCAGAGCCAAGCCCTCTTTCCTGAGTGCAAAAAGTGGGAGGGGCGCTTACCAAGTTGGAAAAAAGAAGTAAGGGAAACGAGTGCAAAAAACTACTTGAGCAATGAAAACACACCTGTGCAAGTTGAAGAGTTTACTCTGTTTATTGACCATGGTTGGCCACTGCCAGCATGGCCGGTCTGGGGGGTTGTAAACAAAAATAAAACAGCCAAAGGCGGGGTGAACAACAAGATAGGGGTTTAACCGCCAGCATGGCCATTAAGCTGGTTAATTTGTGGCTGGTCATCGCCAGCCAGAAAGCAGTCCATAATGTCTGCAGTGAATAGCAAAGTATGTGGTGCCGCAGAGAAAGGAAATTGAAAACAGTCTGATTTGGCAAGGCACGCTAAGTACATGGGTCCTCCACAGAAAATAAGAGGGAGAACAAACAAATATTTCTTTCTGAGAGAGCACACAAACTAGTCTTGTCAGTGAAAAAGAACATGCACTTCATTTTGCACAGCAACACAAGAGCACTTGTCACACTTTCCATTTGCACCGCGCCAAAGAGAGGATTCCACTGCGTGAGTGTGTGTTCGCAGACGAAACCTGCTCACATCATGGAAATCCTTTTCAACATGCTTAGGAAGGGTAAGGGTTTCAAGGGTTCACAAAGATAGGCCTTCAATCAAGAAGTGTGACTGCTGGCATGCTCATGAAAGGCAAAGTGCATAAAGGAAAAAATATAGCTGATTGTTTTCTGGCTCAGAGATTTTGGAAACCTGTGGGAGGAGACAGAGATGCATAAGTCCTGCGGAGAGACCGCGCGGATGGGTGCAGTGGAAAAGGACATGCTGCTCATCTTGTATGTCATTAGCATTGCACAGGTCACAAGTAGGGGAGGTATTGTGAGCCCAGGTCACCGTTTCAGCTTGTGTGGGCACGTAGTCTGAAGTGTGCCAAGGTACAGATAGCAAGGTGGCATCAGAGGAGCAACCCCTATCCGCACATGAGTGCGTGAATCAGCTTGGAAATCTAGGAGGGGAGAGGCAAACCAAGAATGATAAGTCGCAAGTTTGTTGTTGCTTTCCTGGAGGGTTCATGTCGGCAATGTCCCTCCACACTTTCCTCATCCTCAGGTCAGCAGTGAAATCGGAGTGACAAACAGGATGCCCCGGCAAGAAGGCTTTAAGGACCTGCTTAACGGTGGTACTATTGGAGGACAGCATGCAGATATAGAACTTAGTAGGCAGCTCTAAACTTATAAAACTGCAGGTTTCTGCGCCCACAGGGCAGTGCGGCATAGTCATGCAGCATGGCCCCATAAGGCGCAGACGCTTCAAAGAAAAGAAAAAAGAAAAGACTACGCTAACAAGGTATCCCCTGTTTGCGTGAATTAAGGAAGAAGTTTACATCTGGTGCAAGCACAAGGCAGACCTCCACCATCAAACGAGGAAGAAGGTCATTAGTGGGGGTCGGGAGGATTCTGAAAAGAGCCATATGTTCTCTCCTTGATGTTTTTCAACCTCCTACTTGTATTTATGATCTTTGTTGCGTATTGAATAGAATGAGTGTTC
>LFCJ01004248.1_pt1 | contig 10505 bp, 6 predicted proteins | sample 643141 | NCBI WGS metagenome assembly LFCJ01 (sample SAMN03766243, study PRJNA286221) | soda lake metagenome | biome: soda lake; feature: Kulunda steppe; material: water; isolation source: sample B1-Br-g2 brine of Lake Bitter-1 | place: Russia: Kulunda steppe | collected 2010-07 | reverse complement strand
TTGTCGGTGGTTGGCGGGTTCGCTAGTTTGTTTTTGAATCCGGTTGTGTTTGCAGTAACGTTTAGTGTGGTGTATGGGTTGCATTTGCTTGACCGGGATTACCGTCGTCCGTGGCGGTTTTACCGGGCTGTCCCAGAGAGTTCGGGGTCGTATTGGGTTCGTTTAGCTGGGGTGTCTGGTTTGTTAGCAGTGATTGGGTTCGCTGGTATTGCTACGTTTGATTCAGGACTGTTGCATGGTGCAGGTGTTGGGTTGATGTATGCGTTTGTGGGTGTGTTTGCAGCTCGTGAATTGGATTACAGTATCCTTGTGGATTTGGATCTGTTTGAAATGGATGTTCGAGCGTGGTTGTATGCGTGGGTGCTTCGCGTTGGTGTGTTCTTATCGGTGTTTGTTTCTTTTGGGTTACTGTCTGTTTCTCCTCGTGTGTACGCATTATTGGTTGCTGTTGCACCGCTCACTGGGTTTCTTTACGTCACGATGAGGTTTGCTTCGTACAGGTTTTCCGAGCCTGCTGACACTGATTCTCGCGAGGAATGCGATGGTCGTGTTGAATTAGTTGCTTCGATGCACGAGTACCACGAGCCCATTACGTCTGACAGTGATTCAGTGACAACGGTTAGTGCTTGGATCAATTCGACTTGTCGCGAACTTTCACGATTCATGTATCGATTCCGGAATAACGACCGGTTAGACTCCTACACTATCACCCATGGAAAGTACTGATAAAAACGCACTCGTAGGTGGGTTTGCCCGTGTGGTGATTGTATTATCTCTACTAATCCTTGTGTTCCACGCGGGTCTTGTGATCTCTCCTGGGGACGGGTTCCCTGGATCTAATACTGAATACTTCGAGTTGAACGATACACACGATACCTTTGATGGTGTTAGTGAAATTGGTAACGATACTCGTGACACTGAAGTTTTGGTAGATGAATTAGATCAGGTTGATCATGCATTAGCGAACGATTCGCTACATGGGTCAGTAATTGATGTGGAGGATGTAGGAGTAGTGGTGGTGGATGTTGATGATGTGAACGGCGTAGATCTTGGTGTTGATGCTGGTGATCAGGCACGGGTTGATGTTGCTGGCGTGCAGTCGAGTTCGTCGACGAGCGATTGTTATCAGCGTGCTCGGGAACATGGTGTGCGGGACATTTCTGAGACGTATGTTGGCGAGGAGGTATTCGTGTGGCCGACTGTGGACTCGGGTACTGAATCGTCGGGGATTGATGCGTACGTTATTTCGATGCAAGGGGATGAGTTGTCGAGTGTAGGTGCTTTTGCTGTGGAGGAAGGGTATGCTGTAGTTGATCCTGATGAATTAGTTCGCCCGGTGGGGTTGGAGAGTGATGTTTTGTGGGAGTTTATTCGTGATGGTCAGATTTCGCGTGGATATGATGCTGTGGGTGATGGGGTCGGTATTTGGTCGTGTTAATTCCAATACATTCCGTTGGGTTGCTGTATTTTGGTGTTCTGGGCTCTTGACTAAGGCACCTACTCGCTCCCTTCAAAAGTATTCTTCTTTGACATGCTCATTTGGAATACGGGGTGTCCCTATCCCCTGATAAGCACTAAATCAGAATCTTGACCATTACTTTAAATGTCTTAATTTGGTGTTAGGGCTCCTGAAAATGAGGTATCTCATTTGGAATTCGGTGTGTGACTAGGTTGATGTGATATGTCAATTCGCTCATTTCGGATTCGGGGTGTCTCTGCCTTGTTCAGTTCCGCAACACGACACCCTGCATCTGGTGTATCGTGTGTATCGATACACCGTGTGTACTGGGTGTATTGCAAGTATCGGTATGTTCGGTACACAGCTATCATGTTCAATCCATTAAACGAGAGCCTTGAAACGAATTATATAACCCACTTTCTATGTCACCCTACTACTGAATTCTATCAGAGTTATCTGATTCAGACGTACCATCTTCAAACAATTGATCTGGGTGTTTTGGATTCATAATATCGTCAACTGAACGCCCAATCCAACGTGCAGCGATACGCGGGGCAATATACCCGGTTATGATGATTGCGAGTACTACAATCAGCGCCATGCTAGTGATGTTCAGAGAGAATGCACTGATACTGACGTAGGTTAGTGTGGCATTTGCGACGATTGCAGTTAACATAGCATACACAACGGTTTCTTGTGCAGGTGTGATCTGGTTATCCGGCATTTATTGTGTGATACAATATGTGTTTCTGGCTAGAATAAACATTTGCACCAAGAACAGTGGCGACCACTGTTCTTGGGTGGAATAGGACTCCCCCAAAGGAGTCTATTTCCCGGCTAAGGATGAAGGATAGCTAGATAGCATGCAGTTGGTGGACGTGCTACCCTCCAGGTTGTCCACCATGTTTCACTACGGTATTCGTACCAGTAAGTGTTGTGTGGTTAGAAATATCTAATACATATATTGAATCTATCGGAAGAACCCAGACAAATCTTGTTGCTCATCTTCATCTTCACCTTCATCGTTGGAGTCACGGGTACTTCCAGATTCATCATTAACGCATACAACGTCCCCAGTAGCGAACTCAATTAACTCACCGGAAACGACTCCATCTTCGATGTTGTTGACGCGGTACTCTACCACAGAATCAATATCGACGTTATCATCATCCGGGATGATGAGTACACCCCAGTCTTCCTTAGTCGGCATTCGACTGAATTCGTTTTCAGGGATGAACGGCCCAGTGACTTTCTCCCAGTTACTCTGGAACACCTCTTTGTCGTCATACGTGATCTCGTCAGTCCCTCCGTCACTACGTGGCTCATATACCCGATACTTCTTCGCTGATTGATCATACGTATAGTACGCTGGCACGTCTCGCTTCGATACCCGCGTTAACGCTTCTTTTGTATCGAATTCCATGATCACGCATTCATTTTCAGTGTCCACGAGTTCCACACCGTTACCATCTATTGTTTCCCTCCATTTCGTTACTCCCGTTTCGCTAGGTGCAAGCACCCCCATTTCTTGATTTTCGGAGGTTACTTTCAGGTAATCGTCTCGGTAGTAGTACTTCCGGCCTTCATCGTCGATATCTGTGACAAGTGCAGGATCTTCGAGAACCCGAATGAGTTTGTCTGCATGTCCTTCGATTCTCCCTGTGTCACTCGTGCCGTCTTTCACAACGTACATACAATATTTTTCTTTGTCAACGGCTTTCACGAGGTTCGTGAGGCTCCGAACGCCTTTGCTGGATGGGTTGGTTTCAGCTTCAATGTGGATGTGTTTCCCGTCGCTAATTTCTGGGAGCCGTGGATGGATGTCGCGTAGTGTTTCTCTGTACTGTTTTTGTTGACGTTCGTGGGCTGTGAATCCTGCGTTCTCTTTTATGTCTGGTGTGACTGGTAGGTTTGCTTCTCCGTCAGGGAGTTCTGTTCCACCAGTTTGTACAACCGGGTGCGCGAGGTATCCGACTTCGGTTAATGCTTGTATTGCTTTGGGGAGTAAATGTAGGCGATGTGTATCTTTTCCTGCTTGACTTGCGCTTCCGCTATCGTTGAATAGTTCTTTTTTCCCGGTCTGGGTGAGGGAGATCACCATTTCACCGCTTTCTCTGTTGACTGCAACAGAGTCGAAATTCATCATCTCCATCCGATGACTAAGTACTTCGGTGTGTGTTTCATCATCTACGTAGTGGCGGAGTAGCTCTTTACAGTCATTGACAGGCACAGGTGTATCCAGGTTCCCATGCTCCCTGAATTGAATGGCTGCGACACAACTAATCACGGTTTCGTTGTCGAGGTCGTCTGCTGTTGGGATATCGTCCTCGATGGTTGGTTCGTAGTTTCTCGTTGCACCCGATTCTTGTGTTTGTTTTCGTTCGGCCCCGTATTTCTGGAGGCTTTTACTGATCACGTCTTCCGTTTCGGTTACTGACCGGACTGGGGGGTATGGTGGGAATGTTTCCGTGACGAACGGGTCTTTTGTTTCGCCGTCTATCATCAGTTGCGTCCAGATTTTATATGTCCCGAAGTTAGTGAAGTCTTCTGGCGATAATTTACTGAACCGCTGAGAAACTGTGCCTGCGTCTTTTGGCAGCATCACGCGCATCGCTAGCAGGTTTTCGCATTGCCCGTAAATTGCGTCTCGGAGCTCTGGTGGGAGTTGACTTGGGAATTGGGTGGCGAGATTGATGCTGAGTTTGTATTCTCGCGCTATCGCTAACATGGTGTCGAGAATAGAGTCTTCGGTTGCTACTTGATGGAGTTCGTCTATGAAAAGGAAGTATGGGTCGTATTCGCCGTCATTTAGTTTCTCGCGGGCTTGAATGGCTGACCACAGCCGTCGTGTCATGGCGGTGGTGATGATTTGTTTTGCGTCTTCACTAACGTTCTTGAGGCGTACAATAATGATTTTACCAGATTCTACTGCTTCCTTTATGTCGACAGTGGATTCTTTGTGTGCAATGATTTCTTTCGTGATCTTGTTTTCCACCCATTTTTGTAGACGTCCAGCTGCTGGTTCCAGTTCTTCTGCGTCCATTTCACTGATCTCGTTTGTGAATCGTCGAAGATCATCGTCTTTGACTTGTGCTAGGAACTCGATGAGTGCTTGCCGGTCGAGTAACAGTTCGTGTAGGTGTTTGAGTGTGTATTTTTCGTCTTTTGGAAGATCTTTATTCGCATAAATCATTCCACGGATAAGGTTCCGGCTTACGCGGTTCATGCGAGCGTACCAGCCATCGTTTCCTTTGAGAATTGCGACGACGTCGTCAACGACGTTTGAGACTTCTGCTTCGTACTCGATTTCGTCGTCGTTGTGTGTTACGTCAAGGAAATTTATCCCGACTATACGGCCTTCGTTGTGCCTTGCAGGATCAATCCAGATGATGTCGTCTAGTCGTTCGTCGGGGATTTTTTGGAGTAAATCTTCTGTGTCCTCTCCTTTCGGGTCAACGAAACAAAACCCGTGACCTGCGTATGCGTGCTGGATGAGTTTATTATTGATGAGGGTGGTTTTCCCTGCGCCTGTCCCCCCGAATATAGTGCTGTGTCGGAATTGGGAGTTGTATGGGATGCACACTTCTCTTCTGTGGGCGCTGTCGTGGTACCCAAGCCAAATATCTGGTTTTTGTTCATTGGTTTGGTGTTCAAACATTTCACGTGCCCAGTCACCTGCGTACACGTTCTCGTCTTCACCGATTGATTTCACGCTTTTTTCTTCACTGTCATTTGACGGCGAGAGTTGTACTGAATATTCTGGTTGTTTTGGTTTGTCGTTGGTGCTTGTCATGGTTTATGATTCCTGCTTGTTTTCGTTGTTGGTGTTCGAACCCCCGAAGTCGATGTTTTTCTTGTACGCTGTCGTGTCTTTATCGCTAGTTGTTTTCCCGGGGTTGGGCGGCGGTGATGGTTCTGTTTCGTTACCGTTGGTTTGTTCGTTATTATTTACTGGTTCGTTTCTTTCCCCAGTAACGTTTTCTTCTGAGTTGGGTTCTTCGCCGGTTTTATGGAACGGGTTTTCCCAGGTATCTTCGGGTTCCTCCGTCAAAGAAGCTAAACTTTCCCCGATGATACTCTCGGGTTCTTCTTCCTGTTGTTTATCGTGATTATCTTCTATTTCGGTGGTGTCGTCATGTGTGGGTTGCTGGTTTTCGCCTGTTGGTGATTCAGTGTCTGTGGAGACAGATTTTGTTTCTACTTGTTGATCATTGCTTGCGTCTTGTTCCTCGGGTGGTGATTTACTCTCTGAATCGTGTGATTTTGTTGTCTGTGTTTTTCGTTGGATTCCGGGTGGTAAGCGTTTTGGGGGTTCGTTGAATCGAGGCATATCGGCAGGTGGTCTAGATCCTTTCCCTGTTTGGTTCCACGTGATTGCCGGTGTCTCAATGTTTTCATTTGGGATGTGTGCAACACTCGCTAACTCTGGTACTGTGAGAACTGTGTTACAGTCCTCCCATTTTCGCCGAGCGCATTGTTTCACTAACGAGTCTATGTTTTTCCCGGAAGCTGGTTGCATTTTTAAAGACTGAGTTTTGCTGTCCCCTGCGCTTTCCTCGTATGACCGCTCGAAAGCTGTGGATAGCGACCATACGTTTTGTCCAGCTTCTTCTTTATACGGACTGAACGAGATCACGCGAATGTTTACCTGGAACGCTTTTCTCCGGGAATACGCCATTATTTTTTCGGATAACTGTATTTCTTCTTGTGTTGGTTGCCGGAGATCTCCTGTGATAGTGTTATGTAGTTTCTCTTTTTTTAGCGACTCCGCGATTTCGCTGGCTGATAATCGGTTAGGAATGATGCTCGACCCTATTTTCCCCTTTTCCCAGTTTTTCCGGGCTGGTCGGAAAACAACTTGAATCATTGTTCTGTCAAGGTCGTCGCTAAGGATTTCGCTTGTTATTGCTTTGTATGGGTCTTCTTTCATCGGGACGATGCCTTTGCTGCTGCGGATTGGGTAGAAATAGTTGAGTTTCTTTCTTAACTCCGCTGCGGCGACGTAGTCGCCGTTATAGATTGGGATGAAACGGTCGTCCCACCAAGCATGGGTTGGGGTGTTGTCTTTGTTGTTGGTGTCTTCGCTGTTGGAAGGGAGTGAACGCCGAGTATTCCCGTGGATGGGAACGATTTTTGCGTTCGGGTAGTATGCATCTATTTGTTTTTTGAATTTCTTTTCTGCGCGTTCGCTCCGTACATAGAAGTAAAATGAGAGTTTCCCGTCGTTAAACCATATTTCGAATCCATGCGTTTCGCTGGTGTTCACTAGGTTAAACCATTTCATGCGTGCATCGTGTAACTCTTGGAATAGAGCTTCAGAAGCAGCTATTGATTCGTTTTCTGGGTAAGGATCTACTCGCAGGAGTCGCCCTCCGCCTTCCGCGACTGCGTTCTGTATGTCCTCAAATAAGCTCGGGGTGACTTTCTTCGGTTGAATACCGCGATGGATGTATCTGTCAGCGAGGTCTTGCCATACTCTACGAATTTTTGATGGTTCCTCGTTTGTTCTTTCAATGATCTCTGTTATCTCCTGTTGAGTTCCTTCGGTACTGCGATGTTCTACATTGTCTGGATCTCCGATAGGGTTTGTTTCATTGGATTTCATGATTATCCCTCGGTGTCTGGTTGATGGATATGGCAGTACTCGCTTCCTTCCTGTACGGGGAGTGAACAAGTACTGTTGTCTCGGGTTGTTTCCTTACACATTTCTTTTCGCGGTGTGTCGTTACTTCCCGGTGTTTGGTTGGTGGCTGCGTTGTTTCGTGCAGCGATTACTAACTCGTCTTCGTACCAGTCCGGGGATTGTGTGGGCGAATCTGACCGGAACGCTTCTTCTAGTGCCCAGTAGATGCGTCTGCTGTTTCGTTGGTTGAAGTTCTCTGCGTTGGTTTCTCCTGGTTTGTAATCGATGACTGCAACTTCGTCTTGGGTAGCGAATATTCTCAGCGGTATTTTCCCTATGTCGCGGACATCAAGCAGTGCTTCACTGTAATCCTGATCTCCTTCTCCTGGTTCAGCTTGTTCGATGAAGTTGATTTGGTTCTCGTTTAGGTTCATGTACTCTGTTGCGTATTCTCGATTCATGCCGTCGATACGGTGGTACTGAACCATGGAACACTGATCCGCGATTGCTTTCGCGGATTCGTTAACGAAGAACTCGTCTAGTGTTTGCGTGATCAAGGTGACGCTCATCTGGAAGTGCCTGCTGTGACGGAACACTTCTTCGAGGAACGTGAGGTTTGTTGAGTCTTTAAGGATTTTGTGTGCTTCGTCAATGACTACAACGTTTTTCTTTTGGTTTTGTTTGGATTCTTGGTACACTTGACTGAACAGGAGCTGCATCATGAGACCAGTACTGTTCCCGCGAGCACTGACTTGTGACAGATCAATATATGTGGTGTCGCTTTCCCCGAGGTTGATGCTGGTTGGGTTGCTAAGATTATCGTATTCGTTTCCTTCTCGGAAGGGTTCGAGGGCGATGAGAAGTTCTGTGGCTGCTTCTGCCCATGTGTTTTGTTCTTTTTCGGCTTTGCTGGCAGCGTGGTTCTCTGGGTTTTCTACGATGTCTTTGAGTTCCGTTAATACATCTTGGATTGTTGGGGATGGGTTACTGTGTGTGGATGGGTCTGGTGTGATCCCGTTTTCACGGTAAGCGTTCCTGATTGCGCGTTCCAGTGCGCCGCGGTGGTGTTTCTCCAGGTTAGTGTCTCTGATTCGGAAAAACCGGTCGAAGAACCAGCGAGCATCTTCCATTTTGTTCTTGTAGGGGTCGAACCCGCCTTCTGTTTGTTCGAGGACGTGTTCTGGTGTTTCAGTGATTTCTAGTGGGTTGATTGATTCGTTACCGTCTACAACGATTCTGTCTCCGCCGAGGGCTTGGTTTACCCCGGCGAATCCACCCATCGGATCTATTATTGTTACTTTGGTGTTGCCGTCACTGATGGCTTGCCGAATGAGTTTTTGTTTCTCGCTGAATGATTTCCCTGAACCGATTTTCCCGAGTGTAAGGCGATTGTATCCGTTTTTCCGATTGAATGGGTCTACGATAATTGGGCTGCCGTCACGGGCGTTAAGACCCATGTTGATTCCGCCTGCTTCGAGCAGTGTATTACTACTGAACGGGAACATGTTCCCGAGTACATCCCCGAACATTGCGGTTTTCTTGTTCAGGTCGTCATACCCGATTGGGCTACTGCTGCGAAGTGCTTGGTCTTGGACGTGACTTGCGACTCGTGGGTCGGTGTCTGCGCTTCGTTCTAGTGCAGTGTGTATGCTGTTGTCGAGGTCGTCGAGTTCTTCTTTCGTGTCGGCGCGTACGGTGACGTACATTGACACGTCGAAGAGTTTCTTGCCCGCGCTGAGCAGATCATACATTTCTTTGGCGTGTTGCTGGGCTCGGGCGGTGTCTCGAACTTTTAGACTGTGTTTCTTCTCGTCTTGTCGTTTCTGTACTTCTAAGTTCGCTTCTGTGGCTTCAAGTTGTTTTTTCGCACTGTCACTAGGTTTTGGGTCGGCGTGTATGGAGATGTCAACGTCGATGTTAGGGGCACAAAAGATTTCATTTAGGAAATTCACACGAGCGGTTTGTGGCCATCCGTTAATGTAGTATGTTCGTGCGTATCCCTGTTCCAGTTCGGTGTGGTCGCGGTGATATATGGCTGTTTGTGGTGCGACGAAGTCTTTGTGTAGTTCGTTAATGTTGTCGGTGATCTCGCCAGTGGTGGTGATTCCAGGGGTTGGTTCTTGTTCGTTGTTTCTATTGAACAGGGATTTGACGCGTTGTTTGATCCCAGTTTTCTCTTCCTGGTTTTCTTTATTGTTGTCTGTGTTTTCGGAGGGTGATTGTGATGACGACATGGGTACTGTATCTAGTATTGTGTAGTAGTGGGTTACCAGTAAGTAACAAGGAAAAGAGGGAATGAAAATGGATTCACTGAATATGTCGGTGTATCAGTGGTTGTTTTCGAGTTCTTCGCTATTACCCTCGAATCTTGGAGAAACATCTGATTCGAGTGAATCATTCGTTGAAGTACCCGTATCGGGTTTGACAACGCCATTTGTTCGCAAGAAATTATGTGATTCAACATCGTATTGCGATTCTCTGTTCGTCCAATGTTCCCGGAGTAGTACAGTGAGTTCAGCTGCGGTAACTGGTTTGGCTTTACACCCGTCGAGTGGCGCGATACCTTGACTAATGATTTTCTGGGTGCGTGCCTCCAGCTCTTCGCGCATTCGTTGTCGTTTCTCTTCTTCGGAGAGATCCGAGCGTTTCCCTAATACAAATTCAACGACTGTATCTATGAGTGGGATGTCTCGAAGCGAGTCTGTTATCGTTGGTTCGCCAACACCGGAGTCATAGATTTCTTTTTCCGATACACTTGTTATCATGTAGAATTTGCGTTTATTTGTCCCCCGTGTTTTGGTGTCGCGTAAGACACTCTGTATGTATGATTTCGCGAGTTCGTCTAAAATCGGGTTTTCTTTCAGGGATTTATCGTTTATTCGATGCCGGAAATTGTCTGCGTGTTTCTCGATGGGGAACGGTTTGGTGGTGACGTAGGTTTCGACCGGGAAGTCCACGGTTGTGTTGTAGAACGCTGAGAGTTTGTTGGCTTGTTGTTGCCACACTCGTGGGTCTTCAAGAGCCATGTTTGTGCCTGTGACTTGCACGGCGGCGACGAGCGCTCCGTCACGTCGTTCGATTGCATCTATGTCTGGATGAATTTGTTTTACGTACGTGTTCTCTTGTGTTCTGTCAGTGGTTTCCCATGCTTTACGTGTGGTTTCTGTGTGCCGAATCTCTCTGTTTTGCGTTGTGAGTTCTGGTACGTGTTCGACTGTTGTTGGTCGTCGATAGTAGTGCTTGATGTTTGTTATCCATTCGTACGCAGTCAGGTGATCTGGGTGCATTATAACGAGGAGGATTGCTGTGATTGCTGCAGCGCTGAACAGGCCTGCTGTAATGATTTGTTGTGGTTCAATCAAGGCGTACACGAAAAACGCGGAAAATGTGGGGAGCCCGATGAGTACGGCCCAGTCTTTTGTT
>LFCJ01004247.1_pt1 | contig 10507 bp, 12 predicted proteins | sample 643141 | NCBI WGS metagenome assembly LFCJ01 (sample SAMN03766243, study PRJNA286221) | soda lake metagenome | biome: soda lake; feature: Kulunda steppe; material: water; isolation source: sample B1-Br-g2 brine of Lake Bitter-1 | place: Russia: Kulunda steppe | collected 2010-07 | reverse complement strand
ACACACACACACACACACACACACACACCTTGCACCCCCTGGGCGCCTCGATTGCCCACCCTCTGCCCGGCGCAGGCGGCTCCCCCATCCACACAGTCAGCGACATGGAGGCCGCCGCCAAGGCGCTGCAAAGTGCCGCCGGCTGCCAAGCGGTGCTCATCAAAGGTGGCCACCTGGCCGACGAGCCTGCACAAGCGCGCCCCCCCGTCAATGGCGGCGGCAGCAGTGCTGCTTGGGCAGATGCAGGGTCTACTACCGTTACGGACGTGCTGTTTGACGGGCAGCAGGTGCACCGGCTTGCACGGGCGCGTGTGCATACGGCCAACACGCACGGGACAGGTGGGTGATGCGTGCGGCCGGTCAAAGCAAAGCACGGGACAGGTTTGGGGCGTGTGCTGCCAGTCAACACAAAGCATGGGACAAGTGAGGGGACGGTCAAAGCAAAGCATGGGACAGGTGAGGGGCGTGTGCAGCCAGTCAACACAAAGCAGGGGATGGGCAAGTGGCGCGTGCATGCTGCAAATGTGCTGCTTGGGAGGCGGAAGCGAGGCGTGGTGGGGAGGAGGGCAGTTCCTGGAGGCCCAGGTGCCCTCCCAGGCAAGCAGAAAGGTGACGGGAGGTGTGCAGGCCCGGGGAGGCGGCAGTTTTTTCCAGGCGTTACAGGAGGGCCGCACACTCATTGCCGCCCCGGCCGAGCTGACAATGGCGGGCAAGCGGCATGCAGGAGGGGGTGCCGCGAGGCGTGACCCTGCAGGAGCAGTATGAGGCGCTCAAGCATGCGCTCCATGCTCTGAACCCGACTTCCTACCCTCCAGGCTGCACCCTGGCTTTGGCGGCTGTTGCCGCCGCAGCACAGTGCGCGCTGGCTTGCTTGATGCCTTCCCCCCCTCCCCAGACGGACCCTGCCTTTGGCAGCCGTTGCCCACCGCAGCACAGAGCATGCTGGCTTGCTCAATGCCTTTCCACCCTCCCCAGGCTGCACTCTGGCTTCAGCCATCGCCGCGGAGTTGGCAAAGGGCACGTCCCTACTAAAGGCTGTTGAAGCGGCCTCCCAGTACCTCCATGCTGCTCTGTGGTGAGCATAGGACGGCATCTATACAAATGTGAATGTATGATGGCGTGTACTCTATTAACATTTGTGCATATCTATGAACATCGGACAAAAGCCTTGTACATTTGCCATGGTGTATATCTGCCGCATGCTGGGCAGCGGTGAGTGCGGGCAGCGCGCGCTCCCCCAGCCAAAGACTTCTCTCCTGCCTCCCTCCTTGCATTCCTGGCACAGCCCTCCAGTTGATGAATGGCATCCCATATGCGTGCTTGGGTTTGTTCTCTGCTGGCGGGCCTCTCCTGTGGACTGCCGGCACCCCAAGAGTGGGGATGGAGTGCACTCGAGGGAGGGAGTACATCTTGATTTTGCATGCCCTGCAGCTTTGGGAAGCGGGCCTATATCAACAGCTGGCACCCCAGTTGCCAGCTGGGAATGCTTCGTGAGAGGGGCTTAACCCTAGTTGCTGTACTGCTCACAGGACCCAGGTGGCACTCTCGCAAGTGGCATCCGGGTCCATCCGGGGAGGCCACGGGATTCGCCCCACTTCTTTGGGATTTGTGACCTCTTGCCCCTCTGCTCTTCTTGCCTGCTCACCAATCCTGACCTTGGCAGCCAACTCTCGACAGCATGTGCCTGATCGTGCAGGCAGGGCGCCCACCGTGCAATAGCTGTGCCCCTCTCCCTGCAATCAATCCCCAGTGCACATGCCACCAAGCGCGCCACTCGTTTAGTGACGCCACGAGCGCTCTGCTTCCCTCCCTTCCTTGTGATCCTCAGGGCCAGCAGAGCCGTTCAAGTGGGCGGCGGCCCGCAACGCCCCTTCCACCACGGCTGGATGCTGTCCGACTGGCAACGCCGCATCTTCCCGGCATACAATGCAGAAGGCATGCCGCACCAGAGAGCGGACTCTGAGTTTGTGAGGCAGGCGCTGTGGCTGTACGCAGTCACGGACCCAGACCTGAACCAGAAGCATAACAGGTGAGGAGGCAGTCACGGACCCTGGTATGAGAGTATGACAGGTGAGGATTGGTAAGGCAGGCGCCATGGCTGTACGCGGTCATGGGACCAGGCCTGAACCAGGAGCATGACTAGTGAGGAAGGCAGCGGATCCTCTGAGGCAAAATAGGCTGGGATCTTACCCTGAAGTGGAGGACGTTGGAAACTTAACATATCAAGGGCACAAGAAACAATTAAGCCGCATACACAGAATGGGGGGAAAGGTGATGGACCCCCACCAGTTTAATAGCAGACGGACATCTGGACCAAAGGCACGCCCGGGGTGAAGGCAGTGCAGGGAAACATACCACTGATCCAAGTGTGAAGGTAGTGCAGGGAAACATACCACAGATCCAAGTGTGAAGGTAGTGCAGGGAAACATACCACAGATCCAAGTGTGAAGGTAGTGCAGGGAAGCGTAGCACAGATCTAAGTGTGAAGGTAGTGCAGGGAAACATACCACAGATCCAAGTGTGAAGGTTGTGCAGGGAAACATACCACTGATCCGAGTGTGAAGGTAGTGCAGGGAAACATACCACAGATCCAAGTGTGAAGGTAGTGCAGGGAAACATACCACTGATCCAAGTGTGAAGGTTGTGCAGGGAAACATACCACTGATCCAAGTGTGAAGGTAGTGCAGGGAAGCGTAGCACAGATCCAACATAGCACAGATCCAACGTAGCACAGATCCAAGCGCGAACTGAAGTACGACGGGTGGGACCTGGAAAGGCGAGGCTTCTTATAGCACCAATTTTAAGGGTTTGTGGCAGTAAGCTGGTTGATTACTGCTTGGTGTGCTGGAGCTCAGGGCTTGCAGCCCGAACGTTGGGAATTATGCACTTCCCATTTCATCCTGTCAACTCTTTCATGGCTCCAGTGCCGGAGTACTTCATCGCATGCACGCCGTTTATGGCTCAATCGCTTCTTCTCATTTGACCTAAGCTCGTTTTTGTGGCTGTACGTGTACATGCATGCACAGACAAAAAATGCATAAACATATCAAGACCTCTCTGCACAGACACAGACGCACACGCTTGCCTGCTCAGGTCGCTGGAAGACGCTGTGGCTGCAGCCATAGCTGGAGGGGCGACCATGGTGCAAGTCAGGGAAAAGTCTGCCAACGGGGGCGCTTTCCTCGCAGCTGTCCAGTCAGTCTTGCACGTGAGTCAATTCTGCCCTGCATGAGCAAGTTGTGTACAACTCATCTGAGCATGGTCCAACTTCACATGAATCTGCTGTCCCGAAAGGCAGCATCAAGCAATCCAGACGCCTGGCTGCTCCAGTCTGGGATTTCTTGTTTCAAATCAGTCACGAAAGTACGGGCAGCTTTCTTTGTGTGCAAGTCCTCACACCATGCGCTTGGTGTATGGTGCAGTCGTAATCTGGTACCAGGCCAGCGAAGGTGCTGCTCGCACAGGCCTGTCCACAGCAGCTCAGCTGAGATTTGTGACTGGCTTGAGGCATGTGCTCTAGTTTGATGAGGCCAGCAGTACACTCAGCTGAACAGCTGCGTAAAGGATGTGCTGTGGCGGTGGCGCACTGCTCGTGACAGGAGGGAAGATGCGCTTCTGGAGAGCTGCTCAAATTCTGTCCTCTGGCGGCATGACCAGTGCTGTGTGGGTGCCAGGATTGCTAGCGCTGCAGATGCACTGCTGGTCGGCTGCCCATGGGCTGTGTGATGGCAGAACACACGCAGGTGTGCCGTGCTGCGGGCGTTCCTCTGATTGTGAATGACCGCGTTGATGTGGCACTTGCGGCTGGGCCTGACGTCGGTGGGTCAGGGCAGATGAGGGCAAGGATGCGCAAGCATGGTTTTACGGGGGCTTTGTTAGCAACACTTCAAGCACCATGAGATGGGCTGGCTGAGCTTTTACTGTCCCCATGCCTGCCCTTCCTCCGTGCCTTCCTTTGTGCTTGCTGTGCCAACCCAACACTCTAGAAGGCACTTTACAGATCAAGTAAGCATGGACCCCTGCATGATTTTACGACATAACCGTAACACTCTTGTTGGCTCGTGACACAGTCTCATTGCAACTTCTCACAGTATTACATGGGCTTGCGACCACAAACAAAAAGCACTCACGCATGCATCATGGGCTTTGCTGTAACAACAGCTTTGCTGCAGTAACCCTTGCAAATCAAGCTTGCAAGCACAAGCCTAACCAGACAAGGCTTGCAACCAGAACTGCTGCTTGCTCTGTGTTGCAGGTGTGCACGTGGGCCAAGAAGATATTCCTGCTGCAGAGGTAACGCCGCATTGTCTGATTGCTTCAATGGTTTGTGTCAAAATTTGAGGGCTCACCAAAGGGGCCTGCCTGGTCGTTTTTTGGCACTCACCAGGGCAAGGCTGGAGCGTATCTTGGGAGCCTTTCACTCCAGGGCAACATGTGCATCTCAATGGCCCTGCAGAGGGACTTGCCCACGTGCGGGGGGCTGCTGCAGGATGCTGCCCTCTTCCCTCAAGCCTTTTGGCTGCTGGCTTGCCAGCGGCTTGGACTTGCATTAATGCATAAATGATTATGCCATCATCCTTTTGGCTGCTGGGCTCCCTAAGTGATCTGCCTGCAGCTCAAAAGTGCAGCGCTCACACCTGCAGTTCTTACAACAATTGGCTGTGCAATGTCTGAGCAAGCCACTGGCCACTGGCTCTTGTGTGTTCACATGTGGCAAGCATGTCACGTGCCTTGCATGCCATGCACACGCACACAAAAGGCACGCCCCACGCCCTGAGTGCCATGCGCATGCACAAAAAAAGCCTCGCGTGCCGCACGCAGGTCCGCCGCTTGCTCGGCCCAAACCGGATCCTGGGCGTGACTGTGAAGAGCGTCGAGGAGGCGGTCCGCGCCAAGCATGACGGCGCCGACTACCTGGGTGCTGGCGCAGGTGTGTCTGCTGCAGCTAACTGTGTAAACCCCACACTGCCCTGCCTAGGCTGCGTCCTGGGTGTTGATCGGAGCCTGCCACCACCCTGGCGCATGCACGCTGTTTCCAACCAATGAGAGTCAAGCCTGCCGCCCCTGCAGCTGAGGGGTGATGGGCTGGCTCCAGTGTTGTGGCTGCAACTGCTGCTGCTGCTGCTGCTGCTGATGATGATGATGATGATTATGATCATGATGACAACGACAATGACAACAACAACAACAACAACAACAACAACAACAACAACAACAACAACAACAACAACAACAATAACAACAACAACAGCAGCAGCAGCAGCAGCAGCAGCAGCAGCAACAGCAATAGTGTTCGCTGTGACGAAATAGGAGCCTGATTCCTCTATGTAACGAACATATTCAATGCCTGCCACGGCCAGGTCACTCAGTACTGGCCAACCTCACTTAGTGTGTGGCTTGCTGTGTCCTACAGCCTCTCTGTTTCCATAACCGTTTAAGCCCCCATGTAATGTGGCGCCGCACAGGCACCTTGGATAGCCCAAGGCATTCGTGGTGTAGAATGCTTACTCATGCTCATGCTCATGCTCATCTTCGTGCTCATGCTCATGCTCTTGCTCATGCCCATACCCTTGGCAAGCCCATCACTGCCCACCAACTGGGGCCCTCGCGTCTCTGCGTGTCCAGCAAGGGCTCTGCACGCCTCCAATTGTATCCCTGCTCGCTGGGCACACCCTGAGCAGCGAAAGTAGTACAGTGCATACTGCCCCTTCCCTGCATGCTCCCACCGCCCCAAGCATGTGTCCTGTCATGTGGCCTGTAGTACCTGCTGCCTCAGTTGGCCTGGAGCACTCCACCCATGCGCACGCGCATAGGCTAGTCGTGCAGCTCTGCGAGCGTCTGGGTGACCCCACCACCCATCTGGGCGCCCCGCTCAGTGCCTAGCCATGCGTCGCCACGCGTGCACCCATGCACCCCCACTGCCCTGACCCAAGAGAGGGTGCCCCCTCACCCCTGCCGCCCGGTGTGTGTTCGCAGTGTACGCGTCGAGCACCAAGGACAGCGGCGTGATTGGGCTGACGGGGCTTGCAGCAATATGCGCAGCCGTGGCGCCTGTACCTGTGGTGGCCATTGGCGGCATCCAAACGGCCAACGCCTTGGAACCCCTGAAGGCAGGGGCTGCAGGCGTGGCAGTGGTATCCGTCCTGTTTGGCGCTAGGGATGTGCTTGATGCCACCAGGGCGCTGTCTGCACAGCTGCAGCCGGGCCGGCATAGTTAAGTGACATCGCAGCATTCCTCTGTTCGCGACACCTGCGGTCTCCAGGTTCTGGAAGCACTGCCTTTGGGGTCGGGGCTGCTTGGATTCTTAGTGGGGGAGTGGGGGGAGCCTATTGAGGTAGGCAGTCGGCAATTTTGAATGCCTTATGGACAAGTGCAGCTGTCCTGCTGTGCCTGTTTGAAAGGTGATCACCTTGGGAGTCAATTTTGCTCAGAAACCACTGTTTGGTTCAACTGGTTCGAGGCTAGGCATGGGCAGACGCAAAGTCTGTCCTGTCCATCCTAGACACATGTTATGTGACGCAAACTTCAATGTGTTTCAGAGACAAAAAGGAGCTCATTAGGATTTAAGCCTTTTCCCTCCACATTTTATAGCAAACCAGGCCTAGGCCTCTCGTTCCGTGCGGAAGGTCCTTCCACAAGTGGCTCATCGGGTAGGCATGATTGCTTTCATGCAATGCACAGAAATAATGCACAGACTTATTCAAAACCTAAACAATTGATATGCTCATTAATCTAATGAGGACTTGGGAAGCAGGCACCTCATGTTGGTACAAAGGATTCGGCTGGAGCGAGGCAGACAGTACAGGTAGCCCATGTGGTCTTCCACGAGTCTCAGATTTGCGGCCTCAACGTCTATGCCGACCAAGTTAATGACAGCATATTTTGTAGGTAAGGTCCAATGATGTAGGTGACGGACTACTCAGGACCCCACCAGAAGCTACAAGTGGATTTGAACTCTGATCCATGACTGAGGCATTGCAGGTTGAGTGTTCACCGTGCACCAGGTGGCCTGTACAGTCCTCCTCGCTCCAACTTCTGTCTCCGTACCACCATCAGCAGCCCATATTTCTGAATTCATCCCCAATAACTGATGAGCATATCTTGTGGATATGAGCTGACCAAGTTCGTAAACTGTCTGAAAGTGAACTGCAAATGCCAGCTGTTCAGACTTTTATCTTGTCAGTCTAAGCTCCAACAGCGGAGCAATGGTCTTGTCATTTAAGAATGTCCCAGCCACACCGAGGAGGATGCTATGCAACAATACTTGGTTAGTGCTGGGCTGCGTGTGCAAGTACACGCCTCATGTGTACAACCAAACATGTACGAGCATTTTGTCTGCGCATGGTTTCAGGTGTTCTCAGGATCAGTTTTCCCTCTTTTCACATTTGGTTTTAGCACAGTATGTGAGCTCAAGAATTGTATGGGAAGGACGAGGATTGCATCTGATCGGCTATGGTGCTTGGAATGCGGATGCCCGTCTGAGGATGGGAAAAGCAGGAATCCTTCTTGTGAAATCTGTGGCAACTTCAATACCCTGCTTCTTGAGCCTTTCGATGCCGCATCATCCACGTGGCCTTAATCTAGGCTTCGGCAGGGCCCTAGGTCATGTGGTGGCAGCAGGTTGGCAGCACAATTGTACCTCTTTTAAGAACTCTGTTTCTTAATTCCAGTGGTACGCAGGGACTGAGGGTCATCATGGCCTTGGATTGGTGAGGAGGCAGGCACCTGCATTACTTGATGTGCGATCATGATAGACATGATAGAGACGGCATATTCTAAGACTTCTTACTCAAAATATGAAGGATGGATTCAAGTAACATCAAGACGCTCAAGTCATGGAGGTCTGACGCGTTTCAATACGTGACTTTTGCCTGCCGACATCAGTAACATAATAATTAATACCTGGATAATTGAATTATCTGGGACAATTTTGGGAACTGCACTTTTCTTGGCTTCTCCTTCGAAGGGGCTGTCGAAGGCCCAATGACAGACAAGTATGGCATGTTTGAAGGGCACAAGTACATGCCACCAGGTGGAGAGGATGAGCTGCGCAAGACCAGGACCAAAGTGCCTCCATCTGAGCTTGGCCTGAACATGAAAGCTGGGACTTTAAAGCTGGGGAAGGTGGGAAAAGCACCCAATGACTTGCAGCTTCCACTCTATTAGGTGTACTTGTTGTACAGAAACTGAGCTGTGCATTCACGAGCTCAGGGTCACACACCTGGAACACTGTACTCACACATGCCTTCGGCTTACATTGCGCAACAGGGGAACGATGCCACTTTCGACAGGTTCAAGCCATTAAATGAGGGTGTCAAATACGTGGATCCATTGAGACTCCAACTTCAGGCCAAGAAGGAACAGAAGGGCAAGAACGTTGTGGATGCTCCATTTAAAGCCGCTTCGCCCATGAAACAATCTGCATGTCCCGGGGATTTCCATGGGACGTCAGGGAAAGTACCTTACTTACCTGTAAGTCACATACTAGGTCTAAAACACAATGGCAACATGAGTTGGGTTGGGATGGGTGTGCTAGGTGTTTGCCAACTTTCATCATTTGCATGCGGATCAATGCATGTGTCTGTTAGCTCCTGTATTCATTATGAATACAAATTCCCACATTTCCTTCTCAAATCAACAGGAGCTTACAATGAGTCTTTGCTCCCTCAAGCAAAGACTCAATGCAAGCATCTGTATTGCATAGAGTCTGCTTGTACGAGACTCGTGCAATATATCTCATCTCTGTGTTGAGTCTCTGCTGATGCCAAATTCAATGCAGTATCTCTAATGGCCCAGAGGATTCTTCAGAGGTTGAGACCTCTTTCTCAGAGTAGCGTGCATGCAAGACATGCTTTAGTGCATGGCGCGTATCCTTCAGAAGCATTGCACGCAAAATGCGTCCACCGCAATGCACTTCCCTGAAAACTTTGCAGCCTTGTCAAAGGTGTGTCATTGCACTTATCAATCATGTAGAGCTTGCTGTCACAAATGAGGGATCCCTACGAAATTGGTGGACAAGAGCTCAAGCTGACAGCAACCATCCAGCCAACTTCAAATGCAAGAATGGGTCCCCTCCAAATCCACAATGCATCAGTGCAATTCAAGGATTTCTGCCTGCGTCTACCTCCTGGGAGTCTAAGGCTTTCTGCGTTAGAGAGGAATGCTTGACCAGCCACACCCGCTCGTGCTTTTTTCAGGGAAACACAGAGACCAAGAAGAAGAAAGGCGACATCCCAGAGAAGCCCAAGGGCATCTACACCTCCCCAGCCAAAAAGGGCACCTTTGGCTTCAATAAGATCACGCTGAGCGAGCGCGCAGGGTACAAAGGGGTGGCCACAGAGTGAGTGCTTACTTTGAGAGAGACTTGCACGAGCCAAAAAAGTGGGGAATACCTTGCTCCACCACAAGCAAACAACCTTACCAGGCTTGCCCACAATCCTTTCCTATCTATTTTCCTGCTTCCAAAGCAATTGCCTTTTGATGCCTCTGCATCCTCAAGCATGACAGAAGCCCTCATCGCTTTTTGGTGTCCTCTCCTTCAACTGCCAGGTACGAGTACCAGCATGACCCAGCTGCTTTAAAAGAAGCAAGGCAGAGGGCGAACAGGGAAGCAGACAGAAAGGCCAAAGTGACAGAAGCTCCATTCAGGCCATCAAATCCAACCAAAAAGGGTGAGTGCATGAACGTGCCTGCGCACGAGGACATGTCAGGGAGTGTAGACTGATCGTTCCTTCATTGCAAACTTATTCAAGTGCACTCAGTTATATTGAGCAAGCTGCCACAGCGGTGGTAGTGCTTGATTTGGTGACAGGAACGAGGATGTTCATATGCACGCTTGTGTGTGCGTGCTTCCGTGGACCACATGCATACCCGTGCGCCTATGCGTGCACATATTAGCAAGGGAAGCCCTCTGAAAAGGAATTTTATCCACCTTCATTCATCTAGTCTAAGGCCTTTGAGTCCAGTATCATGAACGATGGGCGCCATTGGCAAGCAGGAGTCCTGCGCATGAGCAGAGGGGCACGCAGATTACATAAAGACCCAAATACATGCATGTACAGCCGCAAGTACAGACACATGGATAAAGGTCGCCACCTCCAGGGCTGCACTAGTATGGGCACAGGTCAGTGCTTCAATTAAGGTTTTGGGGGGTGTCGCCAAATGGCGACACAGGGCGCTTTTGCTGAGATTGTGTGTCGCCACAGCGATCCTACCAGAGGAAAACCGCCAAAACCGCTTCGCCAAATTTTTGGCAGATTTAACTTACAAACGTGTAGCATTTACAATACAATTGAATTTATACAATTTACTCTTTATATAAACGAGCACCCCTCTTTCCCTCTTTTCCCAGTTTTGCTTCAAGTCAGATGTCAGGTCTAGTCGCTGTCATTATCCGCCACCTCCATAATGTCTGGCTGCTGCTGCTGCTACTGCTGGGCACACCCTGCGCAGTGCCCAGCATGCTGGGCAGCGCTTCTTTGCTGCGAACCACCAGTCGCATGCCTT
>LFCJ01004246.1_pt1 | contig 10509 bp, 9 predicted proteins | sample 643141 | NCBI WGS metagenome assembly LFCJ01 (sample SAMN03766243, study PRJNA286221) | soda lake metagenome | biome: soda lake; feature: Kulunda steppe; material: water; isolation source: sample B1-Br-g2 brine of Lake Bitter-1 | place: Russia: Kulunda steppe | collected 2010-07 | reverse complement strand
GGGGGGGGGGGCAAGAACTGGCATGCGGTTGCGGCGTGCTGCAGCAGGGAGGCCCTTTCGGCTGTAAGAATATTTGAGTGTTCCTGCCTTACCCTGGTTGCCCCTCGAAGCAAGTGCTCACAGCACAATGCCGCGTTTGCTTCACTTTCCTCTTTCTCTCCTTGAACATGTCTGAGATAGAGCATGGCCAGCAGCAGGTGCACAGGCTTCAGGAGTCGAGGATGACTTACACAGCCAGCAGCCAGCAGCGGAAGCATCCCTATGCATACCAGCACCAGCAAATCAGTAGCATGCCAGGCAAAACCAGGTGCGCCCCATGCCAAGCGCTAGCCACCAGCTGCACGTGCGGCTACATATGTGTATTTGCTCTTGGCCGCAAAAGAGCCTGCTGGCTCACCTGCAGGAGTCCAGCACACACTTGTGCTCCGTCTGGGTGGTGATGATGTGCTTCTTTTTCTCACGGTAGAACATGGCCACCCCCTTGATGGCCAGATTGTTGCTCTCCGTCGCCCCGGAAGTGAAAATGATCTCCTTGGGGTCGGCGCCGACAAGCTTAGCCACCTGGAGCCAGGCACCGAGGGAGCATAGTCAACACAGCAGACGCTGAAGCTGCACAGATCAGGAGAGCATAGCAAATGCGCTTGGCATAAGCCTGGAAGCCGGGGACTGAAATGCGCGCGCACACGCGTGTGTGTATGTGAACCTGGCCTCCGCGCAAGGATGACACCATAAATACCGAGAATGTTCCAAACTTTTCAGCCAAGCAGTCAGGCGTTTTGACTGAGTGGCTGTCTTGTATATCTTGAACCTGGCCTCCACTCAGCCACAACAAGGTGAAGCAGTGCAGCAAGCAGAGCAGCCGTACAAATGCTGCTACAGATGCTGTGGATGAAGGGAAACAGAAAGCAGCTGCACATGGCAGGCAGCTGGGATTAGCGCGGCTGGACGCTCACATGGAGAGGTGGGCAGGCAGGCAGGGCGAGGCAGCACAAAGTGCGGAGGGTGAGTGCCAAACAATTGCTCCTGCAGCCTGCTCAAGGCAGCAAGGTGCACTCGGCACTGGTGTGTGGCTCACCTCAGCTCGCGCAGTCTCCATGGCCTCCTCACTTTCCCATCCATAATAGTGTGTGCGCGAATGTGGGTTACCGAACTGCAGACATGCAAGGGTGGAAAAAGCATTAAATTTGCCAAAACGCATGCAGGCGTGGATATCATACTGGTGTTGCGCGGAAAGCACTGTGGACGTTCACAATTGGCAGCGGTCACAAAAATGGTGGGTTGAAGTGTGCACCAGTTTTAAGCACCTGCGCACACACGCATAACCGACCTGGCCAGTCATGAAGGGCAGCATGGCGTCTACAACACGGGGGTCAAGGGGCGTGGTAGCTTGCATATCCAGGTACATGGGCGTGCCCAGCAGCTTGATGCCTTTCTTAACGATCGCCTGGTTCTCTGCATGTATGGAAATGGGAAGGTGCAGATGCTATTCGCAACACACAGGAGCACCCACAGTTAAGCCCAGAGCAGCCTGCAGGCACTAAGCCCGCACTTCATCTGCTGCATCTCCTTTACTGCTCATCCTGACATCATCAGAAAGCTGGCACGTGGACAGTGGTGTGATAGTGGTAGCTTGCATATCCAGGTACATGGGCGTGCCCAGCAGCTTGATGCCTTTCTTAACGATCGCCTGGTTCTCTGCATGTATGGAAATGGGAAGGTGCAGATGCTATATGCAACACACAGGAGCACCCACAGTTAAGCCCAGAGCAGCCTGCAGGCACTAAGCCCGCACTTCATCTGCTGCACAATGAATCCAACGGTTGGACAGCCTGGATCCCTCCCCTAGGGCTCCACAGGCAACAGCAGTGCGTTGTAGGTTGCTTGGCCGGGAGCGCCCGTGGCTCGCATCCCCCGCGCTGCAATATAAACTAGCGCGAGATCTACAGACCTTCGCCTTGACCTCGCGCAAACATCGGCTGGGCTGCCGTGGACCGGTGTCTGACGACTGCCCACAACGGTGCCGGGGAGGACGAGGATACAGACGAGGAGGCGGGCTCAAACGCGTTTGGCAGTGAATTGCACGCTGCCACTGCAAGGGCAGATCCCGCCCGTTCCCCTGTCTGTGCAGCAGAGGAGGAGCCGGTTGCCACGGCCGAGGGCAACAAGCTCAGGGCTTGCCTGATTCCTCTCATAATTGCAAATAGTGATTTTTATTTCTATAAGACAACCTTCTATAAGACGACTTCTATAAGACGACCTTGTGAAACAGCCATAAACTCCCGTTGGGCATGTAGATCACAGAAGAGAAGATAATCAATTATGACCTCGCCTGAAGGAATTACAGCAGGGTGCACCCCTCCGGTCAGAATCTGAGGAACGAGGTATGTTAGCCCAAAGGGATGCAATGGGCTCCTTATGCTGTACGTGTCATGCTTTAAGTGCTCGACCAGCCCTGCTTCTACCCTAACCCACCCTCACGCGACATTGCCAAAAGTTGTGAAAAAGGCACGCTTGCACAGGACCTCCATTATTGAGAACTCGGTGTTTGCTAGCAGGTATCACAGGCTCATTCAGTCAAGTCACTCATGGGGGAGGGCATGCATGCTACGAAGCTGGACAGTGCGCCTCCCCCATCACATGCGTTCTCCTCTCTATTGGGGAATGCCAGCATCTCAGGAGGCCAGCCCTCTGACTTTGCCCCTGTGGCTGGTGCCTCCCTCAGCCGCTTGCTTGAAGGACAGCCTGTAAAGAAGGTGAGCTTGCACTCCCTGCACTTGCACCTGTGCCCACTACATGCAAGGGGTTTGACACAAAGCTGTGGAGGGCAAGGAGGGCCCTTCATTTGTTTAAGAACCCGTGGAACTGAACAAACTCTGTTCAATTCCACGTGCCTCCTGTCATTCGGATCAGTACGTGTAAATTGCGTGTGATATTAGGCTCAGCTCACATGGTTCAGGCATGCTTGCCCACTCCTGAAGACCTGAAAAGCAGCTGCAGAGGATCACAGTTAGCAGAGGCAACCTTGCTAAATGACATTCGCTTCAAGTGTGTGTGTTTGCATGCTTGATGGTGCGTAACCATGCATGCATGCACTGGACATGTCGACATATTTTGAAGATAACACCCAAAACCAGGGTGTGCGCCTGAATGCCCGAGCACAGCAACGAGGCAAGAAGGGCTGGTTGTCTCTCCTGATGCTTGTAGGTGTCTCTGTCTGAATGGTGGCGATGGCAGTGGCACAATATGCCAACTGTCCGTCTGGTGATGGAGACGGTCAATGGGGTCATTTCAGCTTTCTCTGCAGGTGCGATGGAGCAGGGCTGCTTTTCACCTAAGCATTGAATGCTCAACACTGGCGCTTGGCAATTAAAGGCGGTCAGCCCCAGGCTTTTGACCAGGGGCACGAGACTCGGTCAGCTTGCACTTCAGGGGTGGTCAGTTTGACTGGCTGTGTTGCCTAGGAGTTCTGAACATCGCTAGGGGATGTTAGCACAGCTGGCAAGAAACTTATGTTCATGACTTAGACGGCTGTCTTGTGTCTGGATTCTGCACCCCTATTTAACATCCGATGTCCTGATGACACCTTGTTTGCAGGCATCTATGTCTATGACACTTACATTAAAATTCCTCATGTGAGTGAAATCATGTCTCTATTCAATTCCTTCAGAGTTCATGGACACCCTGACACACCCATAAGACAGGCTGCCCTGTAATGCTTAAGTTGGCAACTTGCATGAAGTGCTTGCCCCAAGTTGCTTGACAGATTAGCCTGGGCATTTGTCTAAAACTTACAAGGTCAATTTGGGCGTTTGTTCTCACCCAATGGACCATGCTGGTCAACCTTTGCACTTAAATTTCCAACCCAGGCTGCAGGTTTTTAGGCTCTCTCCCTACAAAAATGTTGAGCACAGTGCTTGTGAGTCAAGCAGGGAAGAATAGGTACTTAAAGAAACATTGAGGGGGGCCTGGTGGTACCATTTCCACTTTCAATTAAAAATATGAGGAGGGCCCAGAGCTGAATTCTCTCAGATTAACGTGGCCCTTCTGACGGGTTAGCGAGAGTGAGGTGGCTAATGTGCTAGGCTGAAGGAACCTGATGCCTTTCCTCACTTGCTTCCTTTTTCCACACCTTTCACAAGCTATTAACTTTCACTAACTCTGCAAGAATACTGTGTTTAGTTTATTGCCCTAGGGGCATAAGATCTGACTATCCTTGCTTTTGTTCTGTTTGTATACTGTAGGGCTGCTTCCTCGTTTAGCCCAATGAAAATTTGTGTTTCGTTCCAAGAGTGACACAACAGATTACATAAGTAACATTGTTTTATGTTTGTTTAAGTAAGTCCATGGCAGGCAGACCATTTCTAGCGAAATTGCTCATTGTTCCTGCAACTCTTAAACCCAGCTGTCTGGCTCAGCCATATGTGCATCCTTCATTCTCCCCACTGCCTCTTCACCAGAGTGAGGAAGGGTCAACATCCTCCTTATCTTAGTCACACATCCATGCCTCATCATAATATTTCTTTTCCACAATATCTATACCATCATGCAAATTTGGCTCGTCAGCATCGCCAACACCATCATTCAAGAGCTCCATCTCAATGACATGCACCCTTCTAAATAGAATGCGTAACTTGAAATCATCCCTTTTTTCTACAGGCACCAATGAGCACGTACTGCAGATTCTAGATCAATGGAATCCAATACTCCCCTTAGGTTAGCAACTGAACAGTAATGAGTAGTGTGTCATGATTTTTAGTTGGCTTGTCAAGCGGTTTTTGACATTGCGATGCATGTTTAATCCAAGCTCAACAGCTGCAGTTTGCACAAGCATGACAAGCATAGCATCAACCAATTTTAACGTGGCCAAAAAAGCCTCTCAAGGCATTACTTTGCAGCCACCGCACCGTTTCCTGACTTCAGCACACCATTGGATAGCTTAATTTTTTCTGGTTCTGATGGTGGTCGGAATTGGTGCGATGAGTGCAAGGCAATTTTGGAAAAATTATGTTAGGTTGGAAGAGTGCGTGCTGTTTTTTACACACAGCCCTGAACGTCGAGCTTGACGTGCCTGCAGATGTGTTACAAAAACCGCACATCCTGTGTAAATTTGGGCGTGGGAAGCTCTTCCGCTGAGCTGTGAATCAAAAGAGGCAGATGTTAGGAAACGTTTTGGCCCGCCGCTTTCCACCCACACCTTAGGTTGGCCTCAATTCTAGTTCATTAGATACCTCTTTTCCCCCAGCAAACCTGAGACTTGGTCCGGCTTGAAAGCATGCAGAGGTTGCAGAGAATCGCGTCTCCTGTGCTGGCACCCACATGCAGTCGCGACAGGGTCGCCAATGGAACAAGCCTTCCCGACCCCCTCCCAAAAATCCGACTTTACGGCATCAAATCATTATGCAAGAGTAGCTTAAGTTCTGGAAAGCGGCAGGATAGGAGCAAGCTAGGGGATGTTCCATTTTCCTGTCAAAAGGGTGCAAAATGGTGCTAGAATGGCCTATGGCGCGCACGCCGTACCCCCACCTCGCATTTCCTCACATAGCCTGACTTTTTACGATATATGTAAATGTTGTGCATGGTTGGGTCTGGAAATGGGGCCAGTAATTGGGCGGAAATGCTAATTGCCCATGATTGCGGGTGTCCATTGGTGGGGATGACCTACAGCAATACAATCACAGCGCAATCAAGCACAATTCCAAGGGGCAAAATGTTTTGGACTTGTTTACTGTCTCCGACATCAACCTTGCTTCATTGGCAGTGAGTTCCATTAGGATTTCGTTCATAAAAAAGCCACCATTATTTTTACCAGCAAATCTGGACGGGTGTGCCCGGGGGCACCCTGCACTGATAATTTTATTGATAGCGGCCCCCACGGAATGCAGGGGCTGACGCCCCTGCAATTTGGCCGGGGGGACCGGAGGCTTCCCGGCAAGATCTTAATGGTATTCCAAATGGTCTTTTTCAAGTTAACAATTCCCGTCCTGATTGCACTTTCTTAGAATCAATGCTTCTTGCTTCAACGCCCCTTCCTCTCTGTTCCCCCTAGGTCCTGCAGCAACCCTTGCTTTATCTCTCTGGAAAATCATTCTGGCCTTACTGCCGTTGCAGGTGGCGCGCATAGTGTACTTTGTCGCATCCTGGACAATCCTTGTGGAGTTCATCTGCAAGCTTTTCGCGTCCAACAGCAAGCTCAAGTTCCTATTCTGGAGCCTGTCTATCATCGACTCTGCCACTATTGTGAGTCATGCTTGCACCAAGGCGAAGGCAAGAGCTTTAAGCAGCACTTCATGATAATGTTGATGGGACTGCTGCCTGCTCCTTGTGAAGCGCACCGGCTCGGTAGAGGATCCAAACAGCAGCTAGAGTGTGTGAACCACTTTGTGAGTGCACGCACATGTGCTTGCAGGCACATGTGTGCAGGTGTGTTCCAGCTGGTGCGCAAAGCGGCATCCAGCTCTTGGGGCTGAAGGTCCACTCACCTGCTGACTGACTTTGTTGCTGCAACGCTTATATCCATCTGCTGTCTTGGAGGCACCAAAGCACAGCCCCCAGAGTTAAATCAAACATCGGCCTGGCCTCAGTATGTCATGCACTTAAAACGACACTCCACGGGCCTAGGAGCAGCTATTGCAGCAGGTGCACCGCCTCATGCTCATTGATTGACCTTTTGCTTACGGTTGCAGGCGTTTGGCCTGGCGTACTTCTGGGATACAGAGGGGGTAACTAATGGAGTATCTTTCATCCGCGCTTTGCGCATGCTCCAGGTAAGGGATGCACTGGCCTGCATGTCTTTGATGCCTGGAGCACACTATATGCTCAAATGTGCGCAACTCATGCTGCAGAGGTCGGATTTGTCCTGTTTGGCTTGAAAAATCTGTGGGTGGGGCCAGGGTTGTAGTTTGCTCAGCTGCAGAGCTGTGAAGTACAAGCAGAATTTGCGCATGCAAGGCAGAATTTCACGAAGCTATGCACACCTTTGTCAGCACCCTGTGACACCCACCTTGCACATATGTCAGCATGCCCCAGCAACTATGCCCTTACACTTTGTGGTGCTGCTCTTTGCATGCTGTGTAATCCAGCTGTGGGGTTCGTGAGTGGTTGAGTGGTGCATGCTGTGGTCCTGTCGTTCACAGGTCGTGCGGTTCATGCGAGTCCTTGTGGGCTTGTTCTTCTCATGGCTGAAGGGTGCTCTTCATCCCTCCCAGCTTGAGCTCTACAAGCACCTGTTCGACCTGTGAGTGTGAGACAGGCGACCTGGCGTTACAAAGTGGCCCTGCTGCTGTTGAGCCGGAGGCGTGAGCACACAGGGGATGGCCCAGCTAGGCGCAAGCAAGCATGCAGGCTGATCAGCTTGCCTCTTTGGCACACTCAAGCATGTACAATTATGGGAACACTTGGCCTAGCGCAGGCAGCCACATTTCCAAACCAGGGTGGCAAGGTACGGCATTGTCCACAAGGACTTGCAGGCTGCTCATCATGGAGTGCAAGACCAAATCCTGTGTTCACAAGATGTCAAACGCCTGTGAATTGGTCCCTCCCCTGGTGACTCCCCTCCGCGTAACTTGCAGGCTGGTCATGGTGGCCATGGTCGTGTTCATAGGCGGCTGCGCCTTCTACGAGATTGAGCAGGTGCGCATCCACTGACGCTGCATGTTGTCCTTTGGCAGGCTCGGGAGTGGCATGCGTTCCAGTGTGCCTTGTTACTAGCTGGACGCTGCCTCCAATGCCTGTCGTTTATAGATATTCTGCCCAGTGAGTTGTCGCCTGCCCAGCCATGGTGATCGTTGCTTTAAGTAATTCTCAGGCAGGGTTTGAGTTCCCATGGCATTGTTCAATCATGTAGCAACTGCTGCATCAGTTTCTCCACGCGCTTCATCAAGCGTCGATCCGTAAGCCAGTAATTGTGTAACTGTCTTCCTCCTTCAATGCATTGTTTCCTTTTTGGCCATGCCTGGATCAACTGGGAAAGGGGAGCGCACATGCAAAAGTTCATGTTGAGTTGGAGACGTGGGTGTTGAAGGTTTGGCGCCGTATCTGCGTGTGTCGCTGCCATGCTTGCACACAAAGTGCCTCCCGATGTCCCTTATATTTTGCTTTGCATGCATTGTTTGCGTTTAGGTGGACTTTGGTGACACAGAGGCCTCTCCTGTGTTCCTGCATGAGGGCATCTACTGGGCTTGCGTCACACTGACGACTGTTGGCTATGGAGACTACTACCCCACAAATGTCATCACGCAGATGCTCTTCCCAGTGATGATTGGTGAGCGCTCGCATTTACTGCCGCTAAGCCCATGAATATAAGTGTTCAGTTGCAACTGGCAATAGCAGACTGCAAACTGCTTTGCAAGTGAGCAGAGAGGAGTGAGTGGCGCCATTGTGTGCAGTTGTGCATTGAGATCCACAAGGCTGGAGGTCAAGCTTGCTTGGCTGGAAAGTTACAATGTCAGCACAACGTTACACGAATCATTTAAAAACGGCTTTTAAACCCGTCGTGGACACCATTTTTCAGGGGGCAGACGCTGAAAGGTTTGTGCACTCAGGTCCATCTTTGTGGTTGCATGTACCTTGAAGCATCTAGGGGCGCCAGTGTAATAGGCTTGTCCCCTCAGCTTTGACAAGCCTCCAGCGCATTGGAATACATGCTTTACTTCCCTGACCGCAGTCCTGATAGCTCTTGTATTGGAGGGGCCGACTTGCCTGCCTGCCTGCCTGCCTGCCTGCCCTTCACCCATACACTCTGCTGCTCACTGGACCTCATTAGCTTACCGTTGCGGGCTTTGCCGCCTTGTGGATGCCATGTTCATGCAGCCATCATCCTCGTGGTAGTGCCTGCCAAGGTGGGGCTTTCCTGTGTGTGCAACCCTATACGTGCTGCCTCCTGCATGTTCAGTCTCCTGGGGTGTACAGTCTCCTGCGTGCACTGCCTACAAGCATGGCCCCCTGTGCAACAGCCTCTTGTTTGTGCAGCCATGTACAGCTCATATGTACAGCTGCCCCACCCCCTCAAGAGGCTCCAGAACTCGCATTGCTTGGCATGCGTGATGTATGAGAATAGGAGGATGCATCAACCCAATCAATGCGTTGGAATGTCAGGGGATCAGCTTCATTTAATCAATACATCAGAGTGTCCGTATTGCGCGGGCGTGCTCCGCGGAGCTGACTTGCATATGGCAACTGGAGACAGGGCGAAGTCCAGGGCAACACTCACATTCTGTCTGCTGTGGTGCATCAACTTGCATGGGGACCCCAATCACACACAAAGTAAGGAGCGCCCTCTGTGTATAATGTGCTTGCCTGGCATGCACCTGTGATGGCTGCGTGTGCGCGCTGGGCCCTGCAGGTATCGGCGTTAAATGCTGTCATGGACTCCATCACGCCCTACATGCGCAAGACCCACATCGCATACCGCTTTGGGGAGCACGTTGTGGTTATGGGCCACAGCAACCACAAGACTGTAAAGGCGTTTGTGGACGAGTTCTTCTCGCCAGGTGCGCGCAGCGCGCGCAAGGGGTTGGCGCCAACGCGGTTTCAGTTGCGCCAGAAACCGCGTTGCGCGCGCGCGCGTGTGTGTGTGTGTGTTGAGTGTTGAAGATCAGGCCAGCGTGAGGGGGGGCCTTGCTGCCGGAAGGGACCTTCATAGCCACACTGCAAGGGACCTTTCCCACCCGCTTCATAGCTGTGGTGTCAGAGGCTTGCGCCTTTCTGGGGGAGAGGCTCGCGTCCGTCTGAATGCGCAGCTCACGCACTGGCTGTGCCAGCCTTGAGTGGACTTCGAATCCACAATTCCCACTTGCACACCCCCAAACCCTTGCATGCTCTCATGTGCAAGCACTCCCCCTTTTGATGGATACCAATCTGTACCCACCAGGCGCCACCCATGTGCACCTCTTGCGCCCACTCCGCCGACCGCGCTGCCCTTACCAGCTGCCACCCGCGTGCACCTCATGCCCCCACTTGGTAGACTGCCTCCACGCCCCCACCTGGTGGACCGTACCGCACCTGCCAGGCTTGGCTTGGCTCGGTCAAGGGGTACAAGGTATTACAAGGTGTCAAACAGTTTGGCAAAGAGGTACCAGGCCAGGCCAGGGCCATTCAGGTTTAAAACCCCCCTGGTGCCATCTCAGCCCTGACCTGACAGCACTGCTGCTTGGCCCCCTGCGCAGACCACGGCCTGCAGGAGATGCAGCTGATCATCCTGCGCAACGAGGCGCCTGGGCCAGACATGCGGGTCATGCTGTCCGGGCATCCTTGCACCCACAAGCTCTCCTACCTGCAGGGCTCTCCATACGTGGTTGAGGTGCGTGAGGGTGTGTGCGTGTGTGTTGCATTCGTGCATGCATGCACCCGGTGTAGTTGAGGTGTGAGTGTGTGTGTAGGGTTGCTGAACCAAGTCCATGCACGCAGTAGATTTGCCGCATCCATTGCCAATTTGCCATTGCCAAAATGTCCGGTGTGTGTGTGTGTGTGTGTGTGTGTGTGTGTGTGTGTGTGTGTGTGTGTGTGTGTGTG
>LFCJ01004244.1_pt1 | contig 10509 bp, 20 predicted proteins | sample 643141 | NCBI WGS metagenome assembly LFCJ01 (sample SAMN03766243, study PRJNA286221) | soda lake metagenome | biome: soda lake; feature: Kulunda steppe; material: water; isolation source: sample B1-Br-g2 brine of Lake Bitter-1 | place: Russia: Kulunda steppe | collected 2010-07 | reverse complement strand
CACACACACACACACACACACACACACGTGTGAGGCACGTCTCCCACTTGATAAGGACTTCCCAACTTATCTCCCAGCTTCCTCTCCGCAGTTCCCTGTGTGAAGTGCACCAACGAAGCCCATGCACAGCTGCAGCCATGTGCACCCGCTCCCAACGAGCCAGTCATTTGGACCGGAGGGTGTCCCTCCAGCCCCACAATTCAGACCTGGTATCAGACTCACACAAGAAGCAGCAGTTTGCGCACGGGGCTCTCGTGCATGCCCCGCCCTGAGACACTCGGGCATGTGGGCTGAAGGCCCCACCTTTCCTAAGGGGCCCCCAGCCTTCCCTAACAGTCCCGCCTATCCTCACAGCCCCACTTTCCCTGGCGGCCCTGCTTCACTTCTGGGGCCCTCAGCCTTACCAGACGGCCCGGTTTTTCTTGAGGGGTCAGCCCAACTCGAGGGCCCCGCCTCCCCTGAGGGCCTCCAGCCTTTCCTGACAGCCCTGCTGTACTGAAGGGACCCTATAGGCGTCCTCGAGGGTCCTTAAGGGCTCCAGCTTTTTCTGAGGGCCCACCCCTACCCTCATAGCCCAGCCTGACCTGAGGCCCGCCTTCCATGAGGGCCCCCAACCAGCCCTGAGGGCCCAGCCTAGTCACGCTGAGCCACAAGCCAGCAGCCCCCTGGACTATGAGCCCCACCGCAGTCCAGGCGCCCCTGCCTGCTGCCCAGGTCGCTGCTGCCACGCATGGGCAAGGGCCTACCTTCTGGAATGTCGCTGCTGCTGTCCAGCGAGCTTTGCCCCAGCAGAGGGTCGGCGTACCCCTCCCGTGCTGTAGGGGTGGCTGCTGCTGCCTCCGCCTCCCCTGGGCCGACTACACACACAACAGGCTGCTGGCGCCGGCGCTCGAGCACTTGGCGCCGCCGCTCCTGCATGCCATGGATTGTTGCATTGGACCGGGTGGATGATAGAACATGGCTGACTGATGATACATGCCTGTGCCACAGGGCCCCAACATGGCTGACTGATGATACATGCCTGCGCCACAGAACATGGCTGACTGATGATACATGCCTGCGCCACAGGGCCCCGCCACAGGGCGCCTGTGCTTGGAGGGGTGGCACAGGGCAGGGATTACCACGCCTCTCATGTGGACCAGACTTGGGCGCTTGGCCCTTGCTGTGGGTTCAAGCAGGACAGCCCCTTGTCCAGCAGGCGCAGCCAACTTAACCTTGAGCAGGATCACACCCCGCAAAATGACGGCAAGCTTTTTGAGCGCATGCAGTGCGTGATCTGCACGTGGGGGCCATTGCTGTGCGCGCCATGCGCTTGGCAGCGTAGCCAGGAGCCTAGGACATGTGCGCAACAGCCGCGCTGGCTGGGCCTGCACACATAGCACAGAGGTGGAGGCCAGCGACATAACGCCCTGCGCCTGCAACGGCCGGCTTCAAGCTGACTCTTTCACTGCTGCCGCGGCCGCACCAGGACCGTGTGCTTGTCCTTCTCTACGGACGACCAGAGCAGGAGCAGCTCGTCCTCGGCCGCAGCGATTTCAGCGGGGTCCTGTCAATGCAAGCGAGCAGCATCAGCCAGGGCACACTGCCAGTCAGTGCACGCCTGGATCATCAGGCTAAGCTGCAAAGTGGGGTTCAGAGGCTGAGCACTTGGCTACAGAGGTCCTGCGGCGCCTCGGTCTGTCTAGTACTTGACGCGGCTCACCCCAGCCTTTGGCGGGGGTGGTTAGTGTGGGGCCAGCGAGCGGACTGCCAGTTGCGGCAGTGCACAGCTCCAAGCCCCTGTATGCCCCACCTAGGGGTGCGATGCCATGCGGCAGGCAGGTTTGCCCCAGCATATGTAGCAGGATGCGTGCCAGGCTCCAGCTCCCAACCCTGGGGAACCTAAACCCAGGCTCCCACACCAGCCTTTTGCCTGACCAGGGCCTCTTGCCTGACCAGGGCCTTTTGCCTGACCAGGGCCTCTTGCCTGACCAACATATAAAATATGTTAGGGGAGGGGCGCAGGCACCATCACTTGACGAGGCCGTGAACATTACCCGCCCCTCACCTCACCCTCACCCGCCTCCCACCCTCAGCCCACCCTCACCTGACCAAACATGTCGGGGAACCGGCTCTTCTTGCCGCCCAGGACGATGTGGATGGTCTGCAGCGCCAGGTCCAAGTGCCCCCTCATAACAAGCCACCTGGGCACCGGTTCGCACACAGGGCAGGGCGGCCATCAGCCTCATGCTGGAGCTGTGAGGGAGGGCGGTCCCTGGACCACAGGCCCTCAAAGCCCACCCCCCTTCGACGGCCATGCCCTGTTTTGAGCAAAGCACGGCACGTGCACGCGCTTGCCGACTGCTGCCCGTCCTACGAGCAGCTGTGTGGACGTCTGTTCCCTGAGCAAGGGAGCGTGCGCGGCCTGTGGGGCCTGGAGTGGAGACCATGGGCAAACAGGTGCACAGAGCCATCTGCAAGCGGGAGGCACTCCTGCACCCGCACACCTGGGGCTCTCAGGCAGGAGCAGCAGGCTGCCAGCAAGGAGGCCACCTGGGAGGGCAGGCAGACCCACCATGAGGCGCCAGGCCCCCGGGCCTGCAGTGCACGAGCAGGGGAGACGCGTGTTTGTGACAGCTCTGGCAGTGGGCACCAGGGAGCCATGCACCTTGTCTGCAACACCGGACGCACAAAACAGCTAGGACCATGCGTCCCACCTCATACTGCGGCCTCAAGGCGCGGCAACGGCTACCAGTTTCAGCACGCGCACGCTGTGCACCTGCCCTCAAGGAACGGTTGGAACGCTTGCAGCACTGGTGGGGTGCAAGTAAGCGCGCGACGTGAGGACTTAACAGTGCAGCAGCACCAGTCAGTCACTTCGGTTTGCTGGCGGACACCGACTTGAAAGTTGGTTGGTGTGTTGGTTGGGATAAGCGAGGCCTGCTGGTGGCTATGCTGGCAGGCTGCGTCTCCACAGGCCAGCGGTGCAGTGACTGGGCGGGGGCAAATAGGAGGCGCAATAACACCATTTTTGCGACAATGCTGATTTCGCGGCAGTGCGAACAAGCCGTGGATGGCCAGGGATTGGTGACGCGGGTGTGGGTCCACGGATGCGAGCGCGGAGCCCAGACCCTTGCGTCGGGGCCATTGCGCGCTTCTTATCTGGCCTGTTCAGTGCAGGTTCACCATTGCAGCAGAGAAACTTGCAGGCATAGTGCAGCACCGAAGTCAAAGCGCACCCAGGCTGGGCTTGCACGACCTACATGCACGCCCAAACTGACCAGCAACCGCAGCATGTGCGCGCATGAGTGTCCGTGCTTGCACACACCTACCAACCGCCTGCCAACAGGCCTCCGCGCTGTCCCACGGGGCACCAAGTCAGTGTGCGCTGGCGTGGTGCAGGCATGCGGTTCGTTCTCTCGCTTCCGCAAGCGCATGGTGCGGCGTGGCACTGGCGTGGTGCAGGCATGCGGTTTGTACTCTCGCTTCCGCAAGCGCATGGTGCGGCGTGGCACTGGCGCGGTGAAAGCATGCGGTTTGTACTCTCGCTTCCGCAAGCGTATGGTGCGGTGTGGCACTGGCGCGGTGCAAGCATGCGGTTTGTACTCTCGCTTCCACAAGCGCATGGTGCGGCGTGGCACTGGCGCGGCGCAAGCATGCGGATTGTACTCTCGCTTCCGCAAGCGCATGGTGCGGCGTGGCACTGGCGCGGTGCAAGCAATGCGCATGCGGCACCAGCGGGACGGCTTGGCATGCACTCAAGTGCACAGCAGCAGGAGCAGGAGCAGGAGCTGCTGTCATATTTCCAGGCCTGGTATTCACCCAAGCGGCTGCAGCTGTGGCACCTCTTTGTGCCGTGCAATCACCCAAGCGGCTACTGCTGTGGCACCTCTTTGTGCCGTGCAATCACCCATGCGGCTGCTGCCGTGGCACCTCTTTGTGCCATGCACTCACCCAAGCGGCTGCTGCCGTGGCACCTCTTTATGCACTCACCCATGTGGCTAAGGCCCCAGTTTACGAGGGTGGAGATGAGGAGGCCCACGCACAGCATCATTTCGTAGACCTACGCCGGGCACACACACCAGATACATGCTTCAGCTCTTGTGCAAGGAGCAGCAGGTGCCCCAGCTGCTCTTACTGAAAGGGCGCAAACAGAGGGCAAGGGGGGCCGGGACTTTTTTCCCCAGCTTCTCCTTGCTGCCCCTGCAAACTTAGGTGTACAGGAGGGTGGCTGCACACTTGGGCAACCCAAAGGCCTTGTTCACCACCTGTTCCGCCTCCTAGAATTTGATGGCATCTGCAGCCACAGAAAGCGGCAAGGGGTCCCCCACACCCACCTGCACGACGGCACCTCGATGAGAGGCTGGGGCGACCTCCGCTAAGTAGGCGGGCACAATGATCGCGCATGCACCAACGCCGACGCCAGAGATGGCACGGCCTGCTACCAAGGCCCTGCAGAGCATGGTGAGGACAGCATGCCCCGCAGGCACGCTTAGAGTGCGGAAGCTTTATTTTAGCCCAGCCTGCTCTGTGTTCATGTGTGTGTATGTGCATGTGTGAGTGCATGTGGCAGAGCAGACACACTTGTCAGAGTGCAAAGGCTTTGTTTTGGCCCAACCTGCTCTAAGTGTTTGCATGTGTGCATTCCTATGTGCATGTGTGAGTGCACGTGGCTGAACAGACAATACAGGACAAACAAACAAGCAAGCAAGCGCGCGCATGTGGAGAACTCTATCAGCATGTGTGTGCATTCCTTTGTGCATGTGTGAGTGCGTGTGACTGAACAGATAATGCAGGAGACACAAGCAAGCAAGCGAGCACTTCTGGAGAACTCTATCAGCAAAACTGAAACCTTATCTCACATCAAATGATGTCAGGCCACAGGGCGCGCGCACACACACGCACACACCACACACTCGCACACACACACACACACACACACACACACACACACACGGCAGGTTGCAACCGCAACATGACAAGTCCTAGTCACTATTGCATAGACCAGCCACTCACCCGTGTAGGTGTCCATTCACCTCCCTGTCCCTACACCTCCCTATCCCCACATCTCCCTGTCCCCACACCTGCAGCTACTCCTCCGGTGCTTGTCTCCCCATTGAGTACCTTAGCTCACCGCACAGACACATACCAACAGCATGCGTGTCTTGCATGCACGCACTGTGCCCAGGCCCCAGCGCACTCACCCCACCCCAGAGGCGGCGGCCATGAGCAGCGGCCCCAGCACACCAAACAGGGAACACACTGCGATGGCCTTGCGCCGCCCATATCTCAGCATCAAGGCGCCCCCCACGAACGCCCCCACAAAGGAGCCCAGCTTCAGGGCCCCCACAATGCTTGACTGCAAGGTGGCGGCAGGGAGCAGAGAGCAGACAGGGGGCTTGGCTGCGAGGCGGCGCCAGGGAGCAGAGAGCGTACACGAGGGACCTCTTGGTGCCTAGCACACGCGACTAGGGGAGCATTTGGGAGCGCACTGGATTGATGGGCGCCCAAAGTTGATGGTCTGCGCTAGATGGATGGCAGCATGCAGCACAGAAGCCGCTTGTAGCTTAGAGGGTGGCCCAAGGCACGAGGGATATGGGAGGAAAATCCATTCAGATGGCATGGCGCCTGAGTGCCCAGGCCACAAACCCTAGTGTCCACCTTATAAAAAGAGAGCAGGGTATAGGGGGAACACAGGGAGTAAATTGCTCACGGACATATACACTGTACATGAGCCTCATGGGAGGGGGGGGGGGCTGGTCAAAGCCAGTTTTGTGGTAGTTGGGTGGCAAGGTTAACAAGCTGGGCTCCCTCCTAGGTTCCTCACAGGACTGTCCAAATCCTGAAATGCATCAATGTAATACAAATACCACAATGCAAGAAAGGGTATGCATTGTAACTGCCAACATTTCCTCCTGAGACAAAGCATGGACACAGTGTGCTGTTTCATGAAATGTTTATAAACATTTGCACAATTCTATACCACATATAGGTTGCAAGCATGAAGGCAGAACAAGGCCCTGCAATTTCCCACATGGCTCACCTACAAAACATATGCAGCATGTACGCAGGGGGCTCTTATCATAATGAATGAGTGAGATTCACCTGAGAAAGGGAGGCATGGATGTTAAGGTCCGCGCTCAGACCAAGCAAGGCTCCACCAATCTGTTACACAGCAGATCAGTCCCGCATTTAACGAGCGCAGCAGCATGGGCGTGATCATATGATATGCACTTCATATTGCGTCTGGACACAAATAAGCCCAGCTGATGGCACACAGACCACCATGCTGTGGCCTGCAAATCACGTGGGCTGCACTGTCACACCCCTGAGGCTTTGCCAACATTTTGGCCTGATGGTAGAGCAACAGGAAAGCTGGACCAATTCTTCTTCCCTCAACGTGGCGGCGACTTACCAAGCCCAGGTCATACCTGCGCGCAAAAGCAGGAGGGGCACACAGCTGATCAAGAAAATGGATCTCTGATAACACTAAAGACGAATGAGAGACACCAAACACGCTATCTTGAAGCAGGTCACCTGCGGGGCAGGCAAGGCTACAGAGTGGAAAGTACATGACGCACCCAAAAATGAAGCCTCCCAAAGCACTGAAAGACGCAACCGCCGCCAAGGTCCAGGATGCAGTCTGAAACAAAAAGCCAGGCGTTTCACAGCTTGCCCAATCGTTGTCCTTGACAAATTGAGGTACGCTTTCTTGCTAGTGTGATAGGGTTGCATTACGTGACGCAACTCAGACTTCCTTTGCACATTACGCCTGTACATTTGCATGTGACCTGTGATCCTACGCAAGCATCTGCGCTGGTAGGCTGCATGCATGGATGGCACCTGCAGCTTCGTGGCTCCTCCAAGCGCTTGCCCATTGCTGGCCAGCATGGTGATCTTCTGACCCTTTGGTCTACCATAGGATCATAGTGGTGATAAGGTAGGAATACGTGCCCCTCCCTTCTTGCAGCAGACAAGACACGTCGTGTAATATCGTTCGTAACAACAACATATTTTACTTCAATAGCAAAAATAAAATAGTTGATAGAGATTTCGTGGGTACATAATAAATACACATGCGGTCAAAGGCCATTCTCCATGCAGTGTGATCTGTGCAAGCTTGAGAGGCGGGGTGATGACGTTCTCAACTACTTCGAGCCAAGTGCAAGCAGCGCATCTGGAGGCATGCGTCCATGAGAGCCTCAGGCTGCACCTCTATGAAAATGCTAGGTGGCTGGGAGAGCGATTGGTGGCTTTGGCTGCAACAGAGGTAATGAATGGTGTGATCATTTTTATGAAGAGTAGAGAAGCAACTCAGAGAGCTTCTTTTCCATGGTCAACTTTCTCAGGCTTCTGACCATTCCAACTTCCAGCGTGGCCAATGCGCCTCGAACCCATGGACAATGACATCATGCGTTCAGAGCCACGTATCATGTTGGCCTGCATGCCTGATTGAGATGGTACTCAAGCAGACCTTCCCATCTGCTTGTTGGGCAAACAACGAAAACAGGGTGCCAGATACCCTGACCTCCAATCTCTTGGTTGTGCACAACTGCACACCATGTGCGTGTGCAGCATTTACATACCTAGTCGTGCCAGCAAAAATCACAATCTTTAGGGTTGTTGTATCGTTGAAGGTCAAACACTCAGCTGAAATTGCTTGCTGTCCTCAGGCGAACATCACGCTGCTGGCCACATGCTATTACCAAGCCAACCAAGTCAACCGTGCATTCCACATCCTCAAGAAATCTGGTGAGTGCTACCACACACAGGGACCTCGTAACTTCGTAATTAGTTGATGCAGCAGTGGCCGGTGCGCCTTTGTGCCCAGGCTCTACGATGAACAGCAGCGCTGAGACCATCCACCAGAATCCCGCTTGATGCAGGCAGGCACATGAGCATGGCATGGTGCTTGGCTTACAAATAACCTAGCGTGGAGAGCATGGCCTCTGAGACCTTCCTCATGTTTTCTCTGCATGACCACGGGGCCTTGCCGCTTCCTCCCATGTCAGCCACACCCGCCCTCCACCCTACTGCACTGAAAGGGGGTCCTTTTTCTGCGTTGGAGTAAATGTCTGTGCTCCTCATACTGCCTGTCTTGCTGCATAGCTCTATCTGTGCTCCCCATGCCCCAGGTGCAGCAGCAACCTGTGCACCTCGTGCCTTGGGTGCAGCTGCATCCGTGCATTGCTGTCCTCCTCTCTGCTCAACCTATGTACCCCCTAGTCAATCCGCTGCCCCATGAAAGATATTGACGCCCACCGCCCGCTACAACAAGGCTACATGCCGCATCAACTTGTTCGCCACGCAGGCCTCTCCAGCCACGCGGCCCGCTACCTGCATGCGCTGTGCTGCGTCAAACTGGGCAAGCTGGGTGATGCGCAGGAGGTGCTGACCAAGTTTGGGGAGCTGGAGGTGGGTGGGGCGGCGTCACGTGCAGCAGATGGAATCCGTCATGTGCAGCAGATGGAGTCCGTCATGCGCAGCAGATAGAATCCGGAGAAATGAGCTTGAACCGAGGATGCTGCTGCGTCCTGGCCAGCAGGCCATGCCTGATGCTGTAGGGATCAGTGCCACTGCGCTGTTATGTGCCCTGCCAAGCACCCATTTCGGCCCAACTGCAGCGTGAGCAGCAGCCTGGGCAGAGTCCTGCGCAGGCTGGGCTTGAGCGCATGCTAAACCTTGCATGTGGTCAAGCCGGAGCCGATCTGGCCCATCTGTAGGTCATGAGCACAGAGGTCTAGCTGGCTATTGTTGCATGCATGCCTTGCCATTTAATGATAAGCTGACAGGCAGCTGCCAGGTGGAAGGGGGGCCTCTGCTCTGCATGCGGACTGCTGCCCCTGCTCCTTTGCATGTGGGTGTTGACCAAGGAGAGCGCGGGGGCAGAACACATTACCCTCATACTCGCGTGCGCGCCTGCACACCTCCCATCCACCTAATGATAACATGCACACATGCACATGCATGCCTGTGCAAACACACGCATTTCTGGAGGCAAGTACACACACATGCAAACACGTAAGGACTCACACGCACATGCAGAGCGGTTCATCTGCGTGCCCATGCATGCACAGGTCCCGCACGGCGCCGCAGGCCTGTTCCTGCTAGGTCGGGTGTACAAGCTGGTGGGCAGGATGGCGGATGCGAAGGTGCAGTTTGTGCGGGCCGTGCGTGTCAACCCTTTGCTGTGGTGCGCCTTTGAAGAGCTCTGCGGCATTGGTGAGTGGAGGCAGTGGCGCACGCTTGCAAACGCAGGCCTGTATTCAACGTGCATCAGGGTGGGTTTAGGGTTAGGGTTAAGCCCAGTGTGCGTGGGCTTTGCATTGTGTGTGCTTGTGCGTGCGTGCGTACCTGTCCTCAAGGGCTGTCATTCGCGTGTGCTTAATCACCATGAGCAGTGTGAGCATGGATTTGCTTAACCAATGCATGCACCATCCACCTGAATGTGTGTGCCTCGAGTCATGTATAGGGTGCTTGCTGTGCAGGTTGCGAGAAAGAGGCCCAGGAGATTGCAAGCTACGCGGCTTCTTTCAGCCAATCCTCCTTACAGCAGCAGCAGCCTGCCGGTTCCACTGTTGGAAGGAGCTCGTATGCTCCGACAGGTTTGTGGACCTTATCAGCATTAAAAGCAGCTGCAATAGGCATGAACAACCCTGCTCCAGGTGCTCCGCAAGGGAGCTGCCCACGCGCCAGCCATGGGCTCATGCAGCAGCAGGGCCACATGCACGGAGGCGCGCTCCCCCCTTCCGCCAGCTCCACAGCTGCAGACGTCACGCCCGTGCAGCCCACCGCGCAATGCACACCTGCCACAGCGGTGACCAGCAACCCCTTTGCCACCGGCGCCTTGGGCGGCGTGTGGGAGGCTCGAGGCTGCCCCCCTCCTCTGCCCGTGCGCGCCCAGCGCGGCGGCAGCCGCGCCGCTGCGGCGGCAGCCGCTGAAACCCCGAGCATCCATCGGGCCGCGGCCCCCCCTGCCGCCGCGGGGGTGCCGCTGCAGGGTGCGAACCCGCCATGCGTGACGGATGGCGGCCACCCAGGCAGCGCGCGCTCTGATGCCAGCCACGCCACCATTCTGGGCGGCCTGCAGCAGGAGCACCTGCAGCAAGGCCATGCGCGGCTCAGTGCGGGCGCGGGCGCCGAGGGAGGTGCGTGGCGGGCGGGCAGGCGCACGTGTGTGCATGCGAGTGTGAGGAGCGGTACTCGGGAGGGGAGGTAAGAAGGAGGGGTGGGAGCAGCAGGTGCGCAGGCGTCTTGCCCCTGATTTGGGAGGGGAGGGGAGAAGGGGGTTGGGCCATGGCATTCATCCGCGCTGCAACCAAACACAAGCACACGCATGCACACACACAAGCGCACCCGAGTACGCACACGAGTGTGCACACAAGTACGCACACACTCCTGTGCACCACACAGCTCACGCAGCACAACCAGGCGTGCACATCAAGCATGTGGGCACGCCCGCGCGGGTGCCCGGCAGCGTGCGTGCCCATGCTCAATGCGCGTGAGCCCCTCTGCCCACGCCATGCACGT
>LFCJ01004243.1_pt1 | contig 10511 bp, 13 predicted proteins | sample 643141 | NCBI WGS metagenome assembly LFCJ01 (sample SAMN03766243, study PRJNA286221) | soda lake metagenome | biome: soda lake; feature: Kulunda steppe; material: water; isolation source: sample B1-Br-g2 brine of Lake Bitter-1 | place: Russia: Kulunda steppe | collected 2010-07 | reverse complement strand
TGATCCGCTCCTCTCTGCCAAGATTCGATCTCTGAATTCTCTCCACAGCACTCCTGAGCCGAGCATAGAGTAGCCTGATCCCGACGCATTCTGCAGAATTCAACAGAGCAGACCGGGTGTAATTAGCTTCCAAGATAACTGGTAAATTACGCCGAGAAATTTACGAGTCGTGATTTACAAGAACAGAAAAGACAATGAGAAACGTGGACAAGGAAGAGAGATTGTATGTCGGCCGATATAATAACATAGAAGCAATCGAGCTCCAGAAGAATGACACGCTGATCAATCTGTCGACTGCCTGTAGCACAGCATACACAGAACTGCACAGCAACATCCACATCCCACTACGTGATGATCCCAGCTGCCGGTACACAGACTTCCAAACTGCCGCCAAAGAAACGGTGACAAGGTACAGACGAGGTGATACGGTTGCAGTGGTGTGTGGCGCAGGCCAGAGCAGAAGTGTGGCTGTGGCAGCTGCTGTCCTATGTGTTATTGAGGACACTGATTTCGAGGATGCACTCGACCGCTGCAAGATGGGTGACATCAGTCCACAACCAACACTGGAAAACTACGCACAGAGGTATGTAAATCAAAGAATACAGGAATAAGGGGCTCTGGTGAATCGCCAGAAGGCGTTTGATTTCACTGTTTCACGGCTCGCTTGATGTTGTAGACCCACACATCAGAACGATTTTACAAAATTCTCGGTACTACGCTCGGCCACGCGGTGCGTGCCCGAGCGTCCGCTTGATCGTCGAGAAGGCGTCTCAGACAGTGCTCGTTGGCCGTATAGAGACCCATCGATGCGCGCGTTATGCGCGCAGTCGATGGATCGGAACTCACAGTGCTTGATCAACGGTCTCACGCCCTCTTCGCGCACTTTCTCGCGCAATCGCTGCCAATCGTAGCCTTTGTCGGCGGCGAGGCTGGCAATCTCGCCCGCGTTGCGGCGGGCGAGTTGCCAACCGATCTGGGGTGTCGTGACGTTTCTCGGTCGCACAGTGAACGTCGAGCACAGCTTGTGTTTTTGTATCGACGAGCGCGGTCGTTTTCAGCGTTTGAACGCGGTAGCTCGTCCGGCGACAGTAGTGCTTGCTAGCGGTTTCGCGGTCGAAGAACGTCGCGTCAATCGCAGCGTGATCGGCGGTGTCGTGCAGCTGCGCCGACAGCCGCAGCAGCACTCCCAGACCTTCATCTCGAACCTATCAAACGCCTTTACTAGCGTCGAGTGATCAGGGAGATCTTCGACATAGATCATCGCCGATTTCCCGCTTCACTTCCTTTGATTTGGCGACCTATCCCGCCGCCTTACAGCGATTCACCAAAGCCGAGAAAACGGAAGGAGTACGCACGAGGACATGGGAATGGGACGCGAGTAACGGAATTTTCGTCGATTACGGTTGCGGAGCCACGTGAGTCGGATCGCCGGTACGTTCCCTCGGGTGCGAAACTCCCGGTTACCCCGGAGTCGGGGAACGTGCTTCCGGTAAAGGTGACGAGAGAAGAGGTTGACCAAGCGATTGCACTACTGGCTGAGTTTCCGAGTGAACCGACGACCGATAGTCCGGGTGCTGGTGTGGATGTCTTACTCGATCACGGAGAGAGTTCAGCGGGCGCGACGTCGCGTGTTTGCGGTGCAGACAGCGGTTAGCACGCGATACCAATGACGCGACAACGTACACCAACCGACGGCAGTGGTGACCAGAGCGATGAATATAGCGACCTCTTCGAAACAATTGAAGCCAAAGCCAGAGAGGCGCTCCTGTTTTTGAAAGATATTCTCAAACGGTGCCACGGTCGCCCGCTGGTGCGGGCCGACCGCGGCCCGTGGTACGACTGGCCGCTTGAACTCTTAGACTGCGAGTGCGAACGTGAAACGTGGGGGAACCGGTTACTGATGGAAGCGTGGTTCAGAATCTTGAAATATCGAACCAGACGCTTTTACCACCGATTTCCCTTTCACAGCATCGCCAGCCTAGCCAGGTCGTGGGTCACAGCCTTCGCAGATTTCCACAATGCTACGCTCTAGCCTCGACACGCTTGGCACATGATAGCCAAATGTTTAACTGTCTGGGGTAAGTCTGAATGAACCGATTAATAAAATGATTCTATTGATGTCATTTTTGGGAGTGATGATATTTATTCCCACAATAATAATAGTTTCTGCGGTGTTTTATTTGATAATTTATTTTTCGAATGATTTTCTCATAGGTGCCTCTAATCAATTTGCTAAATCCCCATTGAAAATCTTTATTTCTGGAATAGGTATTTTAATCACAGGTATTCTACTTACTGGTTTGGGTTCGCTTCTTATATTACCCGGAATAATATTCGGATTGGTTCTTGGGGTGCTGTCTATATTTAGCTTTTTATTGGTTGGATACGTACTAACTAGAGATGCAAATTTGTCTATTTTTGTAGGTGTTGTGCTATTTTCGGTGCTATTTTTAGGGCAGTTCACTGAACTTGATCTACTTGCAGGAATTGGATACATAATAGTACAATGTATTGGATTCGGAGCTGCATTCTATCAGTATCGATCAGATCCTTCTTCAGAACCGATGTCTAATGACTCAAGATCCACTCAGCCAAATAGCCATACGAAAGATACAAATTTAACAAAAAGCCTGGGGGATGAATACGATAGTTTAGAATCAAATATATCTGGAGAGGCACATTCGAATTCTGGTAGTCGAAGAAATCCAGGAAATGGAGCAGATGAAGATACTCAAATTTATACACCAGAAGAAGATACCAGTCACTCAGAATCAAAAACAAATATTTACGATCTTGACGAGAAATGAAATTAATTCCCAAAGATACTTTACAAAAATGCAGCGAGAGTACCTCTGGGTCGTACGGAAGACTTGGTCTTCCGTGAGGGGCGTCGAATGAGGTCCAACGAACCTGCAAGCGGGCGATGCCTGCGAGCAGATGCCGAGAGAGACAAACTCTCTTAAATCATTCGTCCCCGAAGTATGCTGTGTTGAATCGCTGTAAGGCGAAGAGATTCCTGTTTGACGTACCGCTTGATGTTATAGACGACACACATCAGCGCGATTTCGCGGAACTCACGAAACCACGAGCGCGCTCGCACAGCGAAGCCAAGAGAACGCTTGACAGACGAATTCACAGTTTCGGTCGTAGAGCGTTGATTGTGGCGATTATCGTCAATTCTGGCGTTTTGTGAGTGGTCATACGGACTGAAGATACAGTGCTTGATCAGTGGTCTGATCCCGAGATCGCGTAATCCTTCTCGATGTGACTGCTTGTCGTATCCTATATCGGCCGCAAGAGACCGCAGATCGCCCGCTGAAATGCGGGCGATCTACTCGACCAAATCTGCGTCGCTTCCTTCTCGGTACGTTGAAAAATGAACGTCAAGGACGGCTTGAGAAGCTGTATCGACAATTTTGTGATTAAGCTTCTGAACGCGGTAGCTGATTCGCTGGCAGTAGTGGCGGCTGGCTAGTGAGCGGTCGTGGAACGTAGTGTCGATCACGGCGTGTTCAGAGAGACCTTGCAGCTGCGCCGACTGGTGCAGTAGCACTCACCAGACGCTCATGCTGATCGGGTTTGTTTTTCGACTCTTTCGCTTCGTTAAGCAAGCCGCGTCATGGGTCAAAGCGCTGTGCCGCCAGTCCAAAGATAGTAAGTGATCCGTCTTACCACAAATTATCCTTCTGAAAGTCGTTACAAATCAGTTTTTGGGTTCTCATTGATGCGATGTACCGCGATATCAACGCAAGATGCACCTGTTCGGGCTTTCCTGAGTGTGGCGAGACGCGGCACCCGAGTTGTACTCTCCATGACTCAACTTCTTTCGCACACGGACCAGTCAACAGAACGTGCTCTGTCCAGCAAATCTGGTCGGTCTCTTGTGCTCCATATCTTATTTTACGCTCTCATGGAGTAGCAGCGTTTCCTTCGAGTCCATAGACAAGATAACCATGATTAGAGTTAATACTTGGTTTCTAGAAAGATGCGCAGGAGTCTGGTGATGTCGATACCCGCTTCCCTCAAAGCACCCTTTCGCTCATCGTGGTCCTCCAGAAGTGCAGTTCCGAATGTACAGTAGGCTTTTCTGGGGTAAAGGTACCCGGAGGAAGAGGCCATCAATAGCGGGTAGACGCGGATCCCCCATGCGTTGGATTGAACGCCATATTGAGATAGGAGGGGTCGACAGGAGCAAGTTGTATCTCCTGGCGCACGCGGCTCGCACGGTACGGTTGCTCGTCAGGAGCGGCATCCGGTGACTCGCGACAGAGACGATCGTAACCCTCTTTGGAAAGCAACCGTTGCCAGCTCCCACCGGTATTGACGTACGTACCGTTAAGGCTCTGGTCGCGGACGAGCCACTTGTTGTTCTCATTCTCCAGCACGAAGTGTACAGGCGACACGTACCGCTGGGGGTCGGCGACTGCGACATCCGGAAGGACCCCATCGGCTGATACCCTGCCAATAGTATCACCCGATCGGACGGGACACACAATTTCTCTCCGATTATCCTGTAATTGGGCAATAGCGGTGTTCATTCCGAACGCATCCCGGAGTGCCGCGAGTAACTCGGTACAGTCTGCGAACCGCTTGGAGGGATCGGCAGAAGTTGCTTCACGTATTAGGTTCCGTATATCCGCTGGAGGGTCTGCACCGTACTCGCAAACATCTACTCCTTGAGAGGGGGTCTCGCTATTTGAAGGCACTGACCCGGTTAACAACAAACAGAGTAGTTTCCCGGCGCCGTAGACATCGGCTCTAAATCCCGAGTAGGTTTGTCCCTCGTCAGGCGGCGTCTGTTCCGGCGCCTTGTACGGGTCATCATAAAACAAGGTATCGGTCGTGGACGACAGCTCTGCTGTATTAAAATCCGTTAGAGCAGGCCGATTACTACGGTCACGGATGAGGACATTTTCAGATTTGCAATCGAGGTAACTCACCCCATTTCGATGAAAAAACCCTAGTGCCCGAACAACCGAGATACCGTACCGTCGTATGGTCTCTATCCCTGGCATATCTATTCTTGCGTTCAACCGGTTCAAGAGATTGTCGCCAGCCACAAACTCCATCACAAGATGCATCGGATCTTGCGATCGACCTTCTATGACCCGCACGATTGCGGTTGGGAGAATCGCACAATCAAGTCGATTGGCAAGTTCGCAGGCGTTCCGAAACCGAGTTCGGATCGACGAGGCGGAGTTTGGTGATGAACCATCGTTTCGGGGGAACTTTACTGCCACATCCGGCCCCCCATCCTCATCAATAGCCCGCCACACAGTTCCAAATCCACCAGCTCCGACGAACTCTTTGACTCGGAATCGATCCGATACCCGCCTACGAGGCGGCGACTTGTCTGGCATCTACATGTAAACTGTGTTCGATCTACGAAAAGGTGTTGCTGAGACGCACAATTTAGTACCCTGACGTCTTTCCAATGAGCTTGTAGTAACGCTCTCTGCAGTTTCTATCGGGAAGAGCTTACCAACTCGATAGATGATAGATAGCGTATACAGACAACGAGTACTTCTACAATTGTGGTGAGGAGAATTAGATCTCAATGATAACATAAAAAATATTCTACTTTTCATCGTTTTCGTACACTTTGGTGTTGTATTCATTTCTCTCGTATATATTAGTATTATTAGCTCTACTATTTAATTTTACTTGGGTGTTGCCTTCATTTTTAGTGGATGTTGGGTCTGTAGACTGTCGTTTCGAGGTGCTAGTTGATTTCTCACTTGTTCTTGCTTTTTGAAGTGCAACTGCGGATAGCTTAGCGGAAGCGACCGTTATCGGATATATGATAAAAAATGACAAATTTCGAGCCATCACAGTAACATTATGTTCGGGATCTGCTGCCGAATCAAATCCACCTATGACTGTAGGATTTTGAATTGTACCAATGATAATAGCAAATGTGGCTACTAGGACCGATAATGGAACTAATAACAATTTTGACATTAGTGGAAATCTATCCAAAATAGTCCAGGGTAAAAATAAAAGACATGCGCCAAGTATAATATAAATATTTAATGGTGAAGCAGAAAATAGAACATATGTTACTAATCCTGTGAATAATATAACAGTCTCTAATATTCGTGGGGACTGAATTGGCATCATTTGCTGAGTTATTCTTGTGTTATTTCTACATTATGATCAGTTGTCAATATAACCTTTGGGGGATAACCCGAATACGCGGTGTTCACATAAGGCTGAAAGGTGAGACGGTTCGTTTTCTGAGTGATTCATGTCCAAAAACGACCACCGAAACGGGTGTTTAAACGAGATTAGCTTAGGCTTTGTCGAACGAGAAGCGGCACCGAAATTGCTGATGAAGCTCGGTATTCAATTTCATCTGATAGTTATCAATTTCGAATACAGTTTCGATTCTTTAAATAATTGGTGTCGAGCGGGCTCGATCAACCGTCCATAATTGGGTTCACAAGGCCGATCTACAGCCCGAAGCTGGTCGGTCTCCGGATCACGTTGCTGTCGATGAAATCATGACCCGACTCAACGACGACCAATGTTGGCAGTATGCAGCAGTCGATCCTGAGATGAACGATTTGCTCCATATGAAGCTTGAACCGACGATAATATACGTTCTGGCATTCGTTTATGATGGAACTCTCCGCGAAACACGACGGATCTGACGCCTTGTTTCTCGTCGATGGATTGCATTCGTTACAAGATGCGTGTCACCGCCACGGCCTCGGTTTTAGATACGAAAGACATAGAAATCGGAATGCTGTTGAATGTGTCTTAGAGAAATAAAACGCTGAACTTCTAGTTTTCAAACTGTTTCAGCAACGCCAAAGCAGAAACCGCCGTCGATTGGATCAGATAGTTCAGTTTCGCATGGAATCAGCTTGTCTAAACACTACCAGAGCAGATTAGTTGGAAATTTAGTATTACCAATATCTGAACGGAGTTATCGTATAATAAGTACAGATGAGTATACTACCCAATTGGGATATACGATGTTTCAGATTGTATCCTCAGTAAGCAACTAGATTTCTCACTTTGTTCCAGAATATCCGAATCAAACGGTATTTTCACTACTATCCTGACAGTGCGTCGAGCAACTTCTTCGGTGCGGACCCAACGATTGCGGTGGCACCAGCAAAGAGCACGTACGCGACTAATCCCAGCGTTCGAATAGCATCAATAATTCGGTTGAGGGGGGTCTGTTCGCCTGGTACGGTTGGCTCAATACCGTCAACACTTGCGGCCACGTTATCAAAGTACAGTTCTACAGACTGCCCAATTAGTGTGACTGAGGCATCAGTGTGCCCCCAGTAAACATTTGTAACAGCTGCATAGAAGACAAATACAAGCACCACAGCTGTGAGGTTCCGCCGAGCCTCCTCCTCTTCGTCCGGTTTATCAGCAATCTGAACTCTAGCGTAGTGGTACCCTGCAATAAGGAGAATTCCAATTGCGACGAGGTCAAGGATATCACCCAGTCTTGGACTGTTACTTACTTGCAGGAGTAGACTCATGACTCCTCACCTCCGATAGAAGAGCCACAGGACGTACAGTAGTCTAGAACCCGTTCCTCGTACACAGCCGAGCAGTTTGGACACGACACACGATCATCCTCGTTGTTATAAGCATCAAGATTTCCTACATTATCTTTTGTCGCTATATTATTCCCGGGCTCTGCTTTTGCTTGGAGATACTCTCCGACAGACTCGGCTCCTTCTTTCACTGACGGCAACAGCGATGTCTTTTTTGAAACAACGACTGCCGGTGCGACGAGGGAAATAAATCCCATCAAGAGGATCACGTACGGGAAGAGGATCATGAAGCTTAGCGTCGCACCCCCAGCAACGAGCGCCGCGAGTGCAGTAGAGTTGACAAAGTATGCGCTAAAGCGGTAGCTCCCAATTGCGGTAAGCAGAATTGCTGTGATCCCAAGTAGTGGTACGAGCGATAGCACTTTGACTGGCAACAGGCTAGCCAGCGTAATAAATTTTGACAGTAGAATACATCGTAACCGATGTGTGAGACGTGGTCAGCAATAGGATGCTATCTAAATACTCGTGAGCGAACTGAAAGTTCTAACTACGTGTCGATCTCTCATGTGGAATCTGGATGCCACGAACCTGAACGGACTGCCCAACGTGTGGGAGTAGTTTAAATACTATTTTCCGGAACAAACACCCTCGTGATGCCGTATACGGCGAAGCTCCGTTCGCAGAACGGATAGCAATCCGTGATGGCCGGACCGTCGGCGAAGTTAACATTCCGAAGATGACCCCGCAACTGTTCGCTAATGACGCTTGCTACGCCAGCGGGATGCACGGTTCGGGGATGTTGAAACACTGGATTGACAGGGAGTTCGTGGCGTGGCGACAGTCGATCGAGACGACGGCGACAGACCCAGTGCTCGTAGGTCATGTCCTCTACGTTCCGACATGTGAGGGCATCGTGGGGCTGAACACGAAGACAGAGGACACCGAGATGCAATATAAGGCCTCGGTCCCGCCCGTACCGTCGCGGCCGCCGATGAGTCGCTGTTCGCGGCGCCCGAAACGGAACTGTCTCGTCTCTCGGGGACGAAGCAGAGACGGAGCATAACGGCAGTATACTGACCCCTGTGCTGTCGACCGATTCTTGACACCCCGTCAGTATCTTAATGTAAGGCCGACGAATTACCCGTACCCAAATGGACCCTGAACTGCGGGGTCAACTGGAAGTAGTCGCAGACGAGATGATCGAGGACCTCGCCGCCCTCGCCAGCGTTGAGACGGACATCGGCCCAATCTCCGTCGAGTACGCTCTCGGAATGTTCGAAATCGTGGTTTTTGGGCCTTAGACGACAAAATCTCCGAGGAAGAGGTCCAAAAGATAGAGGAAATCGAGGAGAAAATCTTCGGAGAGGTCTAGAATGTTGTCCACCGACGCGAGGACAACGTTCTGGCCGCGCTGAGTCGTGAGTAGGCCGATCTCGGCGACGGCGACACGGAGATATTTGATCCGTGACTCCTCTCCCGTCCATCAGATAACACGACAGTTGACAATCATAAAGAATATATTGTGTAGGGTGAACATCAAGTACGTATGGGAGATACTGCCGAGTGCGTGCGTCCGGACTGCGACGAAGTGTACGACCCCGAGCAGACTGACGGCGGTGATCGCATTGGCACCGTACGTGTAAACGGTGACACAGCGCTGTACACAACCCAAACTGAAGGTGGTGACCCCGCCCCGGCAACACAACCGATACCGGAGAGATCTGCTGACTCGGGGGTAGTTCAATCAACAGCCACGTTCGGACCGTCACGGTGTCCAGCATGTGAGCGGGCGTTTTCTGACCAGGATGACATTCCAACATTCTTCCAGCATGTGGCACCGAACTGTGAGTGAGCGCTCCGTCAGCCGGAACCACCGGGCCGCTACAGCGCTGCGCAGCCACCAGAACTCCCATATCAGCAACTGGTAACCGTGACCGTATGACCGTCCCAGAATCCGATGTGAAATTAGTTGCTTACCGGTGTCAAGTCGGGAGAGTTCCGGCTCGCAGAGCGCTGGAGCTCGAAGATGGAGACCTTGCTGCAGCTATTACTCGAATTGAGGGGGGTGACATCCCGCCGCAAGAAGATCTCTCGACAACCGTCAACTACCCGAAATCAGACATCCCAGACGGTGACGTTGAGCTTGTTGCGGAACGAGCGGATGTTCCAGCGGCAAAAGCGCACGAAGTCCTGCGGCAGACGGATGGAAATCTCGCAGCCGCAATCGAACAGCTCACTCAAAATTTGGCAGCCGGTCAGACAGATCCACCCGCTAACTCAGACACCTCTACAGCGTCATCCACTGATGAATCGACGTCACTCTATAACGCCGGACCTGCTAATGCAGACGATTCTCACACAAAACTCTATTCACCAGACCCAAACGCTTCTAAGTCACCACAACAGCCCACGACTAAGTACTGCCCAGAGTGTGGCACCGCAATTTCGGAACCTGACAGCGCCAATTTCTGTTCTCACTGTGGCGCTGAATTACAGTGAACGCACCACCGGCGCCTCACAAGAGCATAGTCCCACCCGCCGAAGTCGTGTGGCTGGAAGGCAACAACGATTACTGCGAGGACCTCGAGACGCTCGCGACGGAGACCTCGGCACGCGTCGAGATTCGGCTCGAACACGAAGCCCATTACGACTGGGTGGCGTTCGTGCCGCAGCGCGAGAGCGACGCCGGCGCCGGCTCGTCACGACCACACTGCTCGTTGACGACCTCTCGCGTGCGCTGCTCGCGACCGTCCTGCGTTCCCAGTTCGGCCTGGCCACTGATGCGCTCCAGTTTGGCTTCCCGCGCCCGAATGCGCTCTTCCTGTTCAAGGGTGACACCGTGAATCCGGTCCTCGCTTGCGTCTGCGATCCCGTCCGGGTGGTTCGCATCCACCTTCGCCTGCGTCTCCTGCTCGACCGCGGCCTCGAACTCCGGCGTCTCGTCGACGACCGGGAAGCCGTCTTCATCGACCGCCTGACCGCCCGCTTTCT
>LFCJ01004242.1_pt1 | contig 10511 bp, 16 predicted proteins | sample 643141 | NCBI WGS metagenome assembly LFCJ01 (sample SAMN03766243, study PRJNA286221) | soda lake metagenome | biome: soda lake; feature: Kulunda steppe; material: water; isolation source: sample B1-Br-g2 brine of Lake Bitter-1 | place: Russia: Kulunda steppe | collected 2010-07 | reverse complement strand
TGGCTGGTGTGGGAGTTGTCTTTGGCTGAGTTGGCCACTGCGGTGGCAGAGGACTGGCTACAACTGCGACTGCATTGGTTGAACATTGGTGCTCTCAGCAGCCATCTGCCCTACTGACCCCAACCGACCCTGCCTCACAGCAGCATTCAGCAAACGTGTCTCACGGCATGACCTCTGAGAAGCAACAGCACTACCCACAAGACCACGCCCAATACGATGTCATGTTTTAGGATGTGTGACCAATAAATGGTGTTGTAGGTTCCTGAACTGTTTTCATGTCAGTGTCTAAATTGTGCCCTGTGTGCCAGGACTGTTGTTGAAGGCAGAGCAGTGTGGGAAGAGTGGGGAAAGGGAAATGCAAGCATAGTATGCGCTGAACCCCCGCATGCCACCATCGGTAGCAGGGGGCATTGCTTGCAGAATGATATTGCTGGAGGGAAATTGTTGTGGCCCACTTGCGGGGCGTCCGAGGGGCAAGTCGATCCTGGCTGCAAGTCGCAACACCGCCTTCTCAGGTGTCAGCTTGTCGCATGTAGCTCATCGCCTGTAGCTATGAGTTGCCTGTAACTCGTCGCTTGTAGCTCTAGCGGCCTGTGCCTCGTCGCCTACAGCTTGTTGCTTATTGCATGTCGCCTGTAGGTCGTAGCTTGTAGCTCTAGTTGCCTTTAGCTAGTCGCCTTTAGCTTGTCACCTGTAGCTATTGCCTGTAGCTCTAGTTGCCCGTAGCCAGTTGCTAGTCAACACCGCCCTCATAGGCGCCAGATCATGAGCGTGCCCCCAATCGCTTGTGCACAGCTGTGCTTGCAAGCGTGTGCTCGCAAAACTTTGATCTGGAAGCTGCTGCGAGCAAAGCTACAGAGAGGTTCATGCTTGCCCTTCAGACAAGGAGGTTTCCTGTTAGATGCTAGTATGCATTGATGGGGCTGCTTGCATGACAGAGATGAAAGCGTGCACGTTGCCTGTGCCATTGCAGCAAATCTGGCCCATCACCGCCCGCCCATCCATGCGCTTCGTCAAGCAAGTGCTAAAGATGCGCATGCGTGGGCAAGTGCAGCTACAGATACAGGTGCGAGTTCGTGAGTACCATTCATGCCACATGAATATTTTGAAGAGGGCTGGTGGTTGTTTGTGGAACATGTTACCACCGGGTGGCAAAACATGGCTTATGTTGAGGACTGTGTGATGCAAGCGCTGCGAGCACAGCAGGTCATGTGTTGCGCAAGTCACGCTGTACATGGAATGGAGCCAATGCTGCTCCGTGCCATGGGGTGGGCTGGGTTGTGGGATGAGTGCGCCTCTGTGGGCAGTGCAAGGGCAAGCCGGCCTGTACCCTGTGTGCTTGCCCCCCTGCAGTGGCATGAAGAACTGCAGCGGCGCATCGAGGCGGCCGCGGGCGGAGCTGTGAGCCCACCCGTGGAGCCCCAGCAGGTGCAGCCACAGGCACCAGAGCAAGGTATGTGCGCTTGCACACCAATGGGTGCCGTGCGCATGTTGCCCTTGAGTGAGTCAGGCTGCGCAGCATACCTGCTGCGCCTAGATGCAGAGGCAAGCACAGCATGTGCTGCCGCGCCAGGGAGCATGACCAGGCACACCGGGTTGCAGCCTTGGCAGGAAGTAGAAGCAAGCACAGCAGGTGCCACTGGACAGGGAAAGCGAGCACAGCGGGTGTGGCTGGTCAGGGAAAGCGACCATAGCAGGTGTTGCCGGTCAGGGAAAGCGAGCACAGCAAGCTTGGCCTTGGCAGGGGGCAGGCGCAGAGCATGCATGGTCATGTAGAGCTCAATCATGCGGGTGCTATGAGTGGCTGTGTGTCAAGAGTACGAGCGGTCGCATGCCCTGGGCATGTATGGTTGCGCGTCCAGCCCACGTGCTGTCATGTCATGTGTGTGCCCAGCACAGGTGGTGGCACGCACCACCGGGGCTCGCAGTAAGCTGAGCGTATGCGGTTGCATTTGGTTGTGCGCGGGAACCTGCGAGGTCTGTGGATGAGTGCAGCGCAGCGTGTGTGACCGGTTTTGACCCCCTGTGCTTCGAGCAGGCACTGAGGGAGCGGCCAAGTCTGCGGTATCAACCCTGGACACCATGCTGGGAGGGGATACCTCGGCTTCTGATGACGACACGGGCAGTAGGGAGGGCACGGTGACCGTAGGTAGGTGGAGAAAGTATGATGATCGTAGGTAGGCGGAGAAAGTATGGTGACAGTAGGTAGGTGGAGAGAGTATGGTGACTGTAGGGAGGTGGATAAAGTGAGGTGACGGTAGGGAGGTGGAGAAAGTAAGTTGACTGCAGCAGGAAGGGCACGGTAACTGTGCATAGGTAGCAGCAGAGAGGGTATGGTGACCTGCAGCTTTATGGTGAAAAAGCAAACAAGGGTGCGACGACTGGGAAGTACTTGTTTCCAACTCTTGATGAAGTAAGTCTGCCCACAGCATTGTTACCAAGCTTGCTGAGGCACCAAGCTCATAAATGAAGGGCAAATAAAGTATCACTCATGTAGCTCTCATGAATCGAGGCCTTGAGTGCCACGCTATCTCTGCTCGGCCACAAGGGAAAGTTATTTTGCTTCCTGCCGGTGCCTACAGTGCAGGCATGGATACAGGTTTCTGGTGTTGCATCATCTTAGCCGCACAGGCACACCATTATGTCCGGGATGTGGACACGCAGTCTTTGAGAATTCTGGCTGTTAAACGGTACAGCAGGTATGGTACCATAAAAACACGGCCAGGAGAGGGAGACAGTGGCAAATTGACCAGTTTGGTGGCAATATCTGCCAGCTTGGCTCTGCCAGCAGGCTTGCGCGGGCTTGCAGCTTCAATCCCGGGGGGGGCGCCCATTGAATTGCTTCAAATACTTATTATACAAAGAACGTGCTGATGCTGAATAATAGAAACGGGCACGGCATGCCTTGACGGGGCCTAGCCTGCCTCCCCCCCCAGTAGCTTGACAGGCCCTCCCCCAAGCCTTAGGGCTCCCCCCACATCAGGCCTCGGCATAGGCCTGCCCAGAAGAAAGAGTTAAGTCAGCAAGAAGACAGCAGCAGCAGCAGCAGCAGCAGCAGGGGGTTGGTCCATGGAGCAGCTGCAGCAGTTGAGATAGGCAGTGACCCAGGAGGGGTGGAGGGGGTTGCTTGCAAGGGGGGGAGGAATGGGTGCTTCCATTAAATTAATGTCTTCAAAATACCCTTTATTGTATCTTCTGCTGTGTTTAAAAGCAGCTTTAAAATATCATCCCAGCCAGTATTCTCTAGACCTAACCGTATACCAAACCGTGTTTCATTGTCTAGAAGGTCCAAAATTTGGGAAACGCGGTGTAAATCAAAGGACGGTGCCATCCCGTCCTAATCGTACAGCAAACCGTCTACCGTCCTGGCACAACCCTTATTGTGTCCAGAGCACTTTACTACTGATGCCGACAACCGTCATTTGATGATACGGCGTAATTTACGGTTCTGACTGCCAGAAATTGAGTTGCAGGCATAATTTACGGTGGTTTTAATTTTTGACTTTAGATGGTCGGGTTTTCGGATATTTACGGTGCAAAACCGTCAGAAATTACAGACAGGCAATTCAAGAGCACTGGCCAGCAGCAAATCAGAGACAGAATTTGTCTCCTTTGCTCCATCCAACTGATTCCAAGGGTCTCCTCTGAAATTCAAATTCCATTCCCACTCCTCACCCCTCCCCCTCCTCGTCTCCCTCCTGCTGCTCATCCCCCTGCTGCTCATTCCCCCTCTTCATACACTTCCATCTGCTCCACATCTATATGCACTGCTGCAACCCCCTCTGCAACTGGCTCTGCAACATCCTGTTGACAGACGTCTCCAATCATGCTGCAAACTCCTGGCGCTGTCATCTTGATCAACTTGGGCACAATATTGTGCAGCGGGGCTGTACAGGAACTTGCACGCGCCAGGGTTGAGCAGGTGGTTCTTGAACCGCGTTGCGTTCAGCCCAGTGATCACTCATGAGCGTCCACTCTGACAGTGCAGGCAGCTGAACTCCACAGCTGTCTTGCCATCCTGCTGCGTCTCCCTCCTCTCAACCTCTGCCTTTTCCCAGCTGCTCTTGACCTTCCTGCCAGCCCTCCTCCTCTACCCACCCACTACCAGGCCTGTGGGAGGTGGTACTTGCAGCAGCTGGCCAGGCCAGGCCAAGCTTGACTTACCCAGGGCCACACGACCCTCTTAGCTTGATTGCTGGAGGACACGCTGCTTAAAAATTTTGTTCGTGAGAAGTTGGGGCGATGAGCGCGCCTCTTGAGCTTGAGCTCGCTGGCCTCTGAGCCACAGAGTTCCTGAGGCAGCACCGTTACTTACGATTTCCCGCCATCAGTATGAATTTTACCGTAAATGACGATAATGTGACGCCAACGTCAATTACGCACCGTGATTTTCGGTGCCATTTCTGATTGACGCCGTATTTGCACAACACTGATTTTGTCACTTCACTCGCAACTTGCGACCTTGCAGCCTTGCAACCTCGCACCTCTGTGTACCTTTCACTTGATGTCTTTTTTACCTTGCCTGCCACTAGGGGAGGCCATGACTAAGCAGTTTGAAGCCACCCAGGTCGCCAAGGCGGAGACAAAGGGCATGAGCGATGTGCAACAGCGGAAGAAGCGGAGGGCTGCCTACCTTGGGGAGGTGGGCAAGCGCAACGACGCCCCCCTCCTTCTAGGCCTATTGCTCGCCTTTTTGGGCCCTGCAGCCATCATCCTGGGCATCGCCTTCTACACAGGTGTGTGGGGGCAGGTCTGGGGGTGGCCCAATTATCTGGCTGGGTCTGTCTTTTCAGACGCAAGCACATGCTAGGCATTTGGTTTTTTTGCGCCAAAAATTGGAAAAAAATGTATGATGCCCGTGCTGTAAAATTGCACCGCATTGCATCCTTCTATCTGACCTCATGATTGCAACAACCATCAGAACATGTCGCTGAGTGTGGTGCTGCATCTTTGGCCTCTGTAATTCTTTACCCTGTCCATCTTCATCATCGCTGCACCAGCTCTTTAAGCAGACGCTTTTCACAGCAGTAACATCTTATTGGGATGCACATGCTTGCAGGCTACATTGACAACCTCGTGGAGTCTAGCATCACCATCCGTTGATCTTCTTTCAGGCATCCTTCGGGCGCAATTTCCTCATGTTGTGTTCTGCAATGCACTGGGTAGAGCAAAGCACAACAATGGTGACCTTTTTTCTTTCGTTAATGTTTTTTTCGATTACCTTGTACGAATAAAGCGTTTACGTCCTTATGAGAAGTGGCTTCTGCGAAGGCAAATTAGTAAGCATCTGATACTTCTCTCAGACTGTGACGCTCATTCGTACGAATTCACAAGACGGTAATTAACGCCTGACTAGTCTAAGGTTGTTACCCGAGACATTTATGATAGTCTTTGCAACTTTCATTGTTACAACAAACTTATAGCAATACAAATCCTTACCATTTGTCAGGCCGAGAGTCTGCTGCATGCAGAATAGCCTCTAGACATAACCACTTCATACATCCAGTTTCGCATCTGAAGGAAGGACGAACTTGCAGTAATACCTTGTTGAGTCTGGAAGCAACCTTGTTATAATGACCCCCATGGAGTAGTCCACTCCAGGTCCTTGGGGAACACGGCACGGCAGTGCAACAGTCCAAGTGTGTAGTCCAAGTACCGAGTGAGTAGAACACGTTCCTGAGAAACTGAGATTCAGCCGCTGAAAAGAGTCAAGCAGGGTCACAAGTTCCGTGCAACGGTATAACCTTGCATTCCGTGATTGCTCAGTGTGCAAGCCCACCGTGCTTGCGCGTTGTGTACACTGCTCGCTGTCCGCAGCCAGTACACACACAACAACACCGCATGCTCTGAATACAGCGATAGCTGTATTGCCAACCGGTCAAGTACTCAGCCAACCAACTCCAACCGACTGAACACGCAGTGCAGCACACTTCTGGCTGCAGCACTTACTTGGTGTGACACATTTGGCAAGTACGGTATCCAGGATGGAGCTGTATTATTGAAATTTGGCAGGTGAAGAATGGCAGACGCTTTTCTTGGCAATTCCTTATCAAGTGGAATGGCTACGCCCATGAGCATAACTATTGAAAGCCATACGACAATGTTGCAAGCAAAGACCCAGTAAACGAAGGTGATTTCAAGGAGTTTACCAGAAAAGGCCCTAAATCAAGGCGTGCGAGCCTGCTCACAAAAAACAATAAGTGCATGAAACAAATGCATTGCTTATCTTATTGTTGTTCTCAGAAAGCAGACACGTTGTGGAAACCTGTGGGAGGAAACAGAGGTGTATAAGTCCTGCAGAGAGAGACCCTCCACCTCATGAAACGCGGAGAGAGCATTAACCTTGAGTAGAAAAGACCATAAATGAAACCCTTTCACTCTGCGAGCCACCGTCTCACACCCTCCTTACCTTCATCATGTGCATCACTCAACCTCTTTTGCCTTGGCGCAAATGGACTCCATGACCTTTCCAACTGCAATGGAACTCGGACTCTTTCTGTAGCACAGCTCCAGTCCAAACACCCTAAGTTATCAGCAAAACGCAAGGTAGCACTTAGTAGACTAGCAGCTTTAATCTCCTCCCTCCTACAACAAACCTCACTGTTGCTATGATCTGTCATGCCAAATTAGTGTCATTGCCAAATCAGTGTCACTATCCATTTGCGATTAGTTGGTTGGTTGATATTTGTTGTTGTGACTGGATCTCTCCCTTCGATTAATTGTAACCTTCCTCCCTGGAGCCTGCAGCACTCCTCAAAGGTGCTGTCCGCCCAGCCAGGGGCCTGGTATCCCCATGCAACATGAGCCTGGTTGGGTCTGAGTAAGGACGAGAGCAGAGGGGCAGAGGTGCCTATGGGATATGGATGGGTGGCAGCAGCATCATATGCCCCGGCGCAGATCCAGATAGTGCGTACTTAGTTGAGTCTAGGTCCTTTGTAGCATGGTTAAGGCTACTCTGGACGGTCGAGACCGCCTCTCCTCGCGGACCCCGCATTTATATGGTGCGCGATCCGAGAAGCGTGTGTGGCAGGCATGCTTCTCACTCAGACCCAGTGCGCAAGCGTCCATTTGCAGGGAGCTGCGCACAAAACCGGCTTTGATGACGAAAAGCTTATTAAAAGTAGTGTGGAAGCCCACCTGGGAACCAGAAGAAATAAGAAATGGCCCACGTTCCATAAAAACATTCTGGATTTTGAAGCAGTTACGATGAACTTAACCTTACCATGCTACAACTTGATAATGATATGAGCAACCTAGAGCGACTAGGCTTCGCTAGAGAAGTCACAGATAGCACCTGGAATTACAAACTTGACACCAATCCCATCAAGCCACAAGCAAACATTAAAGCAACGGACCGCTGTGAATTCTGGGTCATGGACATCGACCTGGTCAAACCAACATTTTAAAACACCCATCCCCTCTGACCCCCTCACCAAAGAAACCCACCATTCCCTACAACAACCCCACCACTTCTGATACTACCTTACATTTACACGTCAAAGGTGGCATGCATCTATAATGTGACGGGAAAATGCAAAGGCATGCTCACTCCAAAGCCTTTTAACATCCTTATAATGCATTTCATGACACCAAACTTGGTAGAATTTGTGATTCCATTGTGCCTCCCCCTAAGAGCTTTGCCTCTGAACTTTTAGGCCTCCTTTCCCGCTCTACCTTACACGACAACAAGACACCCATGAATTCAAAGGTAAACACTCCTATATGCGTGCTCTTCCCTTCCGCTTTCACTCTGCACTCACGTTATCCAAGAAAAAATGGCCGCTCCTCTTGACCACAAACCTAAATACCTCAATCACTGGAGCAAGGCCCCCCGCGACAGAGTCTTTGGAGCCAATCCAACGCTTTCTCATCTAAATCGTCTGGCTCCTCTGTTTGCCATCCTGTGTATGATGATCAACTCATGCACCATGCCCTAAGACATGCTATATACTCTGCCATAGCAAACATCACTGAAACAGCCACATTCATGTTCCTACCATGTTGGGGAGGATGGATGAATACCAACCCGTATTCCAAGCTTCTCAAAGCCTACCCCAATGTATTTTGCACTCTAGGGACTTCTTCCTCATCCAACCTTTGACCATGCCACCCCCTCTTTTTAAATCAGCAAAGAAACTTTACTCTTTTGCCACATCTGGAGTGTGCAAATGATCGCTGTTTGGAATACAGCAGCACGACTGCGTCTAAATAATCACAATCCCACCTGGGTAAGTTCCCTGGCCTGTGACATTCCAGAAGCGAACTGGAAGCACAAAAAAATCAGTAACGACCCAGCTCTCAATGCCTGGCACCCAAGGACTGAGTCAAGAAGTTCGAAAAACTTCCCCTTGATTACCGACACATTTATGCTCTCCATGCTTTGACACCAATTAGAGGCCTCTAGAAAACAACATGAGGTTCTTTGTAAGCGCTTGAAGGCCAAGAAAATTACTCTTCACACGTTTCTTCTTGGTGTGTGAGGCTCTATTCACACCTCACACACTTTGAATCATCTTAAAGAGCTTGGCCTTGATACGCACAAAGCCCATAAGGCTGCTTTCAAATTACATGCTCACTCTGTGCTCTATGGGCACAAATTGACAACAACTAGATGCGCTCTTGAAAAATCTAGTTGCTCTCAACTTGAGACCTTTAAGGTGTTCGTCTGGAGCAGCAGGATTTTTCTTTTTTCTTTTCTTTTCTGGCTGGCACTGGCAGTGCCCAGCAAGCCCAGCAGTCAACCCATCTGGCTGAAGGTCTAGACCTATTTAACTTTTAACTTGCATCATGCCCAGAACAAAAACACGCCCTTTTTATGTCCTTGCTTGAAAATATGCTATCTGAGAAGCAAATTTGCAAAACAATTTGCTGATCTTACTGAGGCTGTATGATTTATAATAGAGATACTGGAGCTTATTATTTTGACAACATCAGCGCTGCGGAGGTTGCATTGTTTCTCTTGAAGCAGGCGTACAAATCACTTTTATATCTTACTGAGACTATGGAATTTCTTGTCCGGCTGGCAGTGCCCAGCAAGCTCAGCAGTCAACCCACTTGGCTGAAGGTCTAAACCCATTGTTGACTTAAACTTTTCTTGTCAAGAGCATGTCGTAGCACTGCTGAACAAGCCTGTCCGTCAGGCTGAACCACAAGGAAAAACAAGGGTATCAGAGACAGTCTCATCGCGGACAACCAAGAAGTCAAATTAGTGCCTTGTGGCCTTGCTGGTGGTGGTGTTTGAATCCACATCAGGCAACCTGTTTCCTGCTCGGTGAGGACTGTCACTGTAAGCAGCCAGGCCACACATCGCTTTTGCACCAATACCATTGTTATGATCATGCTACGAGTCTGTTTCATCTGCAGCAGTCTCTCAGCATGACAGCCCTGACCTAAATAACTGTAATGTGAAGCTCCTTGCCTAGCAATGCAGACCTTTAACTGAAAGCGCTATATGCTTTGAATATACAGCCTGGAGAAGTCAGATGAAGGTGCAAAATCCAATCATGCAATCAAAGCAAAAAGCGTTCCTTCATGTCACAGTTCATGACAAAACCGAATTCAAAGTACTAATACACAGGGATCACCTCCTGTATGTTCCTGACAGGACATGAATTTCGCTAAATATCGGACATCCCATACTGCACTCATCAGCAACCTTGCCATAGCATGCAAACATGCATATTGTGTATACAACTAAGAATGGCCAAACCCAATAGGGAATCGTAGCTGTGCCCCCATTTGGAATGCGTTACATAGCAATACAATTGCCTAGACCCTCACCCACTATGATGACCTGTGCTTCATGTTCAGAGCGCAGGCAGCACAGAAGGAAAGCTACCAATGCATCTTCCTGCAAGATAGCTAGCAAGCAAGTCTGAACATTTGTATGCAGTACACTTCGCAGCTGCTGCAAGCCCTGGCCATCCTTTCAGCGCTCGCCCTTGGCCCACACATATGGAGCAGTTAATCCTGGGGCATCTGATAGTCCTTAGCTTCAAGGATCAGGGATCATTCGACCCAAGCTGGTAGTTTTAAGCTGTGCTTCTAGGCCATCCAGCAGTCCTTGCTTTCCAAGACCAAGGATGATCACCCAAGCTGGTAGTTCTGGGCCGTCAGCGAGTCCTTGTCCTCTGGGATCAGCAGCCCGTGCTTGTGAATTGGGAAGTGTGGCATCTCCTTGTCGTTTGCCACCATGGCCAGCTGTGCAATTTCAGTCTGGTCCGGGGGTTGGGCGAAGCTAAACGCTGAGCGTGCTTGGATGGCCAGCATTACATCATCCAGCTCCACCTCACCGGGCGGCTTGCCTGCATGTGCGCGTACGTGTGCGTGGGAGGTGGTTGCATGCATTTGCGCATGCGCCTGCGTACATGTTGTACATGGGTGCGTGTGTGAGCGTGCATGTGCATGTGCATGTGCATGTGTGTGTTTGTGTGTATGTGTGTATGTGTACGTGTGTGTGTGTGTGTGTGTGTGTGTGTGTGTGTGTGTGTGTGTGTGTGTGTGTGTGTGTG
>LFCJ01004241.1_pt1 | contig 10512 bp, 12 predicted proteins | sample 643141 | NCBI WGS metagenome assembly LFCJ01 (sample SAMN03766243, study PRJNA286221) | soda lake metagenome | biome: soda lake; feature: Kulunda steppe; material: water; isolation source: sample B1-Br-g2 brine of Lake Bitter-1 | place: Russia: Kulunda steppe | collected 2010-07 | reverse complement strand
GTCTGTGCGTGCGTGCGCATGTACTATGTGCCTTGGTGTCTGTATGAATGCATGTGCGATGAACTTACATAGTTATTTGAGGGAGGAGAGCAGAAATGTCCTGTGTTTGCAGTTGTTTGCATGTGCCTGGCTGCTTCCTGCTAATGACCTGAAATGCCTGGGCAGATTGAGGGGGATTTAGGGTCCCTTTATGCGATAATTGCGAGGGTAGGACAAAGTCAACCTCTGCCTCTGTGAGATTAACCTTTTGGGTTACTAGGTCTGCCAGCTGAGGGGATCTGGACCCTGAGGGCATCAGAGCTGAAGCACTGAAAACCAATCAGAAACGTACAGGCTCTAACACAGCAATAAAAACACTTGTTACAACAAGGAAAAGGGGCCACCTAGGGCCAATCAAATCCCTTATCCAACCACCAATTGGTGCGAGCTGTAACACTGCAGGGTAAAAGGTATGCTCGAGATGTCACGAGGAGGAGTTGCTCCTCCTGTATTCGTTACACGAGCCAAACAAGAGTAAGGGCTCAAGGTTACAAGTTTGGGTTACACCGCCAGCTTGGTCAGCAGCAGATTGCTCTGTTGCTGACATTGACAAGCCAAGAGTGATCCATGTTGTCTGAAATGAAATGGCATGGCTGAGAAGGAAATCAAAAGCAATCAGGTTTTTGCATTGCGGCTAAATATCCAAGATCATGATCTGCAAGCTAAAAGATTTTAAAGGCAGCCACTACCTGTTGGGCATCCCATATCATGAAGGCTTTTAAGGACAGTGGAAGCAGCGTGGAAGCAGCGTAGCAGGGGACTCTAGGGAAGGATGCAGGGGTCTCCACTGATCTTGGATGCCAAGCTCCTGCAATCTCAAATGCAGGCAGTCGCTGCGCAAGCAGCTGACATCCACCAGCTCATCCATGAGGAGCAGGTCAGCAGGCTGCGTCACTGGGAGCAAGAGGAAAAAGGGGAGCTGGAGCAGATGGTGTCTAGCCTGCTTGTGTCCCAGGACATCCTAAAGAAGGAGAGGAAGAGCATCAAGGCAGCCTACCACACTACCTTTGCCATTGCGGCACAGCAGCAAGCAGCGTATGTCAAGGCAGCAGCGGAGCAGTTCAAGAAGGCCCAGCCCAGCGCGGACGTGGTGGACCTGCAGACCAAGCTCGTCGAGCTCAACAACCGCCTCCTGGAAATTGACCTTGACATTAAGGTTGTGAACAGGGATCTCGCGCTCGCCACGAAGAGGGACGAGCAGGAGTTGCACTCGACCAGGCTGATTGTGATGCAGGTGGGTGTGTGTGCAGGGGTTGTTTGCTTTTCATCTCCTGCTGCAAGTGCCCGCCCTCCATTCATGCTCCCTACCATCAAGGGCCAGGCACAGCAACCCAAGACAGTCAAGCTCTGCAACCATGCTCACGTACCAATCTGCTCACGGGTGCGTTCGTAGGACACGCAGCGCATCCTGCAGAGCGAGATAGATGCTCTGCGATCCCACATCTTCCACATTGAGACTGCAGCCAAGTTGGAAGCTGAGAAGCGAAGGTATGAGGTTGCTCTTGCCTAGTTTGCCCTTGCATAAGGCAAGGAATGTCGACATACCTATTCTTTGCATGTGTGCACACATGTCTGTGTGTGTGAGGGATAGGGAGCGTGCGCACATGTGGGTGCACGCAAGTATCAATCTTGTTTGTGTGCGCGTAAGCACATGAACGAGCGTGTATATCTGTGTGCAGTATGTAATGTTTTGCGCGCCTTTGTTTTCATGTTTGTAGTGGACTGCAAAGCGGAGCCCAGCACAGCAGCTAGGCCCCCCGAGTAGTTCTTGATCCGCCACTTGAATACTTGTGATCTGCGTAGGTAGGTGCATCCACACTCCTCTTAGGGCATACACCTGGAGCGCTCCTGCACCACATTAGCCCCTGCAGATTCGCTGCCCGCGACTACCTGCAAGCAGGACCACCTGCTTGCTTGCGCTCAATCGCAGTGCGGAGGACACAGGCTATGCTGCCTTGTTCCGCGTGGAGGAGCAGCTGGCCAAGATTGCCAGTCGCATTGACAAGGCCAAGCAGCAGATCCTGTTTCCTGAAGCCAAGGGCTACCAGTGAGTGGCATGCCATGCAATGCTGCTGTGGCTGTACTCCAGGGGTTGCAATTCCTTGCACCTGCCAGGGGGGCATGCAGAGGTGGGGGTGGTCAAGACATGCTTGCACGCATTGCGGCATGGAGCTTGTACCCGGATCTCTTGCTGCCGTCCCCACGTGCTCAGGCCAGCGCCGCCACATCCTGTGTGCTCTCTCGTGAGAGCGTGGCGCCGCACAACTCCCTTCCCTCAGGCTGCATGCCGATTTGCTGCGCGTGCTCGCAGGTTCAGCACCGGAGACTCAGGCGTGTACTTGGGCTGCCAAGACCTGTTCCTGTCGGAGGTGTCCGGCCGGTTTGAAGTGAGGTGCAGGCGGGTGAGTTGTGCTGTTAGGCAGCGTGCAGAGGTGGCTTGCACAGACAGCAACTCACCGCCGCACGCAGCATGACGCGTGCCTATGGGGCCGGACTCCGTGCCTCTTCCTTTGCCATAAAAACTGTCAGCTACAGGTTGGTTGTGCCCAAGCCTTAGCAGTACACACCCTTAGGGGCTAGTTACACACCTCCAGGATTGTGTGTGCTTTCCAGCAGGACGTGCAGACACATCCCGATGGACAGTGTCCATTAGACACGCTCTGCTCAGGGCGGTGTGGTGGCGCGGCAAATCAGCTGGCGAGGTCGCCTCCCTCTTCCCTGCCTCAGCACACGCACGTGCTCCTGCCCAATCGCGCCAGTCCCTTCCTCTCCCCCTGACACCGCTTGAAGCTAGCAGCCCTGGCATGGCTCGCGGCTGGCCTCACCACGATTGCCAGCTTTGATTGCCTGCATGCACGCGCGTGCGTGCGTGCGAGCACATGCATGCGTGTGGACTGTTTGGTCCCCACCAGGTGTCCCCAACAAAAGGCATCAGCTCTATCCCACGAGGCATCAGTCCGACACACGTGCATGCATGCAAGCACATGCATGCATCCGACAGGCAAAGTGCCAGACAGGGCTCCCTCCATACCCCACAAGGCTCGCAAAACATTTGCAAGCGGCGCGTGGCGTATGTGTGCATGTCCAGGGCGCGTGCGCCTCTGGCTGGCATGCAAGCAGCCATACCAGCCAACCCCCTCATGCATGTGCTCTGCTGGAGGCTGCTTGCCGAGGGACGCGCGTGTTTGCTCCTCCAGGCCACGCGCGTCTGCTCCTCCAGGCCACGCGTGTTTGCTCCTCCAGGCCACACATGTTTGCTACTCCAGGCCACGCGGCAGGCATGGGCGGCCAGCCTGCTAAGTGCACCCGCATGGCTGGCCTCCGCAGCAGGCATGTCCCTGACCTGCTGGTCGTCGCGCACCCCTGTGCCCGGCTTTGTGCTGAAGCGTGCATATGCATGCGCACGTGTGCCTGCAGGTCACCAAGCCCGATGGCTCCCACGCAGCCAGCCTATTCATCGCGTTCTCCGGCGTGTCGTGCACAAGCGACACGGCAGAGTGAGTCCCAGCTGTGGGGGACCTGGCGCAAGCACCTGTGCGCAGGCCGCGCCGCGTGGCCCGTGCCCAGCATCAAGCAGAGCATGATCGCCCCGCTGGCGCGCTGGGGCACATGTGGTCATCCATGTGTGCACCTGTGGCTGTGCAAATGTGTGTGCGTGCTTGCAAGTGTGCGAGCGCGTGCGCACGCGGGTGTGCGAGTCGTACGCGCCACGTGCCTGCCATCAGGGCAAAGACTCCTTCATGCATGCAGGCAGGCACACACCTACAAGCGCGCCCTAGCCCTGCACGTGCATGCACTCATCCCCTCTTGCACCGCTGCGTGCGCCCTTGGGCCGATACAGGGCCAACCTGCAGCGTGCGTGCTTGCTTGCTCACATACCCTTCCCCCCCCCAACTCCTCGATGCAAGGCTAAAACACCCTATAACGCGTGGCCCAATGGAAAACCGTACTGTGCCATGCTGCGCTGCTGCTGCACCAGGGCCAGGGGTGCTGTGAGGCCGGGTGGCGCCGACAGGGACTCGCAAAGTGCCCAAGCCCGCAGCACGCGCAAGTGAGTGGTCACAGGCCAGGGTCCAGCTGGAGAAGGGGCAGAGCTTGTGTGTGCCTCTGTGTGTGTGCGTGTGTGTGTGTGTAGGTGCGCGCTCCTGCATATGTGTGAGGGTGTGAGGGTGTGTAGGTGTGTGTGAGGTTGTGAGGGGGAAGGCCATGTGCTGCATCACACCTATGCCCATTCCCACGCATTCCCCATTTTGTCAACGCGTCGCGCCACACGTACTGCAGCCTGCTTCCGCTGTGCATGCCCCCCTGCAGTGCATGCTCCCCCACAGTGCATGCCCCCTTGCAGTGCACTCTCTCCTGCAATGCATGCTCCCCTGCTGCAGTGCATGTCCCCCCTGCTGCGGCTTGCATGCTCCCCCTGCTGGGGCTTGCATGCTTGTCCTGGGCAGTGCGCCAGTTCTTTGGTGAGAGCAAACAGCCGGGCAAGGCCAGCCCACTTTGCCCTACGACTTTGCCCTACGCAGCCCACTGCCCGCCTTTTGCAGCCAGCGCACCTGCGACACCCCCCATACCCCATGCACCCACGCCTATCGGCCTCTGACGCTTCCACAACCATGCACAACATGTTTCCACCTGCGCCTCTCCCGTCAACCCCCATCCTCACACACATGCGCACATGCACACATCTTGTGCTGCAGGAGCATGCGCCAGACAGCATCTACAGGCAATGTGCCGGCAGCTGTCGCAGACGCGCCTGGGGCCGGCTCCTTGCTCCAAGATCACACAGGCATTCATGGCGTCCACACCCCTGCTGGTACGGCTGCCCTGTGTGCGTGCAGCGCCTCGCTCAGCTCCGTGCGTGGCGCCTGCCATTTGTGCGGTCCATGCAACCCATGCGTGAGTGTGCAGAGCTGCCTCCTCGCTCCCTAAGCTCCTTGCCCCCCACTTGCACTCGCACTCGCACTCGCACCCGTGCTTGCCCACAACACTGCACTCGCTGCGCTGCTGCGCTGCAATGCATGGCATGCGTGCAGATGGAGCAGCCCACCACGCGCGGTCTGGCAGTGCGGGCAGCAACCTCGGGCCGCACGCCGCCCCATTACCTCCCCCTGCCGCCTCCCCCGCCCGCCCTCCCCACACCCCTCCCCACGCACAGCAGTCGCTCCACCATCACCAGCAGCAGCAGCAGCAGTACCCACGCAGCCCCACCCCCAGCACTGCAGGGCCTCGCTCGCCCCTGTCCAGCACAAGCCCAGCCCCTGCTGGTGCAGGCCGCGCCACTCCTCTCGCCCACGGCACGCAATTGCCGCATAGCCGTTCGCCACATAGCGCGTATAGCCCCGGCAGGGACAGGCTCGCAGGTGGGGCGGTTTGTCTGGGCTAGAAGAAGGAGACTCCATTGTTCAATGATGGGGGCCTCCGTACAGCCTTCCGCTCTGCCATGCCTCTGGCCCTCCTTGCTATGTGAGCTGTGCGCGCTGGCTGTGCCTGCCCACCCTGCCATGCCTGTAGCCCTCCTTGCTGTGTGAGCGGTGTGCACCGGCGATGGCTGCCTCACCTGCCTTGCTCTCGGTGATCACGATGCTTGCTGTGCTATCTGCCCTGGCCCTGCCTGCCATGCTCAAGGCCACCCTGGTGTTCCATGAGTGCAGGCTACCAAGGCCTGTCGGTAGACGCAGCGCAACTGCCGCCGCTGCCTGGCCGACCTGACCACCCACACCCCAAGGGAGAGATGGTGGGTGCTGCAGAAGTGCGCAACATGGCGCTCTGCACAGCACGGTACGGTGCTTTGTACCACGTGATGTCTTTGTATTGCGCTTCACACGATGGTGCTGTGCACTGCACGACACACGGCGCTTTGCAACATGGGCGGCGCTGCATGATGCACATCTTGTTGCCGCTGCTATTCCGCCGCCGGCACAAGCTGGGCCGCCTGCTGTCGCTGCGCCGTCTTCCGCTTGATGCTGTGGCAGGTGTAGCCACGTCGCAGCACTCTGGCGCCCAAAAGCCGTTTGGAACCTGGATGCTGCCAGAGCCTGGCACGCGTGCGCATGGCATGCAAAGTGACCAGTACCGTGATAATGCAATGCAACATGTACACCGTGCAAGTGTGGGCACACATGCCTGGATAGCTGCACAGGGCGCACATGAGTTTGAAACAAACGATTCACGTGTGCCCACACAGATTGCAAGCTTCTTGAGTGGTTTGAGTCGGAAGAAGCACAAGTTGAAGAAGAAGGTTGAGCAACAGGTGAGGTGTGTTCTGCATGCCTGCTAGTTTTAAAACGAAACGGAGGTGCAGTGCATGATGCCCTTTCAAGGCATGTTGTGGGATGATTTTGTCGCTCACAGGTTGTCCTAAGAGACGCCGACCCAGACATAAACGCATGGTCATTGTTATGAAGCTTTCCTGGCGCCAATTGTTGCCATAGCACATTGTTTTGTGTCCACTCCCTTAAACATTTGCATCGAATTATGCATTAATGTGCATTGTGTGCGGTGCCTGTGCGCCCTCTCGCACACACAGTGCTTTGGGCGATCAGATACCAGTCCATTGCAAATTATGCCCCAATGGCACAAAGTTGATCAGCTTGCCAGCAAAAGCGGTTCAGTCAGCTCATGCCCTCACTCACTGATGTGCATAACATGATGTTGCACTGTGCTCTTGGTGCCTGTGGTGCTGATTGTTGCTGTGGGCTGCAGACTTGGTGCGTGTGGTGATGCCTGTGGTGATGCAGTGCTTGTGATGGGCCTATGGTGGTGCCTATGGTGGTGCCTGTGGTGCCTATGGTGGTGCCTGTGGTGGTGCAGTGCCTGTAATGTGCCCGCGGCGATGCCTGTGGTGATATGTACTGCGCTCTGGGTGCCTGTGTTGATGCAGGAGATGATAGGTTCGCCCTCTACGCGCTCATCCAGTGGAAAGCCCGGCCTGGGTGACCGCATCGAGCACAAATTCTCCAAGTTTGGAGAGACAATGCGGGAGGGCATGGGCTTGGTATGTGTGCCATGTGTGTGTGCCAGCCTGGGTGCTTGAGCCTTTGCTGTCACTCTTGCTCTGTGTGTGTATGTGTGTGATTGGCCATCTATGTTAGAAGGATTCCAGGCAACCATTGCTGCCAGCTTGCATGTAAAACTGGCAGCACAAGGACACAAGGACCTGATGTGGATCAAAGGACCAAAGGCACAAGGCTCCCAAGCTTGCACACCTGCAGGCGTTTGTGCACACATCCCCGCGCCTGCTGATACGCCTGTGCTCCCTGGGCACCTGCATGCAGGCCCCCTTACACGCCAGCAGGTGCCGCTGCGCACAAGCAGGCACCTCACGCGCATGCAGCATGCACCCATACCTGTTGGACACGTGCGTGCTGCTTGCGCACACACTCATGCACCGACTTGCATGCTGCATGTTCAACCCCTCCGGGTGCCTGCCTGCACGGGGTGTCTCCTTTGTGGTGATCCCTCATGCGCTGCTACTTGGGCAACCCACAGCCCACAGCCCAAAGGGCATCAAAAGCAAGCTGTCCAAGCTGGGCATGCTCATCGCCATCATGGCCTGCCCCAACACCATTGCTAACCTGGCATGCGTGTCGCCTCCTGTGGGCTTGCAGGGCAGCAAAGGCAAGCTGTCCAAGCTGGGCAAGCTCATTGCCGTCAAGGCCCCTAAGAGCAGCCTCAAGCACAACAGCAAATTTGGTGACGAGATTCCCAGCAAGTACTACCATGTAGATGAGAGGTGCGTGCAGCAGGGCAGGAGTGCCTGGCAGGAAGCTGGATTGAAAGCCACGCGGCGTTTGGCCATACTTGGGGGTGACATGGTGCAGTTCTGGTGGTTAGGTTACATAGCTATATCCGCCGAAAGAGGGCAGCTTTAGCTGAAACCTAAAAGGCCCGCAAACTGGAGGATGACAGGACTTGGTTAGGGTGGACCCCCTTGTTTGATGGGCTTCCAGGTTGCCAGGCTGATTGGGGTGTGTGTGTGTGTGAGCATGTGCAAGTGCGCTGCAGCGCATGCGCGCCTGTACACGCTCCGGCCCACAGGTTCCCACTTTAAAGCACCCGCACAGCCCATGCAGTGCACCGCAATGCACGCCCCAGACTGTGTTAAGATATGGGCATGCTGGGCTTCTCCATGCGCTTGCTGAGCCCTTGGTGTGCACGGCACCACTGCAAGGCCGCGCACTGCATGGCCGCGCACAGCCGGTGACCAGGTGGCCAGGCTGAACCCTTTGTGGCTGGTGGCTGCGGTGCGCACAGGTCAGAGGCGTCTGGAGACTTTGACGATGCCGCAGGCTTGCAGCGCAACTCTGGCCGCGCTGTCAAGGTCAGTGGCCCAGCTCATGCACGGCCCAGCTCGTGCTTGGCCCCATACCCTGACTCTCTCACAAGTCCTTGGCCCCATTCCCTTGTTCCCTCGCAAGTGCTCGGCCCCAATCCCTTTATTCTCTTGCAAGTCCTTGGCCCCATTCCCTTATTCCCTCGCAAGTCCTTGGCCCCATTCCCTTATTCTCTCAAAGAAAGTGTTTGTAGCCTACCCTTGAATGCTCAGTTGGTGCGCCATTCTTTTATCACAGCTTGCCAGCCAAGTCCATGCGGTGTGCGTGCCATGCCATTCTTGGGAAGTGGCCACCCAATGCCCTCCAAGCCGCTCCACACCAACAGCCAATGCCCTCCAAGCCCCTCCACACCAACACCCAATGCCCTCCAAGCCCCTCCACACCAACACCCAATGCCCTCCAAGCCGCTCCACACCAAGAAACCTGCCTTTGCTGCTGCCGCCCGTGTGTTCTGGCAAGCAGCAGTGGGCCGAAGCCCGGGTCCCTCTGCTTTGCACGCGCTCACGTGCTATTTCCTCTGCGGTGCTCCTGGTGCGCCTTATGTGGCGGTACGAGTGCAGTGCTGCCTGACACGCGCTGGTGCCCTCCAGTAGCTAGGGGGTGTACAGAGTACCCAGATGAGTACCGATACATCGACCTCACATTTTCTGAATCTCCGCCTCACCCACATCCCGCTCCTCAAACTCTGCCTCTCGCCTGCGCTCCCTCTCGGCAAATTCCCGTGCGCACAGAACCCTGACATGTTGGAGAGCTACCTCACAGCCTCGGCCGCGGCAGTGTATGAACCGGAGGAGGAGGGCCTGCAGGTGTGCTGTGTCGGGGTGGCAGGTTCTGGTCAGATGTGGAGGTCCTTGAGGGTGCAGGAAGAGGCTGCACAGCTCGTGTCAGGGCAAGGACAGGTCACGCAGCAGCCATGTAACGGCTTGATTTGGCAGCTACTGCCAAATGCAGAGGGCGCTTAAGGTACTTGCCTGGCTCACACCGCTGTGCCTGCCAGTCAAAACCGCAGCGTAGGCAAAGGCCTGGCAGGCCTGCAGGAGGGTCTGACAGGCCTATTGCGGGCTCCTGGCGCCAAATGTTGGCGTCGCTCAGTGCGTGCCTTGTTTTCTGTGCTCAACATTCTGCCATGCATATGAACAGGGTTGCTCAGCACAGATGTGAGCGATGGCTTGCACGCAGGGCCCCCCGAGCAGCTCCACCTCTCAGCAGCATCACGCCACCCTAACACAGCAGCAGCATCAGCAGCAGCAGCAGCAGTACCACCACCAACGCTCCGCATCCACGTCAAGTGAACAGCAGCTACAGCAGCAGCAGTCAGAAGAGAAGGCTGGCAGCGGTCACCCGCCCTCTCGCATGCATTCTGACCCGCCACACTCTCCAGGGGACTTAGAACAAGGTAAGCAGCGCGCTCGCCAGCATGCGTGAATGTGTGTGAGTATTGATGCAGGCAGTTGTGGGCAATGCATGTGGCAAGTGAGATGGCACCTCGGCTCCTTGACTTCTTAATGCGTGCTCCTCACATGCACAGCCGATTCCCTGAGAGTAATGGACAAGGTCCGTGTGTGCTAAGGTTCAGCTTGGTTGCGCTTGTGGTGAGGAATGCATGAGTCCAGGTCTGGCACTCCCTCTTTGAGGGGCCAGCAGCAGCTCTGATGGTGGAGCAGTAACGATGGAGGCAATCCATCCTAAAGACGTCGGCAGTACTTGTGATGGGGAAGTGCATTGCTTGCAAGAGCATGTCAGCAGGTCAAATGGTGGAGTGCGCTGCTTGCAAGAGCATGTCAGCAGATCAAATGAGGGAGTGCGCTGCTTGTAAGAGAACATCAGTAGGTTTGATGGTGGAGTGGGCCTCTCTAAAGAGCACAGCTCACCCCAGCAGAGCTGCAGAGGAGCGTGCTCCGTTTGCACCAAGCGCGTGGTGTCCAGAGCCCGCGCAGCGTAGCAGTGCGCGGTGGGCTGGCGCGTGCAGGCGCGCGCGGGGCATGGCCTGTTTGAGACTCTAAGTCAGCGCCTTGCTGGCCCCCCTCTGTGCGCTCACTCTGAGTGTTGCAGCCTCCGCTCCATATGTACGGGGTCGTGTTCGTGCTTGTGTGTACAGTGTGTTGGTGCATTGTATGTGTGGGTGTGTGGGGGTGTGGGT
>LFCJ01004239.1_pt1 | contig 10512 bp, 11 predicted proteins | sample 643141 | NCBI WGS metagenome assembly LFCJ01 (sample SAMN03766243, study PRJNA286221) | soda lake metagenome | biome: soda lake; feature: Kulunda steppe; material: water; isolation source: sample B1-Br-g2 brine of Lake Bitter-1 | place: Russia: Kulunda steppe | collected 2010-07 | reverse complement strand
CGGAGGTAAGGACGACGTAATCCAGCCCGATTTCAGCGACTGCTTCGGCGACGTTTTCGGGCTCATCGGGATCGAGCGGTTCGCCCCCGCCAGTCTCGACGTCACAGAAACCACACGAGCGCGTGCATTTGTGCCCCATCAACATGAATGTTGCAGTTCCCGGACCGTCCCGGCCACTCCAGCACTCGCCCATATTCGGACAGTTCGCCTCCTCACACACCGTATGCAGGTCTCGATCCCGGAGCGTCTGTTTGATGCCCGTAAACTCTTGGCCGGTCGGCAGCGGTTGTCGGAGCCAGTTGGGCTTTCGTGAGCGACTCATGAGAACACGTTGCGGGGCAAGCGTCTATAACTTTGCGGCGTCGGCCGCGGGTGAAGTAACTGTGGACGAACGGTACTCTATTCGCGCGGTTTGGTGGTGTCATGAGGTTCTCAATTCTCCCCGTCGCATCGTCAAACTGTTGATATACTGGTCAGTGCTGATTAGGATGACGGTTCGAGAAAATATAATAAAATCGGTGTTTAAGGGTTCATATAACCATAATGTTAGAATTGTGGGGGTCTCTGCGCGCTGGCTATCGCATGGTAACGGGGACGGTATACGACAATGCATCTCCGAGGACGTTTCCTCAGCAGTCTTACCGGAGACGGACGCCATCTCCCTGTGTTCTCTCGTCACCCGTACCGAGTCACACTGCGTAGATCGCCCCTTTGTCTCACAGACGTATTGAATGGTATTTACCACTATAACTTTACGCCGAAAATGGCGACGCTGTATCTTGGTTTTGGGAGACTATCTGCGGTATCGGTTACTTTAGTGGCTGGGCCACGGCAAACGTGCTTTTTAGTAATGACAAATAGCTCGTATATATTGATTTCATATCTTTTTCTTCAGCCACGGGTTGCTACCGGTATTGCTACTGAAAACGCAATGGCACCGGCCTGGTGAGAATCTTTTTCATACTCGCGACATCACTATCCGGTATGGCCAGGCGGCTGTTCGTAAGCGTTGACCTCCCCGACTCGCTCGCTGCGGACGTCGCGGCAGTACAGAAAAAACTCCGGGACGCTGACGGACTCCGGTTTACGGATCCAGAGCAGGCTCACGCGACGCTGTTTTTCCTCGGGGACGTTCCGGAAGATCGTCTCCCAATTGTCGAGCGAGAACTCGAAACTGCGATCGAGGGTTACGGAGTCGACCCGTTTACCGCTCGCGTCGAAGGGCTGGGGGTCTTCCCCTCACTCGAGTACGTACGTGTGGTCTGGGCGGGCTTTTCTGCTGGCTCCGTTGAACTCGCGCGTCTCCACGAGGTCGTCGAATCCCGCTTAACTGCTCTGGAATTCGAAGGAGACGATCACGAGTTCACTGCACATGTTACGCTGGCACGGATGGACCATGCAGGGGGTAAGGATCTCGTACAGCGCGTCGTCGAGAAGAGCGACCCGATCGTCGGCGAGTGGACTGTCGAATCAATCCGGTTGACTGAGAGCGAGTTGACACCCACGGGACCGGAGTATTCTACCGTTCACCGTGTCGAACTGTGAGCGTTCCCTCCTTGCTAACTGCACGTTGGACATAACGATACCCGGTAGCTTTTGGCTCGTGGCTTCTTACCTGGGAGCAATGACGTCCAACGTTCTACAGCGCTCTTTCAGAGGTGTGCGCCCGTGAGCGGGAATGACGGGCCGAAACAGGTCAGCTCTCCCGAGTATCACAGCGTGAACCACACTGCTGCCCAGACCTGTGGGTGGACGGCCAACGCCCTGCGCGGCGAGGGTAAGTGTTACAAGTACGCCTTCTACGGCATCGAATCCCACCGCTGCATCCAGATGACGCCAGTCGTCAAGTGCAACGAACGCTGTGTCTTCTGCTGGAGGGACCACGCTGGCCACGCATACGAACTCGACGACGTCCAGTGGGACGACCCCGAGGCAGTCGTCGACGCGAGTATCGAACTCCAGAAGAAACTGCTCTCTGGATTTGGCGGAAACGAGCAGGTTCCACGTGAGGTCTTCGAAGAATCTCTGGAACCTCGCCACGTCGCCATCTCGCTGGACGGCGAACCATCGTTGTATCCTTACCTTCCCGAACTGATCGAGGAGTTCCACGCGCGAGACATGACGACGTTTCTCGTGAGCAACGGGACGAACCCCGAGATGCTAAAACGGTGTACGCCGACACAGCTGTACGTTAGTGTCGACGCGCCGGATCGCTGGACGTTCGACCAAGTGGTCAAGGCCGTCGACGACGACGCCTGGGAGCGGCTGGTCGATACGATGGACGTCCTCGCTGAGAAAGACGACACCAGAACTGTCCTCCGGACGACGCTCGTACAGGGCGAGAACATGCGAGACCCGGACTGGTATGCCGCCTTTTACGACCGTGCTGATCCCGACTTCGTCGAACTGAAAGCGTACATGCACGTTGGGCACTCCCGTGGACGACTTGACAGGAAATCGATGCCCACACACGACGCCGTCGTCGAATTCGCTGAGGCAATTCAGGAACATCTACCAGCGTACACAGCACTCAAAGATGTCCCTGCCTCGCGTGTTGCCCTCCTCGCGAAAGACCCCGACACCTGGGTTCCGAAACTAACCAAGGATAGCGAGTTCTGGGCAGACGATTCGGTCACAGAATAAAATAAAGGCCCTCAGTACAGAGGTCCAAGACTAATTTTTTGGGAGTACAAAAATTTCAACACGACTGGTATAGTTTCCTAATTTTGTGATGCATCCCACATTCGTTATGCTTATGTCTGCCTAGTTCGTAGTCTGTGATATGTCACACGTACCGGCCCTTGCCGTCGGTCACGATGAGTTGGCCGTGCTGAAATTACTCGCGCTGGATGGGGGGATTACGGGAGAGACGAAGACGTCCTGCTCGGTACTGTCCGAACGACTGGACGTCTCGACCCAGACAGCCTCGCGGCGACTCCAACGCCTTGAGGATGCAGGGTATCTCACCCGTGAGACTGTCACTGATGGACAGTGGCTTTCGGTCACCACCGATGGTGAGCAAGCACTCCGCACAGAGTACGAGGACTATCGCCGAATTTTCGAGCGGGCCACGACTGTCGAATTGACCGGTACCGTCACTGCCGGTATGGGCGAGGGACGTCACTACATCTCTCTGCCAGGGTACATGCGCCAGTTCCGTGAGCGTCTAGGATACGAACCGTTCGCTGGCACACTCAATGTTGCTCTTTCAGACACGAGCGTTCGTCGGCGCTCTGCACTTGATGCGATAGACGCAGTTTCGATCGACGGCTGGGAGGACGACGACCGAACCTACGGCCCGGCGGTCTGCTATCCCGCAACGGTCACGGCCGCCTCTGGCTCGCAGTATGAAGGGGCACACATCATCGCACCGGAACGGACTCACCACGACGACGACAAACTTGAGCTCATCGCCCCCGACAAACTTCGGGACGAACTTGGGATCGAAGACGACGAGCGAATTACGATTACTGTGGAGGACCGATAACATGGCTGGAGACACCAGCAACGCGGACACAAGTGAGATCCAACCGGCTGACCCAGTCGACCGGGCGATCGAGGCGTTCCGTCGGGGCGAACCAGTCTGTGTCCACGATTTCGACGACCGTGAGGGTGAGACTGACGTCATTTATCCTGCTTCGGCGGTCGATACAACCGCAGTCACTCGAATGCGAAACGACGCCGGTGGATTGATCTGTGTCGGCTTCTCTGCTGCGGTCGCAGACGCCGCCGAACTGCCGTTCTTCGCGGATGCGATCGACCACCCAACCAGTGAGACAGAGCATTTGGCGTACGGTGATCGCTCGGCGTTCTCACTTACGGTCAACCATCGTGACACGTTCACCGGCATTACCGACGAGGATCGGGCACTGACGATCGCCGAACTCGGCGCGTTCGCCGCGACCGTCGATGATGGTGAACGAGCAGGCGTCGAGACGTTTGCCGAACAGTTCCGGGCACCTGGCCACGTCCACCTGTTGCGGGCCGCCGACGGCCTCCTCGACGAGCGCCAGGGCCACACTGAATTGGGGATTGCACTCGCCGATGCCGCGGGCCAGCCCCCTGCAGCCGTCGTTTGCGAGATGCTCGATGATGAAACTGGTATGGCACTCTCACCTGCGGCTGCACGCGAGTACGCTGCCCGTAACGGGATTCCATACGTCGAGGGCGAAGCACTGATCGAGCGACTCGGCTAGAAGAACTTTTTCAGATCGTCTCGCTTCTGTTTTTCGAGATGGTGGCGTACGGCCTCGTTAAGCGCGTCGATTGAGCCACGCTTGGCGGTGATCGGTGCGATCGTCTCGCGCCACTGCTTCCACGGTGGGTAGAGTCCCAACCGGTCACAGAGGTCGTTCAGCCGCTCGTCCTCGTCGTCGACTTTGTCCATCTTGTTGACCGCGACGACCGTTGGGATCTCTAACTCCTGGAGGAAGTGAAACATCTCTACGTCGTGGGGGATCTCTCCGTCTGTGGTGTGTCTGTCGATGATGTCGACTGCGCTCTTGCCATCTACGACCAGCACGCCGACCAGGATGTTCTCCGCATTGGCCTCGATATACCGGACGATGTTCGTCTTGATCTCCTCACGCACGTCTTCGGGAACACCCGACATAAAGCCAAAGCCGGGCAGATCTGTCAACATGAAGTCGTCGCTCGCCCAGTCGTAATGGTTCGGCGACCGCGTGACCCCTGGTTTGCCGCCGGTCTCGAAACTGTGGCCGGTTAGCTCACGCATCAGCGTCGACTTTCCAACGTTCGACCGCCCGACGAAAACAATTTCATCGGAACGAGCGGGACGATTCTCGAACATACCTCTGGTTGGTCTGCTGTCGAGAAAAGCGTCACGTCACGACCAGTGGCACGGTCGACGCTATGGGACGTACATCCGCACTCGTCAGACTCCATTGGAATGTCACTACTCGTGGAGAGTTCTACTCACATTTTTATGTCGTAACTCGAAATAGTGCATCCGTGAACTTACACAGACACTCTCATCAGCGGATTGCCGACTTTTCCGCCGTCACTGTATCAGACGAAAGCGACGATACGCGAGCGAACAGTCTACGGGGCAGTCACTCGTTTTTCGACACGTCCGACCAACTGATTACAGTGGTGGTACGATGACCGATATCGTCGTCCTCAACGACAAGATTCACGGGCTGGACCCGGCTGAATATGCAGAGACGATCGAACGGGAGCTTCCACATGTGGACGTAGCGCTCGCGAGCACTCCTATCGAAGAGCGGGAACTCATCACAGAGGCCGCCGTCGCAACGGGCTACCAGATCGACCCGCAACTCGTGATGGACTCTCCGACGCTGGAGTTGTTCGTTTGTACCTTCGCTGGCACTGATCATCTCCCGCTTGACACCCTCGACACCGAGGGCGTCACCGTCGAAAGCGCCTCAGGCGTACACGGGCCGAATATCGCCGAGCAGGTGCTCGGATACGTGTTGGCGGACGTCAGAAACCTTCGGCAGGCCTGGAGTCAACACCGACTGTCCGAGTGGCGTCATTTCCAGGGCGGTGAATTACGAGGTTCGACCGCGACTGTCGTCGGCATGGGCCCAATCGGTCGAACGATTATCGACCGTTTCAACGCATTCGAGGTCGATACGATTGGTGTCCGGTACTCTCCAGAGAAGGGTGGGAACGCCGACACAATAATCGGTTTCGATCAGGATGACCTCCTGACGGCGTTCAGCCGCAGTGAGTACGTCGTCCTCGCGTGTCCGCTCACGGAGACGACCGAAGGCCTGATTGACGAGCAGGTGTTCCTAACGCTTCCGACTAACGCGATGCTTGTGAACGTCGCCAGGGGGCCGGTTGTCGATACCGACGCGCTCGTGGCGGCCCTCCGCGGTAACGATATCCGGAGCGCTGCGATCGACGTAACGGAGCCGGAACCGCTCCCATCTGATCATCCACTGTGGACGCTCGAAAACTGTCTGGTTACTCCTCACAACGCAGGTCACACACCAAAGTACTGGGAGCGCTGTACTGACATTCTCGTCGAGGCCTTCGAAGCGACGAACTCGGGTCAGACGTAAGCCGATTCTCACGCGATTCCGATGTCGTAGCTGTGATCGCGTGCGACGACGGTTTCGGGCTCGAACCGAATAAACTTCCAGCGGTCGCTCCAGGGCCCCCGAAACCGGTCGTCCCACGTGGACGGATCCGGCCCAAGATAGCGCTGCAGCAATCGGTTTGCCCGTGCTTCGTCAAAGGGTTTGACCGTTGCCGTCCCGCGAAACCCGAGATGGCGAACCATGCCGGACCCTGGCAAGTAGTCGACGATCGCCAGGGCTGCCGCTGGCGTCCCTCGTACTCGATCGGGGTATGTCTTCTCGTCGTCAGCGATTATCCAGATCGCCCCGTCGTCCCAGAGATACCACAATGGGGAAACGCGCGGAAGCCCCCGGTCAGCAGTCGCCAGATAGCAAAACAACGGCCGTTCGAGTACCGCTTCCAGCGGTACATCCATCGTATTCTCGACGATGCGCATGGGTCTCTTACGACGCCGATCGAAAAGAACGTCCGGACTGCTGGAAGTTCGTGACATCTAGCTAGCTATCCCCCGATCTCTAACTCCTCTACGAGTGCTTCGGTCATCTCGTCACGGCTCAGGTTCGCCTTCACGTCTGCCTCCTTGGCGACCCGCTGGAGTTCGCGGTAAGTCATCTCCGAGAGTTCTTCGCGAGAGTCCGGCAACTCGGGGGAGTCTTCGTTCTCAGACTCGTCTTCGGCTTCCTCATCTTCTCTTTGATCCTCCTCGTCTTCTTCAGCCGACTCTTCGCCTTCTCGTTCGGTTTCGTCTTCTTCGGGTTGCTCGGCTTCCTCCTCTACTTCATCTGCTTCTACAGCTTCCTCTGCTTCCTCTCCGGAATCTTCGGTTTCTTCTTTGTCTTCTTCAGCTTGATCTTCTCCGTCTTCCTCGGCTTCTTCTCCGGGATCTTCAGGTTGATCTATGTCTTCGTCCTCCTCGACTTCCTCTCCGGAATCTTCGGTTTCTTCTTCCTCTCCGGAACCTTCGGTTTCTTCTTCCTCTCCGGAACCTTCGGTTTCTTCTTCCTCTTCGGAATCTTCCGCTTGGTCTTCTTCTTCGTCTCCCTCGACTTCCTCTTCGGAATCTTCCGCTTGGTCTTCTTCCTCAGCTTCGTCTTCCTCATCGGGCTCTTCTTTCTCGTATTCGAGTTCGCCAGCAACGTCGGCAAGCGCCGCGGTGACTGACTCGCGAACGTCGGCGGCAATCTCTCTGGTTTCTTTCCCCTCTTCGAGCCCGTCGGCGATTGCTTCGTGAATCGCCTCTCCGACCGCTTCGCCGACTGAGCGTCCGACGCGTGCACCGATGTCACCGCCGACGGACGTACCGATCTCCTCTATGTCAACCTCGTCTTTGAGGCTCCCATCTCCGATGATGGCGCTTACGTCTGCTTGCTCGACTGCTTCCTGTACGACCCGCTCGCTGATCGATTTCATGGCGCTCACGCCGACCACCACCACTGTCGGGTTTTCGCTTTCGATACCATTCGATTCGTCTCCGGAACGTAGTCAGGATTCATCATCAGATCCTTCCTCTTCCGTGGATTTCTCGTGTTCGTCGGTGCCGTTCTGGGTTGATTCATCGTCGATGGCGTCGTCTTCCCCAGCCGTTTGTTCCTCGTCGCTGTTGCTTTCCAGTAGTTCGCCTTCGAGCAGGTCGGCGATTCGGGCACCGAGAACTGCACCGATGGTTCGTCCGAGTACCATCCCGACGAGCCCACCGACAGCCTTCCCCAGTGGCTCGTCCTCCGCGAACTCACTTTCGAACGATGTCCCCTCAAGCATCGAGGGAATGTCGAGTTCCTCTGTCAGTTCTTCGTAGTCGATCCGCTGAACGAGCGAGGCGTCGCTCATGCTTCGGCCTCTGCTTCCTGGCCACCGCTTTCGGCGCGCTCTGCGGCGTCTTCGACCTGCTCGATGATCGCTTCGAGCACCTGACGAACGATCGTCGCGAGCAACTGCTCCAGCGGCAGCATCGACACCAGTCCGCGGACTTTCTCGCCGAACCATCCTTTGACTCGGGCGAATATTCCTGGTGTCTCTTCGCCGTCCTCTGCTTCCTCGCCCTCTCTTTCGCCGCCGATGCTCGGAACGAACCCGCCGAGCCGCTCACGGATCCCCCCGAAACTCGGGATGACCCCCGACAGCCGCTCCCTGATGTTTAGGTCGGGCGTCACACCGCTAAATCGTTCTTTGACGTCGTCGACACTGGGTCCGAGACTGGTGACCTTCTCTTTGATATCGCCAGCACCTGGGACGTATCCTCCGACTGCCTCTTTCACATCGCCCAGTTTGTCCGTGATCGCTTCCATTGGCGAGGACGCAAGTCCATCGAGCAGCCCGGTCACGCCGTCGAGCAGGTTTCCGAGCAGGTTGTTATCACCTGGACGTGCCGAAACGTCGAGGACGACTTCGTCGAGGTGTACTTCGAGTCCGAGCAGATCCAGCGCCAGTCCGTCGAGATCGAGATGCAAGACACCGCTGGCGTTGTCGTCCTCGTAGACGACTTCCGCACCGCCACTGTGGACGCCTTCTGCATCCTCGTCTTCTTGAGGTATTTCGTCTACTTGCTCTGCTTTTTCGTCTTCTTCCTCCGCTTCACTCTCCTCTCCGTTTTCTTCTTCGGCTTCTTCAGTTTCTTCACCCTCTTGTTCAGTTTCTTGATCGTCTCCAGATTCCTCCTCTGGTTCACCTTCGACCTGCTCGTTTTCGTCTTCCTGTTCCTCCATTTTGGACTCGCCGCCGTCCGGCCGAATCACCACGTCTCGGTGATCAGCGTTCGCTCTGGAATCCCCTGGCATAGGTTCGGTATCAACGTCCCCCTTAATGAACGACAGGTACGTTCGACACTGTCATCGCCTTCCCGTCGGATACATTCTACGTTTTTTCGACACCTCTGACATCTCGACCCCTGTGGTACTTTTTCGAAGCGACCGTCTACCGTGTATGCGCCTGGTGCAGTTGACGATTCCTGCTGGGAAGCGGGAAACGGTCCTCTCGATTCTCGACCAAAAGGACATAGACTACGTCGTCACGGATGAAACGAGCGGGCGCGAGTACGACGGTGTCGTGTACTTCCCGCTTCCGTCGAGCGCCGTCGAACCCGTGCTCGACGAGTTGCACAAGGTCGTTGACGCGGAGGACGCCTACACGGTCATTTCGGACGCAAAAACGGTCATCTCTGAGGACTTCAGCAAGTTACAAGAGGAGTACGCCCGAGACGACATCGACGAAGAGCGCATTTCGCGTCAGGAACTCGAAGCCGAGGCCCGAGAGCTGACGCCATCGTTTACGATCTACGCGACGATGACGTTGATCAGTGCGATCGTCGCAACCGCTGGGCTCTTGCTTGACTCCCCAGCGGTCGTCGTCGGGTCGATGGTAATCGCACCGTTGATCGGCCCGGCGCTCTCCGCGAGCGTTGGCACCGTATTCAACCAGGAAGACCTCTTCTGGAAGGGTCTGAAATATCAGGCCGTTGGTATCCTTATCGCGATCGCCGGTGCTGCGGTGTTCGCGTACATATTGCGCGTCACCTCGATGGTCCCTCCGGGACTCGATCTGACGGCAGTGAGTGAAATCGAAGAGCGACTCGCGCCCGATATCCTCTCTTTGTTCGTTGCGCTTGGGGCTGGCGTAGCGGGCATCCTGAGCATTTCGACGGGACTGTCAGTCGCACTCGTCGGCGTCATGATCGCAGCGGCGCTGATTCCACCTGCGGCAGCCGCTGGGATCGCTATCGCCTGGGGATGGCCGATGGCGGCGATCGGTTCGACGGTGCTCGTCCTCCTCAACGTCATCTGTGTCAATCTTGCGGGATTGCTGACGCTGTGGTATACGGGGTATCGGCCCGAACACTGGTTCGAAGAGGAGATCGCTCACCGAGAGACGATCCGCAACGTTGGTGTGTTCGCCATTATCATTCTCGTCCTTTCGGTCTTTCTCGTCGGTGTAACCGCCACCACGTATCAGGTGGCTGTTTTCGAGGATAACGTCGAAAGCGACGTGGAGTTGCTACTCGAAGAGCCGCTGTTCGACGAGTACGTACTGTTGGAGATCTATGTTGAACGCGAACAGGACTTCCCATTCCGCCAGCAAAACGCCGTAATCGTGACGGTCGGCAGTGCGGAAGGGGATCCAACACCGTTACTCGCCGATCAGATCAATGGGATCGTCGAGGAACATTCGGATGACGACGTAGCCGTGCAGATCCGGTACGTGACGATCGACCAGCGCGGCGACACTCCAGAGCCGGATACCGAGGATCCCACAGCACAGTCGGTTGAAGAGTATGACCCGCAGCACCTGAGTACACAAAGAGAGCAGCCGTACGTCGCTTCCCCAAAATTTGCTGTCAATCCCTGTGATGGATATGGCCCCTGTTAGCCTCTTACCGCTCGAACGGTAGCTCGGGCTCGTAGCCGATTGCATCGACGGCCACGGCGAGGACGCCCTCGACGTTCTCGTTTT
>LFCJ01004237.1_pt1 | contig 10514 bp, 19 predicted proteins | sample 643141 | NCBI WGS metagenome assembly LFCJ01 (sample SAMN03766243, study PRJNA286221) | soda lake metagenome | biome: soda lake; feature: Kulunda steppe; material: water; isolation source: sample B1-Br-g2 brine of Lake Bitter-1 | place: Russia: Kulunda steppe | collected 2010-07 | reverse complement strand
GGTGCACACATGGTGTGTGTGTGTGTGTGTGTGTGTAAGGAGCAGGCCATGTTGAGAGTGCCCCACTGTGGCCACAGTTGCTCAGCACACACAAATGTTGTCATCACACAGCATAGTGAGTGTGATCATCCACGCACGCGGCCCACCTTCCCTGAGTAGGGATGCGTAAAGGGTCTGATCAAATTGCCAGAGAGGCTCTGTGGAGGCTTGAACTAGCTGTAAGGAGGCTCTGCAGAGCCTTGACAAGGGTCTGCCAAATCCTTCTTACCCGTCCCTAACCCAAAGCCATCATAAGGACGACTGCTCCCTTAGTGTGGACGTGAGTGAACAGCACATTTGCAACGATGGCTCTGCTTGTGCATACACTTTGGGAGAGCACATCACAAAAGTGACAGCCCTGCATTTGTGGAGTGTGTGAATGTGAGTTGTAGTTCGCACTCACGGTGACGGCTCCATACGCAGGCACGCCATTGTCAAAGATCAGGTCCACATCCACTTCCTGGCCGTCCAGGTACTGCGGGCACACATGCATACACATCCTTTTGCTCGTGCACATGCTTTTGCACACAGGCGCGTGCATCCTGTCACACACATGCACATGCATCCTGTTACACATATGCACATGCATCCTTTTGCACATAGGCGCGCACAGCTTGCACGCGCCACCTGAGGGGCTGTGTTAGTATGCTGTGGTGATTCAGTACCAGCCAGCTCAGGCAATGCAGGCGTAACAATGCAGGCGTCACCCATCCAGCCACCCAAAAGGTGGTTGGGCTGAGAGAAGGACTCCCCCTGGGAAGCGTGAAGGCTCGGCATTTCTCCAAGCTGTCGCAGCTGAGCTTGCAAGAGCTGGCTTGTGGTGACGCTGACAGGCGCAGGTCCCAAACTCACTGAGTGAAGGGGCGGCTGGGCCCAAGGGCGGCCACACAAAGATGGAGGGCCCTTATAGGACTGGAGGGAGAGCCAGGGCGCACCCCACCTTTTGGGTCATAGCCCCCTCAGCAATCACCACAGGCGCGGCTGCGCCCCACTCAAGTGCAGACGTGCCCTCTGCCCCCAGCGTGCCCACATTCCCCCCGGCCCCCCTGCTCCAGCCCTTTATATGCCAAAAGGATGCCCAGAAAAGAAGGGAAGAGGAAAGCTATGAAGGCAGTGGAAAAGCCCGCTACATCAACTAGGAAAAAGGGGTCACCCAGGGCCGAGGCGCTGTACAGCCCCTCCACCGGACCCCTTCACCAGGATGCCCTTTTACTGAAATGGCCTCAGTTAGCTTTGTTCAACATGGAGACTCGAATCCCTACAGCCTCGCAGCCCCTAACTTCCTGCAGCATCTAACACTCAAGCCCCTGCAGCACCACGGACGCGGGCGCTCTGTGCACCCAAGCCCTGCAGCGACCCACCCACCTCCTCTAGCCCGCTATGTGCATGCATGGTCCAAGTACGGTGCACAGATGAGCATGTGATGGGGAAGGCCAGCTTTTTGTGGCACGGCAGGTGCGGCTGCAGACCCCCCAGGGGCTAGAACCCACCTCCTCCAGCATCAGCACCAGGTCCAGCCAGCTCCCAGCATTCCCAGCCTCATCCTCCTCTGGGTCCCCCTCCGAGATAGCACCCGCCACCACACGAGCGCGGCGCATGTCGCCCATCACTCTGCACACGCACAGCGAGCACAGGAGAGGGGATACAGATGGCGCGCGTCGGTTGGCCTGGGCACAGCGCAGCGCAGCCGCGTATCGGTGGCAGGTGTGCGCGAATGGCGCACCCGCTGCAGGGCGCATGCCAAGGTGGGCGGCGGTACGCTTTGGATGGGCTGGGTTGCACGCGCGACTGGCACTCTTGGTGGCACTTTTGGTGGCACTTTTGGTGGCACTTTTGGAGGGCCAACGCATTGCTCCCCCATCCCCCCACTCGCTTCCCCACCTTCATCACCCTGAGTGCATGTCATATGGTGTGCGCACCTTACAGTATCTGACCTGTTGCTGCCAGGCTTGATGCACTGCTGTTCGCGTCTGTATGCGAGACTGCGCACAGGCCCATTTCCTATTTCCATGTGGCAAGAACACATGACACACATGCAACACAGGTACACACGCACGCGCGCATTGTCCAGCTTCTTCATGTTGTCAACGCGCAAGGTACCAATTAAAAATACGCACTACACAAGCACACAAAAAGTGGGCGCGTACACAAGGTGCACGCGCCTTGTTTAGCCGTTCTGTGTCGTCCAAATGCATGACGCCGATTGGGCACACCCGCACACACACACACATGCTCACCTTGTGTGCGCCTCATTCAGCTGCTCTGTGCCCTCCGCGCGCATGATGCTGATTGCACACACACACACACACTTTTGTACGCGCACCGTGTGTACGCCTCATTCAGCTGCTCTATGGTGTCCACGCGCATGACGCCGATCGAAGCAGCGCCGCTGACGGGCTTGATAACCGCTGGGAAGCCCACAACCTCTGCCGCCACAGCCACGTCCTCACTCTGTGGAGGCCGCGCATGGTCAATCATCACATTCCAGGCACATAGTTTAATTAGATATATACATAAGTACCATCTGTTAAAGCATGCATACACATATCAACTATCTTTAAGTTCTATTGGACCGTATGCACACCAACTGCCTATAGGCACAATGAAAATGACGCACACATATTTAAGCAGCGCCTCACACTGCCGTTCACACCGCGCCTCACAGTGCTGCACACCTTTGTGATCCTGTGGTGTTGCACACCTTTGTGATCCTGTGGTGCTTGGGCGTCGGCAGCCCCGCCTTCTGCATCAGCTCCCGCGCCTTGTGCTGCGCAGGAACGCACAGCACATGCACACACCAAGGCACCATCAGCGCCAGCATCAGGGACGAGGCAGCATCGGCGCCAGCTGCCATGCCCAGGCAGCATCTGCACCAGCTGTTTAAGCCGCACATGCATGCTGCAGCCATTCGCGCTGGGGCGCGCCCCTGCCAAGCTTTGCCCCATGGGGTCCAAGTGCACTTTGCAGGCGCACGCACTCACACAAAAGCCAGGTGCATGGCCTTGAGTAGACTCTGCTGGCGTGCAGCGCCTGAAGGTGCTAGGGGCTGAAGGGGTGCGATCGTAGGCTCTTATGAGAACAGGGCAAGGCAAGAGCAGGGACGTGGCACAGGGGAGTGACCTCACGCGCAGCATGCACTGCAGGCACAGGGGAGTGACCTCACGCGCAGCATGCACTGCAGCCACAGGGGAGTGACCTCACGCGCAGCATGCACTGCAGGCACAGCAAAAGCTCTGTGCTCCACTCAGCATCACTACAGGGATGTCGTGCAAACACACAGGCACACGCGCGCGTGCGTGTGCGCGGCGTCACCTTGTCGCGCGCGTAGTCGATGGCGTCGGGGGTGTTGTGGGGCAGGCCCAGCTTCTCGGCGATGCGGCACGCCAGCGGGACCGCGAGCTCGCAGAACGTCGTCACGCCGTCCAGCTCGCCCACATCGTTCACCGCGCGCTTGATGCCCTGCACAGGCATGCCATTGCGGCCACGTCATATGGCCAGATTTGCAGGCATAGCATGGACGCCAGTCAAGGCCAGGGGCCTGGGGACAGCTCGAGTTTGCTTTGGGTGCAGGAGAAACGAGCACAGCAAAGGAGGGGCACAGCACCGCAGCACAGGGCCGTATGTTGCATGGAACGAAACATACTGTGGAGCCGCGTGCACCGGCCCCGTGCAGAGAGGAGCCTGGCACTGCGTCCTGCCCTGCGTGGAGTAAACAAATGCAAATCCAGCAGGGCAATGCATGCACACAAGCAAAACGCTGTGCTGTTCAAACACAACAGGCATGGGCACCGAGTCCGCACTGAGCCAGGCAAGGACTGCCGGACTCCTGCGCCCGCCCGGCGCGCGCTCCGTGCCTCTGGCGGGGAGCTCACGAGGCGCGCATGGCAGCAAGCCCAGCTGTCAGACTCCTGGGGACTGGGACCCCAGCAGCTTCGCCCAAAACATCATTATTGCTCAAATGCGCGGTGCACAGTGACGCTGCTGCGCCTGAACAGCACGTGCCACTCCTGGGCAGCAGGCCAGGGCATGCGAGCTGCGCCACCCAGACAGGCGCAAGCCACTGCTGTGCGCACCCTTTGGTGTGCGCATGCCCACGCGCACGAACAAGCGTGCGGACATACACACACACACACCCACCTGCATGCACCGCTCAAACACCGTCTCTGCATCCGTGAAGTCCACAGGGATGAATTTGGCGATCTTGCCCTCCTTCTCCAGCACCTGCACCCAGCTGCTCGCGACGCAGGGGGAGGAACAGGAGACACACACGTGGTGAGACAGCTCAGCTGCTCGCGACGCAGGGGGGGGGAACAGGAGGCACACACGTGGTGAGGCAGCTCAGCTGCTCGCGACGCAGGGGGGGGAACAGGAGACACACGTGGGCACACGGCGCATGTGGGTGCAGCCCAGGGAGGGCACTGCACGCACAGGGAGGGCACTGCACACAGGTGCAGCCCAGGGAGGGCACTGCACGCACAGCCTGCTGCGGCATGTGCTGGCCAGCACGTCAGGCGCGAGCAGCCGCAGGTGCATGTGCGTGAAAAGTGCACGTACATGGGCGTACACAAAACGTAGAGGCTACCTGAAAACGGCACCAAAACCAGGATGCACACACACAAGCACAACACTCGAGAGCACTGTATTTTGCTCTACCCTTCCTCCACACAGAGGTACACTCTGCCAGGCATATACAGCCCTTGCGCACACTCGCACGCGCACATACACACCATCAGCACACACACAGACACACACACACCAGCAGCACACCTGTCAGGCGTATCCAGCACCACGCTCTTGACGCCCAGCTGGTGCGCCTTCTCAAAAATGAACCGCTTCCCGGAGTACCCTGCGGTGATGAACACCAGCACCGCGCCGGCCAGCACCTTCCGCCGCAGCTTGCGCCCGTTCAAGGTGCGCCCGGTCACTGCGTCCTGCAAGGAAGGGACACACGCGTGCGCTGACCTGGGTCAGCAGCCGCGTATGTCAATGGGTGCACCCGATCACGGCGTCCTGCAAGCTATGGACGTGTGCGCGCAGACAAGGGGCAGCAGCCGCCCGTTCATGTGCATGTGCGCATGAGCGCACGCGCGCGCAGACAAGGGGCGGTACTCGCGTGCTCATGTGAATATGCGCATGAGCGCACGCGCACGCAGATTAGGGGCAGCAGCGGCGGGCTTATGTGAATGTTCATGAGAGCTCAGCCGGCCACACATTGGTTGTGCTCACTCGCACTCAAAGCGTACTCATACGTGCATGCGTGTATGAACGCTGGTGCGTGTGTGCTTGTGCGAGCTTTTTCCTGTGCGCATACGTGCATGCATGCATGCGCACAACAGAGGCAGCACTGTGCAGCTGAGCCAAATACACATGCTGTCCAAACTGGCAGGGTGGCCAGTTTGGACAGCATTGGAGTGACAGCATTTGGAGGGCAGGGAGGAGGGACACCTGCACCCAGGAGGCTGCTGTAGATTTGAGACGCGCGCGCCTAACTGCAGCGCCTCCACACAACGCCCCCCTAAAAGCACAGCAGGGCAGCGGAGGGCTGGACGGCTCCCTTTCAGGGAGAGGAGGGACACTGAGCATATGGAGCGCTTGGCGCCCAACATACACGTGCTCAAACAAGCACGCCCCTCTGCCCATTGGCCCACCTGCACGTGCACCCACATGCGCGCACCTGGTTGAGCCCCTTCATTTCAATTGACTGTGAGGAAAGGAGGGGGTCCATGTTCGTCAAGCAGCAGCGGTCCTCATGGCTTGCGCAAGGAGCCCTGCCCATCAGTCCACCCACACGCGCGCACCTGGTTAAGCTCCTTCAGCAGGGCGGCGGAGGGGGAGGGCGGCACGGACATCCTGATCTTCATACGCTCGTCATCGGTCAGGCCAGGGGGCAAGGAGCCAATCACGCTGCCCCAGTTGCCGCTGGGCTCGCGCGAGATGCTGCCCGTGCCCTGCCAGCGCGCGTTCTGCACATGCAGATGCATGTGTGTGTGTGTGTGTGTGTGAGTGCGAGCGTGCGTGCGCATGGAAGGCTACCGCTGTGCTTGCGCGAGTTGCTGCCGGTGCCCTGCATGCGCGCTTGTGCGCATGTGTGTATGTGTCTGTAAGCTTGCTTGCATGGGTACATTTGGGAGCATGCATGCGATGCACGGAGGTCACTGATGTATCACGCAGCTAACGAGAGTGGTGTATCAGTACTTCACCCGGGGTTTGAAGGGCCAGCTCCTCACGGATCCCCCAGACATTGAGTAAGGGCTCCTCACCCATGAGCACCATGCCATGAACCACAGACCAGGCCCTTCCATTATGATATGGGTCACGCACGACATCGACCATGGTGGAGGCCCCCTCATCATGAAGACCCACACCCTCATCATGACGACCCATACCCTGCCCCGGCTTGGCTCTTGGGTGGTGTGGGCAATGCCGTCAAGCAAGACAAGCTGCGCATATGGTGTTCTTCGCCCACCGTGGAAGACATCTGAGCAGGCTTCAGTGCAGGCGGCAACATCAATGCGCAATGTCATGAGACAGCATCACGTGGCCAGCGGAACCCTTAGAAGGCCTAACTTGCCCCTGCGCTCGGGGCCCTACGCAAGCGTAGCTGCAGCCGCCCCACCCTGACCACCCGCAAGGTGCAGGCAGTAACCCCAGGGATTCTGGCTTTTTGTCGTTGAGCACCTCTGCCTGGGCTCACCACATGAGTGTGCTGCCTGAGCACCACATGAGTGTGCTCACTTTGGGCTCACCACATGAGTGTGCTGCCTGAGCACCACATGAGTGTGCTCACTTTGGGCTCACCACATGAGTGTGCTGCCTGAGCACCAAATGAGTGTGCTCACTTTGAGGTCACCGAATGAGCGTGCTGCCTGAGCGCCAGATGAGCGTGCTACCTTGAGCACCTCTGCCTGGGCTCACCAAATGAGTGCGCTGGCCACCACAGGTCTGCAGGCTTGCACACAAGAATGACCCTCACAATGGTCGAGCTTGCATACAAGAATGACCCTCACAATGGTCGAGCTTGCATACAAGAATGACCCTCACAATAGTCGAGCTTGTGCTGCTTGATAGAGCATTGCGCACTCGGGCGGGGACTGCCTTGGAGTTGGCCGGCAACACACAGGCCACACAGCAACACACAGAACCACAATCACAGTGACAAGCAACAAACCAGAGAAAAGCAACACCCCAGTCAATCAGTCCAGCTGAAGGAGACAATCCAACCATGCTGAATGTTCCAATGTTCACAATGCTGGGCAGCACCTCCTGGCTGATCTAGGTGCTCACCATCTCTCTTCAGCCACCCAGCTCACCAAAGCGTTTGCCATCTTTTCTAGCCATCCTTTTGCTGACCAGAGAGCCCCTACCGTCCACTTTCTTGCCCCTAACACTTCACTGAAAGTGAAGAGGCAGCCAACTTCCCAAGGCTCCCCAGCTTACCAAGGTGTTCACCATCTCTGGCAGCGCCTCCTGGCCTCCCCGGCGGCGGCGAGGGTTGATTTGGTAGTCCGCCTGCACAAGTTGCAGAAACCAGGCCACTGGCACATGAAACGAATGCAGGTCAGCTAGCCAAGCCTGCTCTGCATATGATCGCGCAGCTTGCTTGCCGTGCGCCCTGCTGCTTTCGTGCGTGCGTGCACCCATGCCGTGCATTTGCGTGGCTGCGTGCATATGTAGGTGAGCAGAGTGTGTGCAAGGGCGCAGGGGCAATCATGCCCTGCCAGCGCATGCGCGGCAGTGCTCTGGAGGTGGGGACGTGGAAACAGTGCCACTTGATGCGGTGACCCTGTGGATACCATGTGAGTGCGCACTGACCACAAGCACGCCCAGGCTCGTGACAAGTAGAGGCTGAAGGATACATTGCGCTGATGGCCTTTAACACTTAATTTCCAACAGTCATCATGTTCTGAAGCATCGGACATTCCATCAGGGGCTCCTGGGGAGCAGCTTGATGGAAACCCTACCGGACAAATCACCAACCAAAAGTCATGGCTTGAACACATTCCCAGGGGCACCCCCGCTATGCACAGGGTGATATACTTGCAGGCTGTGGTGTCATCAACACTTCCTTCAGCACATCTAGCTCGCCATGTAACCCTTGAGTCTGGCCTGACAACACAGGAATAATGGGAGCTGTGCTCAGGGGTACTATGCAGAATGTAGATCGAAGTCAAGGTGCTCCAGTTTAATTGCCATAGTGGCATTAACCGCCCAGTGGTGAAGGGGTGCTGTGACAGGCGCTGACGCAGGAAGGACAAAAGCAGTACAGCCTAGCCCGCCCTGTAGATGCAAACCTTTGCAGGCTGGTAGATGTGTGCCAGGGCTAAGCTTGCAGCACCTGCAGGAAGGTGTCCCGTAGCTCCGGAAAAGGCATGACTTTTGTGCATGCTTTTAACAGAGGTCATGTGATTATTGCCAAGGCTCCGGCACCAGGATGGTCACCCACCAGGCGCTTGCCATCCACGGTGAGGCCCTCCAAGCCAGTGGGGGCAGACCCAACTAGCTCAACATGGGCAAGGTCCAGGCCCTCGAGAGCGTCAGCCAGTTGGTTGTCGCTTTCAACAGGTGAGATGCTGCGCCCGCTCGTGTCATCCTCGCCGGAACCGTAGTAAATGCAAGGGAACGCGTGCCCCAGCGTCCGGCTGGGCTTGTTCAGCGCTTTACTCGTGCTCGTCGAGGAAGAGGCGGGCTGGTCGGGCTTACCCGCCAAGCTCTGTGTCAGGGCGCTTCTCATTTTCCTTTTTAAAACAAAATTCGAGTTCTCACCGGCACAACCCTCGAACCGTAGAACTCCCTGATCCGGCGTGCAAGCAGCTTTTATTGGCCTGCCTCGTCATTCAACTACATTGACCTGTATGCAAACTTGCATGCTCACTCTCATGAGCGTCCTCGGCAGGCAGGTGAGTGCTGAATTCTCAGCGCATGACAGGTAGGATGGGTTGACGACATATCATCATTTAATTTCTGCTGCAATTGCTTGCGTTAACCAAAAAACATGCAGGCAATGCAGCGGAAGGGGGCCAGCGCCCTTATGTCTTCTGAGAGGAGGGCGTCCTCTGTCCTCATCAACGGCATGGCACTACCTGGGAGGAGGCAGCGTCTGGCCAGGGCCATGGCTAGTGCCACTGAGGGCAGGTGTGCTGAGTTGTGCTGCTGCCCTAGGGCACGGCCACCACAAGGCGCATACACAGCAGCCCAACGGGAAGGACATGCGGTCACAGGCAGCCAACCTTGATTGGTCCCACGCTACAACAGCATGTGCTGATACTCTTCATGCAGGGCAGCTGTGCAAATTGACTGGGACAAGCTGGGGTTTGGCCTGGACAATGTGGCGGCGGTGGGTGACCGTGGGCAGATGCATTCGCACGCAAACACAGGCTGGGTGCATGCAAGTTGAATATAGAGCCATCTATGTGATTGCCCTGGTCATAGCACTTATTCCCAATGCTTTCATCAGAGGACTGTTACGGTGGAAGGCTAGCTGCTCATTCTAGCCTGCTTTCCCCCCTTGCGCAAGTGATGCACATGTGTACATTCATGCGCGCGTGCACGCACACGCATGCATACAAGCACGCGCAACAATCATAAACATGCCCACACACGCACACACACTGATACATGTCCCTCATTTTCACACAAATGTGTGCAAGAGCGCTTGCGTATGCAAGCCTTCACAACCCAAACGGTGCTGTGCCTGCGTTTGCAGGCGTCTGCGCGTGTACTCATGCATGCTGTGTATGTGTTCACACTTGTGCATGCGCACATGTGCACATACATGCGTGCAAGGCAGCCCGTGGGCTGAACATGCATCTGCACAGCATGGCAATCTGGTCAGAAGACAGAGCACGAGTGTCCATCTCCAGAGGTCTTCTGCTGCGCAGCGTGCTTGATCTCTCCAGTTCTGTGTGTGTGTGCGTGCGTGCCTGCTTGCATTTGCAGACCATGTATGTGGCGAAGTGGACCCAGGAGACAGGCTGGGACAAAGGCCAGCTGCTACCCTATGGGCCCATGCCCATGCTCCCCTCTGCACAGGTGCGCGCGCAGCGCCCCCTCTGCTCGGCTGCAGCTGCTGCTCCTGTGGCCATGCCCGCCGGCCCGGCTGTGGCGCGCGCGCCCGCATGCTACAAGATCCCACAAGCAGCGCAGAGGCCGCACAGCTAGTGCGCCCAGCTTGGGCCCCAGCGCACCTCAGCAGCACACAGGCACCCCCAGCATGATAGGCGTGCCGCAGACCCCCTCTCTGATCCACACAGTGCACAGGCACCAAGAGTCATAGGGCGCGTGCATGGCACAGGCCTCCCCAACAAAGCACTAGCCTCACACCGTGAGAGGCGCTTGCGCATGCCAGAAAGACCTGTCATGCCAAGCATGCTGCCTCTGCCAAAACAGCCACCATGAAATAGAGCGGGCGGCCGGGTGTCTCCTCAACAGCACGCAGGAGCCACAGCAGGGGGTGCCTGCTGTCTCCCCCCCCCCCC
>LFCJ01004235.1_pt1 | contig 10516 bp, 6 predicted proteins | sample 643141 | NCBI WGS metagenome assembly LFCJ01 (sample SAMN03766243, study PRJNA286221) | soda lake metagenome | biome: soda lake; feature: Kulunda steppe; material: water; isolation source: sample B1-Br-g2 brine of Lake Bitter-1 | place: Russia: Kulunda steppe | collected 2010-07 | reverse complement strand
GCCGGCCGGAAGTACCTCTTTTACACCTTTTTCGGTGGCGGGGTCTTCCTGCTCGCCGGAACGGTGTTGACCTACTGGCTGACCGCCCAGGTCGGCGAGCCGACCGTGGCTTTCGAATCCGGCGGGATGACCGCGCTGGCGGAGGTCGCAAGCGCCGAACCGGGCATTGCACAAGCCGCCTTCTTCCTGCTGATCGCCGGCTTCGGAGTGAAAGCGGCCGTGATGCCCTTTCACTCCTGGCTGGCCGATGCAATGGTCGCGCCGACGCCCGTCTCGGGACTGCTCCACGCCGTCGCCGTCGTCAAATCCGGCGCGTTCGGGGTGGCTCGAGTCATCCTCGACGTGTTCGGTGTCGATCTCGTTGGGAGTTCGGCACTCGCCTTCGATATCGGCGGGATGGAAATTGGGATGAACGTCCCAGTCGCCATCCTCGCCGGGTTCACGCTCGTCGTGGCGAGTATTATTGCAATGCGAAAGGACCACCTCAAGCGCCGGCTGGCGTACTCGACGACGGCCCAGCTCTCCTATATCGTGCTTGGTCTCTCTCTGCTCCACCCGCTTGCGGTGTTGGGTGCGCTCTTGCATATCCCGGCTCATGCCTTTGGAAAACTCACCCTGTTTTTCTGTGCGGGAGCCATCCACGTCGAAACCCACACCGACTACGTCAGCGAGATGGCCGGCATCGGCAAACGCCATCCGCTCATCATGAGTGCCTTTGCCCTCGGTGCGGCAAGCATGGCCGGTATTCCACTGCTGGCTGGCTTCGTCAGCAAGTTCTACATCATGATCGGGGCGATGAGCGCCGACTACTGGATCTTCGCCGCCGCCCTCGTCGTTTCCGGTGTCCTCAACATCGCCTACCTCTGGCCGGTCGTCTACACCGCCTTCTTCGAAAGCGAGGATCGACACGACGCCAAACCGCTGCTCGAGTTCCCACTCGGCGGGAAACAGGAATCGTATTTCGAGGAGCCGGTGGCGACCGATGGCGGAAAGCCGTCGGATGACGAGGAAGAGTATGAGTACGCCGTCGACAAGTATCCGAGCGATCACATAACGCCGGATGAGGAAGCCGACGGTCACAACGAATCAGGCGAGTCCAGCGACGATGGCGAGGAGCACGATCACGATCATGATCACGAGCACGAGCACGAGCACGAGCACGACCACCATGACGACCACGATGACCATCACCACCATGGCGGCGCACCACCAGGTGGCTGGGAACGGCGCTCGCCATTTACTGAGAGTACGTGGCTCATGCTCATGCCGATCACGGTCATCGTGACCGGCGCAGTCACCCTCGGCGTGATTCCGGATTACGCCGTCTTCCTCGAGTTGGTGACCTACATTGTCGAGGAGGTCACCGGGGAGGTGGTTCGATGAGCGAACTCGACGTCCTGACGATGGCCTACCCGCCGCTAATCGTCTTTGCAGCTGCGTTGCTCGTCCTCATATTGCCCAGAGCGGCCGGCTTCACAGTCGGCTCGCTCAGTCTGCTTTCGGTCGTTGCCATCGCGTGGCTGACGCCTGAGGGCGGCCATCTTGCGGGGACGTTCCTCGGCTTCGAGGTCGTCCCGTTCCTGATCGACGACTTCACCCGAATGATGGGCCTTGGCCTTGGATTCCTTGGAGCCTTTGCCGTGATGTATGCCTACTCGAGTGAGGCTTCACGGACGATGACGGCGTTTGCACTCGCCTACGTGGCCTCCGCGCTGGGGGCGGCGTTTGCGGGCGACTGGCTCGTCTTGGTGTTCATGTGGGAGATTATGGCGGTGACGAGTACGTTGCTCGTTTGGTATTACCGAGGTGATGCCGTCCGGGCAGGCTACCGGTATGCGATCGCCCACGGGATCGGCGGTTCGTTGGTATTGTTCGGTGTGGCGGCCCACTACGCCGAGGTTGGCACCTTCGTCTACGGCGACGGCGTCTCCGTTAGCCAAGAGATGATCGCGGGTGGAATCGCACCCGGGCTGCCGGCGATTCTCGCGGTACTCGGAATCGGTGTCAACGTCGCGTTCATCGGCTTCCACACGTGGCTGCCGGATACGTATCCACGACCGCACTTTGCGGCCTCGGTCTTCTTGGCCGCCTATACGACCAAGACCAGTGCGTACGTCCTCTACCGGGCGTTCCCGGAGGGGAACCTCTGGCTGGCGTACATGGGTGGGCTGATGGCCGTCTACGGCGTCTGTTTTGCGCTGCTCCAACACGACATGCGCGCGTTGTTGTCCTATCACATCCAGGCACAACTTGGGTACATGGTCGCCGGAATCGGGATCGCCACGACAATCGGTGCCGCCGGCGCGATGGGGCACCTGTTCAACAACGTGCTGTACAAGAGCCTGCTGTTCATGGCCGTCGGGGTTGTTATCTACCGCACCGGTGAAAACGACCTCTACAAACTCGGCGGACTCTGGAAGGAGATGCCACTCACCGCCGCGGCCTTTGCAATTGGGGCACTCTCGATTACGGCCGTCCCAGGTTTCTCCGGATTCATCAGCAAAGGGATGGTGCTCGATGCCGCGAACCCGGACTACTACGGCGCACCCGAGTATCAAGCGCTCTACTGGTTGCTCTTTATCGGCGCCATCGGCACCTTCCTCTCGTTCATCAAACTCGGCTACTACGTCTTCCTGCACGGCCCAAGCGACCGGACGGTCAAAGACGCAAAGACGGGCCAGACTGTCGCCATGTTCAGCGTTGGTGGCGCCTGTGTCGCCCTCGGCCTCCCAGCAGTTGGCTGGCCGGTGTTCACCGACCTGTTGCCGCTGGTCGACGGCGTAACGATCACCCATGAAGCCGGCGACCAGAGCGCGCTGACTCCCTACAGCGTCGGCCACTTGACCGACGCTGCGATCTTGATTGCGGTTTCAGTCGTCGGCTTCAAACTCATCCGCAAGCCGCTGTCGAAACTCGACCTTGAGGACCCAGCACTGGTGGTCAACCCAGCAACCTATTACACCGGTCGGTGGTCGATGCTCGCGGTCACTGAAACCTACCGCGCAGTCGACCGAACGGCCGTCAACTTCGTCCGCCGCTGTTACTGGATCGGAAACAATCCGACGTTTGCCGTCGACCGTGTCGCTCGCCGGTTGCCAGACTCGATCGTCGGCGTCCAAGAGCCAGCACAAACAAACGGCGGGGAACCCTCGAGAATCCACCTCCGGGCAAGCATTGGCACCACCGTTCTGCTCGTGACCGTCGTGTTGACGGTCGTGTTGTGGCTGCTGATCTAAGGTCACAAACGCCACTCAAGCGGGTCGGTTGCGACTCTACGGGTGACGGTGTACGGCCATGCTACTTCCGACGGCACCCGTTCGTTCCAAACAATGTGCGCGATAGCACATCCTCAAAGTATCGTTGAAGCTTTCACCGACCAGTTGCGCCACAATACGAAGTTGGAGCGAAGGGGGTCACGCGTGCTGTCACCACTAGATCGTCCTTACACCCCCAAAAGATCGCCATAACAAATACTCGCCCAGCGGTTTGGCGAGACGAGATGGATTTCCACGGATATCGGTGCCACGACCGACGGTCACGGCTTGCTGTTCTCCCATGTGTCGGGCTCTCAACTCGCGGAGGCAATTATCGGCGCGGAAACGCAAGTGGGTGCCGACACAGCCGCACAACGAGGAAGTGACAATGTACGAGGGACACCGGATTGCCGTCGTCGTCCCGGCGTACAATGAAGCAGAACGCATCGGAGACGTCATCGAGACGATGCCGTCGTTCGTCGACCGAATCTATGCTGTTGATGACTGTTCGACGGACACGACGTGGGCAGAGATCAACCGATACATCGATCCGAGTGCCCGACCTGAGCGACTCACCCGGTTGCTCGAGATACGCGATCAAATGCCCGACCAAAACGACATTGCCGACCCGGATCAGCAGTCGGGCGACCAATCTGCAGACGCCGATACCGACGAGACTCTCGCAGACGGAAGCGGCTCGAGTCCACAACTCGTCCCGATCAGCCACGACGCAAACCGCGGTGTTGGCGCCGCAATCATGACGGGGTACGAACACTCTCTCGCCGATGGGATGGACATTACGGCAGTGATGGCTGGTGACGGGCAGATGAACCCCGCTAAATTGGAGTCGTTGCTCGAGCCAATCGTTGATGGCCGTGTCGACTACGCCAAAGGAAACCGCTTGCTCGGGCGCAAAGACCGCCGGGAGATGTCCCGCTGGCGACGGTTTGGGAACCTCACGCTGACATTCTTAACGAAGGTGGCCACGGGCTACTGGGGACTCATGGACCCACAAAACGGCTATACAGCTATCTCGAGGGAGGCCCTCGAAGCGATCGAGTTCGATCGGCTCTATGAGCGGTATGGCTTTACGAACGATCTGTTGGTCGTATTGAACACCAACCGGTTTCGGGTTGCCGATGTCGCGATGCCGGCGGTGTACGGCTCTGAGGAGAGTTACATCAGGTATCGCTCGTTCGTCCCAAACCTCTCGTGGTTGCTCTGTCGGGGGTTCGCCTACCGACTGTATCGCCGGTATCTCATCGATGACTTTCATCCGCTGACGCTGCTCTATGGCCTTGGCGTTGCCGGCGGCATGAGCGCACTCGCGCGTCTCGGACTGTGGGTGCGTGATAGACAGACAGCATCCGAGAAAGCCTCCGGGGCCGTCCTCTGGCTGCTCTCAGCGCTCACCGTCGTCCTCGCGATGACTTTTGACCGGCTCGAGAACGACGGGATGGTGATCCAAATCCGATGAGGATACTCATCACGATCCAACACCCCGCCCACGTCCATTTTTATCGCCACGCCATTGCCGAACTGCAGGCTGAAGGCCACGAGATTGCCGTCTTTGCCCGGGAGAACGACCTCGCCGTGCCACTGCTCGAGGCGTATGGCATCGACCACGAAGTGCTGGCAGGCGGCCAGGAGTCGATGCTCGAACTCGCGCGTGTCCAACTCACCTATGAGGCACGGCTCCTCGCTCGAGCCCGCCAGTTCGAACCGGATGTGATGACGGCAATCGGTGGAATTGCCGTCTCCCATGTTGCGCCGCTAGTCGGTGCAAAAAGCATCGTATTCGTAGACAACGAGGGAATTACGTCCCACCGGATCACGGTCCCGTTCGCACACACGGTCTGTACGCCGGCAGGGTTTCGAGACGACTACGGGAAGAAACACGTCCGCTACAACGGCTTTCACGAACTCGCCTACCTCCACCCTGACCGGTTCGAACCGTCACCCGAACGACTCCGAGCGGCGGGTGTCGACCCCGAGGACCGCTACTTCGTCCTCCGCTTTCGAAAGTGGGACGCGCTTCACGATGTCGGTGAACTCGGCCTTTCACGGGCGGGCAAACGCAACCTGGTCGAAGCCCTCGAGAGACGGGGCGAGGTCTACATCACCAGCGGCTCGCCGCTCCCACCGGCGTTCGAGCCATACCGGCTGCCTGTTGCCCCCCAACACGTTCACGACCTGCTCGCCTTTGCTGACTGCTACGGCGGTGACTCGGCGACGATGGCGACCGAAGCCGCCGTACTCGGGACCCCAGCGGTCCGCGTCCAATCGTTTGCCGGCGAGAACGGGACGGATATGAGCAACTTCGTCGAACTGGAAGAACGGTACGGGCTGCTCTTTTCGACAGCCGAGGAAACGGAGGCGCTCAGGCGGGTGGCTGCACTCGTCGACGATCCTACCAGCGGCGAGCGGTTTCGGCGGCGGCGAAAACGGCTCCTCGAGGAAAAGATCGATGTGACTGCGTTTCTGGTGAACCTGTTGAGTGGTCGAGAGCCCCTCGATCAGCGAATCACCACACCGCTCGAGGGCCCGCACCGATAGGGACAGTCGGTGAGTCGTCGTATCTCAGCTCCGCCAGAACGGGACGTAATCTTCGTCGGCGAGGACCACGGCGGTCTGTCGGAGCGGGGCATACGCCAGTGCATCCTGGGCTGTTGTCGGATCGAGTCGGTACAACTCCTCCTCTATGTTCCGTGCCCCACGCGGTTTCAGGTAGTCGCCGTCAATGGCGGCCTCCTCACAGAGTCGTCGGAGAATCGACCGGCCGCCCTCGGTCGTGATCGCTGGAGGCGCAATCGAGTACTCGCGGGCGACTTCCACGGCCGTCTGTGCTGCACAAATCTCCTCGACCGTCGACTCGTCGTATCCCCGATCGTGGAGCGTCTCGCGAACGCAAGCGGCGATAGAGGGGGCGTGGCGGGTCGGAAACAGCGGCCACTCGTTGGTCGGCGGATCGAGCGCAACCCGATACCGCCGGAGCGGGGTTCGGGCCGGGGCCGGAAGGGGAACATCCTCGAGGCGCTGGGATTTCCCGAGGACGCGAATCGTCCCCCGATAAAAGTCAACGTCAGCCCACGTCGCGCCCGTTCGGCGGTCATCTTTCGGGTCCCGGAAGAGCTCCGAGCCGCGAACGCCGCCGTAGGCGAGCATCGCAACCAGCGCGTACTCCCGAAGCCGAGCGAGACGGTCCTCGCGGTCACCGTCAACTGCGGCAATCGCCCGGTCACGGACGAACCGTTCTAACGCCTCGCGTTGGTCGGCCGTCCAGAGCTGGCTCCGACGGGCACCGGTCGCTTCGGCCGGCGGGAGTGCGTCAGTCGCTGCCGGCTCTGTCGCCGGATTGTGCTCGAGGGTCCCCTCACGAACACACCACGAAAGAAAGGCGCGAACGACGGCAAAGTAGGTCCGGGCGGTCGACTCGGTGTAGGTTCCGCGACTCGTGTGGGCCCGTAGCTCCTCGACATACGAGCGAACATGGGAAACGGTGAGTTTTTCCAGACGCTCCACGTCGTGTTCGTCCGCGAGCCACTCGACGAACCGCTGGAGGATCGACTCGGCGTTTGCGGCATACGTTCCGGCACCCGAACTTGCCGGGTCGGCGACGGCAATCTCCTCGAGGTAGGCCTCGAGTGCGTCGGGGAGTGTCGTCATCTCGGCTCACCTCTCGACGGGAATTGACGGCGGTAACCGACTCCCACTCGGAGACAGTCGGGTCGGCCCATTTGGGACGGACGGGTATTCCGTTCGTCGATCATCTGGTTTCATGAAAGGGCCCCAGCGTCGTAAAACTCCCGTTCGGCCTGCCAACCGTATGGCGCTGCCACACGGTTAGGTGTGACACATATATGCAATGATGTTGTATGTATATTGTGACTGTACACACTGACGTCCTCGTTATCGGCGGTGGCGCAACAGGTACCGGCCTCACTCGAGACCTCGCCCTCCGTGGTGTTGACGTGACGCTTGTCGATCGGGGCGGACTCGCCTCGGGTACCTCGAGTCGGTCTCATGGGCTGCTCCATAGCGGGGCGCGCTATGCGGAGGCAGACCGTGTCGGCGCTGAGGAGTGTATCGAGGAGAGTCGGATTCTCAAGGAGATCGCCGGGGTCTGTGTTCGGGACACCGGCGGTCTGTTTGTCCAGTTGGCCGAGGACGATCCGGCCTACTTTGACCAAAAGCATGCGGCCTGTGAGGAGATTGGCATTCCGACGGAGGTGCTCGACCGCGAGCAAGCCCGGGAGCGGGTGCCGGACCTCTCGCCAGAGGTTGAGCGAGTGATGGTCGTCCCTGACGGGGTGATTGCACCCTCCCGGCTCGTCGCGGCCAATGCCGCGGATGCTCGAGAGCACGGCGCTCGGATTCTCACGCACGCGCCAGTCGAAGAGATGACGGTCGAAGACGGTCGGATCACCGGTGTCACCCTTGGTGGGACCGTCAATGAGGCGGTCGACGCCGAGTACGTCGTCAATGCGACCGGTGCGTGGGCTGAGAAACTGGCCGCAATGGCCGGCGTCGAGGTCCACATGCAACCGAATCGGGGCGTGATGATCTCCGTTGAGTACGACGGGCTCGAGCCTGTCCTAAACCGGTGTCGAGACCCTGACGATGGCGACATTATCGTCCCCCACGAAGGGGAAGTGGTGTTAGGAACGACGAGCGTCGACGTCGACGATCCAGACGAGTATCCGACAAGTGAGTGGGAGGTAGAAGCCATGTTCGAGGAGTGTTCGGCCATGGTTCCGGACGTTGCTGGGGCCGAAGTGCTTCGGACATGGTGGGGAATCAGACCGCTATATGCCCCCGACGAACAGGCCCGCGGCGGGCGGGGCATCTCCCGTGGGTTCTTTCTGCTCGATCATGCGGATGACGGGGTTAAAAACTTCGCGAGCATTGTCGGCGGAAAACTGACGACCTACCGGCAGATGGCCGAGGCGGCGGCCGATATGGTCTGTGAAAAACTCGGTGTCGAGGCCGACTGTACGACCCACGAGCAGCCCCTCCTCGGGGCGGACGACCCGGAGACCGTCGACGGGTTCGTCGCGGAGTTCGACAGTCAGGGACCAACCGATGAAGATGTCGTCGGACCGGCACTCGAGCGGTAACCTACCCGAAGTGAAACGCGTCGACGGTCCGGATCGCCCGTCGACTCGAGAGCCAGCCTGCGGCGGTTGCAAAGGTGGCCGTGAGGACTAGCCCACCGGCACCGATAGCGACAGGGGAGAGGCCGGTGGCACTCGAGAGGCCAGCATTGACGAACGGCGTGTGAGCGAGCAAGCCAGGGAGTGAGATCAGGAGGAGGGCGATCGAGTAGCCAGCAAACGCAAACGAACTCGGGAGGATCGTTTCGCGGCTGCGGGAGACGCGTGTCGATTCGAATTTTGGAAAGGTAGTCCCGATTCCGGTTCCGATGGGGCCAGCCGTCGACGCAAGCACGAGGGCTGTGAGGGTGAGCGTGCCAGCGAGGCCAACTGAGAGTGGGCTCGCAAAAGCGAGGACAGCCGTGAGAACGACAGTTAGCGGTACCATCACGAGTGCACCGGCGAGAACGTGTCCCCAGACAAGCGCGCGACCGACGCCGCTATCGAGGACCGCGACCGGAAGGGCGGCACCCTCGTTTCCAAGGACGTTCAGTGTGAACATCGATCCCGCAACCCACGCCCCACAGAGGGCAACCAACGGCGGAAACAGCGATCCGATGGTCCCAGTCTGGATAACCGTCACCGTCGGACTCGCGAGGACGAACAGTGGATAGAGCACGAAGGTGAGTGCAATCGGCGCTCTGCGGGTTCGAATCCAATCCGTACGAACGACGCCAGCAATCGGTGTGGGGAGGCTTTGAGTGAGAACGCCACTGCCTTTCGAGAGCCGCCGGGTAGATGGGTCCCGGTCGATTCGAACGGGGTCGACGTACCAAAGCCATCGGGCGAGAACGGCGATAACTGAAATGGTCCCAAGGAAGCCGACGGACCCAAAGGCGACGGCACCGACAGCACGGGCGGCCGATGCCTCCGTCGTGGTGCCAAGCAGGGCGAGATCGCCGAACCAGCCAAGCGGCGTCACTTCCAGCACCCGATAGAGTGGGTCAAGTACCAACTGCAACGACCCAGTGAACACGAGCCAGAAGTAGGCCGCGCCGAGCCCGATCACACCGACGGTTCGGAGTCGAGCCACGAGTCGGGAACGGACACCGGTGTTTTTTAGCAATAAAATGAGGACGAAGCCAGTTGAGACGCCGAACCCAACCAGAAGCACGGCCAGTGTTCCAATGAGCGGAACGCTCACGAGCGAGCGCGCACCGGCCCCGAAGGCGAGTGCACCGAGGAACCCGATGGTGAGCGCCGGCACCCCAAACAGAACGATGTACGCGAGGACGATTCCCCAGATTAGCTCCCGGTGGGAAACCGTCGTCAGCATCCCATCGAGGTGATCCGGTTTAATCCCACTCGAGTGGAGTTGAAACGCAGCAAATCCGGTAATGAACAGCCACGCGTAAATGATGACGATTCGGGTGGACTCGAGGGGCGTGCCGACATTGCCATCCCGGAGGGATGACCCAAACGCAAAGAGTCCTACAATTCCCGTCAGCACCAGCAGCCCGAAAAATGAGCCAGCAATGACCAGGGCGACCAGTTGCATCTCGTTTTCTTGCATCGCTCGCCACTTACGGCGGAGTTCGGTGCGGGCGATGGTCCGAACGGTGGCGCCGGTCACAGCCATGTTCGTGGTCATGCTCATGGGTAGATTCACCGGGAAGACTCACCAACCGGTGGTTCGGAATCGGGATCATGACTGGGGCCCGAACCGCTCTCGTTGTGAGGGGAGGCAAACTGAGAACCGCCGCCAAAACCTGACTCGAGCGGTGACTCCGTCCCCTGTTCGGTTGTCACTGCCAGAAAGACATCCTCGAGACTCGTTCCCTCGGCGTCTGCAAGCTCTGCGGTCAACGTTTCGGGCGCACCCTCTTTGACGAGTTTCCCCTCATACAGGACGCCAACGATATCGGCTAACTCCTCGACGACGGGGAGGATATGCGTCGACAAAAACACAGTTTGTCCGCTATCACGGCGTTCAGCAATGACGTTCATCATCGTTCGAGCAGCCCGTGGATCGAGACCGCTGGTTGGCTCATCGAGAAAGAGGACAGCCGGTTCGTGTAGCAACGCCTGGATAAGGCCGACTTTCTGACGCATCCCTTTCGAGTAGCCGTCAATTCGTTTGTTCGCCTCCCCAACAAGGTCGAACCGCTC
>LFCJ01004233.1_pt1 | contig 10518 bp, 11 predicted proteins | sample 643141 | NCBI WGS metagenome assembly LFCJ01 (sample SAMN03766243, study PRJNA286221) | soda lake metagenome | biome: soda lake; feature: Kulunda steppe; material: water; isolation source: sample B1-Br-g2 brine of Lake Bitter-1 | place: Russia: Kulunda steppe | collected 2010-07 | reverse complement strand
TGGCAGGCCGCAAAGTCCTTCAAGGCCTCTAACATGAGGGCAGGGACTCGGTCCACTACTCCTGGAGCGTGGCTCAGATCAGAGCAGCGGCGCAGTTGCTTGCTGACCGACAGCATGAAGGAGGTTGAAAAACATAAAGGAAAGATCATATGGCTCTTTTCAGAACCCTCCCGACCCCCACTTATGACCTTCTTTCTCGTTTGATGGTGGAGGTTTGCCTGGTGCTTGCACCAGATGTAAACTTCTTCCTAAATTCACGCAAACAGGGGTTACCTTGTTAGCGTAGTCTTTCTTTTCTTTTCTTTTCTTTTCCTGAGGGCTGGACAGCCACTCAAAAAAAAGCAGGAAGGCTAGAGGGGCCAGGGCTGCTGGGGCTGCCAGGGTTGTAGTGTCATCATAGCCTGAGGACTCCTCGAAGGCAACTTGCAGCCTTTGAAAGGTCATCAAAACCTTGCAAGGAGCCCTTAATGATTTCTAGTGCTACTCCTAGTAGGAGCTCAGGGTGCACACTAAGGCGCCACCAGCAAAGACTACTTATGGATGATCTCAAACTAGTTTTCATCGCAGAGATTATCCCATTTACTGAATCAATTACTTGGTAAGTAACAGGGACATAGGCTCCCTAGGCCCACAGTTAGGATGTGAGAAGGTATCAGTGAGGCAGCATTTAACGCCGCCAATTTGGACTCCAAATGTGTCGGACACAGCTTTCAGAATTTGTCCATCTGCAAATAAACCGCAAAACAACTTGTTTGAAACAGCCTGAGAATCACGCTAGCAGTCTATCTAGAGACAGCTGCATCCAAACTAGGCTCGAGGAACGGTCATATCATATGAATACAGCTATAGCTGAACTGACAACACGATCAAATACTCCGCCATCTGGCTCAACCTACGGGTCACGATGGAGCATAAATCTGGCACTGCACTAATCTGACGTGACAAGGTGATGTAGTAGTATTTATAGGTAGCTCTCATTTATGTAGATTGTGTGCATCTTGGATCCAGCTTGATCTATTTAATTTATCATCAAATCAACTGTTCAGATCTGACAAATGCTTTAAGAGGTTCTTTAGTACATCATCCTTCAAGGTGAAAAAAGTTTTTGCCCAAAGGAGTAAGGCCCCGGGTTAACAATAAACTTGTAACTTGCAGGGCCCTGGGGAGTCGCTACACTTTGGGGCACATCTCACGAGGTCACAATAGAGACAAGCAAGGCATCACTGCGAGTCGGTAATTAACGTGTCCAAATATCGTTATAGCTGGCCTGGCAACGGGATAAAGAAAGTCCACCAACCTACGCAACCAGGTTATGATGCAGCATAAATTTGGCACTGCACTCATCTGATGCGACAGTTTACATCTACGGAAGTCCACCAGCCAGATGACTTTGCTGCTGGGCTCACTAGGCTTGCTGGTTGCCAGCCCAAAACAAATCCATGATGTCTTAAAGCAACCAAAGGGTCTAACTAGCAAGGCCAATACCCACAGCAACAAAGCTAGCTGGACATGAAGGGATTCGCGTCGTGGTTGATGAATGCGTACATGACTGCAAACCTGAACCCTATACGCGGAAACAAAAAGAACACTTACCAGCGCGCTGCACCACCAACACCTTCCCCCCAAATCAGTCTTCCTGCATGTCAACACTTTCTGGTCCACCCCCTTCCTGCCCTGCATCCTCCTCCTCCTCCCCCTCCTCCTCCTCCCCTGCCCCCTCTGCCACGTCCTCTTCCTCCTCATCCTCTTGCATATCAAGCACTACCGCTTTGCCCGCCCCTGTGAATGCCACTGCAACCCCGCGCGGCCCACTGACCAGCAAGGGCGGCACAAATGCGCCTGCCCCCACGGCCCCCTGGCCTGCCCCCTGCTCCAAACCTTGGCCAAAGCAAGCACCCTCTTGTGAAGCACCAGGCCCTTCATCTGCTTGTGCAGCAAGGACGGGCTCAAGGACTGCAGCAGGCGCAAGTACTGTGTGCCCCCTCGCGCGTAGCCCTGCCCGCCCCACGCTGCTGTCCTGCGTCTGTGCCTGCTGCTGCTCTTGCGCTTGCGCCTGCTGCTGCTGTGTAAGGGGCTGGCAGGACAGGGACGGCAGCGCTTGCACATGGCCCTGCTCAATGCACGCCTGCATGCAGGAAAGTGGGAGGGGGGCAATGCGGCACGTGCGCATGTGAGCAACACAGGGGGAATTTGAGTGGGGACTCAAAATCTATCAGAGGCTGGGTGCAGTTAAAGCATACAAACCTACACTTGTGCTGAAAGGGGCAGGTATGAAATCAGATTCAATGCAGCAAGGCACATGCCAACTTGCATCAAAGTAGGGAGAGGGCTTTTGGGCGCTCTGACCACACCTCAGACATGCTCAGGCGCACACACAAACAAACATACATACATACCTACATATGCGCGGATATACTTACATACTCGCATACACACAAAACACTGATGCTCAAGCAGGGCGCACACAATCACAATAAGAGAGCATAAATGGATGGTGACCTCCCTGCTTTTTGCCCACTAGGGGCGTACACACTTGCTGCACCTGGGGCATACATACTAGAAGCACCGGGCGCAGGCACTTGAACCACCCGGGGCCCTTGCACATAAAGCACCAGGGGCTCGCGCACCTGCAGCAAGGAGTCGCTGCGCTGTGGGTCCAGGATCGGGCGCAGCTGCGGCGGCGGAAGCAGCACCAGCAGGCCCCCTTCAACCCTTCCCCCGCCCTCGCCTGCCGTGCAACAAGCCATGTCACCGGCGGCGTCCCTGGCCATGTCACCGACCATGTCACCAGCCATGTCACCGGCCATGTCACCGGCGGCGTCCCCGCTGCGGGAAGCCGCATCCACGGCACCGCTCCCACCGCCAGCAGCTGCTTGGCCGGGACTAGTGGGGGTGGTGCCTGGCGTGTTTGTAACGGGGCCGTGTCTGGGGCGCTGTGAGGGGCCTAGGCTGCCCTGCTGCTGCAGCAGCAGCGCCAGGTGGTGCTCCTTGTAAGGGGCCACGTCCAGCAGGGCCTGGCGGGGGGGCAGCAGCACCAGTAGGCCCTCCGCCTGCAACTGTCAAACAAAACACACACGCAGGAATCATGCATGCGCAGGTGCTTTAAGGGAGTGGGCAGCCGGTCGTTTTTTGCCTGCACATCGGGGTCACTCGCCTGTGTCAACTTTACAATGATGGAGTGAGTTCAGCGTATGCCAAACGATTCATGGTGCAGCGACACCTAACCCTGCCGCTCACGTAATGCGGGCCAAGGCTCAGCGGGGGGGGATGGGCGTCATGGCTTTCAGGCCTGACCGAGCCGCAGCGCCCACCTGTGCGTTGCCTGGGCTGTCTGTGCCATCCACGCAACTGCTGCTGCCGTGCGCAGAGGGCGAGGGCATGCACAGTCGAGACAGCAGCAGCCCGGACGCGCCTTGCGGCGCTGCCAGCTGCGCGTGGGGCTGCTGCCGGTCTGGGGAGCCTTGATGGAGCAGGAGGGGCGGCCCACCAGTGACTCCCTCATGGAGAGAGCTTGCAGCTGCTGCCCCCGCTGCCGCCGCCGCTGCTGCCAGCAAGTCCGCAGGGACGTGAGCCGCAATGTACGCGGCGCAGCTGTTTGCGGCGGCTTGGTGGTCATTGTGCGACAAGTGCACACACCAGTGTGTGGCACAAGCGGGATGCTGCGAGTGGGATAGGTCCATGGTGGGGAAGGGCGCAGGCGGCAGCAGCTGCACCTGCAGCATGGGGCATGCATGGGCGGTGCAGGGGGCGAACGTGGGTGCAGGTGCCAGCAGCCGCGCACGTGGGTGGTGGGGCATGATTGGGAGTTAGGCATGCTCAGCCTATAGAGCTGTGGGCGCTGGTAAAATGCCACGCAAGGCTCCTGGCAGAAGGGCCGCAGGGTCATAAGGGGCGCGTGTACGTGTGTGCAAGGTGGAATTACACCGCGGGTTTTGCAAGGGTCGGGGAGCACAAGGTGCCCGGCATAAGGGTCATAAGGGGTGTGTGTATGTGTGTTTGTGCACAAAGTAGATATTTACAAGGGTTTGTGTGGGGGGGTGGAGCACAAGGGTTTGTAAGAATAGGATTAAAGAGGGACCAATGAGGAGAAGAGGTTAAGAAGGGAGTAAGAAGGGAGGTGGGAGGCTGGGTGGGTCAGAGAGGACCTCACTAGGGGGGTGGAGGGGGATGCCAGGCAGCGGTAGACCTGCACCGCCTAGTCAGGCACAAGCAGAGCTCGTACAAGCCGTGACTTCAAAAAGTTGGAGGGTCCTGGACGCATCAAGTGCATATCAAGCTGGCTTGGGGCTCGTTTGGGCCTTCTTCCATGAGGCCCTTCTTCAGGATCCGGGGCCCCCTAATGGTGACCGGTCATACACAGGCGGAAGGAAATGACCCTTGAGGCAAAGGGGAGGGCTGCACCAGAGCATGGAGGGAGTGCTGCACCAGGGAAGCAGCAGACACTGCTGCATCCTTCCTCCGGGCCTGGCCAGGTACAGGCGCAGGCGCAGGCACAGGCACAGGTGCAGGCACAGGCACAGGCACAGGCACAGGCACAGGCGCAAGTGCAGGCACAGGCGCAGGCGCAGGCACAGGCGCAGGCACAGGCACAGGCGCAGGCACAGGCACAGGCGCAGGCACAGGCGCAGGCGCAGGCAAAGGCACAGGCGCAGGCACAGGCGCAGGCACAGGCGCAGGCACAAGTACGGGTCAAGGGAGCGCTGCACCAGGGGTGCTTGTGCTTGTGCTGCACCAGGGGTGCTTGTGCTGCACCAGGGGTGCTTGTGCTGCTGCACCAGGGGTGCTTGTGCTGTTGCATGCTATTGCAGGCACCAGGGGTGCTTGTGCTGCTGCACCAGGGGTGCTTGTGCTGTTGCAGGCAACGTTGAGGTGATCACAAAGGTAGGCGCCATGAGAGCGAGCGTTTATGTGCAAGTGTGCACATGCGCAAGTGCTTGCAAAGCCGTCCTCTGGTGGGGCACACACACACACATACACACACAAGCTCTGTGTGTCTGTGTGGGGCGTGAATGTGTGCGGGTTCGCATGTGTGTGTGTCTGCATGTATAAGTACGAGTGTGGAGGCGTGGATGTGCGCCTTTTGCAGGACGTGTGCGCGCCCGCATGCGTGTGAGAGTGTGTGCTTGCAGGTGTGTCTGTACGCCTTCATCTCGCTTGTGGGATGCGCGTGCATGTGTGCATGTACACTTGCACATGTGAGTGGTGTGTGCATGTACACTCGCACATGTGAGTGGTGTGTGCATGTACACTTGCACATGTGAGTGGTGTGTGCATGTACACTTTCACATGTGAGTGGTGTGTGCATGCCCTGACGTATGTGACGGGCACCCCCCACCTCTACTACGGGCTTGCACCCGGTAGACAGGGCCTCTAATACAGGCTTGCACCTGGTAGACAGGGCCTCTAATACAGGCTTGCACCCGGCCTTGCACCCCCCACCTCTAACACAGGCTTGCACCCGGTAGACAGGGCCTCGCCCACTCTATGGCTCAGCTGCTTGGTCAGCTCCGAGGTGTGCTGCAGCTGCACGCTGAAGGGCTGGCTGGGCCAGGCGCCTACAAAGGGGTGGGGGTTCGCAGGGCGCGTGCATGTCAAGCTGGCATGCATGCGGCATCATGGATGCCATTTGCCAGTGGACAGAGGACGGTCCATGCACACCATTGATTCCATGCACATCATTGATTCCTTGCACATCATGGATGCCATTTGCCAGGGGACAGAGGAAGTCCTGTGTGCGCGTCTTTGAGGGTAGCATGTAGGCGGCGCTGTTGTTGTCACACTGTGCGCGCGTGGTGCATATGCTTGTGCATGCCTCAGCATTGCGGCAAGCCAACGGAAGCAGCATTGGCATATGTGCCTGCAGAGGGAGGTGGAGCATTGGCATGTGTCTGCAGAGGGAGGTGGAGCATAGGCATGTGTCTGCAGAGGGAGGTGGAGCATTGGCATGCGCCTGCAGAGGGAGAGGTGGAGCAGAGGGAACGCACAAGATCTGCCCTTGCCAGGGCTGCGGAACGCACAGAATACCTTCTATCATGCCTCTTCCTAGTGTGGTGTGGCTCTGTGCCTCTCAACAGGAGCCTCTGCCAAGAGGGTGTGTTGGCTCACTGGAGGCACGGTTTCATCCTCTAAGGAACGACTTGCTCGTGCAAGGAGTGTTGGGACTCACCTGTGCAAGGATGCCGTTGCAGTCCGTTTTGTACACCTGGGCCTGCATCAGCGCCTTCAGCGTCATCTGCAGTTCCAAGCGTGCCCGTGCGGCTGTCTGCGCTGGGGTGCTTGTTGGGCGAACCGTTGACCTACGGGGTCCAGCACATGTTGGCAGAGAGGAAAGAGGTGCATCACATCAGCGGAGAGGAAAGGGATGCATCGTGTTGGCAGACAGGAGAGGCGCGTCCGGATTGCGCACATGCGCTTCCAGCACCACTCAGTGTTGCTCGTACGTTGGCAGAGAAGAGAGGTGCATCAGGCTTGCACACATGCGCTCCTGGCACCACTCAGTGTTGCTCATACGTTGGCAGAGAAGAGAGGTGCGTCCGGATTGTGCACATATGCGCTCCCGGCACCACTCAGTGTTGCTCATACGTTGGCAGAGAAGAGAGGTGCATCAAGCTTGCGCACATGCGCTCCCGGCACCACTCAGTGTTGCTCATATGTTGGCAGAGAAGAGAGGTGCGTCCGGATTGTGCACAAATGCGCTCCCAGCACCACTCAGTGTTGCTCATACGTTGGCAGAGAAGAGAGGTGCGTCCGGATTGCGCACATGCGCTCCCGCCACCACTCAGTGTCTGTTGCTCCATACAACACGCGCAAATGGCACACCCACACAAATGCACTTAGGGTGGAATTGAGAAGTACTTGTGCTCAAGCACGCAAACGCGCGCACACACGCGCACACACACGTGTCAGAGAGTATGCAAAATGGCCACCAGACAGGGCTGCTGGAGTGCTCATCGTCAAGACCTCAGTAGCGAGTGCGTATAGGGTCAACACACGACGGCCCTCACGCCCCATCTGTTTGCCAACAGGCGCCCTCGTGTTAGTGACTCATGGGGGAGTCTGTCCAGGCTGGACACACACACAGTCCATCACTTGTAAGGTCTCACCATGAGCTCCTGCAGGGCCTTCACTTCGTCCATCACTTGTAAGTACTCACCATCAGCTCCTGCAGGGCCTTCACTTCCTCCAGTGGGAGCACGGGGTCAAACACGAGGCTCGCCGGGCAGCATCCCCCATGACGGCTGGATACCTGGGGCTCCTGAACCAGCGACAATCAGGAGCGCAGCACACAGTCCCTGGCCCACACCACCAGCTGATGTGCGCCGCACGCGACGGATTCACCAGGTGCACGCCTTCACGTGTTGAGGCTCCACACCAAAGGCTGAGTGAGCTTTCACCAAGGACCAAGCAAGCTTTGATCAAGCACAAGAGTGTGCTTTCTCACCAAGGAGTTGCCTGGGAGCCTGGAGCCTAAACCTTGTGCTGGCCGCAGGAGCATGGCAATGACATAGCAGCATTGAACAGAGGGCGTTGTGCAAGAGGCACACGTTTGCTGCGTCAAGAGCCTTTCAAGGTGAAGGAGGATGCCAACCCTTGAAGGATGGCTTTTCCGTGTATGTGTGTCTGTGTGAAGAAGGGGACCAAAGAGGGGGAGACGGACACTTCATGACACGCCTCTCATGCTTGTATAAGCAGATACTCGCACCTTCACTTGTTCACTCTTTGTTCAGGAAGCACCCAGCAAAAGCATGGTTTATGAGGAAGGTAGGCAGGCAGATAGGCTGGTAGGCACGCATACTGCTGGTCGCTTATGATGCTATCTAGTTCCATTAAGTATGCACACAATTCATAAAGGCGCATCTGAAGCGTCTCTGCATGCGCTTGATGCACTCCAAAAGCAAGCATGACTCCGAAATCAGAAGCGCACATTGGCAAACCATCATGGGCGCGGCACCCATGTATAATACCTGCAGGACACACACACAGTACTTGCAGCACCCGCATACACAAAATACCTGCAGGTTTAGCGTATTCACACCTGCAGGTCCCACGTATCTGATACCTGGAGTCCGCGTATTAATTACCTGTAGGTCTGGAGCCACTGCATCCTCTACAAACTGGCCCGATAGGAAGTCAAGCACCTTTCTCACGCTGAAGGCCACCTGCACGACAACATGAGTGCACCCGCACGACAACATGAGTGCACCTGCACGACAACATGAGTGCACCTGCACGACAACATGAGTGCACCTGCACGACAACATGAGTGCACCTGCACGACAACATGAGTGTACCTGCACGACAACATGAGTGCACCTGCACGACAACATGAGTGTGGACATGCACACGTGATTGCTTGTGTATATGAGCAGGTGTGCAAGCATGTGTGTGCATCCAACGCTGTAGGCTGTCTACATGGGTATGCCAGTATCAATATTTACGCGCATGGGGTGGGCACATGTTCTAACATAACATGGCGCATCAAGATGTGCTCCTACAGACTCCACCATCCATAACCATTTTTAAGCTGCGTTGAATAAATGTGTGCTTTCAGCACATCAGAAGAGAACTTGGACCCCAGCTTTTGCAGTCTCCACTTCGAGAGAGGACAGGCACATGTTTGACAAGTAAGTGACCACTCCCACATCAACTTAGTGCACTGGTCCACCAACTTCAGCTCAGGAGCACAGGCGTACTTTGCTGTTCAAGAAGGGGAGCTCACCGTTGCTGCTGAACTCTGCAGGGAAGCACCGCTGCCTTCTTGGGGGGTTTCCTCCTCCAGAAGCAGTACTGCAGGGGCGGGCACGGTAATGGCAGTCATGGTTTCAATCAATGTCTCACAACACAATGGCAGGCACGGCTTGAACTTGACCAGGATAAGACTGGCGCGGGAGCACCTCCTCCTCCGTGTGAGCAGCCCTGAGGTGCAAGCAAGCACTGTTTGATGCCACTTCCTCGTCATAAGAACTGGCGGCTGATACTGTCGGTCGTATGGTGGTCCAAATGCCTCGTCACAATACGTACCCCTTCCAATTGGCAACTGCAGTATCCAAGACGGGACTCTTTCTTTCACATGCCTGCCCTTCTGCCAAGAAAAGCTGGCATTGGTCAGCAGTTTTTGGGGCCAGCAGGTGCCTTACTTAATGTATCGCAGTGCACCCTAGCAGTGCTTCTCTGCGCTGTGCATTTGGAAGTATCCAGCATCTATGGAAGAACGCATGAGTCCACAACCTTCATCAGGGAGTTGCATTCCAAAGCATCCAGCATCCATGGATGAATACATGAGCCCGCAGCATGCATTCAGGAAGTTGCATAAAGTGGGAAGCTGGCTTACAAGGAGAAGGAAAGCAAGGGTGCCTGGTCAAACAAGCATGAGGATGCCTGGAGGTTGAAAGGCCTCTCTTCTGAATATGGCTGGATCATTGAGGTTGTGGAGCCAATGAAAGGGAGCATCGGGAGATTGAGATTTTTGTCTGTGAGGGTAAGTAAGCGACTGAGAAGGGTAGTATAGTGGAGTGAGTGCTATGCAGCACAAACATTGAAGCAAGTGCCACGCCACAAGAAAGACGGGCGGTGGGGTGAAGGCAGTGCATATTACATAGGTGGAGGAGCTCGTACCACATGAACTGGTTGGGTCAGAAGAAATACTACTTGTGGGATGAGCAACAAGGTGAAGCCGGTGCGATAATGCTACGGAGGCTCCTGACACAATTTCAATTTACACGCATTGATAGCCGCAAAGTCGAGATGCTGCGCATGTGACTCGTTGGTTTCCCTTGTTTCATGCTATGGTGAACAAGGCTGCAGCTTTAAGCAGCACACCACCTACCCAATTGATGCTGTGCTCTAATAATAGACCCTCCACCATTATTATGCCTGACTGGGACCCTCAGTGTCCACACCCCTCAATAATATATGCACATGCAGTGCGAGTGCGGCCGGCCGGTTGCACTTTAGGCATGCCTGTGGTGAGCATAATCAAATTGTGGCCATGCCTTTCAAAATCATGGCCATGATCAAATACCAGTGCATGCCTGTGGTGCAACCAAAAAGCCCAAAAGATGTCGGATGGGCCACGCAGCGAGTGCAAAGGCAGTCATGCAAGCAACGCGTACCATGCACAGCATGGCAAATTGTTTTTGTGCACAGCCTTATGAGTCAGGGGCACAGCATTGTTTCTTACCAGCAGCCAGGGTTCTGCGCATGCCATGCGCAGCGCTGTAGTGCGCATTGGTGCACAGACACACCTGTTTTCAGGAGCCACGTGTGGAATGCGCGGTACTGGCAGCCGATGCGAGTGATAGACAGCCGCAAGGCTTCTGCTTGGAGCACCAGCTTGCTGCACTCAACTTCTGCTGCGCGGCATGCTGCAGCCTGCGAGGGGATGGCAGGCAGGCAGGTAGTGATACAGGGAGCAATCGAGAGCATAAGTAATGCTGCAGCGAGGGGATGGCAGGCAGGCAGGCAGGTAGTGATACAGGGAGCAATCGAGAGCATAAGTAATGCTGCAGCGGGGGGATG
>LFCJ01004231.1_pt1 | contig 10521 bp, 8 predicted proteins | sample 643141 | NCBI WGS metagenome assembly LFCJ01 (sample SAMN03766243, study PRJNA286221) | soda lake metagenome | biome: soda lake; feature: Kulunda steppe; material: water; isolation source: sample B1-Br-g2 brine of Lake Bitter-1 | place: Russia: Kulunda steppe | collected 2010-07 | reverse complement strand
AGAGAATATGGAGAGCGCTATCTGCTTGCTGACAGAGTGGACACTGAAGGCTGGTAGACTTTTTAAAGCGGACAGCGTGTTTTTGATTAAGAAGGGTGCCTGTGCGGTAGTGGAAGATATTGCGCTTCATTTGGAGAGAGAGTTTGGACCATGCTCCCAAAAGCGTTGCCAATGCCTTTGTGGACGTGTGGAAGCAGACTCTGGTAATAAGGGTGGTACCCTGAGTTGCCATAGCAAAATTTATGGTTCCGAGTGCATCTGGGATTATAGTGCGGCTTGGAGATTTGGAAGGTGAGTCAATCTGGGGCCGTGTTGGGGAGCTTCAGTGCCAGATCCCTGCTGATTAACTTCTTCAACAGCTAACCATCAATATCAAAGAAGGGATTGCCACCAGGGCCTGCGGTGCGGATGGTTGTTTCAACTGGGAGGCTGTAACCGTGGCAGACTTGGTATTTTGCAAGGGCGTCTGCACATTCATTTCTGGCAGTACCAGCATGAGACTTTACTTTGTAAAGGAAGATGTGGGATTGGGAGTTTTGGATAGTTAGAAAGAACTTTAAGGATGTCTCCTTGGACACGGTGGCGGTGCTTTTCAGGGTAAAACAGTTGTTTCCTAATTTGATGGAGTGAGGTATGGCTGTCTGCGGCAATGTGAATATGATCGTGAGTAATAGCAGCAGCTGTAGCTGCTAAATCTGCTCTCCCTATTATGTTGGTTATACCAGCACCATTTGGTTCAACCAAGTTAGAGTTGCCCGAGCTGGGGTGATAGACCCCTGCCCCAATAACTGTTTTACCTCCTTGGATATGGCAGCTACCGTCCGTGTAGGTCCAAGATTTCCAGTCAGGAATTTTAAGAGTGAGTCCCGGTTTGGAATGATGGGAAAGGGGGGCCACATCACCCAAAGTAGGTCTGTGGGAGCATATGATCGTTTGCATTTTGTCTGAGTATAGTTTCTCAAATCGTGAGACCAGGCGCTGTCTCAGCATGCCTAGCATCACAGACGGGATGGCTAGCAATGTTGTTGACGAGCCTTGCTTCAGGGATGTCACAAGCAAGATCTTGCAGCCTGCTATGATATGAAGATTCCAAGAGGCCAGGGGAAGAAGGGTCACTTGACTTATCCAGGATTGAGGGGAAGCGTTGGCAATCTCATTCGTTGGGATTCTTCCAAGTTTATAACACAAGTGGGGATAGGCTGTCAGGAGGCTTGAGTAAGGGTTGGTGATCATGGATCCATTCCAAGATGGTAGGAACATGAAAGTGGCAGTTGCCTCTGTGCTGAGGATGGCTGAGTAGATAGCATGCCTAAGGCTAAGATTCATGGTCACCATTCGGAATGGTCGTTGTAGATAGGATGGCAGACTGAGAAACCAGTAAATTGGGATGAGAGGGAGTCAAGGTGGGCGCCAAAGAGTGCATCTTGTGAGTGTGCACTCCAATAATGGGGGTAACAAGGGTTGAAGTCTAACGGAGAGGCCATTTTTCTTGAGTTACCAGAACCCATTTTTGGAGGCATTATGTGGTTATGGAGACCTCTAAGCTTGGCTGTGCGGAAAGCTGTATGAAGGATGTTGATGCGTTCCGGTGTCATCATGCCCTGGCATTTTCCGTCTGTGCGCTAGATACATGCTACTCTTGATGAGTAGATTTCTGGAAGAATAAGAGGTGGAGGATTTGTGTTGAGGGGGGCCTGCTCAGTAGCAGGTTTAGGCTTGTACCTAACAAGGTCTACATCTCGGATCCAGAACTCACAGCTCCCAGTAGGTTGTATGTCCACTTGTGGATTTGTGGGGTGGACATCAAAGGTGACTTTATTCCGTAGGTCAGTGTCCAGTTTTTGAATCCAGGAGTTGGCCGTATTGGACATGTCAAAGCCTTGTCTTTCCAGATTGTCTAGGGTTTGGTCTGCTGTGGGCAAAAAGAGGTCGGGCTCATCAACCCGAGTCTCAAAGTCCTGGATACGCTCAAGGAGGCTGGGCAACGTGTCTTTTAGTTCTTCCGGTTCCCAGGTGTTATAGATGACCCAGAATTAAACGTTGGGCTGGCTAGTTCATCAAATTCATCACGTATATTCTTTGCTTTGTCCACGGGAAGTTAGGGGCAACTTGAGGGAGTCTCCACAAGCAACCAGTGGAGCCCTCACAAAAGGCCGCAGCAGCTGTAGTAACTCCAACAAGCGCAACATACATGTGTGAACTGGTTACAAGCACCTGAATCTCGAGGGAGTCTAATCTCTACAATCAATGATCAAGTAATACCTGCAAAAGTGTTTGTACCGAAGCAGCAATACACCTCCACAGTACAGCACAGCTTGTGCGGAGATGCTTAGTCATTTGTTCATGCCAAAGGTGTGCTTTTTGTGTAACAGTACAGCACAGCTTGCGCGCAGATGGTTAATCCTTTAATCATGCTGGAGCACTTTGTGTGTAGTTGTTGCAATGGCTACCCATGGCCAATCCTGTTGAGCAGCTTAGAGCCCATTCCAGCAGTGGATCATGTCTGAGTTGTGAAAAGTTATCCACATGCACCCCTGCATGGCCCACTTTGCTGAACAACCTGCCCTTGATCCCCAGAGAGTGGCCATTTGCTGCTGGAGCAGCAGTGCCTGGTACATTGACTGGAGGGAATTTGCGAGCAAACAATGAACAGCGTGGTGATACAGGCCGGTAGCCCGTGCCCAGCACCCATGAGGAGACTTGTTGGTCGACGTCGGTATCCACATTGCGCAGGCGGGCATACCGTGGTCTGGCTGGAGGGGGACTGCGTGTGCCCCCTGTTCCTGCTGGAGCATTGATGGATGTGACCACGGCTCTGTGATTAGCAATGCACCTCAGCTCAACAAGCATGGATAAGGCATTGAATATGAGCTCAGAATAGTCAGGCAGGATGGTGTGGATTTGGGCTTGAGCGACAGCTGACCACCCCAAGCCTCCACGTCACCAACAACTCACCATGACCTCCAAAGATGCCACCAGATTGAGCTGCTGATCTGGATGCATCACCCCACGGGCAAGCTGGTTGACCACTTGTGCGGCCTGATGCATCATGTTCTGTGTGAGTATGTGGGGCATGATGCACAGAGCATCAATTATGGTCTTGCTCAATCAAAGCTCGTCCTTGTACTAAGGACCTTAGTCTACCTCTGTGATGGCCGCAATTTTGAGTGCTTACAGGTTGGCCTGTTGCGGATTGTGCACGTTCTCGAGCACATAAGCCAGCCCATCGAGCAGCCTGCTCTTTTCCAATGAAAAACACTGGGAGGCAAAGTTTTGTGTTATCCAAGACCTTGCTTTGGCTGAAAAGAGGGCAGACCCACCTGTGTGTAGCTTCTTCACAAGCTTGGGAGTGAAGTCAGACGGCATGAACGTGCGCGGGTGTGAGGACCCTGGGTGTGTGACCCAGTCAGCGTAGTGCGAAACTCCCACGCAATCTGACTGATATAAGTAAGGAGGAGCATGTGTCAGCTTGGCAAGTTTGTGTGTGTATGGATGCTCATGCATGTGCGTGTGCATATGCATTTATGCTTGTATGCCTGTTTGCTTCTGTGCCTGCTTCATTGTCTCATGCATCTCATAAGACGCAAAATTCATTCCAAATTTTTTTCATGCATTTGTTCATGGCTTTTCTCATGGTTACCAGGGAAGGAACATTAATGTACAAATCCCTGGCGGACCTGTGTCCTCATTGGGAGTTTTCCTCTGAGAATATGTTTGCATCTTACTGCCCAGGATCTGTGCGCATGCAAGATCACCTTTACTTGAATGGTCTCAGCCCTTTACATAAACAGAAATGAATGGCATTCAACAGCTTCAGCAGCTCAGTCACAAGATAGAGTGCATGCGCACAAATTGAGAGACACATGAGGGACAGCACAAAAAAGTGCAGCCTGCCTCATGCCGCACACCTGCTGATCCAAACCGTAGCTCGCCAAAAGCGTTGGCATGTAGTGCTCATCAGCCACACACAGGGGAGGACGCGAGGCCGGTAGGAGAGAGAGATGGTCTGCCTGCTGGAAGCCTTGGGTATCAGGCACTGGCTCTGCCACACCTCTCTGGATTTTCTGCAGGTTTAAGTTTCTGTATTTTGGGCCCAAATCGGCAGCTCCCCCTTGTTGGTCACTAGTTTCTTGTGCGGGTGCGCTTGAGGTATTTGCAGCCTCAGGCCCTGCAGTGCCGCGCAGTGTGACCAGCCTGGTATCATTTGTGTGCTGCCAAGGGGGACGTGTTGTCTGCAAGTAACAATGATACAAGAACTCTACGCTGCAGAAACCAGATCTTGGTCCGGGGGTGAGTGCATTTGATGCACGACGTGCGGCATTGTGTGTATGTTGAAGAAACTACATACCCTTCCTAGAGGTATCTTTTTGTTAAGTGGGAAAAAAGTATGGAGTGACGTACTGGGTGTAGACGCGCTGTCATGTGCCCAGCGGCAAAAAGTTGTGAAAAGGGGAGCAACATGGAGGTCCGCGGCGGCAAGCGCAGCGTGCGCACGCGTGAGTGCCCACCTGCACCAGGACATGTGAGAACAACAAAATAAGCCTGATGCTGCCAACATGGCAAGAGCCTGACATCCAGGAAACAGCTCAGGACAAATGCATAATACTAATCCTGGCTCACTTTTGGCTTTCTGGGGCGGTGGTTGCAAGCACATGAGCATGCCATTCATGCCTTTTTATGACCCCTCCTGAAGCTTGAACAGCAGCACACATGCACAAACGTGTTCTACACTCCGGCTAGCCCTGGCAAAAACCGTGCACAAGCACGCCCACGAATACTTACCATTGGCTGCTCTTGCGCCAATGTTCAGCCCTTAAGTGCTCAGAGAACAAGCCAGGAGACCGCCTGCACATTCAGGGTGGCTGTTCCAGTGTGTGCAGAAAGTTTTAAGACCCTCAAATCACGTGAAGCTCGTGAGTGCACAAGAGGAATTCTGCAGAAAAGAACATATGCAGCAGATGCACGCAATCCAAACACCAAAAACGCACACATACACACAAACATTGGCCTAGCGATTTGAGTGCTGCCACAACCACCTTTTGCTTGCGCACCTGTGCACGTCCATGTCTGTGTCCATGCATGCATCAACCCTGCTCCTGTGCTCGCTGAGCAGCTGCGCCCAGACGAGGCCAGGTGGCACCAGGGGTATTGAGGTGTCTGACAGCAGCACAAAGCGGATGTTGGCTGGGTCACGAAGGGCGGTGGCCAGCAGCAGACGAGATGCCTGCAGGTTTTGGATCACAAATGCCATGGCAAACAACACAGAGAATGTTTGGGGGAAATGTTTGCTGCTTTGGCTTGCAAGACTTTGGTCAGCAGCAGGCAAGGTGCCCGCAGAGTTCCTCTCATCTTTGAATCCTAGCTTGTGTAAGGGATGAAAGACAGGTGCAAGTGGGTCACAAACTGAGGGATGGAAGGCATGTGGATTCCTTGATTGCCAATCACCAGTGGTGTTGCATGATCATCATGTTGCAAGATATGTGGCGCCAGTACCTGCATCAATGTTGGCTGCCCATACGCATGTGTCAGATCCAGGCTGGCATCTTTTGAGATCTCCAGCCCCGCAAACACAGATGTTGGCCGTGAGTACCTAAATTGTCACAGCAGAGGGAGGCCAGTGAGCATTCTATTGTTGAGGCCAAAGGATGAAAGCACTCACCACCTTACTTGAAATTCACCTCTGAATTTAGCTACCTTGTCTTGATTTGCGATAACTGAGCCATGTCTCTGAAGTGTGGGCATTAAAAAGCAAAATAGGAGAAGCGGGGCACTTTGGCTGCATAAACTCCATGCTTGTTGAGACCCTCTTATTTCCTTAAATGCCTGAACGAATGTGGGTTTCTATCTTGTTTCCTGGAACCTGTGCTCCTCTTGATAGGCAGTGGCGCCTGCTCTGGCCATGGTGGCTTTGCAACATTGGGTGTCCCTCACCCGTGGTGTGTAAGCACGTAGACTGAAAAGAGCTTCTGGGCAGCATACGCATCTTTGCCTGCTCCTGAGGAGACTGCACGTCAGCGTCAGCACTAGAGATGTGTGTTGGCATCAAGCGCCCAAGGGCTGCTACATGCAAAGTGCAGCATTGGGAGCGGGGTGCATCGGTCTGCCCACTCAGGAGCCCACCCGCAGCCACTCAGCAGTGCCAGCTGTGGCAGCATGAGGCACCGGCATAGGCGCAGGGGTGCTGTCACCCTTGTGTGCAGAGCTGTGCCGTGTGACAGCTGTCCTGTAATGCTGAGAGCGACTGTCATGTGGCTCTCAAAGAGCTGGACACCATGTTGCCCAGGCATGGGGAAGCTGCCATCAGATTGGCGGCAAAGGTCCTGCAACAGAGGGTCCGAATGTGAAAGCTCCAGAAGCCATGCTCACGCACGCGCACACGCACGCACGTCTCTGCATGTCTCGTAAATAAAAACTATGGTGCAAGTCATGAAGAATGTGAGCAGGCAAGTCAAGGTGGAGATCCCAAAAGCGTGGGACAAGTACAGCCGGCTGAAACTTTCTTGTTCATAGGTGCTACTTCTTGGTGGCTTGTTGTGTGTGCGTGTACACATGGCTAGGCAGGCAGCGCTACACCCCATTCTGGGGCAACGCACCTGGCATGCACTCTCTGAACTCGCCTCCATACTGCAGGTGTGTGGTCTCATGTCTGAGGGTGCGCATGCGCGTGTATGTGTGTGTGTGTCTGTGCGCGGAGGTGTGTGTGTGTGTGTGTGTGCATGTGCGTATGCATGCAGAGGTGTGTATGCATATGTGCACACGCGCAGACGTGTGCGTGTGTTCATGTGTGCGCATTTGTGGGTGCATGCAGGCCCACCTTGGTGCAGTAAGTGCGTGGCCTCCCGCTGCACCGTGGCCCGCTCCCACAGAGCCGGTCGGGACCCGGGCCGGGACGGATCGCTCACCCTCAAGCGCGCACGCAGCACCCGCTTGGACCACGCCGCCCAGGCCTGGAGCGCGCCCACAATGCGGACCATCCAGCAACCAAGGGCCCCCTGCGGCCCACCCTCGGCCCTGACGGAGGCCCCTGTCTGAGGCGCTCCCCCCGTTCCCGTGCTGGCGCTGCTCCGGGGCCCCCCTGCCCACCCCCCTGCAGAGGCACCTGGCGCAGGCGCCTCCTCCTGCCCTGGGGGCGCCAGCCCCTGCGCCCCGGCTCCACCGCTTCCATGCCCGCCACTGCCGCTGCTGCCACCTGCATGAGGGTGATGCGGTCTGCCCGCTGTTGCCGTTACAGCATGCAGGCTGGGTGCCCAGTCTCCTAGGGCAGGGGCCCTGCCCTCATCCAGCCCGCCTGCAGCTGCATGGCTGCGATCAGGGTGGAGGTTCCCGGGCGGAGTGGCCCCGCCTTCAGTCTGTGGGTGTTGGGGTATGCCCTGGACCGCTGCTGCTGAAGGCGCTACAGGATGTGGAGGTGTGCTCAGGACCGCTGCTGCTGCAGGTTCTGCGGGCGCTGTGGGCCCTGGGTCTTCAGGCCCTGCGCCAGGCTGTGTTGGGGATAGCGTGGCCCTCCAAGGGGGGTGCAAGGGACCGCCGACCTGAAACCGCAGCCCGCATTGAGTGCGGCATTCATCATGCATGGGTCAAGCTTTCAGATGTGATGTGCGCGCCCAGATGGTGCAGCATAGGAGCGCGGCAACTAGTGAATTTTCCGGTATGTGCGGGTGTTGCACCACGTCTCTGTGAACGCCTAGTGGCTTGCAGCCTCTGCAACAGCCGCAGCATGAAATACCTGGTGAATTACTGCGACCTGCCCCACCCCCAGGCCAAGCGCTGTTGGGGGTCACAGCCGGAGCAGCCCCTTTTGTTTCAACAAGTCTCCTTCCTCTGGGCAGCTGAAGTGCATCTGCTCAGAGGCCTGTACTAGATGCGATTGGTGCCAGCGCAAGCTGTGTCTAGCCCTCTGCTTAGTTTGTGCTTGCAAGGTGAATTCCATGGGCCCCTGAGCCTGGGGACCCACCGATACTTGCACGTGAGCAATGACCCCCCCCTTTGGTTGACGTTGCGAGACTGTTGCAGGGACTGCGGGCCACTTATGCATGCGCCACCCCTGGCCACCACCCTGTCTGGCGTCAAACAAATATCACGGCACCACCCTGCGCCAATGCCCTGCGACCGCTGATGCACCACCCAATGCCAATGTCATACGACCTTGCGGCCATGAAGTGCTGTGGCATTGCAATGCATTGCCTTCCTCGCACCAGGCGGGTCAGATTGAATCCTGGTCCATGCTGCAATGCTTGAGCAATGGATGAATTAGGGTGTGTAGGTGGTTTGGGGGGAGGGAGGGTGGCCGCATCACTCAAGAACTTCAGCCAGATTGCGTCATTGTGCGGCTCCATTGGCGCCAAAAACAGCAGAGCCACCTGTAGGGGACCAGTTAGCATCTCAGTAGCTGAAAATGTGCGAGCTCAATCTCATCTCCAACAGTAAAGAATAGCTACTGCTTGCTCGAAACAGGAATGATGGTTGGAACATCCAGTCATCTGTGTCTCCTTTTGTGTTGCCAGACTGCTCTTTATGCATCATACTTCGCATTCAACAAGTGCGTCTACAAGCCCTTCATTGAAACAGCCGTGACCATTTTAAAAGGACTCCCTCTGTGCCTTCATCCAATAAGCAGCTCTTATCCTTCTTTTCAGGACAGCACACAGAATCCAACCATGCAGCTGAGGGATGATCATTCGTAATTGCAACCTTGGGATATATGGCTGCATCACGGGGGGAGGGAAGTAGCGATTTAGCTTGTCCATAGCCAGGAGCGCGCTGCCGCCAACTTGCTTGATGTGCAGCCGTCGGGTTGTCCTGCTGCTGCTTTTTAAAGCGATCTCTGGGACTGTGCGCCAGATCATTTGCGTTGAAGCCACTCCTGAATGATGCAAAAGTTTTCGACTGCTGTGTTTTGTCCGACCTATTCGCAGAATTGCGTGATCTGCGGCATGCGAGCAGAGATACCTGTCAACAGCATGCAAGTGCTTCCAATCAGGTGCCTAACCGTGGAAACAATTTCATAGAAATGATAGCTCACCTCAAGCTCTGCTCAGCCTCCAAGTGTAGGAGGAGCTGTAGGGACAGGGCCAGCGCTAGGCAGGAGCACAGTGCAGCCTCTGTGATCATTGAATACAGAAAGATGCTAGTTCTTGATGTTTAAAACCACTCAAACTCCATGATGCTTAGTATGCTGAGTCCTCTGTGCAAGCGTTTCAAGATGAGCTGACAGGACCAACAAACGGGAGAAAGTAAATGATTGATTTGAAAAACACAATATAAGAAGAACGACACGATGGGGTTCGTTCAGACGCTCTGCGGGCTGCCCTTGGTGGGGGACTTTATAGAGGACACCGTGCAAACTTTGAGGAGGTAGACTTCTCCATGGTCAAAATCTAAACAACGGTGCACTTGTTTACTTGGGTCTTGGCTGACGAACTGTCATTGCATGCGTGGTCGCAGGATGAATTTCCGCCAGCTGGTGATGCAAGGAGTGCAGCTGGGTGGGTGGCTCTGGCTCTGACATGTACATATACCATCACTCTGTGCCAGTGTTTCCCTGTCCACTGTTCCTGCATTTGGCCTCTGCTGGCACCAAATTGACAGATGCAACAAGGAAGGAACCTGGGCACCTCATGCATCCATTTGCACATGCTGCAGAACTTTGCCAGATGCATGCAACTATGCACACGAGGAGAGTCTGCACAAGCATGAGCTAGGGATGCTCTCTAGACTAGACTTAGCACAGTGTTGCAAACTACTTCAGCCGCAGCCTCAGAGATTACGCGCAATGTTTCATCAGACCTTCCATGAATGTTACATGCAGACATCCATCCAATTTGTCTCTGCTGTTCTGTGCCTTTCCTGCAGAAAGCATGTGCGTTGTCTTGGCCTTGCCTTGTCCTTGCAGGCCTGATTATCACCTCTGCCCTCATGATTTGGAAAACCCTGATGCTCGTCACTGGCAGCGAATCCCCGGTAAAGAATAGGAACCATGCACATGGATATTTTTGAAGACGGAAAACCTCTGCGAAAACCATGCTGACATGACATTGTTAAGCATCGTTCAACTAGTTTTGGCCTCCCCCTCTCTCGCATGTCAGTGCGTTCTCCTTAACATGAAAGTCATCAAGCCGTGCAGGCAGACTGAGATGAGGATATACCTCTACTGTGAACAAACTAGCATCGGAGGCACTTATAGCCTTTGGGCTTGTTGAATTGCATAATCTCCTAAGGGGCCCAAAATAAGCATGTTCTTAAAATATTCCTAGCCGTACCATCAAGTATGCCCATCAGTATGAGCAAAAATTCCCACTTGTCCTTTGGAAAAAGAGGACAGTGCAAGTTGACGGAGTTTGCAATTGAAGGGGCACGCACACCTAATTTTCTACAAATTAAAACTTATTGTCACTAGTTTAGCCCATCTAGACCTAGGCTTACATGACCTAGATTGACAAATCACATGATTCTTGTTGGCGTTACCTTAGATTTAGAGGACATCATGTGTGTGTGTTGATTACAATTGAAGTGATAATAGTT
>LFCJ01004230.1_pt1 | contig 10521 bp, 9 predicted proteins | sample 643141 | NCBI WGS metagenome assembly LFCJ01 (sample SAMN03766243, study PRJNA286221) | soda lake metagenome | biome: soda lake; feature: Kulunda steppe; material: water; isolation source: sample B1-Br-g2 brine of Lake Bitter-1 | place: Russia: Kulunda steppe | collected 2010-07 | reverse complement strand
GATCGCCAGATAGCTGGGTTTGCCTCTCTTTTTGTCAACGCTGCTGGATCAGTTGAGCAAATTATACTGCGGTGTCTTCGACCGATATCGATGACTGGGAGTGTGAGAATTCTTAGACAGGCTCGCTGGTGAAGTTTAATGTAGACATGCTTGGAATGCTGCTGCGGAGAACCTGCTCACGCTCAACAAGGCTACGAATTGGTCTCAACACACACTAAAAGACTCACACACCTTCGCAGCCCAACTAGCAGCACGGTTGGTATATCACTCAGCGACTTTCCACAAAACTGGTTTGGAACTGCTCTATTGAAAACGCCATACGGCACTGGAATTAGAGCGTTTCACTGAGATTTTCGATGTTGTGAACAGCAACCATGAGGACGATCTCACGGAACTGTCTGCACCAACCGACTGAACGTAGCTCAGATCCCAACGACCGCTTCGTCGAGGAGTACGACGTTTCAGCCATCAACTGTTGTGGGTATCCATTCGAGCGGATCAACTATTGTGAAGAACCGGGCCCAGCGTCGAGCCACTTCGCAAGAGAAGTGGCTCGATGCTCTCAGCCATGTATTCGTAGCGTATCGGCCAGTTATGAAACGCCTTATCAGCCGCCACAGAGACCAGCTCGTCCGCATTTAGGCGGACGAGCTTCCGGCCAAGTATCGTGTCGTGACGCCATTTGACCGAACAGTGGACGTCGAGCACTGCCAACGACTCCGTATCCGTCAATGTCATCACTTTGAGCGTCTGAATCGTCCGATCGGCGCGTTTCAGGTAGTAGTGCGAGGAGTGCCCCCGTTCGAAGACCGTACTGTCGAGAGCGACGTGATCAGAATATGGGAGTCGACATAGAGTTTGCGTCTCCTCCAAGACAGTGTACTGGCGTATCCAGCGCTTCTTTTGAGCACTGGACGTGCCTCGGCCATAACGAGAACCTGATCGAAATCAACGAACTGTACGCCAAAGCCGGACTCAAGGCCCGCGAGCACGACCAGTGGTCTGCATACTTCTGAGCACTAACACCCAAATACTAATCTATGTATTATATTATAAATACACGTATATATAATGCAGATGTATCCATTCTGAAGTTTATTATACAAAGGTACTTTCGTAATTATGCTGCTGATAGGTGGCAATTATCATGTGAAGATAACACACCCTCCACAAAGGGACATCCGTTCTAATTTAGCAGAGTGTGGCCTTACCTAACTAACTACCATTGTTTCTATCTATCGTGTGAATCTAGTAGAAAGGTTATGGGTTCATCATCCAAGGGCGCATCTCTTTCGCAGACAGCTCACCGTCGCGCTCAGATCTCAGGGTACTAACGGTACTGAAAGAACCAGCGGCAGGAGCCGTGCCCGTCGGTTTAAATGTCGACTACGGCGGCGATGGATTCGTCGAGGGCCTCGACGGACCGTTTGAGGTCCTCGCGAGAGATGGTCAGCGGCGGCTGGAAACGCATGACGTTACCGTGGAAGCCGCCGACACCCATAATGATGTTCTCCTCGGTGCGGAGGTGCTTGCCAACACGTTTGGCCAGATCGGCGTTCGGTGCAGGCGCGACGCCGCGTGGTCCGTCAGCATCGGGATCGATCAGTTCGACCCCCTGCATCAGTCCGAGACCGCGGGTATCCCCGACGACATCGTACTTCGCTTCGAGGTCGGCCAGTTGGGAGGTGAGCCACTCGCCCTGTTCGCCGGCGTTTTCGACGATACCGTTCTCCAACTGTTCTATGGTCGCAAGCGCCGCCGCGCAGGCGACAGGATTGCCCCCAAATGTCGAGAGGTGATCACCTGACTCGAAGGCGTTGGCAACCTCCTCGCGTGCAGTGAACGCGCCCAGCGGTAGGCCGTTGGCAATGCCCTTGGCCTGGGGCATGATGTCCGGCACCACGTCAAAATGGTTGACACCCCACATTTCGCCGGTGCGGCCGTAGCCGGTCTGAATTTCGTCAACAATGAGCAGGCCATCGTGATTGTGTGTAATCTCCTGGACGCGTTCGAGCCATCCCCCGGGGGGAACGATGATGCCGCCCTCACCCATGACGGGCTCAACGACCACCGCCGCGAGGTCACCGGACGTGTGGGTTTCGATGACCCGCTCGAGGTCTTCGGCACAGTCCATCGAACAGGGACCGCCATCACACAGCTGACAGCGGTAGGAATAAGGGGGTACGACATGGGCGACGTCGTTTATAGTCGGTGCCATGTCATTCTTGTAGGCCTTATTGCCCGTTAGTGCCAGCGAACCGAGCGTACGTCCGTGGAAGGACATCTCGAGAGCGATGACTTCCTTTGAGCCGGTGTACTTCCGGGCGAGTTTGATGGCCCCTTCCACGGCTTCGGTTCCGGAGTTGGCGAAGAAAGACTTCTTGAGGTCGCCGGGAGTCACTGCCTCCAACTTCTCGGCAAGATCTGCGGCCGGCTGGTGGGGATGAAGATAGGTGCAGCCGTGGATGAACTCGTCGAGTTGTTCTTTGGTTGCTTCGACGACCTCTTCCTTGCGGTGGCCCGCATTGGTCACCGAAATGCCCGAGAAGACATCGAGATACTCGTTGCCGTCGAAATCCTCGACTGTGCAGCCCTCTGCCCGACTGATGGGTACGTTCAGACTCTTCCAGGTCGGCATCACGTACTCCTCGAATTGTTCCTGTACACTGGCGTTCGTAACCGTCGGTTTGTAATCCTGTGACATGGTGTCTGCTACAGTGTGTGAATACTGTCCACTAACTTAATGTTTTCTTAGACTAGGTTCGATTATATGTTGCTCTTGGGAACCTCGCCTAATTCAACTGCCATTCTACACGAGATCCCACTTCTCGAATTTATTCGGTTTATTAATAGGTTCGAGGGTGTCATAGAAGAGTTCTCACACCGTGATCACAGTGCTTCCCGGATTATCTCCGCGTTTGTAGTTTGTAATCATTCTATGACACCGTCATCAGATTCCTGAATTTAACTGCTTTTGCATCGAAACGGCCGTTCGTCCACACATCGCTTGACGGCTGAATCGACCGCACTGTGTTCTCAGCGGATGATCCAAATCTGTCCGAGAGGCCGCTTGTTCCCACTTGTGGAGGGATACGGCTACTCGGCTTCGGCCGGTTCGGCGCGTTGATCCTTCACTTCAAGGCCATATTCTTCGATTGCTTCCTCTCTCGAAATAAATCCCTCAGCCAGATCTTCGTGTACCTTCTCATCGGGGCGCTCAGATGGATCACCGTACCCGCCGCCGCCGGGGCTGCGGATGCGGATCCGATCCCCCTCAGTAACCTTCACGTCCGCGAACTTGCTCGGAGACGATGTCCCGAAGGCATCCACAAACGTTTCGAACCCGTCGCGATCAGATCGTTCAACCGTGATCGAGCTCTTGGCACCTTCTTGCCCTCCTTTGCGACCCCATGGGGCATTTTTCATGCGATCAAATAGAGCCGAGACGGTGATCTCCGGCGCACGCGATTTGATGACTCGCTCGATCCCAAGTCCGCCGCGATGTTTGCCGGCCCCACCTGAATCCTGCCGGAGTTTATACCTTTCCGTTAGCCAAGGGTAGCGGGTTTCAAACACTTCAACTGGTGTGTTTCGACAGTTTCCGTTAACGACGATCACGGAATCATTGCCGTCTCCGTCTGGCCGACCACCCCAGCCCATTCCTTCAAGATGGTAGTTGACGTACGGTTCTCCAGTGTCAGGGTGGGTGCCGCCGAACAGGAAATTCATACAGGTCGAGCCGTCTGCGGCGGTGACCTGATCTGGTAGTGGCTCAGCCATCGCCCGATACACCGTGTTAACCATTCTCGGGTGAGTTTCAGTGTTGCCCCCGACTTCGGGTTTGGGATAATCGACGTTTGCGATCGATCCTGGGCGTGCGATGACGTTGATTGGTTCGTATGACCCCTTATTCACCGGCATGTCACCCTTGTACAGCTGTAGCAGGGCGTTCCAGGTGGCGGAACTCGTCACCCCGTAGGTCGCGTTGATCGGACCGTCGGTCTGATCATCGGTCCCACTCCAGTCGGCAACAATCTCGTCGTCCCGCACCTCAATGCTCACGTGGAGCTTGAACGGTCCGTCGTTGATACCGTCATCGTCCATATAATCTTCGCCATCGTACGTACCGTTCGGAATCGAGTCGATGAACGACCGCATGCGCCGCTCGGAGTAGGTCTGCACGTCCTCGACGATACGAGTGAACTCCTCAATGCCGTATCGCTCAGTTAGATTCTCGAGGCGCTCCTGTCCGAGGTCGACGCTGCTGATCAACGCGCGAAGATCGCCGTAGCTCACCCGCGGAGTGCGAACGTTGTTCAAGATGATCTTCCAGATCGCTTCAACGTCTTCGCCACCCTCGACAATCTTTACCGGGGGCAGTCGATATCCCTCTTGGAAGACCTCTGTCGCGTCCGCTGCGAACCCGCCAGGCGTCTTTCCACCGATCTCGGCCATGTGACCGATGCTAGCGGCGAACCCGACCAGTTCACCATCCACAAAGGCAGGTTTCATTACGAAATGTTCGGGAATGTGGCACCCTCCTCGATAGGGGTCGTTGTGAAGAATCACATCACCGGGCTCGAACGCGTCTTTTCCGAGTTCCTCGACGCACCATTCGACGATGAACGGCATTGCACCGATCTGTGCTGGACAAAACTCTGCCTGCCCAATCATTTCGGCGTCAGCGTCGAATATTGCGCACGAGAAGTCCAGTCCCTCGTTGAAGATCGGCGAGTACGCGGTATTCTTCAAGTTAATCCCCATTTCACGGCAGACAGACACGAGATTCTTCGAAACCGTATTGAGGGTCACCTGGTCGGTCGTGATCTCACGATCGGTCGATGCTCCGCCGGTAGTCGATTTAGTATTATTACTCGACATTTTATTCGTTCTCCGTTAGCGTGATCAGAATGTTGCCGAACTCGTCGGTTTCGAGGGTGGCTTCAGGCGGTACTGATGTAGTAGCGTCGGTATCCTCGATGATGGCAGGGCCCTTCACCTCCGCGTTTCGGCCGAGATCGCTCCGCTCGTAAATCGAGGTTTCGACGGTCCCGCTTCCCTCGAAGTACACCGATCTGGTCGTTTTCGGTTCGCTGGCCGCCTCGAGCTGTTCCTTGAGCGGCGGCACTTCACGCGGTTGATAAGCGGTTACCTTGAAGGAAATGATCTCTATTACCTCGTCTTCGTTTGCGAATCCATACAAATTTTGGTGGAGGTCGTGGAACCGGTCGAACAACTCCGCAACGGTTTCCTCGGTCGCCTTGTCGAACCTGACGGGAACCTCAATCTCGTAATTCTGACCCAGGTATCGCATTCCCATTGCCGTTGAGATGGTAACCTCCCCCGTGAATCCCTCATGTTCGAGGTCGGTCACGGCCCGGTTGGTTAGTGACTCGAACATAGTGCTGATCTGTTCGAGGTCATAATTGTCTGATCGCATCGCCATCGTCTGTTCGTAGTCGACGCGTCCGTCGGCCATGACGAGCCCCGTGGCGCTCGCAACGCCGGGGTGTATCGGGACGACTACGTGCTTGATACCGGCTTTCTTCGCCAGTTCGGCAGCGTGTAGCGGTCCAGCTCCCCCGAAGCTTACCATCGCGAATCGGGCAGGATCATACCCACGTTCGACGAGTTCGGCGGACAGCGCGTTCTGCATGTTGTTATTGGCTATCTGAATGATACTCGCTGCGGCTTCCTCCGCGCTCATGCCGATTTGCTCCCCGAGTGATGCAAGAGCTTTGTGCGCTTTTTCTTCCTCCAAATCAATCTTGCCACCGAGGAAGAATTCAGGGTTTAATCGACCAAGCACTAGATGGGCGTCGGTAACCGTAGGTTCCGTTCCACCGCGACCGTAGCATACCGGTCCCGGCTGTGCACCTGCGCTCCTCGGACCGACATTGAGCAACCCGCCCTCATCGATCCAAGCAATCGAGCCGCCACCGGCGCCGATCGTCGCGATATCGATCATCGGAACGTTGATCGGCAAGCCGAATTCAAGTTCGAAGTTGGTAGTGTAGTTCTGTTCGCCGTCGGTGATCACTGAGATATCACAGCTCGTACCGCCCATATCAAGGCTGACCAGATCGTCGAAATCAAACCGTGATCCGAACTGGAGCGCGCTGATGACGCCGCCAGCTGGCCCGGATGTGATCGTGTGCACCGGATTATCTTTCGCGGCGTCCGGAAGCATAATACCTCCATTGGACTTCATAACCGCGGTGTTGTCAATGTCTCTGTCTTCCATTCGTTCGACGAATTCGTCGACGTAGCGCTGCATGTCCGGCTTGAGGTAGCTATCGGCTAGCGTCGTGCTGCTTCGTTCGTACTCGCGCCACTTCGAGTACACCCTATGGGAAAGTGATACATGGGCATCCGGGTTCTCGTCGAGAATGATTTCCTCCGCACGGAGTTCGTGGCTTGGATCGACATAGGAGAACAAGAACATCACCGCATACGTGTCAATTCCGTCCGCCATTAGTTCTTGGACCGCGTTTCGAAGTTCCTCTTCGTCCAAGGGTTCGACCTCTTGTCCCTTGTAATCAATCCGCTCTTTCACTCCGTAACAGTTAGCCCTATTTACGAGTGGCTCCGGCTTATCCCAGGTTAGATCATAGTGTCCCTTTCGATTGATCCGCTGAATAAACGGAACGTCAGTGAATCCATCAGTGGTAATGTAGCCGACTTCGGCCCCTGCGCGCTCTATTAGCGCGTTCGTTGTTACGGTCGTTCCGTGTATCAGCTGGGAAATGTTGTTCCCGTCGTCGACGGCTGATTGGTCTATGCTATCGATAACGCCTTCAATGGGATTATCCGGAGTTGATGACGTCTTTGTAATCGCAAGTTCACCTGATTCCTTATCAATCGATACGAAGTCGGTAAACGTCCCGCCCGTGTCGATACCAATCCTATACATGGAATTTCTTGTCCGCATTGAATCCTTGTTTCTTAGCCCCGCAACGCTCGTAGATCATTTATGACGACCTCCAGCACGCTGTTCGTATTCGGTTTCACACCAGTCTGAGCAGACCTCATCGTCGCCAACGGAGATCGTCTCCCCGAACGTCTTTTTCCCGCACAGTGCACACTTCGTTCCACTTTCTGCGTAATCACTGTATGCCATTGTCTATCAGTGGCGTTCATTTCTTATGTGATCACAGAGAGTATTGAATGTTCTGGAGGGGAAGACGACCGATACGCTGCGCCGGTTAGTCTGCACGTATCTCTGAACCGATCTCGCCAACAACCGGGCGAAACGTATTTGTCCTACAATTTCCTACTACGGATAATTCCTCTCATCCATGGGCGATCGACCAATAAACGACATGGACGAACGCGACCTCCGGATCCTGATGGCGATTGCTAACCTTGGAACCGGAAACGTTGAACAGCTACACGATGAAACCGATATTCCGACCTCTACGATTCATTATCGAATCGAGAATCTCAAGGAACGCGGTGTAATTAGGAACGACTTGCTAGATATTGACATACAAAAGGCAGGGCTGAAACTGACGTTAATCTCCGAAGTTATTGCGGAGTATGGAGAATTGACGGAAGGCGACGTCGGTGAGAAGCTATCAAACATTGAGGGCGTTAACAAAGTGTACTTCACTCTTGGAGACGTCGATTTTATACTTATTGCTCACCTGACCAATCGGGATATGGTTCACCGACTCGTCAACGATTACGAATCCATACCCGAAGTTAGTCGAGTAAGTTCAAAATTCGTCATCATGACGATAAAAGACGAACCAAACCCATTTAACGACTATTCTCTCGAAACATTGCTGTAATAATCTGCTGGAAAACAATAACGAATGTCTGTTTGGAGGATGGACAATATGGTAGAATCGACTCTGCTGGATTGAACTCTTCTGTTTGAGTGCTTTAACTGGCGGTTGATTGTCTAGTGCTTGATGACTGCAATGATGGTTGTAGTAGACGTTGTAGGTAGTCAGGCCAGCGCTCAATGCTGGCCTGACTACCGTTCCATGTTTTGTGGAACCAGTCGATTCGCATCGTATAGGTCTGAAACAGCTATTCAACGATGTTACGGTCAGTGTAGTTGAAATTGTCGCTAAGATCAGTTAGAGCAAGGGCGGTCAGGTGATCCACCCCATCGGCGAGAAACTCCGCGTCTGCGACGCGGTGGTTCTCTTTCAACTCCTCTAAGAACTGTTCAGAGAAATCTCGGCCCCTATGCTCCGAAAGTCGTACATGGAGCACGACTTCCGAATCGCCATCAATCGCGGCGTAGAACCATAATTTCTCTTCGCTTTTGAGTTGAATCTATTTCTCACCGGCCGAAACACGGTCCGATTCTGCTGTGAAGTCTTGCTTGTAATACTCAGTGTAGGCTCAGTACATCACAAAGCCGGTTAGTTGAGACGTCTGCTTGCTGAAGATTTGTCCAAGCACCAGCAGCAAGCAGACAGTGAAATCCACGAGAACCAGCTTCTTAACTTCCTCGTCAACTGCTTGACGAGGAAGTTGCTCTCGACCTTGCCAACAACGCTGAAATCGATGGTAAGAATATCTACGAGGTCCTCGTCGGCGCTACCGCCGACGGGACCTCGATTTCGACGCTGTGCAACTCCAGCGAAGACTCGCCACCGGCGAACACGATCCTCTACCATCTTCGGACGAAGTTCGAGCCGGAACGGCTCGAACGAGTCGCTAACACACTTCTTCAGCGACATATCGTCGAACTGCTCCCCGAGCAGGTGGAGGTCTGCGTAGACCTCCACCTGCGGCCCTACTACGGTGACGAAGACGAGACAGACGGACTCTACCGTTTGGAGGCTAAGCAGGGAATCACCGCATTCCACGCTTACGCTAACGCTCTACGCGCGCGCGCGAAGAACAAGCATTACACACTGGCGGTGTCGCCGTTTGAGACGGCGCACCGCCAGCAATGTCCTTGCTGAGTTCCTTGGTGTTCTCGACGGCCTTGACCTCGGTGTCAAGGCCGCCTACCTTGATCGCGGATTCTACGACAGCAAGTGTTTCACGCTACTCCAAGCGCACAACTACGTCTACGTGATGCCGATCATCAGATGGGGTGAGACGATTTAGCAGGAACTCTCGGAAGGGTGGAGTCGCGTTATCCAACATTACCTGACAGGGAAACTCGACGGTCACAGTTGGACCGTCGAGTTTCCCGTCTATATCGCTATACGTATCTGAATGGACGGTATGACGAGAACGGTGTGGCGCGTCACGGCTACGCCCCTGACGCGCCGTTCATCGAGACACCACGCGACGCTCGATACCACTACAGCAAACGCTTCGGTATCGAGTCGAGCTATCGCTTGTCTGAGCAAGCGATAGCGACGACAACGACGCAAGATGCGACGGTGAGACTCCTGCACGTCGTGGTGAGTCTGCTGTTGCAGAACGTTTGGCGGTATCTCCACTACGAATACGTGGCAATGCCCCGCCGAGGCGGGTGTCGCCTCTGGTGGTGGCCGTGCAAGGAGTTCGTAAATATAGTTCGATGGGTTGCGTGGACGGCCCTCGCGGTGCGTCGAGACGTCCCTGCGAACCGACCACTTGACGACCGGTTTTACCAGCAGTAACGAGCAAGCGTCTTCGCAAGTGGCAACGCTGTCGCGTCGGCGGTTGACCACCGCCGACAGCAACAGCTCCGTCTTCGATTAGCGTTGCTCAACCGTTACTGATGACTCATTCCAACAGAATAGGTGGGTCAGGTTAACTGACGATGCTTTGTGAGGTACTGAGGCTTGGTACCAGTGTTGGATTGTGGCTCGGCGTCGTTCGACGCTGAACTACTTACAGAGGTCCTGACACTCTGCTAACGAGGCTACTCCAGCATGGGCAGCGCACGCCAGACTGATCAGGCATGCTGGCGTGCGCGTCTGATCACTATCCAAAAATCCCACATCAGAAGATCTCGTTACATCAACTTGGAGTTCTTCGAACAGCATGTTCTCACTTCCCTCGAAGAACAACTCTCAGTTCCTACTTCAATCTAGCAGTGCTGTGGAATATACCTCTCCACTATATTACAACCGTACTTTTGTAATTTCGTATCAAATCCTATTTGGGGGTGTAGTAGAATATAACGACACGCCATCTATAGGATATTATCCTCATTACCCGCTGATACGTGTATATTTCCCAATGAAGTGCTCTTTCCAACAATTTCATCCGATGTCAGAAATGGTGAGAATAAAATATATTGTATATTATTCTGACAGCTCGTTACGACAACTTTTCGCGCTTATTCTGATTTTCCTGGACTCACCGAAAGACATTCTGATTCGCCGTCGTATAGCGAGTAGAATGTGATCTCGAAACTTAATGCACGATCTACCGTTATAGCGATAGTTGAGGATTCCTGGGAGAGTGATTTGCGTGGCCGATGCCGGGAATTCAAGGAACGGCGTTTTCTCTTGTCATACACTGTCAGAGGTGCCGATACGGGAATTGCTTCGTGCTCTGGGGAGAACAGGTAGCGAGGCCGGTTGAGTGTTTAGGGGGAATGAAAATAAATATGCT
>LFCJ01004228.1_pt1 | contig 10523 bp, 8 predicted proteins | sample 643141 | NCBI WGS metagenome assembly LFCJ01 (sample SAMN03766243, study PRJNA286221) | soda lake metagenome | biome: soda lake; feature: Kulunda steppe; material: water; isolation source: sample B1-Br-g2 brine of Lake Bitter-1 | place: Russia: Kulunda steppe | collected 2010-07 | reverse complement strand
GTTGCCGAATACCCGAATCTGCTTCGGCGGACGTCGCTGTCGCGGAACCAGGGGCTTGGAGCCGCGTTGAATCATGGCGTTGAGGCGTGCTCACACGAGTGGATTGCACGGATGGACTCCGACGATGTCGCCGTCGATGATCGCTTCGAGCGACAGCTGGAGTATATATGTAAATACCCGGAGACAGACGTTGTCGGCGGGTATATCGGGGAATTTGCCGAGTGCCTCGACGATATCAATCGGGTGAGGAAGGTCCCACTGACGCATGAGAAAATCAAAAATAGGGGCCGGTTCCGGTGTCCAATAAACCATCCGAGCGTGATGTTTCGTCGGCAAGCTGTGATCGACGCCGGAAACTATGACAACTACCGGTCGATGCAGGATTACGAACTATGGATGCGAATGATCTCGCAGGGATACACATTTGGGAACCTTCCCGAGGTGTTGGTCAAATGTCACGCAGGGGAGAACTTGTATACTCGACGGGGCGGTGGTGAGTATGCTCGAACCGAATTCACGATACAGTGGGAACTGTTTCGACACGGAGCAATTTCTTTCCCGGTGTTTCTATTCAACCTCGGAGTACGACTGCCTGTGCGGCTGCTTCCACCCCGCATTCGCGGATTCGTTTATAAAACGGCCCTACGAGATTGATCCGTGTCTAACGTGATTCGATCGTGAAGGGTAGCACGAATTCATCCCGTGGTTTATATACACGATCCGCGAATAGATTTTTGATGAGTACAAGGGGGTCATTGGACTCCAATCCCAGTCATATAGCGTTCTATCTTCCGTCGCTGCGTGGAGGCGGGGCGGAGAAAGTGATGGTCAATCTGGCGAGCGAGTTCGCGAGTCGCGGGCACACCGTTGATATAGTGTTGGTACGGGCGCAAGGTGAGTATATCAACGACGTTACCGATGGGGTGAACATCGTCGATCTCGACACCAAGCGTTTCTTTGCCGCGTTGCCTGCGCTGATGAGGTATCTTCGACGTGAACAGCCCGATGCCATGTTGTCGACGATCGATACGGCAAATATCACAGCGATCTGTGCGAAACGAGCCGCAAGGGTCTCCACTCGAATCGTAATCCGGATATCGAACATGCTCTCGACGAAAGAAGCAAACGGGCAGCTGAAACACCGGTTGGTCCACCGGACCGCCAAGTACGTGTACCAGTATGCTGACGAAATCGTCGTGGTGTCCGACGGCGTCGGCGAGGACCTGTTACAGATGACGAACGCGTCGCCGGAACAGATCACGACAATCTATAATCCCTCAGTTACCGAAGAACTCCTTACAAAACAAACCGAGCGCGTGGATCACCTGTGGTTCGGGGAAGACAAGGAGACCCCGGTCGTGCTCGGTGTCGGCGAACTGAGCGAACAGAAAGACTTTCGAACGCTGATCCGGGCATTCGACCGCGTGATTAAGGAACGTCAGGCTCGACTGGTCATTCTCGGTGAAGGGCCAAAGCGCGACGAGCTGGAGGCGCTCGTTACGGAGCTCGAATTACGGGAGTACGTCTCGATGCCAGGGTTCGTCGACAACCCGTATGCGTACATGTCAAAGGCGGACGTGTTCGTACTTTCCTCACGGTGGGAAGGCTGTCCGAACGTCCTCATTGAAGCGATAGCCTGTGGTGCACCAGTCGTTTCGACGAATTGTCCCAGTGGGCCGGAAGAGATCTTGCAGAAAGGCAAATACGGATTACTGGTACCTGTTGGCGATAAGAAACGGATGGCTCGGAGTATGACTAATGTTTTGGCAAATGGTAGGAATGAACGAAGCGAAGAGTATGTACAGGATTGGTTTTCGGTACGAGAGATCGCAACCGTATATCTAAACACTATGACTATTAATACGTAAATGTCGTTTATAAATCAGACATACTCGTGAGACATACGATACTACCAATCGTTATTGTCAAGTAGTAAAGAAACTCGTATAATATTAGTCTTGTATCGAACCGGATCATCGCTTCTATCGGACCGTCAGCCTATCGTTGTACTGTTCGTCTTCTTTATTTTAGCGACAGTGATCACGACGTCGGCGCTATCTAGAGCGTGGCTCGCGGTGCCGATGGGAGTCGCGATGATGATCGGTCTCTATGCGGTGTTATTTAATTCGACCCAGATCCGTACCCCTGCAGGAATCTTGATTACGACCTTCACGCTCTACGGGATATTTCTCCATCATGTAGTTTCTCAACCGGATAATATCGAACTTGTTGCGCGTGTCTTCATATTTATTCCAGTAACATTCGTTTCGATATTTATATTGCCACAAATACTTAGAGTGGTGACGTTTCTACGTGCCCTCTCTCTCATCGCCGGAACAATTGCCGTAGTCGGAATACCGGCTGCAGTTTTCGGAGACACACTTCCGGTTGTTTCAGTGCATACCCCAACGACCGTATTAGGAGTTGAGTTCTACATCATCACGTCAGTCCTACACAACCCGAATCCACTTGGCGAATTACTCCTTTTTGGTGGGGTTGCGAGTCTTATATGGGTCAAAAAGAGTACTGCAAGACGGGGACTGTTTACAGTCTGTACGATTGGGCTGTTCTTGTCTCAGAGTCGTGCAGCATTCTTAGGGTTTGCTGCCGCAATGACAGTCTACCTTATCGGAAGTATAGTTAGCCGTGAACAGTTTACCCAGTTCATTCTTGTTTCGCTTGCTGCCGGTACGACGGGGTATCTCATGCTTTTACGGCTTATTCCAGGGCCCGCGATCATCGAGCAGGTGTATCTCTCGGGACGACTCGATATCTGGTACGCTGCTATTGACGCAGTCAAGGCTCAACCAGTCTTCGGTCATGGCCCCGGTGATATGCCGACGATTGTCGGTGCATTCGCTTCCGGATCAGTCGGTGCTGGGGTGTATAATTCGTTTCTCCGTCTGTTCGTCACGACCGGCATTGTCGGCGGGTTGTGTTATTTGTATATCTTCCTGTACTCGATCATATCCCATACCAAAGTGATCGCGAGTCGTGAATCGCTCATTGTCCACGCACTCGTCATCGGCTTCGTCGTCAACGAACTGTTTTCAGGGAATTCGATCTTCGGAATAAGTACGACATCCGTTGTCGGAGCACTGCTTGTCGGATTTATGCTACATGATGTTATTAATTGTAGAAGCAAAATGCTCCAAGAGGGAAATTAAGCAGATGTTCAAAAAAGCTTTAAAAAGCAAATTGATTTGATGGAAATAATGGACGCAATAATTTCGCAGTAATCGACAGTACTACAAATACTAAAAATATCTATCAATTCTAGATGAACGTACGAGCTAAAATAGCGCACGGCGCGTATCACCTTGCACGGCAACGCGCTGCCGAAAAAATGAAAATTACTGACCGTGTGCGATCGATGTCTCGACAAGAACTTGAAGAGTTTCAGCAAAACCGATTGACTGAACTACTCAAACATTCCTACGAGACGGTCCCATATTATCAAGAAATTCTAGAGAGTTCTGGAGTTATTAGTGACGGAACCGTTCAATTGGAGAACTTCACTGAAATCCCGTTACTCACGAAAGAGGAACTTCGATCTGAAAGTGATCGACTCCGATCGACGGATTCAGGCCCGGATACGTATACGGACACGTCTGGGGGAACGACTGGAGAACCAGTCAAATTTGTACAAGACGGAGAGTACGATGCCTGGAACCATGCAAACCACAGACTCTGTCATCAGTTTGCTGGACGGGAGCTCGGCGAGCCTTGGGTGAGACTGTGGGGGAGTGAGCGGGATCTGTTCGATGACGGGCTGCAGCTCCGAGGTCGTCTAGTTGACTTCGTTTTGAATCGTCATACACTGAATAGCTATCATATGGGTGAAGAAGAGATGACTAAATACGTCGAACGAATCAATGAGGTCAAACCCTATTCTATAGAAGCATATGTAGAGTCAATTAATGTACTCTCGAAACATATCGAACGGGAAGAGTTAGATGTCCATTCTCCAAGGGGAATACTCTCTACAGCTGGGACGCTTCATCCATCCGTCCGAAAGCGGGTTGAGGACGTATTCGATACAGCTGTTCTTAATAAGTATGGTTCGCGAGAAATCGGTGATGTAGCCTGTGAATGCCCACAACAAGAAGGGCTGCATGTGTTTTCCCACACACATTACGTCGAGATTGTTGGCGACAACGCCCAGCCGGTCGCCCCAGGGGAAGAAGGAAGGCTCGCGATCACCCTGCTTACGAACTACACGATGCCGTTAATCCGGTACGAGATCGGGGATATGGCCGTTAAGTCAGAATCGGAATGCTCCTGTGATCGGCCGTTACCAACCATCGGAACCGTAACGGGCCGGGTGACCGACCACTTCGTGACGACAGACGGCAAGCTGGTGTATCCTGGGTATCTCCGGAAGCAGCTATATCATGAATCCTGGATGAAGAAGTACCAGATCCGACAGACTGAGACAGATCGAGTAGTGTATCGTGTCGTGCTCAACGACGGGAAGCCATCACAGGACACGATCGATAATATCACGACGAAGACACAGTCACTATTAGGTGAAGAAATGACAGTCAAGTTCGAGTATGTAGACCACATCGAAGCATCCGAATCGGGGAAGTTCCGGTATACAATCTCTGAAGTCGTAAATGAATAAGATTTTACTGCAGTTATCACTGATGATGAATTACATGTTGATGGTGTCAGTGCGAAACCATATGGATCTGAGAGAATGACGTGGGAATATCTTAGACACGGTTACTCTTTACTCAAAACTGTCCCTGATATTTTGTGTTTCCTAAGAAATGATTTTAAAGGGGCGAAAAAATTTGGAGTGCCTCTCCAAACACGGCTTAAGGCTTGGCGATACGGTTTTAATTCCCAATCATGGATGTGGCTTGATTTAGATAATAATGATCCGGAAGAATATCTCAATAATATCCACGCTAGACGGGTTATCCCGTATCTCAATGGCGAGTATTCAGGAGTCTTCAACGATGAGATAGCCTTCCGCTATTCGTCCAAAGAGTTTGAAAATTCGCTACCTGAACTGTTTGGTACTGTAGATGACGGTGTGTATCAACCAGCTGAAAATAAGCCAGGAACTATTTATCAGGTTGTAGATCAGACAGAGGTCATTCTCAAACCGACCTGTGGAGAGCAAGGTTCCGGAATATATAAAATCACAAAAGAAAATGATTGCTATCAAATAAATAATCAACAGGTCGGACGATCCGGTGTTGACGAATTAATTGGCTCACTTGAAGACCATGTTGTTACCGCTCACATTGATCAACACGAATATGCTGATCAGATATTCGATGAGACGTTAAACACTATACGAATTGTCACAGTTATCGACCCAAAGACGAGATCTGCGACGGTCGCGGCAGCCTCCCATCGGTTTGGAACATCCGAATCAAAACCAACAGACAATTGGTCTGCTGGTGGTAGTTGTGCACCAATTGATGTTGACACAGGTCGACTCGGAAAAGCATTGTGCAGGTCCGACTCTGGCACGCTTGAAAGAGTAGAAACACATCCTGAAACACAAGTGCAAATCTCTAATGTTGAAATTCCAGCATGGCATGATATTTGCTCGTTCATCTGTGATTTCGCTGAACATCACAAACGTGGACCGTATGTTGGCTGGGATGTTTCTTTGACCGACACTGGACCAGTAGTAATTGAAGCGAACAGCAATCCAGGGATAAATATTGTCCAAATCGACCGGGGGATGTTGACATCCAATGCTGTGAAACGAGTTTTCGAAGAATTCAATTGTGATCCATAGAATATAATAGTATATACATTACATCACATCATAGAATACATCTAAACTCAATTGTATGTTTATAGTTGTGCTTTGCTGAATACCAGTGTGTAAGTACGATCCTTTCAGACACGCTAGTTCAGAGCCTCTTGACGTTAATCCCCAGCACAGCCTTGAAGAGCTCACTCTCAGAAAGAATATTCAACAAATATCATATCGAACCTAATACACTTAAGCCTCGAAAGACAGTGTGTTAATTACCTTTGGCGAACAAGAGACTCCACAATCAGTAAAATCAATGACCGACATCACCTTTTTTACAACTCGTCCGTCCGGTGGGGGTGCTGAAAAAGTATTTGTGAGCTTGGCTAGAGAGTTCTCAAGCAATGGTTACGATACCGATTTATTGGTTCTGAATAAAAACCCACGTGATCATGAGTTAGGAGACGTGGATTTAGTTGAATTGGAAGCATCTCGTATTCGATACGCTGTCCCTAAATTAGTAAAATACCTAAATCAGCGGTCTCCACGGGCCGTTTATTCTACTTTAACTGGGCCAAATATAGCACTCTTATTAGCTAGTAGATTTATATCAAACAATCCAGATATTATTGTCCGTGAAGCTATCACAAGGTCGGTTTCGGCAGATTGCTCAACCGGAGTGAAACCAGTAATACAAAACTTCGTATTGAAGCATCTGTATCCGACAGCAGATACTGTCGTAACTCTTTCAGATGACTCGAGACAAGATCTAATAAAATTCGTTCGAGGAGATGGTTCAAACATCATAAAAATCCCGAATCCCGTAGACCCTGATCGAATTCACACATTATCCGAGGATCCCATTTCACACGAGTGGTTTACTAGGGATAACACGATTGTCCTTGCCGTAGGACGGCTTGTCCCTAAAAATGATTTCGAAACTCTGATACAGGCATTCGACGAGTTTAAGTCCGACCCATGTGAGAAATTGATCATTCTTGGGGACGGGCGAAAGCGGGACGAACTCCAGTCATTTGTAGCGGAAAAAGGCATCAATGGTGTAAGATTCTTGGGGTATGTGGATAACCCGTACAAGTATATGGCTAGTGCTGACGTTTTGGCACTCACCTCAAGATATGAAGGGATGCCGAACACGATACTTGAGGCCCTAGCGTGTGGCACCCCGATCGTGGCAACTGATTCCCAGGGTGGAACAAGCGACATACTTGCTGGAGGACAGTATGGACAGTTAGCAGATGTCGGTGATGTATCTGAAATAGCATGGCTATTAAGAAAAACTACGAACTCCGAACACGATCGAGAGCGGTTGAAAGAACGTGCACAGCAGTACTCCATAGAAACCATCGCCGATAGATATCAAGAGCTTATACGATGAGATGGCTCTATTTAATCAATAGTCTGCGCCTGGTAAGTCGTTAGAATTACTCTGCTGGATCGGAAGACAGCTTGCGTCGCGATGTCAATGAAGCCAATAAGTAGAATGAACAAAATTCTGACCCAATCTTGATATAATTTCTCTCCTCTACAAATAATAATGGCATTATATCAAATCACGAATCAAAAAGAGCGGTGACAATAGTAGCGCGCCAATAGGACGCTTTGCCAGACCGAACATCAGAGACTTGATTAGCAGCGAAATTGCCTTTCGATGATTTCCCCTCAGCTGGTTCCCTCGACCATACGAATAATATGCGAGTTGCTTACATCTCCGAGCAAAATGTTCTGTTTCGGGGTTATTAAGCAGTCGATCTGCCATCTCGAGACGGGAATGAAACGTCAATTCAAGTGATCCTGCCGTGGATAGGCCATTGTCGTGCTTTCGGACGGTGACCAGATCCTCACAAAGACACACACCGGATTGAGTGGCTGCCTCAATCATGAAGAGATGATCTTCAAAGCGATCGAGATCTTCATCAAATCGAACGTCGGTGAGTTCCGTGTCAATCAAGATTGACGGGGTCAGTGATTCAAGCGATCCAAAGAGGAGTTGCTCAACGAATTCTTCAGTATCCATGTTTGGTCCTTGAACGCATAGGCCGACTTCTTTCTCTACCATCAGAGAGATTTGACGTTCCAATTTATCCGATGCCCACAGGTCGTCAGCATCAAGAAACGCAACGTATCTCGTTTCGGCACGCTCCAGACCTTGGTTTCGAGCCCATGCTGGCCCGTTTTGATCAGTGTCTTCAATGATTTCAATTGTTGTTGGAACAGATTGTTCTTCAACGGATTCAATCGCTTCATCCAGCATAGACCGAGGTGTGTAATCTTCACAGAATGGGATCACGACTGTTGTAGGTTTTGTTTTAGTAATACGGTTCGATCTACTGTCTACCTCGCCCATACCTATAACAATCAATATCTGATATACTTATATATTTTTGATGGATTAGCAAGTTATGCTCAAAGAGAACAGCCAGCCCGGTGACGGTAGTGCGAATTGGACCGAAACTGTAAATCACTCAGTGAGACGGCGGTATTGGAATCTATCCACCAGCACTATCAAAAGGGTATCCCATGGACCTCGACCGCGCTACGCGACTTCTTCGATAAGAAGACGGATCAAGGAGGTGCGTGGGGATACACTTCGAAAGATCAGTTCGCCGACCGGATAAAAGATATCGAAGCATTAGTCGAGACAGTGGAGCAACAGGGGTACAAATCCCGCCGCGATCTTAGAGCAGAAGGCAACTCTCTCACCACTAACGATCCGATCCCGCCAATCTACGATGAAGTTACAGTCGATATTGGACGAAACGGTGAGTTACTATGGAGAGACTTCGGAATGCACCGACTGGCAGTCGCTAAACTACTTGGTGTCGATGGAATCCCCGTCCATATCGCAGCGGTCCACGCTGATTACTGAGATGTAGTGAGCAGACAAATCAGACAAAACGAACACGAGATTAAACTTGATTCAGACGGCGCTCTAATCACTCATGAATGGTATGGGAGTCAATGGGTCTACGAACAAGAAAAATCACTTGATGTTGTAAGAAAGTTGATAAAATATATTAAAATATAAAAAGTAATGGGTATATGTCACAAACAGAACTTGGATACCGGTGGCGCCCTCACAAAGAAACAATCGTTAATATTAGCAGAGAAGGCAAAATTCTATTTAATGGCCAAGGTCGTCATCGACTGGCAATAGCGAAGATTCTAAATATAAATAAGGTAGCAGTGAGCGTCCTTGTCCTGCATAATGAATGTGACCTTTTTGATACTAACTTTGAACTTAGCTAATTTTAATAATATATTATAATATTTAACCTCATAGGCTCAATTGAGGCACGCTATAGTCTAACCAACACGAAATGATCGAACACTTGTTGAAATGATGTTCAAATAGACTAATGCGGTATTTTAGTCGTTCGACATATTCATCTACACACTCTGAGACTGTATTCCATACAACTCTGCGTACTGCCCGCCCTCCTCGATCAACTCCGCATGTCGACCCGCCTCAATAATTTCTCCAGCCTCAACTGTATAGATCTGGTCGGCATTCCGAACCGTCGACAACCGATGGGCAATCCCCACAATCGCATAGTCGCGTTCCATCGCCTCAATTGCTTGCTGAACCTCATTCTCAAGATTCGAATCGAGATTACTCGTCGCTTCATCTAGCACCAACACTTCGGCATCCTTCAACAATGCCCGCGCAAGCGCAACACGCTGTTTCTGTCCTCCGGAGAGCCGAACTCCTTCATCACCCAATTGCGTCTCATACCCATCTGGCAGCTCATCGAAGAACTGGTCGACTTTCGCGATCCGCGCCACCCGATCCAACTCCTTCTCAGATACGTCTCGATTCCCAATGGTCAGATTGTACCGCAGGGTATCGTTGAAAATATACGGACTCTGTCGGACCACCGCAATCCGTGATCGCCACTCGTCGATATCCATCTCGCTGATCGGTCGGCCATTGGCGTAAATCTCTCCACCAGTCGGTTCGTACATCCGGGTTAAAAGCGAGACAAGCGTCGATTTCCCAGCTCCAGACTGTCCGACAAACCCAATGAAGTCACCTTTGTCAAAACTAAACGACACCCCTGCAATGGCTTCATCGTCTTGACCTTGATACGAAAACCGAACATCATCGAACTCGACGGTCTGGATCTCTTCTGGCACCTCTTCTGTCGTAGCTTGCGGCTCAGCGTTTGCTGCAAGATCATCAATGAACGCCTGTGTTCGAACCAAGTGCGGTAAATTGTTTTCGACCTTATAGATCTTAGAGTTCACATTACTCACTTTCGGACCCAGCTGAAACATCGCAAAGAGGAACACCCCGAGGGCCCCAAGTGAAAGATTTGCAACACTGATAGCCAAATAGATCAGAATAAACACTGACACTGCGGTCAAGAGATTATAGAAGTTTGCAATCGCCTGTTCGTTGCGACGCAATTTGATACTTGAGTCTGCGAACTGATTGATTGCGCCCAAGAAATCATCAAACAGCTCGGATTTTAGCTCAAAGAGCTTCGTATCGCGGATTCCCTGTGTACCAGCTTGGGCAGTCTGTTGGACCCCTTCATTTGCATCAGCAACCTTGTTGCCGAGCTCGTAACCAGGTTCGACGACGTATCGAAATAGGACGGTAAAGCCGCCAAGAAACACCAACGCAAAAAGGGTGAGTGCTGGTGAGACAACGAAGGCTACGAGCAGATACATCAACGCTAAGAATGACTGTTCGATCAAATCGATGATGTACCTGATTGTCCGCCCAGCGTACTCTGCTTGGGTCACAATTGCATTGAGAATATCATCTGAGCCT
>LFCJ01004227.1_pt1 | contig 10524 bp, 9 predicted proteins | sample 643141 | NCBI WGS metagenome assembly LFCJ01 (sample SAMN03766243, study PRJNA286221) | soda lake metagenome | biome: soda lake; feature: Kulunda steppe; material: water; isolation source: sample B1-Br-g2 brine of Lake Bitter-1 | place: Russia: Kulunda steppe | collected 2010-07 | reverse complement strand
TTCCAAACTCATCGATGCGGACGGACACGCCGATGTCTTCTAGTTGCTCGACGAACCAGTCTCGAACAGCTTTGTCGGCATCCGAAAGGGCTAGTCGGTGGAGCCCTCCGTTGTCCGTCGCACCGATCGCTGCCTGCGCTTCCATCGCTTCGATGAGACGGTCTCTGCTAATATCGAGTTGCACAGCTCACCCATGACACGTTCACACGTTAATTATTCCGCTCGCACATCGACACAGGTGGATGGTTCCGTTCACACATCAATACAAATGATCTGTGAGATTACCCATCGGTGTTGACTGCTTCAGGGTAGCGATCGCCGAAACCGGGAAACGACAGCCCCCTCGTTCCGACTCGGCTGCGACATGGTTTCGGCTCTACCGGTCCGTTGGCACGGCGACCCGAAAGAAACGCGTAGTGTGCACAATTGCTAACTTCGCTGGTCACGTTGTCTCGGACGATGGCAGCTCTCTACTCACGACGAAACGTGCTCGGTAGCTGTGTTCTTCTCAGCGTAGGAACTACTGGCTGTACCTCGAGGAGCAGAACTGACGACGCGGGAGCCGACACTGGTGGAACAGAGGCGGCAGCTACCCGGGTCACCGTCGATGACGACCGCGGCTTCGAGCCTGATACGATAGAACTCGACGTTGGCGACACCGTTGAGTGGGAGAACACGGCACCACGCACGCAAACTGTGACCGCCTACGATGCGGGAGTTCCCGACCGGAGCGAGTACTTCGCGAGTGGCGGATCCGGTCGCGAGGTAACGGCGCGTATCGTCTACCCCTTCGGTGGTGGACTTGAGAAGAACGAAACCTACAGGAACACCTTCGAGGTGGCTGGGACGTACGAATACTTCTCGATACCAACAGAGGGCGACGGAACGGTCGGGACGGTCCGCGTCGAATAATCTCGAGGTCAGCTCTCTCCGAACGCCCCGAGTTCCGCCGTCAGTTTCGACTTGCTTGCTGGTCCCGTGATCGCCGTGTCGACGACCCCGTCCACGGTGGAAAATACCGTCGGGGCACCGACCACGTCGTAGTTCCGACGGAGAACAGAGACGTCGTCGGGGCCGTACACCGCGAGCGGAACGGCAGCTGTCCCACCGCCACCAGTAACCAGCTCCGTTAGGGCTTTCGAGACCGTTTCACAGGGCTCACACTCCTCACGCCAGACGTATACGAGACAGCGTTCACACGTCGATACGAGTGTTGTCAACCCCGATCCAGTAACGGGAACGAACCCCTCCGGTGCCCCTTCGTCTGGAGGAACCCCCGTTGCTAGTTGGTCGGTGACCACGGCGAGTAACAACGTCTGCCCGAGCGTCGCCGACTCGTCGACCTCGCGAAGAGCGATGACACGCGAGAGCACGTCCGGATCGTATGCCGTGTTCTCACACAGTCGTACTGCCGTCTCCTCGTCGAGCGTTACCCTCTTAATTGCCGTTTCGATTTCGTCGGCATCGGCCGCCTCCAGGCGGTCCCGATGCCTTTCGACGGCTTCGATGAACGGCTGGGTGAGTGTGAGTCGATCGTCGGCTGTCTGTTCGAACACTCCGTGTTCGACTAGCTGGTCGATACTGCGTTGAGCGGCCATACGTCAAGTAGACTGTGTCCCCCCATTAAATTGCTGGCGTTCTACAACACAAGTCCGGCTGGCTGTCCAAAAAAACCGCCCGGGTCGAGAGGCGTGAGGAGTGTCGTTCGTTAGGGGTCGAGCCCCAGTTCGTCGATACAGGGGAAATCATCCGCCGACGGAACCTCCCCTTCCTCCCAGAGTGGTTCGAGATCGGCGTCGGCTGGGTAATACAGGTTGTCGTTGCTGTCCCACTCCCAGCCTGCGTCCTCGAGGATCTGCCGGGCCTGTTCTGGATTCCCAGTTGGATCGTCGGCCATCTGGTATAGCTCCTCACCGGGTGGGTGCATCGGGTGCGTCTCGGAGATGTAGGTCCCGTGGAGCTCGGCGTCGACCTGGCCGTCGTAGGCGATATCCACCATCTCCTGGCGATTGAGTGCGGCGGCCATCGCCTGTCGGAACTCAGTGAACTTCCCGGGCGCGATGTGTGAGGCCGGCTGGAGCAGGAACGTCGTATGAGACTCCTGGAAATCTGAGTCCGCATCGTCTACCTCCTCGGCCGCACGGGTAGCGTTTGGCGGCGAAATCTCCGGCGCGATGTGACACTCGCCCGCCTCGAGTCCTTGCATCATCGATTCCTCGTCCGCGAAGGCTTCGAATACGACCGTCTGCTCGGCTTCGTAGACGGGGTGGCCGTCGTGTGGTTCGCAAATAAACCGTTCGCCAGGCTCGAGTTCGGTCACCTCGAGCGGGCCGGAACTCACCAGCGGGATATCGAACGACGCTTCACCGGGGTTGTCGATCGCGCCTGCGTCCTCGAAGGTCTCCTCGCTCCAGATCCCCCACCGCATGAGCGTCGTCTCGGCGAACGGAAGGTACGGTTCACTAAACTCGAAGACACAGGTCTGGTCGTCGACTGCGGTGATGTCCTCGTACGGGACGTCCGCAGCACCAGGATACGCGCCGGCGTCTGCGCCACGTTCTATCTGTTCGAAGGTGAACTTCACGTCGTCTGCCGTGATCTGGTCTCCGTTGGTGAACGTCGCATCGTCGAACAGTTCGACGACAACCTCCTGACTACTGACGACGTCGACCTCACCCAGCAGTTCGATGGGTTCGTAGTTTTCGTCGTATTTGTGGACCGGCGAGTGGATCATGTGTTGCCACTGCGCCTCCGGCATCGACGCCGACAGCGTCGGGAAATTTCGCGTCTCCGTCGCCTGCGGGTCGGTTCCGACCACGAGGAAATCCTCGTCGGAATCGATCAGTTCGGATTTGAACACCCACTCGGCGTTCGAGCGAGCGAGGCCCGCCTCACCGATACCGCCGATGTCGACTTTATCTGTCCGCCAGGCACCGACGTTGGCGACGGGACAGATGTCGATACAGACACACTCCTCTGCGACGATCTGCATCGCTTCCAGCAACATCTCCTCGCGCTCTTCTTCAGTTTCCGCGTTCACCTGGTTTACTTGTAACTCGGTGAAGTCACAGTTCGCCCAGTTGTTGTACCCCGATTGTCCGTTCGCACCTGCCCAGTCGAGACGCAGGTTGTCGTACAGCTCGTTCGGGTCCAGTCGGTCCGGTGTTCCGACCCACCACGAGAAACTCACGTCACAGTCTCGGTTCTCGTCGTTGTACTGCTGTGAGGTTTGCGTCGAGAGGTCTACGGGAACGAGGTCGACGTCCACGCCGAGGGCTTCCTCGAGATCGCGTTGCATGACCCCGGCCATCTGCTCTTGGATGGTGGTGTAGCCCCCGTAGTCACCCCAGTACTCGATCTGGACCGACTCAACACGTTCTCCGTCCATGTCTTCGCCACCACCGAGGCAGCCAGCGAGGCCCACTGCACCAGCACCGCCCATTGCCTGCATGATAGTCCTTCTACTAACTGCTTTACTATGTTCCTTGCCAGGTTCTGGCATAGTTTGGAAGTAGCCCAGAGAGATATTAATCTACCGAACCCTCAGACTTTGCCACATTGTGTTTACAAATGCCCAGTTAAATTTCCCGATGTGACCATACGTGAAGGGGTGAGCCCCATACAACCACCAACATGTTAGTTTGATCATAATCGGCACAAGATCACTACCCTGTGTCGCGTTTGTGGGACGCCAAGACGGATTCGACGAGCTCTAATCGATCAGTGGAGCCAACTCTCAAACCACAATTTTTCATCGATGAACGCCTACGCTCGCGAAAGAATACGCCAGATATCAAGCACACCACGGAACAGATACGTCGATGTCACAGACCAACCACCTCTTGTTCCCAGAAGGTTTTGATCTTCCAATTGTGTGGTTTTGGACTGTAGAATGTGTTCTGCAGGTTCGAAAAGCTATATATATGATAGAGAGTAACCCGGATGCGTGTTGGAAAGACAGGCATGACATCGAAACACAACCTCCAGTCGCTGCGTCCATATCAATTCGTTCGAGAGAACCATATCGTCCGTAACTTTCTCTCTGCCTTACGGAAGATGCTCAAGGATCGTACGACCTCGTTCTATTTCGCGGTCCTGATGTTCATCGTCTTTCTGGGGATCTTCGGCCCAATGCTCGCACCGTACGACGTGCTCACGACCCATTACGACGACAACGGTGACATCATGCGTGCGGAACCGCCATCGCTCGAGCATCCCCTCGGGACGACTCACGCCGGGTACGACGTCTTGAGTAGGGTTCTCGTCGGTGCACAACCGACCGTGCTCACCGGATTGATCGGCGGTGCGATGATCCTCACGATTGGGACGGCGATCGGGATAACCGCTGGATACGTCGGCGGGAGAACAGAAACCGTGTTGATGCGGTTTACGGACTTCGTATACGGAGTCCCGCTGATCCCGTTCGCGATCGTCCTGATCACGTTCATGGGCGTCGGCTTTCTCTCGTCGATCGTCGTGATCGGGCTGATACTGTGGCGAGGTGCGGCCAGGGTGATACGTGCACAGACGATGCAGGTCAAACAGTATCCGTTCGTGAAAGTGGCGAAAGCTACGGGAGCAAGTACACCCCGGATCATCATCAAACACATCTTGCCAAACGTGGCCCCAATGGCGATTTTCTTCCTCGCTATGGGTGTCGGGTACGCGATCGTGCTTCAGGCAGGATTGACGTTCCTCGGCGTCGCCGATCCGTTCGTCCCATCCTGGGGTGTGATGATTCGGAACGCGTTCGATTCGGGCTACATGGCGTCAGCACCCTGGTGGTCGCTCACGCCCGGACTGTTGATCGGCATCACAGTACTATCGACCTTCATGTTCGGTCGTGGGTACGAAGACCTGATCAGTGAGGACGGGGACAGCGTCGAAGCTGAAACGGTGACTGCATAAGACAATGACAGACCCACTACTCGAAGCCGAGGATCTGACCGTTCAGTACGAAACCGAGAGCGGAATGATAACCGCGGTCTCGGACGCCTCGTTCGTGATCAACGAAGGGGAGTTCTTCGGGCTCGCCGGTGAGTCCGGCTGTGGCAAAAGTACCACGGCAAAATCCATAATCGGCGGATTGGACTCCAACGGACAGGTCACCTCGGGCAAAATTCGGTACCGTGGCACGGAGATCCAGGACTACTCGGAAAAGCAACTCAACGAGGAGCTTCGCTGGAAAGAAATCGCATGGATCCCACAGAGTGCCATGAACAGTCTGGATCCGCTCCAGACGATCAGCGAGCAGGCCGTCGAAATCGGGACGGTCCATACCGATCTGTCGAAAGCCGAACTCCGTGAACAGCTCAAAGAGATGTTCAGTATCGTTGGTCTCCAGGAGAGCCGGATCAACGACTACCCACACCAGTTCTCCGGCGGAATGCAACAGCGGGCGGTCATCGCGCTAGCGTTGTTCCTCGAGCCGAGTCTCATCATCGCTGATGAGCCGACGACGGCGCTGGACGTGATCATGCAGGATCAAATTTTCAAGCATCTCGACAAGATCAAGGCGAAACTGGATACGAGCCTGCTTCTGATCACACACGATATCAGCGTCATTTTCGAATCGTGTGAGACCGTCGCCATCATGCACGCCAGTCAGGTCGCAGAGTACGGCACGGTGGACGCTGTCTACCACAATCCGCGCCACCCGTACGCGTTCATGTTCAAGGAGGCGTTCCCCGACGTTCGCGAGCCCGACCGTGAACTGGAAGTGATCGAGGGGTATCCCCCACAGCTCGGAGAGGAAATTGAGTTCTGCAGCTTCGTCGATCGGTGTCCCTGGGCGACGGAGGAGTGTCGTGAGGCGGCCCCCGAACTCGAGGCCGTCGAGGACGACGATCCGATTCACGTTGCCAGTTGTTTCCGCAAAGAAGAGGCCTACGAGCTGTACCAATCGAACCGGCCCACCACCGAGTCCGGGGACAGTGCAGCTGCGATGACGAACGAAGATGATTGAAAATGTCTGATAAACCACCGCTACTCGAGATACGAAACCTGAAAAAGTATTTCGAACAGAACAGTAGTATCGTCGATATGTTACTCCGCCGGGAGCCAAACCGGGTCCAAGCGGTCGATAACGTTTCGTTGACGCTCGAAGAGAACGAATCGATCGCCGTCATTGGCGAGAGTGGGTGTGGGAAAACGACACTGCTGTTGACGCTCATCGGGCTACACGACATCACTGGCGGTGACATCGTCTACAAGGGAAAACCAGTCTCGGAGTTTACCAAGCCCGAGTGGAAACGGTACCGGCGGAACGTTCAGGTGGTCTTTCAGGATCCGTTCAACTCGCTGGATCCGAAGATGACGATCGAAGAGACGCTCCAAGAACCGCTGAAGATACACGGAATCGGCAACCGCGAGCAACGGGTCCGGGACGTCCTCGAGCACGTCGAACTCAACCCGCCGGAGAAGTACCTCCGTCGAAAACCCCGGAACCTGAGCGGTGGTGAAAAACAGCGGGTTTCGATCGCTCGTGCGCTGATCTTAGAACCCGACGTCATCCTCGCCGACGAGCCCGTTTCGATGCTCGACGTTTCCACACAGGCGGCAGTGTTGAGACAAATGAAAGAGCTAATCGAGGACTTCGGCGTGTCGATGATCTATATTTCACACGACCTCTCGACGGTCTCGTACATCTCGGATATGGTAAACGTGATGTACCTCGGTCGGATCGTCGAAACGGCACCAACCGAACGGATACTGTCTGATCCGAAACATCCCTACACGGAAGCGCTCGTCTCGGCCGTTCCGATTCCAGATCCGAGCCACGACCGTGACCGAACGCGGATGTCTGGTGCACCGCGTGACCCGGTCGACCTCGACGAAGGGTGTCGGTTCCGAGATCGCTGTCCCTCCGTGATCCCACCGGATACGATCGAGATCGATCAGGAGGCCTACCGAGAGATAATCGAGTTTCGAGAACTCCTCGAGCGAGACGAAATCGCGTTCGAGCGGGTCAAGAATACACTCGATAAATCGTACCCGGACGATAGGAAGATGGCGGAAGCGATCAGGGAGGATTACTTCACCCACGAGCTGACCGGCGAGAACAACGCTGTTCTCAAGGAGGCGCTGATCGCGTTCGTCAACGAGAAACCCGATGCAGCCACAGAGCTGTTACGAGAGCGGTTCGAAAGCGTCTGTGAGACGTCTCCTCCAACCGTCGAAAACGAGGACGGATGGTACGTTGCATGCCACCTCTACGATCGAAGTGTGACTGACATGCAAATCGACCAGCCCGAAACTGCACAGAGTGACTGACTGGACACAAAGAGAACCAACTGCTATGATACCACGTTCGCCGAACAGAGAGAGACCGTTGATGATCACGAGTCGCCGGCCCAAGGAGGTGAGTGGAAGATGGCGTCGATGAAACGGTACGTTATCGCTCGGACAATACAGACGGTCTTCGTCCTGTTTCTAGTGTTGACGGGACTGTTCTTGCTGTTCAGACTGATGCCCGGTGACTTCACCGCACAGATGGCTGTCTCGGGTGCGAGTCCCGAAGCGCTCGACGAAATCCGCGACCAGTGGGGGCTCAACGATCCACTGTACGTCCAGTACTGGGCGTACCTCGTCAACTTTATCCAACTCGATATGGGCGAGTCCGCGATTTACCGGGTGGACGTCTGGGAGCTGACGAAGATGCGGATCTTCAACACGTTCATTCTCGTCGCGCCCGCAATTACACTGACGTACGTCGCGGGTGCAGTGATCGGAACGTTCGTTGGACGCCGCCGCGGAAGCAACGTCGAGAAACTCGGCATCGTTCCGATCATCGCGGCTGGCTCGTTCCCGGCATTCTTCATCGCGATCGTTCTGATTATCGTTTTCGCCGGCTGGTTTGGGTTGTTCCCGACGTCGGGAATGATGTCACCCGGTGTTTCCTCCGAGTACGATGCCTGGTGGCGGCCGTACCTCACTGGCAACTTCGCTCACCACTACGTACTCCCGTTTGCTGCCGTCGTCTTTCGGTATCTGTACATTCCGTCGATGATCATGCGAACGAGTGTGATCGAAGTGATGGATCAGGGACACACGCAGTATCACCGACTGACGGGCCTTCCCGCGAGCAAACTGTTTCGGCACACGGCCAAACACGCCAGTCTACCGCTCATTACGCTGTACCCAGTCTCGATGGCTCGAGCGCTCGGTGGCCTCGTGCTGATCGAAACGGTGTTCAATTGGCCAGGTATCGGCTTTTTGTTGGTCGAATCCGTTCTGGGACGGGACTATCCCGTCGTACAGTTCGTCTTCTTCATCGTGGCGGCGTTCGTCATCATTTCGAACTTCGTCGTCGACCTCGTCTACGGTACCATCGACCCACGGGTTCGAGTAGAAGACTGATTCTGGCGGGCGTCGTAGCCTTTCGATGGTCGCTGAAACCGTCGCCGGAACGGACCGAACACTTCGTGGAAAGTACAGCCGAATCGTCGCTAACTCATGAATAGTCGACGCTCGGCGCGCTCGTGGCGCATCCCCATGATCTCCACCAGCGGGGCGAACGACCCCATCGCGCTCGGTGGGTCGTCGACGTGACGTTCACAGATCTCGAGAACGACTGGCTGAAGCGCTGTGAGAATGGACTGAATTTCGGTGTGACCGAAGCGACCTAACCGCTGTGCGGCACCCAGAAGTCCGGTAACGAACGCGTGAGCGTGTGCCAGGCAGGTCTCGAGTCGCGACAGTCCCCGCCGATGGGTGGCGACACCGAAGACGACCGGATACTGGCACGTTATCTCACCGGCTTCGATGGCTGCGGTGAGTTCCGACTCGAGGTGGCCACCTTCACTGCTATCGTCCGTTTCGGCGAGCAGTTCGCAGAGCTTCGTGCCCGCTTTGGTCGAACTCTCGCGGAACTCCCGGGGCATCGTGACGGCTGACAGCCGTTCGTTGACCGCACGGAGCTCCTCTAGCGAGTGGGACTCGCTCGCGCCGTGAGCGTTCGCCAGCGCGATACTCTCGCACGGGCCCACCACGCGCCGAAGGTACGCCGCGAGTAGCTCGCGAAGGCGCTCGCTGTCCTCGAGCCGTCCCTCGTTGAGGTACTGTTCGAGGCCGTATGAGGCGGTGAATCCGCCGACAGGCAGAAACGAATCGGCGAGACGGAGCGCCGAGAGGAAGGCGGCGCCGTCGATCCCCCCAGTCGTCTCAGCCGCTGTGATCGTCGATGTGGGTGTGGTCATGGTCACCGGAGATGTGTGAGTGGTCGTGATCGGCATAGGCGTGTCCGTTCATACCGCCGTGTGTTCGCTCGGAGTCGACGTGGTCGCGTACGAACAGGTCAGCGTCGACCGTTACCGCTTCGAGTGTCGCATCGGGGACGACCGTCTCGACTATCCGCTCGACGATGTGCCGGTCGGCCTCGAGCGGGATATAGACGGTCCCCTCCGCGACGGCCAGGCCCCAGTGCTGGTTACCGATTCGGTGGCCGAGTTCGACGGCCACCTCGAGCGCTTCGTCGGTGGGGTCGGGGAGTGCGAGCGCGAGTGCGTCGATCGGTTCGAAGGTGACGACGATCATGCGGTCGGCATCGGCGAGCAAGACGTCACCCGCAGAGATTGCTGCGCCGTCAACGACGACGCCCACGTCAGTTCCCGCATCGGTCGTCGCCCGGAACCTTGAGCGACGGCGATTGTCGGCGTCGAGGACGACTCGCTCTAGCGTACCGGCATCGGCGTGGGCGTCCCGTTGGCCAGCGAGGTCGGCGTCGGCATGGACGTTGCCGACGATACCGTCGATTCGCTCCATCAGTATCGCCGGTCGGCAGGTGCGCCGACCCCTAACGTTTGCTGCCGTGTTTCGTCCCACGCTTCGCGTAAGGCAGCGGTCACCGCCGCCTCGCGGTAGCCGACCACGCGAACGATAACCCCTGAGTCCTGTGGAAGCGTCGAGACGCCGCTGTGGGTTTCCGCGTCAGGCTCGACTCGGTGGGCGATTCCATCTACCAGCGTCTCGAGGGACGGCGGCTGTCCGTCGGGATCCCCAGGGGCGAAGACGTATAGCGAGCCGACGACCTCGTACTCGCCGACGCTCGCCGGATCGCGCGGGTCGCGTTCTGCAGGACGGAGGTCGACCGTATCGGCACAGACCAGCCGCCCCTCGTGTTCGGCCTCGATGTGAGCGTGGTAGTGGTCGAACTCGAACGGAGCGTGATCGCTCAACCCGTCGGGGACGAGTACGTCCCAGAGGACGACGACAGCGTCGTCTGCAAGATCGACCGAGACCGTCTGGAGACACCTGGCGTTCTCGTTGACGATCGTCGCTCCGGGCAGGTACTCGAGGTACGTTCCCGCCTCTGCCCGGAGGGAGGCATCGAGGTGGGCGTAGTTCGAGCGCATACTGTGGACTTTCGTCGCGCTTTGCGTGGTCACGTGTGCTCGTGCCCCCTCGGTCGCGTCGACGACCAGCCGGTGGCGGTCTCCCTGTGCGACCCCGCCCGTCGGCTCCTGGGCAACGAGTGTCGTCAGCCCTGGTGCGGGATCGGTCTCGAGGGTCCCCGTGAGGTGGTAG
>LFCJ01004223.1_pt1 | contig 10532 bp, 12 predicted proteins | sample 643141 | NCBI WGS metagenome assembly LFCJ01 (sample SAMN03766243, study PRJNA286221) | soda lake metagenome | biome: soda lake; feature: Kulunda steppe; material: water; isolation source: sample B1-Br-g2 brine of Lake Bitter-1 | place: Russia: Kulunda steppe | collected 2010-07 | reverse complement strand
TCACATCGGTGCGCTGAGTGGCCCACTCGGTGATATCGACATTATCCCGACCGGGGGCATCTCACAGGAGAACGTCGCCGACTACCTCGAGGCGGGTGCCGTTGCCGTTGGTGCAGGCAGTGCGCTCGTCGATTACGACGCCATCGCCGACGGCGACTTCGAACAGGTCCGCGAGACTGCGGCGTCGTTCGTCGATGTCGTCGAGTCACACCGAAGCGACTGATACTGCCGGCTGTACCTGTGTGACGATTCTCGCTACCCCGTGACAGCGACGAACAACGGATACTGAGGGTTCTCGAGCTACGTTCAAATATTTACTACAACATGGGTAAATGTTTTAGACGTGGATCGCAAACAGGGGTGTATGAAAGCGATCGCTGTCGAACCAGGGGCTGGTGACCCCGTCCTCGTCGACCGACCACGGCCCGAGCCGGATGCCGGGCACGCACTCGTGCGGACGCTGCGGGTTGGTGTCGATGGGACCGACCACGAGGTCATCGCCGGCCACCACGGCGACTTGCCTGCGGGGGCAGACCGACTCGTTCTGGGCCACGAGGCCGTCGGCGTCGTCGAAGATTCCAATGGGACCGACCTCGAGGACGGACAGGTCGTCGTCCCGACCGTTCGACGCCCGCCGAACGGGACGAACGCCTACTTCGAACGCGGCGAGCCCGACATGGCACCGGAAGGCGAGTACGTCGAACGCGGGATCGTCGGCGCACACGGCTTTATGGCCGAATACTTCACGAGTCCATCGGAGTTTCTCGTCCCAATTCCGAAACAACTTGCCGCGCTTGGCTTTTTAGTCGAGCCAGTCAGTGTCTCCGAGAAAGCGATCGACCATGCCGTCGCCTCGCGGTCGGCCTTCGAGTGGGAGCCAGACGCCGCGCTCGTGTTGGGCAACGGCTCGCTCGGCTTGCTCACACTCGCGATGTTCGATACCGTCCTCGAGATCGACCGAACCTACTGTCTCGGCCGGCGCGATCGACCGGATCCGACGATCGACATCATCGAGAAACTCGGTTCGACGTATATCGACTCTCGGCAGACGCCCGTCGACGAGATTCCCGGAACCTACGAATCGATCGACCTGATCTACGAGGCGACCGGCTACGCCAAACACGCCGTCGAGACGGTCGAGGCGCTCGCGCCAAACGGTGTCGGCGTCCTGCTGGGTGTCCCCGGCCCCTGGGAGTTCGAAATCGACGGCGGGCGACTCCACAAGGAACTCGTCTTGCACAACAAGGCGCTGCTTGGCACCGTCAACTCCCATCGAGGCCACTTCGAGGCCGCCGTCGACAGTCTCAGTCAGTTACCCGACTGGCTCTTTGAGGAGCTGGTCACGGGCGTCTACGGCCTCGAGGAGTTCGAGGCGGCGTTCGAACAGGGCAACGACGTGATCAAAACCGCAGTCGAGTTCGATACGCTCTGAGCCGTGACCGAAGAAATCGGGCATATCAGGCCCGAATAGCGCCGCGTTTGAGCAGATTTTTGCGCTTGCCCTCTGAAGAATGGAAGCTATTACTACCGTTGACGTGATGGAGTGTGATAATGGGTGTCGATTATACCAAACTGCACGATCCGAACGCCGAGTATACGATGCGAGAGCTCTCGGCCGAGACGATGAACGTCACACGCGAGCGAGGCGGGGGCCGCGACGTCGAGATTACCGACGTCCAGACCACGATGGTCGACGGCAACTTCCCGTGGACGCTCGTGCGCATCTACACCGACGCCGGCATCGTCGGTACCGGCGAGGCCTACTGGGGTGCCGGCGCGCCCGAACTCATCGAGCGCATGACGCCGTTTTTGCAGGGAGAAAATCCCTTAGATATCGACCGGCTAACTGAACACCTCGTCCAGAAGATGTCCGGCGAGGGCTCGATCGGCGGCGTTACGGTCACTGCGATCTCGGGCATCGAGATTGCCTTACACGATCTTGCGGGTAAGATCCTCGAGGTGCCAGCCTACCAACTGCTCGGTGGCAAGTACAGAGACGAAGTCCGAGTGTACTGTGACTGTCACACCGAAGAAGAGGCAGATCCAATCGCGTGTGCCGACGAAGCCGAACGCGTCGTCGAGGAGTTAGGCTACGATGCACTCAAATTCGATCTGGACGTCCCCTCGGGCCACGAAAAAGACCGCGCGAACCGCCACCTGCGCGCACCGGAAATCGAGCACAAAGCCTCGATCGTCGAAGCAGTCACCCAACGCGTTGGCTCGCGGGCCGACGTTGCCTTCGACTGTCACTGGACCTTCTCGGGCGGCAGCGCCAAACGCCTCGCCAAACGCCTCGAGGAGTACGACGTCTGGTGGCTCGAAGACCCCGTCCCGCCGGAAAACCACGACGTCCAGCGGGAAGTCACCCAGTCGACGACGACGCCGATCACCGTCGGCGAAAACGTCTACCGAACCCACGGCCAGCGTCGCCTACTCGAGAACCAGGCCGTCGACATTATCGCGCCGGATATGCCGAAAGTCGGTGGGATGCGCGAGACGCGCAAGATCGCCGATCTGGCGGATCTCTACTACGTCCCGGTAGCGATGCACAACGTCTCCTCGCCGGTGGCGACGGTCGCAAGCGCTCACGTTGGCGCGGCAATCTCGAACGCACTGGCCGTCGAGTACCACTCGTATGAACTCGGCTGGTGGGAGGAGTTGGTCGAAGAGGATGTTATCGAAGATGGCTACATCGAGGTTCCCGAAGAACCCGGCCTCGGTGTCACGCTGGATATGGACGTTGTCGCCGAGCACATGGTCGAAGGCGAAGAACTGTTTGACGAAGCCTAATTCGGGGACCCGAGCGGTTTTTTGATCTCGTCTATCGGGGGTGACAGCCTCGAGCGCGTCGACCACCCATTGTGCGTCGACACACGTTCGATGTCGTCGGTAGTGGGCCCGTGATTTAATACGCCCGTCGGGGTGGAACCCCCGTGACGCAAAACCGGACCCAGGCTACTCGGAGACGATTGCTTCGCGCCGGCGCTGGAACGGTGATCGGGCTGTCCGCTCTGTCGGGTGTAACTGCACAGGAAGGCAACGAACAGGAGTTCGAGGCCACCTACGCCGAGGTGTACGAGGAGACAATCGACGACGTCGTCTTGGTCAACGTCTTGGGTGGCGAGGACGAACCACCCGGTGGAGTTGGCTCCGGGTTCGTCGTCGACGACCACGTGGTGACAAACGAACACGTCGTCCAGAACGCGACCGACGTCGAGATCCAGTTCAGAGACGAACAGTGGCGGGCGGGTGAGGTCGTCGGAACCGACGTGTACAGTGACCTCGCCGTCCTCGAGGTCGAAGACCTCCCCGACGCAGTCGACGGCCTCGAGTTTGCCGCCGACCAGCCGGCAATCGGCCAAGAGGTGCTGGCGATGGGTAACCCGCTTGGACTCGATGCCTCTCTGTCTCAGGGAATTGTAAGCGGGCTTGATCGCTCACTGTTGAGTCCGACCGGCTTTTCGATTCCCGCAGCCATCCAGACCGACGCGCCGGTCGACCCCGGAAACAGCGGTGGGCCGCTCGTTACCCTCGAGAGCGATGTCGTCGGCGTCGTCTTCGCCGGTGCGGGGCGAACGGTCGGCTTCGCCATCTCCGCACAACTCGCCGACCGCGTCGTTCCCGCACTCGCCGACGACGGTGAGTACGATCACGCCTACATGGGTGTCGGCGTCGACCCCGTCGGCGCACTGATCGCCGAAGTAAACGACCTCGAGGACCCACAGGGAGTGCTCATCGTCGACGTCACGGACGACGCTCCCGCCGACGGCGTCCTCGAGCCTGCAGACGACGTGGAAATCATCGACGGAGTGGCAGTCCCGACCGGCGGCGACGTTGTCGTCGCCCTCGACGGCGAGGAGATACCAAATCAGGACCAACTCTCGTCGTATCTCGCCCTCGAGACGTCACCCGGCGACGACCTCGAGGTAGAGGTGCGCCGCGACGGCGACTCCCAAACCCTCGAGTTGGCCCTCGAAGAGCGGCCGGAGACCGACCTGGCTTAACGCCTGGTCGCAAGTCGCCGTTAGGATTCGTCGGTGTCGTCTTCGGCCATACGGTTGGGTTCGGCGGTAAGCGGTTTGGCGGGTGGGCCATCACGTGCCGGTGGTGGAGCGTCTGGCGTGTCTCCGACGGACACGAAAGACAGATAAAAGACAAGGGAGTCTGAATAGACAGATATGGACGTTCCGTTCGACCTCACCTCGTACGTTCGGGTGTTGAAAATGGCAACGACGCCCACGACCGAGGAGTTCGTTCAGGTGTCGAAAATCGCCGGTGCAGGCATCTTGCTCGTTGGATTGCTCGGTGCTTTCATCCACGGGCTGATGATCGTACTGACCGGTGGTGGCTTCTGATGGGCATCTACGCCGTCAAAACAACGGCAAGTCAGGAGCGAACAGTCGCCGACATGATCATAAACCGCGAGGAGTCGGAGGTGCATGCTGCACTGGCACCGGACTCGCTGACCTCCTATGTGATGGTCGAAGCCGACAACAACGCTGTCTTAGAGCGCGTACTCGAGGAGATTCCCCACGCACGAAGTATCGTCCCTGGCGAGTCGGACATCTCGGAAGTCGAGCACTTCCTCTCGCCGAAACCGGACGTCGAGGGAATCGCCGAAGGTGACATCGTCGAGCTCATCGCCGGCCCGTTCAAAGGCGAGAAAGCACAGGTCCAGCGCATCGACGAAGGCAAAGATCAGGTGACGGTCGAACTCTACGAGGCGACGGTCCCGATTCCAGTTACCGTGCGGGGCGATCAGATTCGGGTTCTGGATTCCGACGAGCGATAGCGAGTCAAAGTAGCCGCAAGTATACGCCAGGACCAATGCTTCCTGCTGTCTTTCGGTTAGGTCGTACTCGCGATCCGACTCGAGTGGCGAAAGTGCGTGCAGTTGAGTGAGGGTGACTCAAAATCGCTCGAGACGGGTTAATGATAAAATAACTGTTTCAAATATGGACTGATCGGTCCAGAACTCTCTGGTTCGATTGCTGGAGGACAGCCGATACAACTGCCCTTTACAGATGACGAACGAGATTGCCCCGCCGGTCTCCTCCACCTGTCGCAGCCCATGTCGATAACTTCCGTTGCTCAGTGATTAGTTGCGAAAGGAGGTCAACAACGCTGTACCCTCGAGTAATTCCACCGGCGTTCGAGGTGGTTGACGGTATCGGTTCGCGAGGTGACGGGGACCGCGACGCCACGCTCGCTGGTGTAGTCGATCTCGTCGATGTTTCGCAGTCTGACCGACGAGAGTTCCCCATCGACATCGAAATAGCCAACGAGACACCACTCACTCGAGGAATCATCGGCAAGCGGCGGCGCGTTCTCGAGATGAGAACACAGTTGCACGAACGCGTTCTCGCTCGGTTTTGCATACGGCTGGGGACGGTGCATGTCAGTTGGTGTCCAGGTAGGTTACTGTTTGAGTTCGGCGGCGATTTGCTGTATGTCGGCTTCGGCTTCGATCTCCTCTAAGAGTTCCTCGCGTTTGCGGACGTCTTCGGAGTTGGCACCGTATGCACGGACGTACTCGGCACGGCTGTGATCGGTAAAGGCGTGTCGAATAGCGAGATAGCCGTCGGGGACGACAGTGCCACAGACTTTACACTCTCGACGCTCGTGTTCGGTCGCCTGATGGACGACGGCCGATTCGACATCCTCGAAGACGGATCCACAGCCATCGATTCCGCATTCCCAGGCCATTGCATGTCACATCGAGCGGGAGGCATAATGGGTTTTTCGTCGTTCGTCGAGGCCGCCACCAGTTCGTACACCGGCGGGTCAGATAGTCGAGCCGATCACAGACGACCTCGAGTAACCGCCGAATCAGAACCACTAACTCACCACCCCCGAAGGATCAGACAGTGAGCAACGGAGGCGTATCTCGAGTCGATTGCCACGTGAAGATCGTAGACGATCGAGTCGTCGACCGTGCGAGGCGTGCCGGCCTCGATGTGATCGTGTACGCACCGCACTTTCGTCGACTCCCCGATATTCGCCGGGAGGCTGTGGCGTTGTCGACTGACGACGTACTCGTCGTGCCTGCCCGTGAGGTGTTTACGGGGACGTGGCGAAACCGAAAACACGTCCTCGCGATCGGCCTTAAGAAACCGGTTCCGGATTTTATCTCCCTCGAGGCGGCGATGGCCGAGTTCGAACGCCAGGGGGCAACGGTGCTTGCCCCTCACCCCGAGTTTGGGCCGGTTGGTCTCACCGAGGCCGACCTCCGGCGGTATCGGGAGACGATTGACGGGATCGAGATCTTCAATCCGAAACACTTCCCGTGGCACAACCGACGGGCACACGATCTCGCGAGAGAACTCGAGTATCCGCCCTTTACGTCGTCGTACGCCCATCTGCCGACATCGATCGGCGTCGCACACACCGAATTCGACTGGGGGATCGAAACCGAAGCCGACCTCCGCCGAGCACTCGAGACGGATGTATCCCGCCGGGTCGTCTACGATTCCGGTCCGAACCGGCTGGCGACGACCGCGAGCGAACTTGCCCATCTCGGGTATGAAAACACCTGGAAGAAAGTCGACCGGCTCTTTCTTTCCGGTCTCGAGCCGACGCATCCGAAACACATCGCCTACGACGGCCGATTCGACGATGCGTTCGTCTACTGATCGTCCCGATCGGTGGTCGTCTCGAGTGCATCGGCTTCGATTCCGTAGTCGCTCGCGTAGGCGGTGTCGTAATCACACATCCGCAGGTAGGCAACGAGTCCACCACACATGACATCCAGAAGGAATCGATGGTAGGTCATCTCCGAGACCTTCGAGTCAGTGCAAAAACGCCTGGAGTTCGTCGAGTTCCCACGTGTTGATTACGTCATCGGCTTCGGCCCAGCCGCGGCGAGCAGTGTGGACCCCCCAGCGGATGTACTCGAGTGTCGCCGGTCGGTGGGCGTCGGTGTTGATCGCGATCGGGGCACCCTCCTCGATGGCGACCTGAACGGCGCTGCCCCACAGATCCAACCGGCGGGGATTCGAGTTAATCTCGAGGGCGGTCCCGGTTTCGGCGGCCGTCTTTGCGAGTGCGGTGGTATCGAACTCGAGGCCAGATCGTTCGTTGAGGAGTCGACCGCTCGGATGACCAACGACGTCGACAGCGGGGTTCTCGATGGCGCGGACGAGCCGTTCGGTCGCGGTTTCGCCATCCTGGCTGAGCCCGCTGTGTGGCGAGGCGACGATCACGTCGAGTGCGTCGATGACCTCTTCGGAGAGGCCAATCTCGCCCTCGGCGTCGATGTTCGCCTCGATGCCAGCGAGAACGGTGATATCGTACTCGGCGTCGACAGCGCGGATCTCCTCGAGTTGCTCTATAATCTCTGCATCGGAGAGCCCAACGTTCCCGACCACACCCGGCCCTTCGGCGTGATCGGCGACGGCGTAGTACTCATAGCCAAGCGTTTCGGCGGCGGCGACCATCTCCTCGATTGTGGTGGTGCCGTCGGACCACTCGGTGTGGGTATGGAGGTCACCACGAATTGTCTCGCGGGTGAGCAACTCCGGCAGGGCGTCGGTTTCGGCGGCACTGATCTCACCGCGATCCTCGCGCAGTTCGGGTGGGATCCACGGGAGACCGAGTGCCTCATACATCCCAGCTTCCGTCTCGCCGGCGACTCGTCTGCCGACACGCTGGCCAGTCTCGTCGTCGCCAACCTCGGAGACATCGAACGCGCCGTACTCGTTTAATTTCATCCCGCGGTCGATCGCGTAGTTGCGAAGCCGGACGTTGTGGTCTTTGCTCCCCGTAAAGTACTGCAGCGCAGAACCAAACTCCTCGGGAACCACCACGCGAAGGTCGACGCGGCTCTCGCCGATTCGAACACTCGCTTTCTCGGGGCCGGATTCGATCTCGCTGTCGACGGAGTCCCACTCGAGAAACGACTCGAGGACAGCGTCAGCATCGTCGGTGCCGACGAGGACGTCAACGTCACCGATCGTCGCCCGCCACCGACGGATCGAACCGGCCACCTCACACCGTTCGGTCGCCTCGAGTCCCTCGAGATAGGCTAACACGTCGTCGGCGAGTGGCCGGCCCGCTCCCAGCAACTGCCGTTGGCCGACCTGACGGGCAAACTCGATGTTGTCGCGAATGTTTTCTTCGGTCTTTGGGCCGAAGCCTTTGACGGTCTTGATCTCGCCGGCCTCGGCGGCAGCCTCGAGGTCGTCTAACGTCTCGATGTCGAGTTTGCGGTACAGTTTGCCTGCCGTCTTCGGGCCGACGCCCTCGATCCGGGTGATGTCGGCGATATCGATGGGCAACTCCGCGCGCAGTTCCTCGAGTTCCTCGATGTGTCCGGTTTCGACGTACTCGACGATTTTCGAGCTGATAGCATCGCCAACGCCCTCGATTTCCTCGAGGACGGCCTCGTCGCCATCGGCGAGTCGGTCGGCAATCGGGATCGGAAAGGCCCGGATGTTTTCTGCAGCTCGGCGGTAGGCCCGTGGTTTATACTCGACGCCATCAGCCTCCAACAAATCGGCAAACTCCTCGAATCGGCCGGCGAGTTCGGCGTTGGTCGCCATCACCGACCACCCCGTTTGCTTGGGCCGTCCTCCCGGCCGAGTGCCTGTTTCAAAAACGACATCCAGCGTTTGGTGTCGGCGGCCTGTTTGGCCTGCTGTTCGCGCTCTAAATCGGTCGGGCCCAGACTCTCCAAGGCGTTTAAGGCCCGATCGATGCCGATGATCGACCTGGCGAGTTCCTCGCCGCGCTCGCGAGAGATGTCACCCTCTTCGATCAACTCGAGTCGCTCGAGTCGCTCGCGTCGTAGATTTCGTTTGGCCTGCTCGACGCGTTCGCGTTCGCCCGGTGGCACCGTCTCTCGGCGTTTGATCTCGAAGACGAACGTGCGAAGATCGATTGTCTCATCCTGGACGGTGATCGTCTCCGGAATATCCGCGCCGACGGTCGCCCCCTCGCGCTCGACGCGCTCGAGCAGTTGTTTGCGCTCGTATCCTTGCACACCACTACGTCGGGCTCCGTCGAGCAAAAATGTACAGCCTCGAGCGGTGAGGGATGTCGCCGGTGGAGGAGCGATTCACGACTCGGAACGAACCCCAAATTCCTTAGCAGTGTGCCCCCTAGGCCAGTACAATGGCCACCTGCGACGTGTGTGGGAAAGAAGAAAACATGCCGTATAACTGTCGGCACTGTGGGGGGACCTACTGTTCTGACCATCGGCTGCCGGAAAACCACGACTGCTCGGCCCTCTATGAGTGGAACGATCCCCAGGGTGTCTTCGATAGTGGCTTCGATGAGAGCGTCGACAACCGTGGCGGCACGTCGGCGAAATCAAAGAGCCTAAGCGATCGGTTGCCGATCGATACCGGCCCCGGCGGCCCACTGGCGTACTTCCGGGGGAACATGACCTACACGTTTTTGGCGTTAATGTGGCTCACCTTTCTGTTTCAGTGGCTTGCGATTGCAGTCGGCTCAGCGTTCGGTTATCCGAACCTCCACCGAACGCTGTTCGTCCTCACGCCACAAAACCCCGAGTACGTCTGGACCTGGGTTACGTCGGTGTTTGCCCACGACCCCTTCAACATCTTCCACATCGTCTTTAACAGCATCGTGATTTTCTTTTTTGGCCCGCTGGTCGAGCGCTACGTCGGCTCGAAAAACTTCGGAATTCTGTTCATTATCAGCGGTGCCTTAGCGGGTCTCGGACAGGTCGGTATTCAACTCGCCCAGGGGGCGATCCCACCGGGCGGAGGTGGCGTCCTCGGTGCCAGTGGGGCCGCACTCGCCATCATGGGCGTGCTCACGGTGTTGAACCCGAAACTCAAGGTGTATCTGTACTTCATCCTCCCAGTGCCGATTTGGCTGCTTGCTGCTGGCACTGCCGCGATTAGCGTCTTCTTTATCCAGACTGGTGGCGGTGGAAGCATCGCCCACGGCGCACACCTCATTGGACTGCTCGTTGGACTGGCCTACGGTGAGTACGTCAAACGAACGCAAAACGTGCGTACTCCAGATCAGTTCCAACTCGGTGGCGGGCCTGGCGGGCCAGGGGGGCCCGGCGGTCCCGGTGGTCCTGGCGGACGACGCAGATTCTGAAATCGTCCAATCCCACCACTGATTTTCCCGGCAAAGTAATCACCACAAATGGACGCTTCCCGACCTGACCTCGAGCCCGACGCCACCCACGCACGCGAGGAGATGGAGGCCATGCAGCGAGAGATTGCCGCCACGGCCGTCTTCGAGGACGATCACGACATCGTCCCCGGTCGACTGTCGAACCCACTCGAGGCGGCCGCGAGCGGGCGTGAACCACCGATCGTGGCGGGCGTCGACCAGTCGTTTCTGAGGAACGCTTCGGGTGAGCAAGACCGAGCACTGAGTGCGGTCGTTGCCCTCCAGGGTGGTGAGGTGATCGAACGGGTCTCCGCCGTCACGGATCTCGAGATACCCTACATTCCGGGGCTGTTGGCCTTTCGGGAGGGTGGGCCGATTCTGGCGGCACTCGAGGAACTGTCGGTCACGCCCGATCTCTTCTTGTTCGACGGCAGCGGCCG
>LFCJ01004222.1_pt1 | contig 10535 bp, 9 predicted proteins | sample 643141 | NCBI WGS metagenome assembly LFCJ01 (sample SAMN03766243, study PRJNA286221) | soda lake metagenome | biome: soda lake; feature: Kulunda steppe; material: water; isolation source: sample B1-Br-g2 brine of Lake Bitter-1 | place: Russia: Kulunda steppe | collected 2010-07 | reverse complement strand
AGGATTCCACCGCGAGAGTATGAGCTCGCAAGCGAAACCTGCTCACATTCCTCATAACATGCTTAGGGAGATCAAGGTGCAGATAGCGAGGAGGCATCAGGGGGGCACCCCCATTCCTCACCCGTGTACGTGAATCAGCTTGAAGATCTAAGAGGGGGCAGGCAAACCAAGAATGATAAGTCACCAGTTTGTTGTCGCTTTTCAGAGGGTTCATATCAGCAATGTCCATCCACACTTTTCTCATCCTAAACCTCAGGTCAGCAGTGAAATCCGAGTAACAAACCGTATGTTAAGCATAACAGGATACTACCAGTCAACAACAGGAGTAACAAACCGTATGTTAAGCATAACAGGATACTACCAGTCTTATAAGCAGCCTGCTCAAAGTATGTTGTCAATAGCATAAGCGATTGCCAATTTAGGCACTTCAACTTGAGGTCTCAATCCACAGCTGATTAGTGTTCAATTGTGCATATAATAAATTATAATGCACATGAATGCTCAGGTAGCATTGCACTTTCTTAGTGTGCAAGCAGGCGCATGTAACTGGGCGCAAGCTCAAGTAGCTTAAGCACAGTAACCTTTTGTCTTAGGCCTCCTCGGTGCAAATACGTGTCTTAGAAGGCAGGCGCTCTGTAATGTCTCGCTAAGTCATGATATCTAGATGCCATACAGAGGGTGCAAGGAAGTTATGACCTTTCCTGGTCTGTGTTACGTGGGAAAAGGGATGGTCGGCTGATGCCACAACATCGATTCTCATCGATTATGTGTACGTAACAGTCTGGATTTCCTTCTCAAATGTGATGCATGATGTGCGAAGTCTTCCCTCCTTTCCTCTTAGAAATTGTGGTGTGTGATGCACAAAAACACAAATATTGTATTTACAACATTAGCTGAAACTAACCTTAAAATCATCAAAAGTACAATCAGGTTCGATTAGGTTTTAAAGCTGTATCTGCTCAAAGAGGGCAGCTTAGCTGAAGGAAAGGACAAAGCCCCCACTGAGGTTTGAACCCGGAGACTACAAATTGCGAAGGTGGACATTCAACTTCCCACCGCAAGTGCCCCGCTGCCTGCTCAAGAGTCCAGCGCTTGATACTTCCTGTAAGGGTTACGAGAAAAGGCCTTAAGTCAAGAAGTGCGACTGCTAGCCTGCCCATAAAGAACCTACATATAAGATTGTTTCATACAAACCTAACCATGGCAGATGGTAGAATGTAAGGCTAAGAGAAGAAGAAGAAAAGAATTCGCCAACAAGGAAAATCGGTTTGCGTGCACTAAGTTTACAAGTTTATAAGCTTAAGTTTGACCTTCAGCCAGGGAAAATCAGGGAAAGCCAGGTAGTTTCAGGTTGCTGGTGAACACCAGCAATCGAAAAAACATCCATAAGCTCTGAGATAAAACGATAGGAATCATTAGTTTGTTTCTGGAAAATTTGACGACATCTTCAGAACAGAAGCTTGGGAGAAATAAAAGCTCCAGTCTGATTGACAGTAATTTTGTCTGCCATTGGTAAATCGTGAAACAAGTCTGCAAATTGAAGCCTTTTTTTAACACATTTGAATGCAAGGGCACAGGAAAAGAGCGTGTTTTTCATCTTGAATTGCCTGCAAGCTACACTTATCACAGGTACCATCATGATGTTCCCAGCTTCTTGTCTTGACCCGCAGCGCATGAGAATGTAACCTGAAACGTGCCACGTTGCGCTGTGTTTCCATGCCTAAATCCAGATGCAGATACCTAGGTACAGAAAAAGGCGGTCCATCAACAGTCACCGACCTAAGAGGCAAAGCAACCCAATTATGACATTTTGCAGCCTTGTCCATCTGATCTTCATTGCCTATTGCGTGCATTAAGGAAGAGGTTTACTTCTGATGCAAGCACCCGGCAAATCCCCACCATCGAATAACTCACTTCTTCCTCGAAGGAAGAGCCTGAGGATCATTTAAGGAGAGTTAAGGAGAGTTAAGGAGAGTCTGTTTTTTTCGACCTCTAACTTGTATTATGATTTTTTTGGCATTCTGAATTGAATGATAGAAAGAAAAGTTAAGATTAAAAACTGTGCAGGCGGTTGAACACCCCCCGCATCATTTAAAAAAAGGGAGACACACTGGTCTGAAGTATTGAATGCCAAACCCCCACTAGAGACAGGGAAATAAGAATTAGCTAAGAAATCCCCACCCAAACTTCAACACAGCAAGAGCAGGGGCAAAAAACCAGACAAATCCACCCACTAAAGCAGGTCCCAAGCACGCAGCCCAGACCCACCATGGGGGGAGGGATGATCTCCCTACCCACCAGACCAAGAGGAAGCGCAAACACAGTCGAGTCCAACAAAGGTCAAAAACAGCTGAGCCATGCTCAGCAACTTAATTCTTAGCACAGCCCCCCCCCTGCACATGGGGCCCGCTGGAGCCCCCACATCCACAGGACTCTCTAAACAGGAGGATGAGCGCGCATTCTGTAGACCCAATACCAAGACACTCAAATGAAAATAATGACATCATTATTTCAAGGTAAAATTAAGTGTGTATTTGGTCTGGCTTAAAAAAGTAGGCACATCTCGGGCTTCTGTTAGGGCCCCCTAACTTAGCTCCTAACTTAGGGGACACTTGCATTACAAATGTGGTGGTCAGTGTGCCTAGCTCAAGCACTTGGAGCAGGGATGTTGCTATTTCATAAGATTGACTTCAGCTATGCTCAAGTCGGGCACTTCCATAACTACGTGAAACATGATAACATTGTGACACTTATTTCGCGTGAAACCACATGGGGATGGATGCAGTGGCAAAACAAATGCTGCTCGCCTTGAAATCATTGGTATCAAACAGATCAAAAGTATGGGGGGCCTTTAACCCTCACATGATGATGCTGCCTCATATCGTAGGACGTGTATCCGGTATGGACGAATGACATCCTGAGAAAAGGTAGTGTTTGTTCACATGCTCGGTCTTAGCGCTTGTCCACTGGACAGCCTGGCAGGCTTAAAGTACAACTTTCTAGTCTAGGACCAGTTTAAAGTTAAGAGACTTAATCTAGATCTGAGTTCTTGATCCTGTTCTTGATCAGATGCTATTTGTATACTGTCAGCTAAAGGCAGACTGGCCATCAAAGTGGCATTCAGGCTTCACACCCTTTGCTCTGGGATGTACACCCTGTTGAAGACAAATATTGTGATGACACACAACCACTGGCTGAGCAACGATTAGCAGGAGCAACTAAATAGCACGTTAGATTGAAACACGCCCTTGCACAGCGATGCCACAAGATAAGCTAACATACCATCCTGATTGGAGTGTTGGGGACCATGTTTAAATGCATACTTAGCTATGGCCTAGACTGCTTTAAAAAAAGTTACACTCAACCTTGACACTCATTCAATTGATACGCAACAAAAATCATAAATCCAAGGAGAAGATGAAATACAACACAAGCACAGCACATGGTTCTTTTCAGAACCCTCCCAACCCCCTTCATAATTTGGACCCCTTCCTAATTTGATGTGATGAGGTTGAAAGACCCTTCCTTATTCCGCTGCCTATGTAGTTTCTTCTCTTATGCCACTGAAGGGTTTCCCTGCTGGTGTACTCTTTGTGTACTCTTTCTTTTCTGATAGTTGATGATCACTTGTTTCTTGCCTTTCTTTTCTTGAAGCTTCAGATTTGCTTTTATCAAGATCTCACAGTTTGCACGAAGTTTGCACAGCTCATCTTCAAGACCTCAAAAATCGCTCAAAATTTTTGCCCTCTGCTAAGAAAATTCTCGGGAATTCTTGGGATTCAAACTTTTGATAATAGAACCTTTTTCTCCTTTTTGCTAGGCTCTTTCTGTGGAGCACCACACTTTTTGCACGCCTTGCCAGATCACACTATGCCATGCAAGCTGGCGTCTGCATATCAGTGCTGCAGCCCAGAGGGTTCAAAAAATTTAAGTTGGTATGATGTGTGATTAATGGCTGCCAAAAGAAAAGGAAAGAATGACTGAATAGGCAGTGAAAATTCTCCCTGTAGGGAAGTGTTGGAGCTTAATCCGATGTGTGAGTCAAGTTAGGAAAAGGTCCACCACCTGGAGCCATTGCACCATGTAACCTTTGCACCATGTAACCCATCCACCAGTTGCGCATGCCGGCAGCTTATGTCGTTGCTTAAATACTTGCTGCCATAGCCGAATCATGATGATTCCGGCAGTGATCGCTGTATCAAGAGCACATCTTGTTGACTCGGGAAGCATATTCATGATAATGCCCCCCATAGACAGATACTCCTTTAAGCCTTTGGGGAACACAGCACACCTATGTAATAGTTCAAGTGTTTTGCCTAAGTCCAGTTTGCATTGGCACTTTTTGCATGATGATGAGCATGTCCTCCTAGATTGCCCGAGCCTAGATGTGTCGGAACCATGCACCTAGCACCAACATCTTTTCTGCACCCTGCAGTTATGCTATAGCCTAGCAGGCTGAAAGAATCACCAGCTAACTTGGCTGGTTAAACCAGACACCAAGGACTGTGTCAGGCTGAGAGTCTGCTGCATGCAGAACGGCCTCTAGACATAACCAACACATACTCCCTGGATGCCAAGACAATAACAAAAAATTGCGCACGCACGCACCAAGAGACACATTAATATTTACAGCATAAAGGGTATTGTGTGGACTGGCAGCCGGAAGTGGGCAGTATACACAAGGTACAAGCACGGCAGGCTTGCAGACAGGGCATTCACGGAGCCTGTAGTCCTGTTGGACTTTCTCTTTCTCTCTTCGGCAGCTGAAGCTTGGATTCTTGCGAATGTGTTCTACTCACAGTGTGCTTGGACCACATACTAGGATTGTGCCAACGCTGTTACAATTGCACTGCCTGCAGTGTTCCCCGAAGGCTTGGAGTGGACTGCTCCATGGGGGTCAATATTACAAGCTTGCTTCTACACCCAACAAGGTATTACTGCGAGTTTGTCCTTCAGTAGGTGGAGACATAGGAATGTGCTCTAAGCATAGTGATAGCTATATTGTCAAGTTCTCAGCCAATCAACTCCAACCGACTGAACAGGCAGCACCACCTAGGGCCTAGGTACCGTATGACCCTCCACCAGCAAAATAGAAACCAAAGAAGTCAATTGGGATCAGGAGGGTGACTGGCAGTACTGAAGCAGTACTTATCTGGCATGACAACTGGCTCTTCTCTCGTGCGTAATTGCCTGAATTGCTGTACCTAAAGTCTCAGAACATCACTTTGCTTGTCACTCGATGCTTAGTAAGTAGCAGAATGTCGTTCTTTCAGTGAAGCTGCCCTCTGATAAGTCATTTGGCAGGTACAGCCATGCAACCCAACCTGAACACCGTCCTTCTAAGTTGAATTACTCTGTGTTCATGGCCTGAAGGCTAAATACTCTGCCATGCAACCTCCTGATCCATATGCAGCATACATCTTAGATCTCTGCCTGGCTGGCACTGCTGTAATCTGGTGTGACAGTCCAGACCTGCAAGCAGCAAAGCCTCTGCCTAACAAGCTTTTGATTCCCTTTTCAACAGGACGACCCTGTGCCAAACAGGAATAGGTCATACGCGCATTTCGACCATTCGCGAATTCGAATTTTATCAAACCATTCGCCGCACTGTAAAATCTTCAAGTCAACAATACATTGTCAAGTATTTTCTTCTGATGTAGCTCACAGGTAATTTATCGGCAATTTATTACCCGTGGTGCCAACATTCCTGGTGCAACTTTGGGGCTGGCGATGAACATCCACAATCCAACCAACCAATCGACCAGGCTAGCTGGTTCGACTCTCATTCCAGCTCCGGACACTCGAGCAGGCGGCGGGGCACCTGTGCTGAGATGTCGACTGTCCACCCTCGCAATCCATGGGTGCGGGGGCGATCCTTACTGGAAGCTCGCACACGGCTAAGCTGCCCTCGTTTGGCAGATACAGCTATGTAACCTAACCTAACCTAACCTAAGCTGCCCTCGTTCGGCGGGTACAGCCTTGAAACCTTAATCCTAGCTGGTTTGACCCCTTGCTTGTCACTTGTCTTGCAGACACCACCTCGCCTGTTTCTATGCTGGTGCTTTCTAAATCAAGGTTCATATTGTAGATCCAAAAGGCTTCAGCTAAACGTCCTTGTCCAGGAACAGCTAAGTAACACTTGCCATAGAGCCTTACCTCTATAGGCCCAGATTCGGGATTGCCTTGCCAGGTTGGATGGAGAAGATTACATTATTCTAAGGAAATCGCTTAAACGGGGAGCCAAATCAATTTTTGATGTAAGACACATTGAGATGCCATACGATGTTTGTTTGAACCACGTGCCATATGATATGATGAGCAAATGAGCCTATAGCGAGCAAATCAGCGAGAGGAAAGGAAATGTAAATAGCAATTCAAGAACCAGATAGAAGTAGATGCAAATGGAATGGAATGGACATGCAAAAGGAGCAAGCCTTTTAATAATGCGCAAAAATAACATGCTGAGCCAAATCTGAAAATACTAGAAGAGGCGGAACAAATTGGCTTGAGTCTGTGTGGGAAGACTCTAACAAGCCTAGCAAACAGCCATCCTTATTCACCTCATTGACCACTGCAACATACATTCAAGTGAGGTGCCCAATTGACTCTCCTACTTAGGCAATAACTTTGCACAATGGCGCCCAATACCCTTTGTCCCAGGGCAAGCAAAGAGAGTGCTGTTGCAGGCTGCGTGCAGCAGCATCCAACAGTCAATGTGTCATTTCCCACTGCAAAAACATGTTCAGGGGAAAAAAAGCACACACACACACACTCTGCACCTTTCTCAAAACTCCAGATCGACATTGGGCTCAGCTGCACAGAGGCCCAGGTCCCACCCGCTGCAGGGCCAAGCACACAGCAGAGGCAGCGCTACGCACCTGCGCACTGCATGCTCCGCCAGCAGCGTGCCCACGAAAAAAAAATGCGGTGGCGCGCCAGCCCGCACACGACCTGCTTGCATGCTGCCCCGAGCACGTGGGCGCATTACAGGTAACGATGCTCGGACTCCACAATGCCCTTGGGCACCCAGATGGAGCTCTGTATGGTCGTTGTGGGGCGTGAGGACGCCAACGAGGGGGCTGCCTGCACCTTGCCCTCCTGCGCAGCCTGCGCGTGCTTCCTGGTGGACCGCGTCTCGTAGCCCACTTTCTCCATGCCCTTGGAGATCTTGGCGTGCTTGACCTGCGCACGCGCGTGTGTATGTGTGTGTGTATGCATGCTTGTGCGCGTGCTTGTCTGTGTCCACATGGATGGGCATGTGTGCGTGCGTGTTAGTCTGCGTCTACATGGATGAGCATGCAGGTGCACACGCTGAATGCACAGGCAGGCAGGTCTTGTGCGCTAGCAGGGCACTTGATATACGAGAACAAGTGCACGAGAAGGACATGCCAGCCTCATGCCATCCAAATTGATGATGCACAGGGAACGGTGCATGGCATGGACAAGTGCTAGCTAGCTTTGTGCCATCCATCCATGGTGTATGACATAGACAGGTGCCAGATAGCATTGTGCCATCCATCCATGGTGTATGACATAGACAGGTGCTAGATAGCATTGTGCCATCCATCCATCCATCCATCCATGGTGCTTGCCAAGCTTCTGTGCCACATGCACAGCCACTGCTCCCTGTACCCACCCACAGCAGCACACACTGGCCACTCATGGGTGCCGTGTCTTTTGGCTGGCAAAGCCCAGGGGCTGGCTGCCCATCGCGCACGCAGGTGCACAAGTGTGGCGAGGGACTCATTGGATGCACAGCGCACCCATGTGTGGCCGGAGGTGGCGCCAGCCAAAGCGCGGCAAGTGGGGCCAGCCTGGTGCTGGCACCATCTGTGTGTTTGCGAGCCTAACCGCGGCAACAGCCCGCACCTTTTCTGAGAAGGAGTCATTGAAGAGCATCTTCATTTGTAGGGCCCCCACGAAGCCCACAAACGACAGGATGCCCATGATGGAGAACATGACGTAGCCGATGCCGGTATCGATGGCGTAGTGGTAGACGTCGCTCAAGGCTCGGAAGGTGCGGTTCTGGCTGAGGGTGACTGCTGCAATCTGCGTGGGGACGCGCAAGGGCCAAAGCACAACACAAGTCAGGCAGGCACAAAGAGTGGTGTGGTGCACCAGGAGACAGGAGGCGCTCCGCGAGCCGGAGCTTGAGCAAGGGGTAACATGAGCTGCGGATGACAATGTGTCCAGGCCGCTTCATCAGCTGAGAGGGGGCTGCATAAGACGTGCATGTGCTGGCTGTGTGCTCTCCACATGACGCGTCCCAACTCTTGCTTCGCTGTCGCTGCACACCTTGCTCATAGACATGGGGTGGGGAGCCAGGAGCGCGTGGGCAGGGGACAGGGCAGGTGCAAGAGCGTGGGCAAGGGACGGGGCAGAGGATACAGGAGCGTGGGCAAGGGACACCAGGGCCACTGGGCAGCAGGCCGGGGGGGCCGCACCTTGTAGATGCAGATGATGATCATGAAGTTGGTGTAGAGGATGAGGATCATGGTGATGATGGGGCTCCCTGCGGGGTCCAAAAGCGTGTGTACAATTGAGTGTGTGTGCACGCGTATTAGTTTGTGTGTGTGTGTGTGTGTGTGTGCGTGTGCGCGCACGTGTATGCACGTGCGTGATGCGGATTGGAGGCCAGCCTTGCTGCTCAATCCATAGGGAAAGCCAAGCTTGCGTGAACATGCAGAAGCCCATGGGCAGCATGGGGGCTCCAGGCAGGTGCCGCAGGTGCTGGCGAGCGCTTGGTGTCACGCGTCCTGCGCTACGCAGTCTGCGCATGCATTCTACAAAGCACCCACCCACCCTCCAACCCAATAGAGAGCGCTTAGGGACTGCGACAGGTGGCTGGCAGGCGCCCATCATCAATCAGGCCACACATCATCAATAAGGTCATGCGGCCATGCTCTGCGCTCGAGCACGCACATGCACGCACGCCGCCAGATGCGCGCGGGTCAGGCGCTACGGCATAGCCCGCCCCCTTGCCCAGCATGCCTCCCACTCATGCAAGTGCGTGCGCCCCGCCAGCCACGCACCGCGCACAAACAGGACGACGACCTCCAAGTACACAACCATGTAGGCGACAAAGAGGCCGGTGATGACCCATCGGTAGATGCGCCAGGGCTTGTGGCTGGCGCGGTCCAGCCAGAAGTCACGCAGGCCGATGGTGGTGAGGATGCAGAAGTACATGGCGAAGGAGCCCATGACGAAGATGAGGTAGGAGTTGCAGATCGCGTGCTTCTTCCCGAACTGCGGGCAGCAGGCAGGCACAGGGCGCAGGGAGGGGTGGGCATGAGTGAGACGCCCCTGCAGCATGCGCGCGCATGCATCATATGGAGCACAGCAGGATCCTGCCCGTGCACATGGCAACCATATGTGTGTGCGCGGCTGTGAGACCCTGCACAGCCCTCAGCCAAGGCAGATGGCTTGCACTTGCTCTGATACTTCCGACCACGGGCAAGTGCGCCAGCCTGAGCGGGCCAGGCAGCTGCAGGCCTCCGGCTCCCTAGTGTGCGCCCACCTGCTCACCGCAAGCGCTGCCCAAAGCAAGCATGGGGCCACCTGCAGGGGCAAGGGCGCCGCCCCAGCGGCGAGGCCAACACTGCTGTCCAATCCCTGGACGCCTCCGAGTCACACAGGCATGTTCAAGCTAGGTGTTGGACAATGTCCGCAGTGACAGGGGACGCGTCCAGCACGTGCATGTGCATGCGCATGGGGCACGCACCCCGTCGATCTCCAGGCAGATGTCGATGCGTGTGGATGCGCCCAGAGCCATGAGCCAGTAGGGGGCGGTGGAGAAAACGGCGCGGATCCAGTTCATCCAGGAGTCAGTGTTGTTGCCACTGTCATTGCGCAGCTTCTCCATCTGAGAGCTGCGGTTGTATCATGCGCGGGGGGGGGTTGTGTGTGTCAAACAAGGCCCCGAGGCTCGTGCTCTTTTCACGTGCACAAGGGAGCGTGGACAAAAGGAGTGTGCGGACCACCCCGCGTGAGCTTGCACATTGTTTGCTCTTGAACAACAAACAACAAACACCACATGCTGTTTGGTTGGAGGCCAGGTGGCGGGGAAGGATGCGGGCTGTGCCAGCTGCCACCTGGGCAACAAGCAAGCAATTCAGCACCTCAGCACCGCGCACTGCGGACCAGGGGGCACTCGCGTCCCTGGAGGCATTGCAAATACATATGCAGTTCCCCCGGGCTTGCAGCGCGACTGGGCCTCTGAGCAGGCATTAACGCCCGCGGATCGACCGCATTGTGAACATTGTATGCCATGCCTTCATATCTTTCTACAATGCGTCACCAAGCCCTTCAGGAACCTTTCATGCCCTCTCGTGCCCTCTCGTGCTGTGCCCTCCCATGCCCTCTCATGCCCTCTCTTGCCCTCTCGTGCCCTCTCGTGCTGTGCCCTCCCATGCCCTCTCGTGCCCTCTCGTGCCCTCCCACGCGCTCTCGTGCTGTGCCCTCTCGTGCTGTGCCCTCTCATGCCCTCTCATGCCCTCTCATGCTGTGCCCTCCCATGCCCTCTCATGCCCTCTCGT
>LFCJ01004221.1_pt1 | contig 10535 bp, 10 predicted proteins | sample 643141 | NCBI WGS metagenome assembly LFCJ01 (sample SAMN03766243, study PRJNA286221) | soda lake metagenome | biome: soda lake; feature: Kulunda steppe; material: water; isolation source: sample B1-Br-g2 brine of Lake Bitter-1 | place: Russia: Kulunda steppe | collected 2010-07 | reverse complement strand
GGGTGCGTTGTTGCGTTGTTGCGTTGTTGCGTTGTTGCGTGGTGCGTTGGTGCGTTGGTGCGTTGGTGCGTTGGTGCGTTGGTGCGTGCTGTGCATATGTGGGCATATACTGCACTCACGTGTTCGTGCCTTGGTGCATCCCTGAGACGTGTGTCTCGCTTGGGTCCATGCGCACAGCCAGGCCTGCGCGTGCATGTGATTGGTTTATGTTGGTCCATGGCCACACAGCCAGGCCTGCAAGCACACATGGTTGGGTCCATGGTCCCACGGCCAGGCCTGCATGCAAATGAGGGGATCACAAGGACACCTCAGGCAGAGGCATCCCACGATCACAGCCCTCAGACAAAAAGGTGGTTGCACTGCCCCTGCACATACTTTGGGCGCGGTCCTCGAGTTTTGGTTCAGGGAAGGCTGAGGCTCAAGGCAACATAGCAGCACCGTGGCTTTGTTTGGGTTATGAGGTCCCTTTTGGGTCGGCGAGTAGATCCCTGTGCACGACCGGTGTTGACCATAATGCCTGCTCACCAAAGTCTGAGACTTTGCAGCTCACGCCACGCTCCTCCGTGCCTGAGCTGGCCAGCAGCACGTTGCGTGCTTTGAGGTCCATGTGGAGCACGTTGTTGCAGTGCAGGTGCAGCATCGCGCGCGCAATGTCGATCGCGCTGTCCAGGATGGCAGGGTAATTGAGACCCGCGGGGCCCATGAACACGCCTTGGTCCAGCGCGTCCCTCAGGCACCCCTTGTCGCAGTACTCCAGCACTAGCTGGACCTGCGCGCAGGAGTGGGGCGCAGCAAGGTCATGTGTGCGCATGCATGCAGGGTGTGCACGTTTGTGCGTTTGTGTTGGGTGTGTAGGGATGTGTGTGTTGCTGCATTTGATAAGACTTAAACCAAATGGGCCCACCCCCACAAGGGGCAGCAGGCTTTGCAGGGCATGTATATTTGCAGCCACTGCACGCACCACACCTCTTGGCAGGCCTGCTTTCTGCTGAGCGTTGAAGCAGTTTTTTGAAGGCGATATGCGATGGCGCGGGTGCACTGGCTTCACATTAGACATAGCCAGCCACCTCTGCTGCACTCTGCTGTGCACCAGCCACCTCTGCTGTGCACCAGCAGAAAAAGGGGGTGAGCGCCCACCGCATCCACTGCCTGGCTGCAGCTGCAGCGCCAGAGGCTGCAGTGCCACAGCTTTGTGTGCTACGCTGCTGTACCACAGCTATGTGCGCCAGCCTGCAGTACCATGGCTATGTGCGCCAAGCTGCAGTACCAGCTTTTTGTGCACAGGCTGCAGTACCAGCTCTTTGCAGGCTCTGTGCATTACCAGCTTTATGAGCTAGGCTGCACCAGCCTTGCGCGCGAGGCTGCAGTGCCAGCTGTTTGTGCACACTCACCTCAAAGCTGTGGTTTGATTCACGCTGGTCGCCGGAACTGAACTTCGGGCTGTCTGTCTTACTCCTGTCTGTCTCTTTGGCCTTTTCATCAAGGGCCCGCGAGCTGCAAAGGGCAGCACAATCATCATCGTGCTCACAACTGGCAAGGTACAAGTGTTGGCTAATGGTGTTCGAGGGTGCCTTTCCACTGATGGCACTCAGGCTGCAAAGGGCAGCACAATCACTCACCATCGTGCTCACAACTGGCAAGGCATCAGTGGTGGTTAATGGTGCCCAAGGGTGCCTTTTCACTGATGGCTCATGTCGCGCTCACGACTGGCAAGGCATTACTGATCGCTCTTGGGCTCCAAGGGGCAAAGCAGCAAAGCAGCACGACTGGAAAGGCATTACTGATCGCTCTTGGGCTCCAAGGGGCAAAGTAGCATGCCTTGCAATATTGCCATGCTCATGGCACGCAGCGCGTCGCAGGTGTCTAGTGCTTTCTGAGCAGCAAAGCATGGTTTTGCCACCTTGCAAGAGAGAAGAAGATGGTTTGGCCACCGCAAGCCGCTGAATCCAGCAAATGCACAAGCACATGCTTATGCTAATTATTGAGTGAGACAGGGCAGCAGCCATCGAATACAACAACATGGATCTAGCTGCCCGTGCAATGTCTATGCACTCATAAAAATGCACAGCTTGTAAGCTAAGGCAGGAATTTGCTGCCAATGCCAAACGGCTGCAAACACTTACTTGCAGATGTGGACAGCTGAACCGAAGTCTTGGAGGTCAGCACTTGAGCAATCCTGCTTATCTCTGTCTTTCAAAGGCTTTATGTTGTATGTGTAGGTCTGCACTATGTTTGGATGTGTGAGAGAGGAGCTGATGGCTGCCTCCCACACTACCATCTTCTCCCGCTTCTCAGCGCCACTCATGTTGGCTGGGAGCTGCATGCCAAGCAACAAGCTGTACGTCGTGAGGCCACACAAAAGAAGTTCAAAGGCACAAGGGGACATCAAGAAGCAAACATCTGGAAAACACTTTATCAATGATTTTGCAGGTGTAAGTCCACAAATGTAAACCAACAGGGCCTCAAGGAGGGCTCCTTGAACATCACACAAAGAAAGTTGGGGCTGCGGCCTCCTGCTGGGTGGCTTCTGGCAAAAAGGGGCAAATCCTAGCAAAAAGGGGCTGCGGCCTCTTGCTGAGTGGCTTCAAGCAAAAAGGGGCAAATCCTTGCAAAAAGGAGCTGCGGCCTCTTGCTGGGTGGCTTCTAGCAAAAAAGCACAAATCTCCAAGGTTCAAACACAGAGCAGCATGTAGCTGGACCATAGATTGAATGGAGCAGTGTTGGAGCTTGCTGAATTGAATTGAAATTGAAATTGAATTGAAATATTGAAAGCGTCAGGCTGCGGTTTTGTAAGAATAACACCCAAGTCTGATAAAGCAGCTAAAGGTTTGCTGCTATTATACTGCAGCCAAGAGCTTGCATTAGCCTACATCTGCCACAAGCCATAAGCATGGACTATCATTTTTAACACTATAGCTTGAAAGCCAAACAAGAGTGACCTGCAAAGAACCCACCAGCACGATCTTGACAGCTACTAAAGTGCTCCTCCACAAGCCTTTGTGTACCTTGCCAAACTGCAAGTGCGCACATGCAGCGACTTGTCTTCTCCAATTCACAGAAGTTAGAAAACAACAAAGAGCTCCCATTCATGCTCCTTGACGCGTCTGGCTAGGCAGGGATCAAGGACCAGCCTTTGCTGACATACAGCAGCATGCATGCCTGTGTGCATGCATGCAAGTATGTCAAGCAACCTACTACTTTTATTTTTTGATCGAACCGCAAGGACAACACATTCAGAGTTGTGCAAATACGGCGTTGTTTAGAAATGGCACCGTAAATTACGATGCTTAAATGACCTCTACGTCAATTATGGTGAAATTCATACTGACAGCGGGAAATCGTTAGAAACGGTGCTGCATCAGGAACTCTGTGGCTCAGAGGCCAGCTTAAGCTCAAGAGGCGCGCTCATCGCCCCAACTTCTCATGAACAAAATTTTAAAGCAACGTGTCCTCCGAAAATCAAGCTAAGAGGGTCTTGTGGCCCTGGGTCAGTCAAGCTTGGCTCGGCCTGGCCAGCTGCTGCAAGCACCACCTCCCACAAGCCTGGTTGTGGGTGGGCAGAGGAGGAGGGGTGGCAAGAAGGTCGAGAGCAGCTGGGAAAAGGCAGAGTTTGAGAGGAAGGAGACGCAGCAGGATGGCATGACAATTGTGGAGTACAGCTGCCTGCACTGCCAGAGGACGCTCATGAGTGATCACTGGGCTGAACGCAACGCGGCTCAAGAACCACCTGCTCAACCCTGGCGCGCGCAAGTTCCTGTAAAGCCCCTCTGCACATTAAGTGGCAAAGTAGGTGCCTGAGTTGATCATGACAACAGCGCCAGGAGTTTGCATGACTGGAGACGTCTGTCGACAGTCCAGCTGGACTGCAGGATGCTGCAGAGCCAGTTGCGGAGGGGGTTGCAGCAGTGCACATAGATGTGGAGCAGATTGAAGTGGATGAAGGGGGGGAAAGAGCAGTAGGGGGATTAGCAGTAGGAGGGAGACGAGGAGGGGGAGGGTTGAGGAGCGGGAATGGGGAATTTGAATTTCTGGGGAGACCTTTGAAAACAGTTGGATGGAGCAAAGGAGACAAATTCTGTCTCAGATTGCTGCTGAACTGTGCTATTGAATTGCCTGTCTGTAATTTCTGACGGTTTTGCACCGTAAATATCCAAAAACCTGATCGTCTGACGTCAAAAATTAAAATCACCGTAAATGACGCCTGCAGCTCACTGTCTGTAATTTCTGACTGTCAAAACCGTAAATTACGCCGTACCGTCAAATGACGGTTGACGGCGTCATTAGTAAAGTGCAAAAATCTGGACACATTTGTGCATACGTGTGCAGAGAACGCCACTCACATCTACATCTCCTCACACCCACCCACCGTCCCCTCTCCAAGGAGCTCCATGAACTGCACCTCATCATTTGAGTGGTGGCATGCTTTGGTGGCGGTCATAACGTTCCTCACTTCTGCAATACGATCTGCAGTAATAGCAAGCAGGCTCAACTGGACAGCACCTCATGATTGGCATCGTCAGCATTTTGACTGTGTTTGTAATCACTTGTGAAGAAGTGGGATCAAATATTGACAATGAGTGTGCACGCCCATGGAACCATATATTTAATATATATACTCCATACACACATGGGATGCAAGGCAGCAAGCCACATTTACCTAACGTCAGCGGCTTCCTATTTTGCTTTGCTTGGCCTTCTTCGAAACATGCCAGCAATGTCAGCTGCAGGAAAATTTAAGCACATTTATGTGTTTCAGCTATTGGGGCTGGAAATATTTCAAAAATTGTAACAAGCCGTTTCCAGTCTCAAGCCATGCGGCGCACGAGCCATCACACCGTTTTGAATGTGCTTCACACACAAAGGCAGTACATCAGTCAGGATAGGATAGATGTGCATTATTGCTACACCTGGGTTGGCCTGTGTAGGGCGCAGCAGGGTTTCCTGAAATAGAACCCTTCCGATAGCTAAGCAAGTACCACATCTCTGCAGGCTCTCCCCGTTTCTGTTTTGAACTTGTGAAGGCACTTTTTACGCTGTTTTCTTGCAGACCTCTTATCTCACCTTCCATCACAAGGATGACATAACAAGCAAAACTAACCCACGGATCATTTCTCAATCTTTAAATATGCCCTTTCAAAGGCTCACAACAAATGCTGCAAACACCAGGACAGGCATGAATTTGAGGCTTGCCACCAGGAAAGAGGATAGCGGAAACGATGTAAATGTTCTTGTGACACAGGCAGAGAGACACAAAAAAGCTTTTCCACTTTTATATTAGTGCAGCAGACACTGAGTTGGGGGCAGGGAGAAGGGAGGTCAATCCAGGGATGCTGATTCGACTTTCAAAAGTTTTCTTAAAGCTTCTGTGCAGTTTTAGTCCGAATACAAGGCGGAGACCATTGCACGTAATACCTCTTCCCTTGATGTGCGCTTCCCCGTCGTTGCATGGCATGCTAAATCAAAACATATGCATGGGATGCTGGAACAATGTTCCAATCATGTTTTTGGGGCCCATCATAAAGACACAAGTGCCCATCAAAACCATCACAGAGAGGCAAGCTTGTGCCCCTCACAAGTGCCCATCACAAGGACACAGGCTAGTGCCCATCAAAACCATCGCAGAGACGCAAGCTTGTGCCCCTAACAAGTGCCCGTCACAGAGAGACAACTACCAGTGGCAACAGCGCCCCCCATAGAGATGAATTAATCTCCAGCCGGTTTGCACCAACCTGCCTCTCCAAAAGGGTCTCCCTTTGTCTCTTCTCCGTCTCAAGCACAGACTTTGCCTCTGCTAGGTGGGCATTAGCTCTCTCTAAAGCATCAGCGTTGATCTATTATGGCCATAAGCAAGAGAGAATGTTGAGACGATGAAGCGACAGGTTGAGTATGGCAAACCAAAAGTCAGGAATGTGTCTTTTTTGCATGCACAATGCATGCGATTGGACATACAACATTTACCGTAGTCACAAAACAAAACTTATGCCTGCAACAACAGCATGAGCTTGGAACTGCCCTTTAATTCAAAAATGTAGGCATAGGATTCACAGACTTCGCAATTTTCTGGGACAAATGCGCATCCAAGGACCATGCAGAAGTCAAGTGGCACAAAGATGGATCCCGTTTCTAAGGAAGTGCAGAATCGCATGAGCCATGTGAAAAAGTGGTCATGCGTCAAATGCATGCACATAAATTTTCATGAGCACATGTTTATCATGTGCATATTTATACATGACCTGAATGCTGTGCGTGCAGGCCTACTGCGCATGTCAAATGTCAAATGTCTGCCAGTCAGTCAGAGAGGCTGCGCTAGCAGCTGTTGGCAGAGAGGCTGCGCTAGCAGCTGTGCAGAGAGGGGACACGCCTAAAGCTCACCAGCTGCTCCCGCAATAGCTGAACGGCTTCTGTAGTAGAGGCTAGAAGAAGAAGTAAGAAGACTGTGTGGCAAGTAAGCAATTCAAGGAGTGGCAGCGGCTCAAATATACACAAGATTGGCTGGCAGCTTATAAGAGAAAGCTTGTGTGCAGAAGTCAACCTCTTAATTCAAGGTTATACAATCATTCAAGCAATGACCCATGTTAGTTACACTCAATCATGAATCTGCCTAGTAATTTGGATTTGCTTGAAAAAAGGAAGCTGGGGAAAGCAAGGAAATTGCCGCTGTCATAAAATCTGACAAATAAATTATTGCAAGATGCACTCAGCTGCTTTTTTGCCTGATTGACAGCGGCAATTCATAACAACACTTGTGTCAAAAGCTCAAGTGTATGCAAAGCAATTGCTTACAAAGGAGACAGCAGATTCATGCCGAGCCAATTCATGCATACCTGAGAGGAATATGGCCACCACAACAATCATGGCGATCAGCCCATCCTGGACTTTTTTGGCCTGCTCAATCTCTGGATTGAAGACATCGACATACCAGTTGATGCCTTGCACATCAACTCGGTGTGATGCTATTACCTGCAACAGGATGCGCATAGTCCGACTGAATTGAATGGAATTCTTAAGATTTTCATCCTATGTAAAATATCTTAACCATGCCAGCCACGGGATAAACATAGGAAGGGCTTATTGCAACAGACATCCATGTCTAGTCTCTCTCTCTCTCTCTCTCTCTCTCTCTCTCTCTGTGTCTCTCTTTCTTTCTTATCTCAAGATCTCAACCTACATGTGGTGAAAAGTATATTTTCGCATGCACTGTTGCAGGAAGCTGGACAACATGTCATTTGCATGGACTTCATGCTGCAGACAAGCTTACGATTGTCTACTTAGTCCAGGCACGGAATGACCGGAATGAAGATAAGGCTGGCATAAGAATGACCGGTATAAAGATAAGGCTGGAATGACCAGTCCAGGCACGGAATGAAGATTAGGCTAGCATACAAAGGTGCCTAGGGGTGCATTCCCAAAAAAACTCGAAGGTGAGACTTACTAGCCATAATGCAGGTGATGCCCTGATAGCATGCCTTACCCGCAACATACCTATGATAACAAGAAAGCAGCAGAATCGTGTAGCAACTGCACGCACCCATACTTACATGTGGCTACATACGAATTAGGTAGACGCGGGCACATTAATAAACAGGCGTGAAAACTCACATTCTGACACACACACATATTCATACAGACCATGATTGGGCCAAGGCAATATTCACCACTAACACAGCTGCAGCAGCAGCATTGGTGTCTTGAGTGCGGCGCTCTTTCCAGCAATGGTAGTCCCAGGCATTGAATGAACCACTGGATCACATCACCTTATCCCCAAAGGAGCCACTTTCTGACAATTTGTTTTCCTCCATGCTGCCTGTCGATGGGTTTTCCTCACGTCGAACCACCCTGTGTGTGTATTTGAAAGTGAAGTTCACGGCTGCTTCTTTGGCCTGAAGGTCTAATGCTAGCAGAGGGATGTTTCAATGAGAGTTGCAGTCGGCTCTGTTATAACTCCATAACCCAAACAATGCTGGGCGTTTACGCCTGACGGTGTCATTACGTCACGTCAGCGCATTACGGTTTTGACCGTAAGGCTGGGTCTACGCAAAATATAGTATACGCAAAATTTTTCATGATTCAGGCAAAATTTTTTGGTAATTCGGGCTAAACTTTTCGGGAAATTGGCAAAACTTTTCGGAATCACAAAAAAACTGAATTATGAACAGAGGATCGGGGTGCATGATTGGCCCCCTTTTTTGGGGAATTCCAAAAGAGGATTGCCATGGGAACTTCACCAAACGACTTCCCCATGAATAAAATGCCCCTGACACAGTTTTTTTGCTTGAAACCTGCATATCTCCATGCATTCACAATATCTCAAGATGGTGAGGCTTAGAGAGGAAAACCTCACTGAAAAGGGCAGACAGGGCCAGGCCAAGATGCCCCACCTGGCTGCAGCCCATACCAAGGTGCCATGAGTGTGTGCAAGCCTGCAGCCAGGCTTCCCAGCCTGCCCAGGGGCCCAACCCAGTCTGCGTTTTCCAATGCTGAAGCATGATAAAGAGATAGCTCAACCAAGCAGGCCACAGCACAGGGCAACCCCTATTCTGAAGCAGCAGTTAGCGATGGGCGTGGGCATGGGTAGGAGCAGTGCACTGGTGTACAATGAGAGTTGCAAAATACCAACTCTTAATACCAGAGCGGCAAAATACTGCATTCGTGCAGAGAATGAATAACTCAGGTGTCATGCCCAGCAACAAAGGCACACAAAGAGAAGCCTAGCCAGAGAAACTGACTTTTAACTTAAAATTCAAAAGACAACTTGCTAGACAGATCGATGGGAGTGTGTCTGCATGCGAACCTGCGCATGTGTGAGTGCATAGATGAGTCGCTGGGTGGCATGTACATGTTGCATCTTATACAAGTGTTGGTGAGTTGTTGCTCATGCTCATGCATGTGCACTTCTCCCTTACTTGCTGCACAGCCACAGCCTCAAGCAGCTCCACCATGTAGTGCACTATACAGCAGGCTGTATGCCATACTGTGAGGCTGCAAGCAGCCCTGTGCAGGATAGTAAGACCAAAGAAAACCCTAATTCCACTTGTTGAGATCAAATTTCCATGAAAATGTGCTGGTGAGAATGTGGGCATGGATGATATGGAGGTCATGAGGCCAACAAAGACAGTGTTCCTCTAATAAATTGCACAGATATGGGTGTTTATAAGGACTTCGGTTTAGCAAAAAATTAATTCTGAAAAAACACGTGTGACCGTGGGAAATTGTTGGTAATTCGAATTCCCAAAAATTTTGGGAAATGGGCAAAAAAATTTGCGTGTGACCGCACTTTTTTTGGTAATTCGAATCCCCCCCCCCAAATTTTTCTGCGTGTGACCGCGGCCTAATTTGGAAATTTACAGGGGTAATTTACGTCGATTTTCACTCTGACGTCTGATGCGGTAACCCTAGGAGCAGTACGGGAACCCTAAATTTGCGTGCACCGTATACACCGGTGACCAGGGTTGGGTCAGGCGTCCATTTGTCTAGACCAATGCGCAAATGATACAAACAATCAGGGAAGTACCAACCGGATGGGAACCGTTTACTTTAAAAAGCCCATTTGGAGAAACGTTAAGATCCTGGCGGGGGGCCTCTGGGCCCCCCCTTCAAACTGCAGGGGCGTCAGCCCCTGCATTCTGAAGGGCCATTAACAGTTAATAAATCAGTCCCGGGTACCCCTGGGTATACCCGTCTGGGTACATAAGCCTGCAACAGCAATGGAAAAAGGCAGAGGGAGAGACAGAGGAACAGGGAGGGAAAGAGGTGCTCCATCCTTGCCTGAGCAGCCTTTTTATCCTCTTGAGAGCTATTGTGAGTGAGAGATATTAATGCACTACGGTTGCTGAGGGCATTCTTGGTTGGTGCTTGGGTCTTCTGTGTGCTTGTTGCATGTTTTTCTGGGTGTTGGGCGTGCTCCGCATGCCCACAGACTCCCCTCAACGGTGCAGGGAGGCAAGCTTGAGCAGCAGCAGCAGCAGCAGCACCAGCACCACCAGCATTAGTTCCAGCAGCAAATCCTGCTCCATTTTCACACGAATGGGTTGAGAGGCTGCCTGGAGGCAAGTAAAGGCAAGAGCTCATTGACTGCTTGGGGCAAGGAGGCACTCCCAGTGATGCTGCAGACCCGGTATATCCCCTTTCCCACCTCGTCAACCTGGGGTAGTGCTGCCTCCCCACTCCGATCTCTCTGGGGTACAGCTGCAACAACCTGGCCCACTAGCCCCGCTAACTCTGCCAGCAGCAACACCTGGTAGAGCTCATCTCCTAGGACTCCTTTCCATTCTGAGTACCAGCAGCAGCAGCAGCCGCAGCAGCAGCAGCAAGAGCAGCAGCTGCGCCAGACCCCGGCCTGTTTTTTTTTAAAGGTGCTCAAACCGCTAGTCTCAAATTGTCAACTCCGCGCCCCCTCAAACTTTTAAGTTAAAATGGAAAAGCTAATTCCAGGCCCCTCTTAATGTTTACAAAAGTGCCTGTATTTCCCTGTAAACAATGCGCGTATTTCACGTCAATTTGTCCACATTTAGGGATCAATCTTGAGAAAAGAAGTT
>LFCJ01004220.1_pt1 | contig 10541 bp, 8 predicted proteins | sample 643141 | NCBI WGS metagenome assembly LFCJ01 (sample SAMN03766243, study PRJNA286221) | soda lake metagenome | biome: soda lake; feature: Kulunda steppe; material: water; isolation source: sample B1-Br-g2 brine of Lake Bitter-1 | place: Russia: Kulunda steppe | collected 2010-07 | reverse complement strand
GAAAAAGTGTCGTTACTCAACAAATTGACCATTGAACCGACTGATATTGTCAAAGGTCAATATGAAGGGTACACGCAAGAGACGAAAGTATCGCCTGAATCAAGAACAGAAACCTTTGTTCAGCTTAAGGCCTTTATTGATGATTCACGGTGGCGCAATGTCCCCTTTTATTTGATAACAGGAAAAAAACTGGATAACAAAGCCAGTGAAATCATTATTGATTTCAAACCGGGTGAAAAATCCGACTGTCTTTGGCCAACGGATGACTTATACAATAATCAACTGATTATTAAAGTCGCGCCAGAAGAAGGCATGAGTTTTCGAATGAATGTTAAGGAAAGCGGTCTCGATAGCGATATTATCCCTTCAACCATGGAATATGTTCACGGTAAGGATGCATTTGGAAATGTTCCTGAAGCGTATGAGAAACTGTTGCTTGAAATTTTAAACAAAAATCCCATGTTATTTGCTCGGTGGGATGAAATTGAAACAACATGGAAATTCACAGAAATGGTACGCAATATGAATCAAGACTCACCAATCATTTATAAAGACGAAAGCGACCTCAAAATCAAACTCTCCACTATGAATCAAGGAGGTACTCTCAATGATTGATATTACGATGCCTATTACACCGGATATGCAAGTCTATAAGCAACGTGATGCCAAAAAACCGCATTTTGAAGTAGCTGCGACATTTGAGGAAAACGGGGTTTATGAAACCAAGCTGACCTTTAATTTGCATACGGGAACCCATATTGACTTCCCCTTACATACCCTAAAAGAGGGCGCCTCATCAACCAATCATGACATCATGGATTACATTGGGGACGCCACAGTATTTGATCTATCGCATCTTGAAGAAAAAATAACTCTCAAGGATATAGCGGATTTAAACATTGAAGCGGATGATTTTATAATATTTAAAACCAGTAACACAGTAAGACACAATCAAGCGACAGACTTTGTCTATCTTGCCCATGATGCGGCCAGCTACTTAGCTGACAAAGGCATTCGGGGTGTCGGCATCGATGCGCTTGGCATAGAACGCAATCAACCGAACCATCCGACTCACGATGCCTTGCTTGAAAAAGGCATTATCATTTTAGAAGGTGCGGTACTTGATAAAGTGAGTGATGGGAAGTATACGCTCATGTGTTTCCCGATGAAAATCGATAACGTAGAAGCATTGCCGGTGCGTGCGTTCTTACAACCATAAACAAAAAGCCAAGGATAACCGTTCATCCTTGGCTTTTTTTAGTCGCATTCGTTGATATGGTCGCGGGCCATTTTATATATTTTGATCACGTGTGCATCTTTAAGTGAATAGTAGATTCGTTTCCCAATGCGTTCAAAGGTCACCACGTTTTGTTCTCTTAATAACTTGAGCTGATGTGAGATTGCGGATTGATTGAGGTTTAATTGTTTCACCAGCGACTGAACACAAAGCGGACCATCCATAAGCGCATCGATGATTTTTAGACGTGTTTTGTCCGAAAATATTTTAAATAGTTGTTGAATGTCCTCAATGGGCGTGTTTGACTTCACGGGATTTTCCACCTTTCCTGTAAATGAGGCGCAAGGAATTGAGCACAGCAATTAATGTAATGCCAACATCCGCAAATATGGCCATGAGCATGGTTGTGCGCCCAACGGTTGCGAGTCCGAGGAATAAAAACTTGACACTAAGTGAAATGACGATGTTTTGTATGACAATACGTTTTGTCTTTGCGGCAAGGTCAAACGCTTTTTCAAGCATACTTAAATCGTCATCCATGATGATCACATCCGCAACATCAATCGCCAGTTCGCTACCTTGTCCCATTGCCACACCAATATCGGCGGCTTTTAGGAGGGGTGCATCGTTGATGCCATCCCCGACATACATGCTTTTTTTGCCGTTTTTGAGTTTTTCGAATTCATTGATTTTGTCTTCTGGCAATAAGCTGTGCTTATAGCCAATGTTGCCAACTTCAAACGCAACCTCACTGGCTGTGTCGGCGTTGTCACCCGTAAGCATGGTAATTGACGCTCGTTTTTTGAGTTGAGTAATCGTTTGTTTGGCTTGCATGCGAATGGCGTCTTTAACGACTACACGGCCGACATAGGTGCCATTTTTTGATACAAAAACATTAGTGCCTGCGGTATCTTTTTTATCAACGTTTTTAATATTGTTTTCAACAAGCAGTTCACGCGAACCCACCAAATATACGGTATCATTATTGGTCGCTTTCATGCCCTTTCCGGGTATTTCTTCAATTTCTTCAAAATTTTCAAGGGTTCCTGGAAAAGCAAGCACAATACTTTTGGCAATGGGGTGGTTGGAATAATTCTCTATCGATGCGGCAATTTTCAAGGTTGTCAGGTTTGTGTAACCAGCGACTTCAAAGTTACCGTGCGTAAGTGTTCCAGTCTTGTCGATACCGATGGTATCGACATCACACATGGAATCAAGGAAATTAGAACCCTTGTACAAGATGCCGTGTTTGGCGCTTACGCCAATGCCTGCAAAGTATGAAAGCGGAATGGAAAGTACAAGGGCACACGGACAGCTTATGACAAGGAATGTTGCGGCCCTGAAGACATATTCGTCAAATAAATGGGGATTAAATATAGTTGGCACAGTTACCATGACTAAGGCTAAAAAAGTGACAGCAGGGGTGTAATATTTTGCGAAACGGGTAATGAACTGCTCTGTTTTGGCCTTTTTATTGGTCGCATTTTCAATCAAGTCAATGATGCGGGAAATGGTTGATTCTTTATATTCTTTATGAGCTTTTATTTCAATGACGTTGCCCACATTGATGTTACCACTTAAAATGTAGGCACCTTCATCAACGTTTTTAAGTGCGCTTTCTCCAGTGAGTGCAGAGGTGTTAAGGGACGTTGTGCCTTTAACAATAACGCCATCAACAGGAATTTTTTCTCCGTTTTTCACCAAAATCCGGTCTCCACGTTTAATGGACATTGGGTCTTTGGTTATTGTTTCACCGTTTTCGATGACATGCGCAAAATCTACGTGCAGGTCCATCAAGGATGAAACTTCTTTTTTGGACTGTTCCACCGCTTTATGTTGAAGGTGTTCGCCGATGGAATAAAAAAGGATAACCAAGGCAGCTTCAAAAGGTTTTTCTATCAGCATTGCCGCGAATGTTGCCACAAACATCAACATGTTTTCATTGAACATTTCTTTGCGTTTAAGCCCTTTGTAGGTATTGTATATGATCTTGTGGGCAATCAAAGCATATCCGGCCCAATAAAGCACATTGAGTCTGGGAGTAAGTAAATCAAAGTAATCGAGCCCATATCCTCCAATAAAAATAAGGATTCCGAGAATAACAAATTTATAGGTTTTGAGAAAGGAAATGGGTGTTTGTTCGTGACGTTGTTCATACGGCATGGTAATCACACCGGTTTCTATTGAATCGACGATGGATTTGATTTCTTTTAGTGAATGCGTTTCATCATAAGCGTCTTCATCAACATCCAATACCATGGTTTGGTTTGGGAAATTGAATGATGCGGTGTGTATATATGACAAACGGGTAAGTGACTTTTCAATCTTGGCGGCACAACCCGTACATATCAAATTTTTCATGATGACTTTTTTTATCATGGTCTCACCACCTGTACACTTATTTTATATGAAAGAACATTCATATGTCAATCATTATTATATATGTTAAAAAGGGTGACGCTTGATTGTCAAAAGCGTTCTTTCATGGTACTATTTTACCGTTAACCCAATAGAAATGAAGGTGATTGTATGGACTTCTTATCATACGTTAAAGAAAATGAAAAACCGATGATTGAATCGCTAAAAAAACTGCTTAGCATTCCATCGGTACTAACCGAGTTTGATCCCAAAAGCGACATGCCTTTTGGTAAGTCTATCGACCAGGCGCTTGAATATATGCTTGAACTTGCAAAGAAAGATGGATTTGTCATTAAGGACATTGATCGTTATGCAGGGCACATAGAATATGGTGAAGGGGATGATTTGCTCGGCATTCTTACACATCTGGATGTTGTGCCTGCACAACCAAAAGGATGGACCACCCCACCGTTTGAACCGACCATTCGTGATGGCAAGCTGTATGCACGTGGCAGCATGGACGATAAAGGACCGACCATTGCGGCTTACTTCGCGCTTAAATTTTTAAAGGAACTCAATGTTCCGCTTCATAAGCGTGTAAGGCTGATCATGGGCACCGATGAAGAGACAAAATGGCGCGGGATTGAACGTTATTTTGAAACAGAAGAAATGCCGACGTTTGGCTTTTCACCCGATGCAGTATTTCCAGTCATTCATGGTGAAAAAGGTATTTATGTCTTTGACCTCCTGGGGGATTATCAAGCGGATGATCTCTTATATTTTGAAGCGGGTGAGCGCTACAATGTGGTCCCTGATACCGCCCAAGCTAAACTGAATAAAGATGTCAGTGATGACTTTAAGAAATTTTTAAAACACAACGATTATAAAGGTGAAATTAAAGACGGCACATTGATTGTGTATGGTAAGAATGCGCATGCGATGACGCCAAACCTTGGTGTCAACGCTGCATTCATTATGGCTAAGTTTTTGAAAAAACATGTGGACAACACTTACATCAACTTCATCAATGAATATTTATCGTTTGATCCATACGGCGAAAAACTTGGCATTGAAATGAAAGATCCAGTCATGCATAGTCTGACGCTGAACCCGGGTATTTTTTATTATGATCACAATGGGTCCAAAATCGGCATGAATATCCGCTATCCACAAGCATTCAATTTGAAAAGTACAGCCCTTAAAGTTTCTAATGCGGCTAAGAAACATCACTTGCGTTATGAGTTTGGTGAAAATAAGGCGCTGCACTATGTAGATGAAAATGACCCGCTGATTGAATACTTAATGCGTTCGTACCGAAAGATTACGTCTGATGAGGAAAACGGTCCCTTTACCATTGGCGGGGGCACTTATGCCCGTGCACTTGATAAAGGTGTTGCGTTTGGCATGGTTATGCCTGGAAGAAAAGATGTGGCTCACCAAGTGGATGAACACATTTTCTTAGAAGACTTAATTGAAGGCACTGCCATTTACATGGAAGCCATTTATGCACTTACGCGTAAAGACGTAAAAATCTAGCGGTTTGATTTCAAACGGTTAAACGACAATGTTATAATGAACAAGGTGATATCATGAGACTAAGAAATGTGGAAGGGGCCCGGGACAAAATCCTTGAAAACCCTGAACACATCACTGACATCGACTTTAACGAAACGGTTAATCTTGCAGAGAAATTCACTCGCAAACAACCTCTGCATCTGGAAATTGGATGCGGAAAAGGCCGTTTCGCTCATACAATGGCGCGCGCTAATCCTGAGATTAATGTGCTGGCCGTTGAGCAGTTTGACAGTGTGATTGTACGTGCTTTGGAAAAGCAGCTGAGTACACCTATGAATAATTTGCATTTAGTGCGCATGGATGCGCAGCGAATCGAGGCAATGATTCCAAAAAACAGTTTAGATGCCATTTATTTGAATTTTTCCGATCCATGGCCAAAAGTTCGTCATGAGAAAAGACGGTTGACCAATCATTTTTATCTTAATCAGTATCAGCGGATGTTAAAACCTGGTGGGCGCATTGAGTTCAAAACGGATAATCGACAATTTTTTGAATACTCTTTGCAGTCGTTTAATGCTTTTGGCATGCGGATCGATGATTTGACATTAAATTTGCACGCAGACCATTATCCTGAAAACATCATGACAGAATTTGAAATGAAATTTAAGGATGACGGTCCAATCTATAAAACCATAGTTCGCTTTGAGGAGGCCAACCAATGAAGAAGTACTACCAGGACCTGGTAAACATGCCGGGTGCGCCAAGTTTTGAAAAGCACGTGAAACGTTACATGAAAAACGAGATGAAAAAGCATACCGATACCATTGTGGAAGATAAGCTTGGCAGTGTGTTCGGTGTCATTAACGAAAACAGTGATGGGCCACGCGTGATGCTTGCCGGCCATATGGATGAAGTCGGTGGAATGGTAACCGGCATCACAAAAGAAGGGCTTGTTAAGATGATTAATCTTGGCGGGATGAAAGGGGATGTTTTTTTATCTCAGCACATGATCATTTATACAGATGACCTTGAAGAGATTCCTGGCGTGACGGCTTCGAAGCCACCGCATCTGACCAAGGGCAAAAAAGATGAAGCGCTCAAGTTTGATGAACTGCGTATCGACATCGGGGCTGACAGTAAAGAACATGCAGAAGAACTCGGTGTAAAAATTGGCCAGCAAATTATCCCTAGAAATAACTTTATTACCACCAAGGATGGCAAGAAACATATTTCCAAAGCATGGGACAACCGTTTTGGCGCAGCAATGAGTCTTGACATGCTTGAAACTTTGAAAAACGAATCCCTTCCATGCAGTCTTTACTCAGGCGCCACCGTACAAGAAGAAGTTGGTTTGCGCGGCGCACAAACCGCTACAGCACTCGTGAATCCTGATATTTTCTTGGCGGTTGACTGCTCACCATGTCAAGATTCCTTTGATGGTGATGAAGTCAGTGGACGCTTGGATGGAGGCTTTTTGGTTCGCTTTTATGACCCCAATGCCATCATGCACCAGGGCATGAAGCAACATGTTGAAAAGGTTGCGAAGGAAAATGGCATTAAATTCCAATATTATAAATCCATGGGCGGTACCGACGCCGCGCGCGCACAGTTGAGTGGCGATGGTGTGGTTGTTGCGACCATTGGTATGCCAGCGCGCTATATTCACTCAACGACGTCAATCATACATGAAAATGATTATGAGGCAGTCAGAGACGTACTGGTTGCGCTTATGAAATCTTTTGATGAGAAAACCTTGAAAACGATTAAAGAAAACGTATAATAGGAATGGCCGTGTACCTTTATAGGACGCGAGCGGATATTTTAGTAAAATTGTTTCATCCATAATATGGGACCCTGTAAAGGGCCTAAAATAAAGGAGATAATTATGAGAGACAAAAGAACTTTGGAAATGAACCTGATTGCCCTTTTTATCGCAATCATTGTTGCGATGGCGTTTATCCCCCAGGTAGGCTTTATTGCGTATGGGGGTGTTGCGATTACCACACTCCATATCCCCGTGATTATTGGTGCAATCCATGGCGGCCGTAAATTCGGCATTATTCTTGGACTTGCGTTTGGTGTGTTTTCGCTTATTGTGGCTTATGTGATGCCGCGCGGACCGGGAGACTTTATTTTTCAGAATCCTGTGATAGCCATTGTCCCACGCTTCTTGTTTGGACTGGTAACGTTCTATATTTTTATTGGATTTAGAAAACTTGTGTCCCACCAGACGGCGTCAATTGCCCTGACATTCATTTTTGCGGCACTTGCGCATTCCGTATTCACCCTCAGTTTCATGGTGTTATTTGGCGATCAGATTGAAACCACATTCGGCCAGCTTTATCAGTTCTTACTTGGGCTTGTCAGTGTTAATGGTCTACTTGAGACCGTTGGTGCAGCTTTGATTGGAACCCCGATTGTTAAACGACTTTTAGCAAGTGAAACATTAAGTTTAGAACAAAATTAAGGATGATGACCATGGTGCTTTATATAGACATAGGAAATTCAAATATCGTCATTGGAAAAGGCAACGGAGACTTGCGTGAGACTTTCCGCTATCATACCGATCCTGCCAAATCATCCGATGAATACTACGCGATGCTTAAGCACCTTTTTGATGATGTTGAGGATGTCATCATCGCATCCGTTGTGCCTCAGCTCAATACAGCGTTTAAGACTTTCCTGCAACGGTATTATTCCATCACCCCCCTATTCATAGAACCGGGCGTTAAAACCGGAGTGGGTGTAAAGACAGAGTACCCAAGGGAAGTTGGGGCTGATCTGATTGCAGCTGCTGCTGGTGCTAAGCATCTTTATGGCGATCATGCGGTCATTATTGATATGGGCACTGCAACAACCATTACCCATTTGGAAGATTCAATGATTAAGGGTGTGGCCATTACCGTAGGGCTCGATCAAGCCAAATCGTGTTTGGTTTCCAGTACATCCAAGCTGCTCCAGTTTGAATTCCAACCACCGAGTGAAGTGGTTGGAACCAATACGATCGATGCTCTTAATGGTGGCTTTCTTTATGGCCATGCATTTCAAGTTGAAGGGTTTGCTAAAGCAATTAAAGCGCGCATGCCCAAAAAAGAAGTCCCCGTCATTTTAACAGGTGGGGCGTCAAAATTGCTTAAGTCCATCCTTCCGGATACCTACATTTTTAATGATAACCTTGTCCTTGAAGGCTTACGCGTCATTTATGCGAAGAACCGTACAAGCTAAAGTGATTGACAATGGTTACTTGCACGACTATAATGATACCGATATCGAATGTAAGGAGTGAATTCCCTGTGTTAGAAAAATTAAGCGGAATTATTGCTGAAGAGCTTGGCGTTGAGAAATCCAAGGTTAAAGAAGACGCCAACTTAGCCGATGATCTTGGTGCTGATTCTTTGGATGCTGTTGAACTCATTATGGCCATCGAAGAAGAATTTGACGTTGAAATCGATGATTCTGAAGCAACAAAGATTAAGACTGTCCAAGACATTCTCGATTATTTGGACAAAAACAGCAATTAATGAAATACCCGATTCTTCGGGTATTTTTTCTTTTAAGGGTAAATTATGGTAAAATATAGAAACAATATTACGGTGAGAAAGAAGGGCTGACAATGAAAAAACTTTTACTGATCGATGGGTCGAATCTTATGTTTCGTGCATACTATGCGACCGCTTATTCAGGCCGTTTAATGAAAAATTCAAAGGGCGAATACACCAATGCGGTTTACGGCCTTGTTAATATGCTCAATGTACTGAAAAAAGAGAACTTCACCCATGCGCTTGTGGCATTTGATAAAGGAAAAGCGACGTTTCGTCATCAAGCGTATGCAGAATATAAGGCAGGACGAAAACCGATGCCCGATGAGTTTAGAAGTCAACTTGAAACCATTAAGATCACACCTGAAAAATTGGGATTCAAAGTCTATGAGACCGAAGAACTGGAAGCTGATGACATCATAGGTTCCATAGCGACAACCTATTATGATGCGTTTGATGAGATTGAAATTATTTCCAATGATAAAGATTTGTTTCAGCTTTTGAATCATAAGGTTACGATTCGTCAATCCAAAAAAGGACTTGAGCCGGATAAAAGTTACACTAAAGAAACATTGCGTGAAGAAATGGGGATTGCGCCCGAACAAATTACCGATTTAAAGGGTTTGATGGGCGATTCCTCTGACAACTTACCAGGCGTGCCTGGTGTTGGGGAAAAAACCGCCCTTAAATTGTTGAAGGAATACGAATCCATTGATACCCTGCTTCGCCACGTTAACGAACTTAAAGGAAAGCTCAAAGAACGGATTGAAACCCATGGCAAAGATGCATTGAAATGGCGGGATTTGGCGACGCTCAAGTGTGATGCATCATTTGATTTCAACCTCGATGACCTGGCATACACAGGCCCGGATGATGACACATTGAAACAGTTTTATGAAACCCAGGAATTTCATTCACTTATAAAACGGATGGAAACCCACACCAATGCCCACACGTTAAACAATGTTACAATTATTGAGGACCCTAAGATACTAAGTACGTTTAAGGATCAATCAGTCTATATGACACTTGAAGTGTTTGGTGAAAATTATCACATCAGCCAGCCACTGGGCGTCGGCATTAAAACAAAGTCAGCAGCGTATTTTTTGAGTGAAGAACATTTTAGCAGTGATAGCTTTAAAACCTTTTTAGCCAATGAATCTGTTGAGAAAAATGTGTTTGATGCGAAAAAAATGCATGTCGTGTTTGATCGCTACGGTGCTAAGTTAAAACGCGTTGTTTTTGACCTTTTTATTGGAGCGTATGTACTTAATCCCTCCTATACACAAGATGAGTTCAAAGTCATTGTTTCTCACTTTGACTATGATGATGTTGATTATGATGAAACCATCTATGGCAAAGGCAAAAAAGCGTCCATTCCTTACATTAAGCACGTTGCAACGCACGCCTTAAAGAAAGCCAATGCTTTAGCGAATGTCAAAGAACAGATCCTCAATGCAATTGAAAAAAACAATCAGACTGCTTTATTTTATGATGTTGAGATGCCTTTGATTGATGTGCTTGCCAAAATGGAAATGCGAGGCACGCGCATCGATATTGACGCACTCAATACATTTGAAAAAACCCTTGATGAAGAGATTAAACAAACCGAAACACGTATATTTGAACATGCGGACCAAACCTTCAATGTCGGCTCACCGAAACAACTTGGTGAGATATTGTTTGAGAAACTCGGATTACCAGTTTATAAAAAAAGCAAAACCGGATATTCAACCAATATCGATGTATTGAAAAAACTACAAGGTCAACATCCAATTATTGACGACATTATGGAACACAGACAACTTACCAAGCTTAAGAATGCGTATGTGACCAGTTTGAAAGAAAGTGTGCACAATGACGGAAAAATCCATACCATCTATAAACAGGCG
>LFCJ01004218.1_pt1 | contig 10544 bp, 11 predicted proteins | sample 643141 | NCBI WGS metagenome assembly LFCJ01 (sample SAMN03766243, study PRJNA286221) | soda lake metagenome | biome: soda lake; feature: Kulunda steppe; material: water; isolation source: sample B1-Br-g2 brine of Lake Bitter-1 | place: Russia: Kulunda steppe | collected 2010-07 | reverse complement strand
GTCACGTGGGGCCGCCGGTGCCCACGGCCGCCGTCCCTCCCCCCTCCCGCCCGCCATCCCATCCGCAGCCAGCACCTGGGCCTGCGCCTGAGGAGGTGGGCCTGCCTGTGGCCCCTGTTGCAGGCACGGGTGTGGCACCCACACCAGTTCCACCACCGCAGGCGCCCAAGCCTAAGTACGTACCCATCTCTGTGGGCCCCAACCGCGCACCAGCATGGCCGCTGCCTCCGGCTTCTGACCCATTGCTGACCAAACAGCCAACCAATCCAGCAGGAGGGATTGAGGCGCAGGCGGCAGCAGCGGCGGCAGCAACTTTGGCACTGGGCGAGGGCGGCAAGCAAGCGCCCGGCGGGCAGGCCTTAAATGCTGTGCAACACTTCAAACGGTGGGTGCGTGGGTGGGCGGGTACAAAGGCACGCCTGCAATGCATGCCATGCAAATGACGGGACGGGTGCAGGCAGTGGGTGCATTGCAAGTGGGGTGCAGCTGCGCTGTCGGCAGCAGGTAGAGCAACACAGTCATGTGATAAGCACTTGCTTCATCACTGGTGGTGGGCTTGCTGCCAATCATGGGGGTAGAGCATATGCTGAGCTGCTGCCATGCCAGTAAGCTGCTGCCATGCCAGAAAGCATGCGTGTGTGGGCGCTTGCCATGCAGGTACCTGCACGATGCCGGGGCCCAGCGCCAGCAGCAGCAGCAGCAAGCAGAGGCAGCAGCGGCAAGTCGGGCGGCAAGCGCGGCAGTGGGCCATGTAAACAGAAAGGAGCAGCAGCAGCAGCAGCAGCAGCAGGAATCAGATACCAGCTCACTCTCTGAGTCAAGGCACAGACGCAAACCAGTGAAGAAGTTTGTGAAAGTGGGCGGGGCGACAGAGGAGGCCAGGGCTGCAGCTGGGGGGCAGCAGCTCCAGCTCCAGCCGCAGGAGCGAGATGGAGGTAGCGACGAGGCCAGCAGTGTGGCAGGGTCTGTAGGCCAGCAGAAGAAGGCCAGGGCCCGGAGGGACAAGTACAAGCCACTCATCGGTGGCGGGGCAGCCGTCAGGGCTGAGGGCCTGGCAAGCACCGAGCAGCGCTTGGCGGCTGCTTTGGCACCGCCCGTCGCAGGCAGTGGGTGAGAAGGGGCAGCCGCCGGCTGATGGCATGCGGTCAGCACACGCGCAGCTTGTTGTGCGCACAGCAGCTATGGGCCTTGCAGCGGCTGGTGCGCCCTGTCATGCACGGGTGGTGAGCTGTTGGTGCGCCCCGTCATGCACGGGTGGTGCGCTGTTGGTGCGCCCTGTCATGTTCGGGTGGTGAGCTGTTGGTACAGTGAGGTTGGGTATGGGTGCTGGTGGACGTTTACTTGCTAGAGGGCCAACGGCCCTGGGGTGCGGCGCAGTGCAGATGCGTGCCGTGGCGTGCGGTATGCCCTCTGCTTTTGTCGGTTCTGAGCATATCCACCGGTGGCCTCTGCTGGAGGTACGCTTCTGAGCTGTAAGAGGGCGCTTTGCGCCTGAGCTGCATGAGGCTGTGATTGCCTTTGCTGTGTGGGCTCCTTCTGCTTTGAGCCAGCATGTTGCGGGCTTTATGTCAAGAGGTTAAGGGGGCCGGTCCATCATCTCCCACTCATCTTCTGCTCCACTTCAGGCATAGACATACACAAGCGATGCGCCTTAGGAACACCATGGCCTAGGATCGTCAAAATGGGCTCTTGTATATCCCCTTACCCAGCCAGCCCTCAGCAGCCCCCAGAGCTGCATGAGGCAATTTGCTTCTAATCTGAATGAGGGCGGCTGCTGTCTCAGCGCTTAGGAATCCATAGCTCCCGCTCATGAGTGAGCGTTGTGTCCAGTTGCCACACCTGCTCTCCCTTGTCTACCCTTTCTATTGTCCAGCCTGATGTTTGTATCAATCCTCCTTTTCCACCATAGGTGCTTGCTTTTCTCCTCCTTAGTCTTAACAAACTCTTCCCTTATTCAGCATGGTGTGTGCTACTTCCCGGAGTCTTTACAAACTAGGATACTTGTGGTGGGCATGGTGGCAAAATCATAGGTGGTGATGTTAGCATGAGCACTTGCCTTCTCACTTTGCACCACTTTAAATGGTTTTTTGTTGACGCCTCTGTGAAGCCTCCCTGGCCAGAAATGTGTGTTACTAATAAATACGTGGAGTGCTTGCCAATGGGCTGTGTGAAGCTGTGTAGGTCTGACCCTATTGGGCTATTTCAAACACAAGTTGTGAGCCCTGGCATGACCTTGCCTAATAATTTCTCAATCAGACAGAGGTCAGGGCTTTTGCTAGCTGCACTGCTTGGGTTCATCACAGGGCTAAATCCTGATACTCATTTTGGTAAAGCCGCATCAGTTCCCTTCAGTTTGGCTTGCCTGCCACCAGTATTGGGCTGGTCCCTTTAACACATGCTGCCAGGTTAACCATTGTAGTCAAGTGCGCTCTCTCTCTCTCTCTCTCTCTCTCTCTCTTTTTGAAAGTGATTTTCTCTCTCTCTCTTTTCTGGATGTAAAATCTCATTTTCTAATGACCACTGAGGATGTGAAATTGTTTCTCTTGAAGCAGACATACAAATCATTCCTTCTTCTCTCAGAGACTATGGATATTTTTTGTCGGGCTGGCAATGTCCAGCAAGCCCAGCAGTCAACCCATCTGGCTGAAGGTCTAAACCCTTTGTAACTTAACTAATGACCACCATCCACAAGGTCATGCTGTGGGGATAATCCTGTGAGCATCCATGCCTGTGTCTCACCTCCAGGACTGCGCCTCTACTTAAATAAGCTTGTTGGGACAGAGCATGCCAGACCCCAATTTACCCGAAGTCTATGAAATGCCACGCATGGGAAGCCATAACCACCAGCAATTGCAAAGCATAGGAAGCCGCTGTACTACAGCCTAGTAGGCATCCTGGGCCTACAGGTCTTGTTGAAGGGCATACATCTCCAAGAGTCTGGAGGAGTAGACAGTCAAATTATCCTGTTCACTGATCTATTCATTGAAATGGCAGACGCTTTTGTGCAGAAAAGCAAGTCTCCGCCTGGACTTGGCTGCCTTCAAGATCTGGACAAGCCGCCCTGAAAATTGAAGGAGAGGTTCTTAAACACAGATAAAAACGGATCTTTACCCTTTCTTGTTAAAAAAATGGTGCAACCATCCATGTTTACAAAAACAACCAGCACAGCCCTGACTTTACAAGCACAGGGGTAAAGAGTTCCTCTGTGTTGCTCTGCATTCGCAGCTCGAATAAGATAACAGAGAACCAAGCTTGCGAGGGGAAGACATTAACAACAAAATAGGAGTTTGTACAATGGAGCAGACAGCAAAAATCAGTACTTCTGACAGCATGCAGTGCTTGAAAAAATTGTGCACGCTCTCAAATTCCATCCCAGTGGAGAGCTTACAAGAAGCAACATTTGCCAGCATCCAGGCTGCTCTACGATGCCCTTGTAGGTACAGATAAGTTCATATGAGCTAGCCTAGACCCCGCAGCACCTCTGTGCTAGATTGACTATTTATAGCTGCTGGTTATAAAGGCACTTCGCCAAGAAGCTGGCATTTATCTAAAAAACACCATTTTTGTACAAGAGTAGGCAGACAGCAAAATCAAACGGTCGGCCATTGCAAAACCATCATTCCTGAGTTACAGCAAGGTACTGCTTCATTCATTGTTGGCACTTGACAAACATAGACATGGAGGCAAGTGCTTGCAACTCTTAATGATAGGCCGCAGATATGATGGCGTGGTGTTAGCCCTACCTGCCACCTTCACAAGACCCTGATGTACAGCTCAGGAAACTGCGTGCAAGCAAGTGGGGAACAAGGTTGGGGTGTGAAGTGTGCACCTTTTGCAGACCTTCTCTAATGGTTTTGGCTCAGACATCTACCATGATTCTAAGCCCTACGACTCTTATTATTGTTTTCAGCTCCAAAGGAACCAACGATTGTCACCTGGATCTAGCCAGTCGTAAGTTGGTCTTCAAATTGAAGTACTTGCATACCCTAAAGTATCCCAAACCCCGCCATGCTGCCCACGATCCACGAAAATTTAAGGGCTTTGAAATACTTACCCAGTCCTACAGGTAGGGGCTCCACTGTCACACATTGCATATGCCCACACAATTACTGGAATTTGCATGGTGGTGGCGCTAATTCTGTGCAAATCAGTGAGTGACTTCACCAGATGACCACGTAGCATGACAGCACGGCGTAGCATGACATGCTTGCCCAATAAGGAGTAATATGCTCAAATGCTTCCAGCTCGCACACCTGATTGAAGACACATGTACAACAAGGATGGTGTGACAATATACGCATTCATGCTGAGCGTATGAAATCAAGGCTATGGGGATGGTCATTAGTGGGCAAAACTTCAGGCCCACAATAGGACATGTTTGTAACTGGATCCCAAGGTGCTAAGCACATTGTTGAAGAGTAAGTCCTGCCATAGTTTCCATTTCTGGGCAATTTGTCTAGTGGAGGTTTAGTCGTTCCCACTACTGGACCCCCCCTAGCAGGGTCACTCAGCGGGTTTGGACATAACTCGGTTGCCCCACAACCACCCGAGCACACCATTGGATGGTTTTTTGTGCATGTAAGAGTGCTAAGATCTAAAATGGGCGGCAGAAGCTGAAAACCCGACCTTCAGGCTTTAATAACTGACACCGTCTTCTGCACACATATATAGGGATCGGCGTTTGCTAATAGCAATTTTCCAGGAATAGTGCGTGCAAAGTTGAAACTAAAATATTCACCTCTGGCCCAGTAATTCAGAATAAAATATCAGAGGGGGGTATCTGAGGCCCAAAATGGGTATGATCTGGGATGCTTCCGGGGTTTGGTCTCCGTGGCGGGCAAAGCTTAGTTTTAAGCTTAGTGTTAGATGGTAGCCCTGCCTGCAAGCTGTCCACAGCACTCTCTGATAAAATGCTATATTTAACAATATTTCAGCTGCTATATCTTCCAGAACTCCATCTTGCACTTCGATTTTTGGCATCAGAATCGGAAGAGGTTCAGCACCCTGTAAAATACCCCCATACAAAAAATGAAAGCAAAAAATTGATTCTGTTGGGGCTGGGGCTTCTAGCAACTAGGTATAGCGCTATATCTGGCACTAGGGTTACACTCCTACTCATGTGTGGGCACATGCCTAAGTACCCCTGGACCCCTCGTTCCTCAATTCCCTTAACACTTACGGCAGCTCAGGATATCCCCTTGAAATGCTGCCTGAAAAATGAATGATGCTGACAGGCTGGCCCTTCAGATCAGGTGCATCGTGATCTGAAGAGCACGCTTGTGTTCCAAGGTACTCCCTAGCTGTCCACTTTAAGTGCTGATTGCTGCCCAACGCTGCCCAACCCAAAAGATTGCTCTCCAGAATCTTTTGCTGGTGCTAGTGCTGGTGCTAATACTGCTCGCTGCATGGATCCTTGCATGGAGCTGCTTGCGATGACTCAACTCACTCAAGCGCAGGGGCACTCCAGCCGAGAAAAAGACTTCATGATTGACAAAATGAATGGCCACGAGACAATGGATCTGCTTGTGCTGTGCGAGGCCCATTGAGAAGGACTTGATATGCTGCTCCTTGGTCACGGCTTCCCAACACAGTCTTCCTCCTCACCTCTTTCTCCTACTCCTCCCTGGCATGCTCCTTGGAGATTGTGCAAACCCCTTCTGCTTCTAGTGCTTGCTGCATGCAGTTGTGACCCTGCATTGTCCTGGGGTTCGCGGGGCTGAGGTTGGCTTGAAACATTTGCACTCCACCACAGCCCCGCTCTTGCTAAATCTTCATTGTAAATCTGCCAAACCACTTCCTAAGGGGGCCTGTTGTCGTCCTCTTCAAGAGGTCTTGGGGTGGCACTGCCCTGGACATGGGGCTGCATGTCATCCGTCCCCAGATTATCTAAGGCTCGCCCATATTCAAGATGTCTGCCAATTCATTTTTATTATTGTAGTTTTAATTCTTGGGGCCAGAGGTGAAATTTGGAGTTTTGATTTTGGCACGCACTAAATCTGAGAATTTTACAGCGCTATCAGCGCAAAGCAAACGTTGATCCCTACATATGGGAGTTTGGGTTCAAGAAGTTTGGCCTATGCTGTGGGAGCTCTAAAAAACCCTGCGTCTGTTTTTTTGGCAACCGCTTGACGCTCAGACCACCGATTGGCCTCCATGCTTCATGGATGTCATGTCTGCTTTTTTCTCTGCAATCCCTAGTTGTGATCGGACGCGAATCTGTTCATGGCTGCAAAGATCTTGCATTTCCTGTGTCGGCACCCACATCATACCGCAGGGTCAACCACGGAACACACCTCCTGGATCCCCTACCCCACTTCTGACTTGGAAGCATTAAACCATCATGTTAGAGCAGCATAAGTTCAGGAGAGCGGAGGAATGGAGCAGGCTTGGGAAAGTGCCATTTTCCTACCAAAATGGTGAAAGAATGGCTGATACCGCACAAACAGTGCCCCAACTTCTCGTTTTTTCACACATCCTTAGCTACTTATGACAAAAAGAACATGCTATTCATGGTTTGGCCAGGCATTGAGGCGTTTATGAGGCTGGAAGGTCATCCTGATTTTCCTAGGCAACGGGCTTTGGCATCGGATCTAACAGATGAATAGATGTTGTGGATCACTCTGAGCACCGAATTATGTCGTCTTATTTTGGTCAACTTACACACACTGCAGGATGATGGGATGATGAGGTGCGGTGGTTTGGAAGTCGTGCTTTTGGCCATTTTCCTTAGGCAAAGCCCAAGGGGCGAACGCTGTACCCCCTACAAGCCAAACTGTTTCACAACAAATTCACTTAGGGTCGCATAGGAGTCCACAATTATGTGTTTTTAGTGCAAATTGACCTGTTGGGGCTCCCTGAGCCTGCTTGCGTACGAGAAGCACAGCTTCTGCTGCTTACAGCCAACAAGCCTGCCTCTGACTCAGGGCACTTTTTTGTCAAACATTTTTAAGGTTGTACAAGCAGAGAATGGGTGCCCCTTGGAAATTACTCAAAAAAGGTGCAGCCGTTGGGCTCCAGAAAGGTTTGAGTAAGGGAACTTCCCCAAAATGGCCTCGACTTCAGACATTCCCCCGTAAAGGCCGCATGAAATCACCCCATTATGGCCTCGTGACACCCCCCCCATAATGGCCTAGACTCGAGACATGCCCCTATAATGGCCTCGTGAAACTGCCCCCAATTATGGCCTCGTGGCACCGCCCTAACAATGCAAGTGAGTGGAGTGACCGCGGACAATGCTTAGAGCACAAAAGGTATGGTACTTGAATGACACTGGTTGCATTTAACAAGTGCCCATACACGCATTTCCTTCAATGAATCAAAGGTATTGCTAAAATGACCCCGGCAGGGATCATGTATGCTTCCTACTCCAACCAATGAAAACACTTTCCCAGTATCCTTGACTTGGTGTACCTCTCTGCATTCACCTCTAAAACACAGGCTTGACTGCCTCCATGTGCATATGGTGATCTGCTCAATGCGCTCTTCCCGCTGGGGTCTTTCAAGATGGATCTTTAGACATGTTAAGTGATGTGCCATGCCTGTGCAGTCACGCCACACATGCACATCATGCTAGGTGCCATGCCTGTGCAGCACAGTCCATTAACGTTGTGCTGGGTTCTATGTGTGTTCCCAAAGATGAAGGGGGTCCTTTGCATCGAGGTATGGCTTTACTCGAGGTAGTGATTTTCAAGGATATTTCAGGTACCAGGGGCTTTTTGCCGTCTCTTCTTTCAAGTGCATATGTATACACATGTTGAGCCCGTACACCCAACCTGTAAATGTGTGCGAGGCCTGCGCGCCTTGCAGGCTCCTCGTCCGCAAGGCTTGCATGCTTGTACACAAGGCCCACATAGCGGATGCCAGTGCGCATGGTGCACGTACCCTGCACCGTGCCCTACCCCAGAGATACACAATTAGATCCCAATGCAGCGTGGTGCTTGGCCTACCCATGCCAGGCTGCGGGTGCACCCCTCATTCTGTGCCCTGATTACGCCCCATTCAATTTTCTGCACCAGCTGGCGCACCCCAGGAACCCAGGCAAAACAATCACGAATGACTGCCCACCTGGCCGCGCGACTCGTTTGTGCCGTTGGGAGACTCCCAGCTGTGGAATGTCACCTTCACCCCCCCTGCGATCACTGTGTCCATGCATTCCTCGCAGCAGTAGCTCTCCGTCCCTTTGATGAGCGCCGACACCATGTACACCTGCGGGCATGCACCAGGCGGCGCCAGTCAGCGGCGCTGGCTACCTCCACAACGTGAGAGGCGGGCTGAGGGCATATCCACGTTGCAGTGGCTGCACCTGTGCCCTAGCGGCCACTGTGAAGCCTCAAGCTGCAGCACCACTGAGGCGCCCAGGAACAGGCGCACAAGCGCGCCGTCCACCTTGGTGCAGATCTGGGAGGGCCCACCTTTTCGGGCTGCAGCACCACTGGGGCGCCCAGGAACAGGCGCACAAGCGCGCCGTCCACCTTGGTGAAGCTTTGGGCGGCCGTCTGCAGCGTGCCCACCTCGTTGCTGTAGTCCTCTGTGTCGACCTGCAAGGGTGGGATGCAGGCGCGTGGAAGGGTTGTGGAATCCGCTCTGCACCCACACGCACGAATTGTTGAGATCCACCCACTGCGGGATGGTTGGGATCCGCTCTGCACCCACCCACACACACGAACGCACGCGGCTGCGGCCCTCCAGGCTAGCCGCATTGCATGCGCCTGGCCAGCCGCACCTCAGCGCCCCCATGCCGGCACACTACAGCGCTCCCCCACCAGATAGGGCACAGGTAGCAGGCAGGGCCCTTCTGTGCCCTACACTACTGTGTCGCGTGCGCCCGAGGGCAGAGGCTGCACACGCACCTCAAAGACCTCTAGCTCCACAGTGAAGGAGCCCTCCGTGCCGCACAGGCCCACGCCCAAGAGCTGGCACACGCGGTCAACAGTGAACACCACCTGCAGTAAAAGTGCATTGGCGCAGCCGATGATGCAACACCACCTACAGTGCACACACCCAGCAACCCCTGAGGGGCACACGTGCAGTCAACAGTGAGCACCCCCTACAGCGCGTGCAGTCAACAGTGAGCACCCCCTACAGCGCGTGATTCCTGTGCAGGCAGGCGCACCCATAAACTGGTGCAAGGGCGCCGGCCATGTAAGGGGAGCGCAGCATATGAGCGCGGGTGACAGACAATACATGATGTGCATACACGCGAGCATGGGCTGCAGCGCTGCGCATGCGCCCCTGCTGTGTGCAACCACCTCATGCCCAGCCCTGCACCCCCTTCTCCTGGGGTCATGCGCGGTAGGCTACGCATCCCGGGCCCGCGCACACGCACCTCATCCTGCCCGTCCTCATACATCCAGCTGTCCTCTGTGTTCAACGACACGGCGCGCTGCACCCGCGTGAGTGCGTATGGGTACTTGTCGATCGCCGCCACCAGGCCTGCCAGGCCGTAGAAGTCCGCCTCCGCACGCAGCTCCATCAGGTACTTGAAGTCGGTGCCGTCTGCAGGGTAGTTGAAGTGGCCGTCGCGCAGGAAGTTGAGGATGTCGTGGAAGTGGCGGCCGTCGCGGTCGATGAAGTAGCAGCCCTGCCCGTCAGTGCGCAGCTCGTGGCGGCCGCTGAACATAGCTGTGAACAGGCTCTCAGGCGCGTTGCGCAGCGTGGACAGCGTGGTGGTGAACTTGGAGCCGCCCACGCTCAGAACCACCTGGGCAGGCAGGGCGCAGGTCGGGGATGGTGTGGGTGGAGCCAGGGAGCGGCATGCGGCACGGCAGGCAGTTTGGCATGTGGGCTCATGTAGAACATGAAGCGTACGCGGCTGGCGCGTAGGAAAACAGGACATGCGAGGCAGGGGGAAAGGGCGCGGGCGCGCCAAGCATGCACTGTGTTGTGTCTAGCGCCTGGGCGCCAGCTTGGCTGTACTGTTTGCTTGACGCGGGGGTGTGGGGCAGTGTCTGGGCCATGTGTCCATGTGTGTGGGTGTGAGTGGGGTGGGGGGGGTGGCTTTGTGTGCGCACCAGATGAGTGTGTGCGTTTGTGTGTGTACACCACAGTACTTGTGCAACTGTGAAATTGCTTGTTTGTCTTAATGGGTTCTCATGTGCAAATGGTTGCTTTTGCATGTGCCTTCATACATCCAATACACATGTAATTTATCAATATGCATGGTAATTTATGCCATTTACACATTTTGGATGCCTCCAAGTTACCTAGAGGTCCTCCCTTTTCCCAAGGGGACCCCGGGGGTTGTTCACATCATGCACATATGAGTTTAGGATGTATAAGTGTGCTACACGCGTTTGGACATATGCATGCTCATGTGTGTATGCATTAGGGAGTTTTCATTTCCTTTTGTGCACCAGGTAACATGCATGTGCGTGCGCGCATGTGTGATGGTGAGCATGACAGAGCTGTGGACTTTTAATTGTGTGCGCATACCTGACCATGATTGTGCAAGTGTGTGCATGTGTATGCGCGCGAGCATGTGTGTGTGTGTGTGTGTGTGTGTGTGTGTGTGTGTGTGTGTGTGTGTGTGTGTGTGTGTGTGTGCG
>LFCJ01004215.1_pt1 | contig 10547 bp, 4 predicted proteins | sample 643141 | NCBI WGS metagenome assembly LFCJ01 (sample SAMN03766243, study PRJNA286221) | soda lake metagenome | biome: soda lake; feature: Kulunda steppe; material: water; isolation source: sample B1-Br-g2 brine of Lake Bitter-1 | place: Russia: Kulunda steppe | collected 2010-07 | reverse complement strand
TGAGCTTGCTGGCTGGACATGGTTTTGCGATCGGAGTCCTCGGTGGCATCATCGGTGCTGCGGTCACGCCTGCAGCTGCAGCCGCACTCAACCGAGTCGCGTATGAGTTGACTGGATTTGAAGGACTTGTCGTCGTGGAGACAGATGTTATCATTCTCGGGTTGGTTGTCGCTGTTGCGATGGGTACTGTCGCCGCAAGCGTTGCTGGGTGGCGAGTGAGTCGGTTACCGGCGATCGATCAGTTGTAACTGAACAGTGGTTGTTTCTCAACCTCATCTGTAAACAATTATCCGTTTCCCAATAATGACGGCGTGCAAGACTGTATGGTATAGTTATGCTTATATTCTCACATTTGATACTGACATGTAATCGTGTTGGCAGTCTGGTTGCTTTGTGCAGACATTGGGGCGCCAGCGGTGAGTCACTCGATTGTTGTTAGAATTATTCTATGAGACGAACAACTCGAATACCTTGGTCTACAGTAGCTGTTTCACTGTTTGTGATTCTTTCTGTGGTAGCAGTTGGTACTGTTGCGGCAGCAGGCACGGCAGTTGCAGACGAGACGAATGAATCCGATGAACAAATAGCGTACGAATTTGAGATTGAAACCGATGGGGATACCTATGCGTTTGGGATTCCTGGTCCAATCAATACGACATTAGGAGAGGTGATTGATGATGCAGCTCTCGTTGACGCAGATGGCGATAATGCGGTTTCTGTATTTGAATTCGACCAGGAGGTAAATCAGTGGGTTCCTGCGAATTTAGATGAGAGCCCTGATCCACTCAGTGCATACATCATCACAACTAGTGATGGTGGTGAAGACGCAGTAACGGTCAATATGTCGATTGAATTTGAACAACAAGAGGGCGATGGCATTGTCCCTGCATCTTACAGCGTGTCAGAAGGATATAATTTCATTTCTGCACCGTTGTTTGCAGGCTCTGGTGATGCCTTTGGCCTTGGTGCTGCAGACATCTCTGTTGTTCTCGATCGATATGCAGAGCCAGAAAGTGATGAAATGCTAGGCTCAGGTGCTCCGTTTGGAGTTTCGCTTGCATCAAACGATGATGTTGTTAGCCCATTCAAAGGTTACTTTGTGTTTGCACAGGAAGATGGTGAGATTCCAAGTCTGGTGAGTGGTGCTCAAACGCAGGCCGATGCTAATGAGGCACTCAATGTTCAACCAGCACCAGAAGGGGACCTCACGTTCATCGACCAAGCAACAAATTCACCAACGCTTGATCAAGAAGAGTGGACTTCGCTTGGAGTGGTTCTCGAAGCAGAATCTAACGTCAATTCGACGGTTCTCCTCACATACGAAGAGGATGGTGAAACGGTTGTTGCAGGTGCCGAATATAAAACTCAAGAACAGCTCGATGGGGATGGTCCTGGTGTATATCTTACCCCAGATGGATATCCTGGTGAACTAACTGCCCATGTTATTCCAACCGCACAGATCAGTGATTGGTATGAGCGTGGTGATGTCGTTTCTGATGATACACTCGAGGCAGCCCTTGCCAGTGAATCTGCAGACGTCTACGCAGCAGATGTCGTTATCGACGATCAACCGATTACCGATGAAGACACGCTGACTGTTACTCGAGCAAATGTTCTTGATGGCGGTGCAAACGAGACCGAATTTGTAGTGACAATCCACGTGGTCGATGAGGACGGACTCATCTCGAGTCCGATTGGCCAATCCGATGAAATTGTTGGTAAAGATGGGGGATTCAATATCGATATTGAAGACTCCGATGCAGTTGATGAAGGTGATCAAATCATCGCAGTGATACAACAAGCTAATGAGTCAGATGATTTAACGCCGCTATTGAATGCAGATGGCAAGAATGGCTTTGCAGAGTATCATGTGAGTGATGGCGCGATTATTAGAGATGAGGATCAAAACGATACCTCTGACCCAACGACGGAAATTGCTCACAGCAGTAGCTTTGGTAGCTCTACAAGTGATGGTGAGCGTACCTCTGAAATCCTTACAATCGAATCCAAGCAACAAGATGCAATGGTGTTTGGTGGGGACACAAACAAGAGTCTTGAAATCAGACATCCTGAAAACAATAAGTCCCTAGAACTTACTCCAAAGGATGAATCAGATACACTTGAGTCGCGGGCACTTGAACTTCATATACAAGATCCAACCGGGAACATCTCACAGAGCCCAACAGTATACGCAGTGACGTTCAGTGATGATACCGAGCAAAAACCAATCCCAGTGTTGGTCAGTGGTGATATGGATTTATTCACTCACAGTGAGAGTGTATTCTCTTCCTTTGAAGTTGCGCTACTAGTAGATGGCTCGGAAGTTGATGTAACTGATAAACGCAAGATAGGTGTTGGCTATGAGGGTATCGTTGAGGTAACCAAAACAGATGAGGAAGTTATTTTCACACTCAATCGTGAAACAGACGTTGAAGAGGATTGGTTCGTCGAATTCATATCAAATGATCCAGATGTTGCTACAGAAGTTCAGCACAACGAGAGTACTGATCAATTTGAAGTAACACTCGACTCTGATTCAGTGAGCCCAGGTAGTGTATTCGGACAATTCCAGATTTCAGAGAGTGAAGATTCCCCTACTTCAATCAGTAATATTGTTCCTTCAGAACCGGTATTAGTAGATGTTGATAAAATCGTTGATGGAGATGGAGATGATTCCGATCGGTACGAAACGATTGAATTAGCACTCAATAACGCTACTGAAGATACCGTAATTGCGGTTAAACCTGGTGAGTACGACGAGGGCGATTATCTTGGTGTTAATACAAGCAATATCACTCTCGTCTCATTAGAGGGTCAACATGACACAAAAATCCAGTCAGCGATTGACATCACTGGTGACAATGTAACAATAGATGGGTTCACAATCCGTCCTGTTGATCCAGAGTTTGGTATCTTCGCAAGTGCAGATGGTGCAACAGTTCGAAACAATATCATCACAGGTTCAGTAGACAGTGATATTCTCGTTCGCGCCACTGATGAAGTAACCATCAAAAACAACGAACTTCGTGGCGTTGCAGACTTCGATGGCGGGATTGAGGGCTCAGGTGCAATTAATATTCAGCAGGCATTCCCAGAAGAGCACCTTGTTCAGTCTGTGAACGACATCCCGATCGAAAATGAGGATGACGTTGTTGACAATCTATTCGAGACGAACTGGTTTGACACGCTTGTCATCGGAGATAGAGAATACGGAACCCATGACTCTCCAACAGGTGATGCGCCTGCATTCGACATTGCCACAGATACGTCAACCAGCTCTGATGAATTCACGACGTCGTTGATAACCGCGTACCCAACTGAGGCAGATACACTTCCGTTCAGCCCAAGTTCAAATCAAACATTCAAATTAACGAATGAACTCACAAACGAGTCAATTGAGATTATCCCAGAAAATGAAGACGAAATATATGATCCACACGCCATCGTCTTCGTGACATTTGATGGCGAAGGTGAGGTTAGGAATAATCCATATCTTGATCTTGGATTCTATGAGGGAGATGAGTTCTACACGGAAGGTGTTAATGCCACAATTAATGGAAACGAAAGTGTGTTAACACGATCTGGAGATACATTTATCCCAATTAGTTTGAGCCTCTACGATAGTGGTCAAGAGGTTGCAACTGTTGGTGAACAACTCATTGGTGTTGGATACGAAGGATACATCGAGCAGAATAGCAGCTCTGAAGACATTGCTCTCAGTGTTAATCGTGAAGAAGAGGTAAACGAAGACTGGGATACTGAGTTGACTCTCTATGATGAGGATTACGACACAATAGTACAGAAAGAAGTCGATAATATTCCAGACCGTGATGAGTTCACTTCAGTCATTGACTCCTCAGAGATCGAATCTGGAAACTACACAGTACACATCTCCTTCTACGAGAATCTTGATGATAAGTACGAAACTGAGATTCTAACTCTCTTTGAGAATGGAGAAATCACGATTGATCATAGTGCAGAGAATGAATCCGGTGACACTGACGAATAATTTCAGTAAGAGTATCAATGAACAATAAATTCACCCGATCGCGTGGACTAATTGCAGCCGCAGTCATATGTCTGGTCTTTGCCGCGGTAGCAGGTGCTGGTGTAGCAGTTGCCGACTCTGATTCTGATCAGGATGACCCACCAGGTGCACCAGCGGCATTCTATGGTGAGGCGCTAATCGGCGACGAACCCGCACCTGTTGGGGCTGAGATTGTGGCGTACGTAGATGGCGAAGAACGAGGATCGATCAACATTGAAGAAGCGGGGCAGTACGGTGGCCCACAAGCAAGTGATGATAAATTGCTTGTTTATGGCGACGCTGAGGATGATAGCGACGAAACGATTGTCTTTGAGATCAATGAACAGGTTGCCGCAACGATCCCTGCAGAAGTGGTCTGGGAAAGCGAGTCAATTATGCAAGTCGATCTTAATGCAGGTTCACCTGCATTCTTTGATGTGACAATTGACGACGTAAGTGATGCTGTCACAGAAGGAGATTCAGTGACCGTCACGGCAACGATCGAAAACACCGGTGATTTCAGTGATTCACAGACCGTCGAATTAGCCACAGATGATGGTGCTGTAGATGAACGTGATCTTTCATTATCAGGTGGGGAAGCCGAGACCGTTGAATTCACATACGAAACGGAACGTGGTGATGCACCAGAAAAGTCTCTGACAGTAGCAAGCGAGAACGATAGCGATAGTATCACTGCAACTGTTGTTGAGCCAGAGCCTGCGTTCTTTGCTGCATCAATTGATGAAATTGCCGATACAGGGGCCACAGAAGGTGATGAACTGAATGTGGATGTAACCGTCGAAAATACAGGTGAGCGTGAAGAAACACAAGCAATCAGGTTTGTGATCAATGGAGAAGAAATTGATACCGAAGAAATAACGCTCGCTGGAGGTGAGACAACGGCACTTTCGTTCGTGTATGAGACACAGGTTGGCGATGCACCAAAAATCGATGTTGAACTTGGGAGTGAAGACACCACAGAAAGCGCGGAGGCATCTATTGAAGCATTAGAGCCTGCATTTTTCGATGTGTCAATTAGTGACGTTGATGATACAGATGTAGCGGAAGGAGACTCGGTCGCAGTAACAGCGACAATCGAAAACACTGGTGAGCTCGAAGGAACTCAAGACCTCAGTCTTATTGTAAACGGGACAACCGAAGAGACGAAGGAGTCGATTTCACTTGAGCCGGACGCTACTGAAGAGCGAACGTTCACATTCGAAACAACAGTTGGGGATGCGCCAACCATTCCGATCGAAGTAGCAAGTGACAACAGTAGCGATAATGCCGAGGCAACGATTAGAGCACTTGATGAACCAAACTTTGTTGTCTCAATCGATGAGGTTGGGGACGATGTCACCGTTGGTGAAGAGATTACAGTCAATGGAACAGTCGAAAATACCGGCGAGATCACAGGGACACAAGACATTACGCTCTCTGCAAACGGTGAACAGCAAGCACTCGAAGAAGATGTAACACTTGATGCAGGCGCTACAACTGAATTTAATTTTACCTATGAAACAGTTGAGGCGGATGTGCCGATCGTTGAAATCACGGTTGCGAGTGACGATCGGCGTGATACAGTCGGTGGCGACGTATCACCACTTGATCCACCTGCATTCGTGATTACTGACATCACCGAGTTGAGTGATGAGTTAACTCAAGGTGATCAATTAGCTGATGAACTTACGTTTGCGGTCGAAATTGAGAATCAAGGACCACAAGCAGGTGAGCTTGACACTGTTCAGTTTACTATTGGTGACGAGTCCGACCCGATTGGAACATTTGCTATTGAAGATGTTTCGATTGACGCTGGTGAAACAACCATCGTTACGCTGACCGATGCAGCAATTGGTGATGTAACCCTTCCAATCGAGGCTAAAGCAGGCGTTCATGCTGTTGATGTTGGTGTTTCGATCGATGGTGAACACGTGTCTGGTGAGAGTTCGATGACTGAGACAGTGGATATCGATTACGAAGATATCCAAAGCGGTGTCGATGCTGCTTCCGAAGGTGAGGACGTCCTTATCAATGAAGGAACATACACTGAAACCGTGTCAGTGACAACAGCTGGTATCTCACTTGTCGGTACTGACGATGGAGCAATCGTCAACACAGATAGCGATTCCCCAGCAATCACACTTAATGCACCAAATACCGCTGTTGAACGTCTCACACTCGATGGCGATCATGATGTCGCAGCAATTGAAATAGCCGATGCAGCAACAGATGCGGTTGTGCGCCGGACATTTATTGCAAACTACGAAACGGCAGTACGTGTTTACGGTGACAACAGCCGAATCAGCTCGAATCTCTTCATTGCAGACGGCATGGACCCCGTTGTTGACGTTCAAGCAGCAGACGTTGACATACTTCGGAATGCAATAGTCCCAGAAGATGACAAAGCAACTGCCGGAATCGTTCTTGAAAATTCACCAGGTGTCCTAATACAAGATAACACGATCGCAGTTGCAGCGGACGAAGAAATTGCAGCCGGAGAGCCTGCAATATTCATCGAAGATGAAGAGAGTCTCGATGGCTTTGCTGATCGAAACAACCTCGATGCAGAGCGCTTAAATGGATCAAATATTTTTGAGAACTACTTTGGAATCAGTGAAGTTGATATCGAAGTCAACAGTGATGTCGATGATCCAGAGACAGAATTTGAAGCGAACAGAACGTACTCGTTATCTGCCGCAGACGATGGTTCACTTGAACTTCGAAGTCCAGTCTCTGATCTCGAAAACCAACAAGAGCCAAATGAACCTGCCTCGTTCACAGTTAGTGGGGTCACAATCTCGCCGACAGATGAAGTCGTCTTAGACGAGCCGGGTGTTGAGATTGAAGCCCCAATCGAAAACGATGGTGAGCAAAGCGGTGAACAGACGATCGAATTGCTGATTGATGACGTTGTCGTCGGTTCGGAAGATATCGAACTCGATGGTGGTGAAGAAGATACCGTCTCATTCACGTATGAAGCAACAGTTGATGATCGAGATGCGATCGATATTGTTGTCCGAAGCGAAGATGATGAGAGCGATCAACAGTCACTTGACGTGTTGAAACCAGCATCGCTTGTCGTGAGCGACTTCGATCGGTCAACGTCACGACTCGTTGCTGGTGAGAAGCTTACCGCAGATGCGACGATTGAAAATGAAGGAGATATAGAGGCTACCCAAGACGTAGAACTTCGTATCGGCCCTGATATTGATGGTGTCGAAGATGAAGGGTATGTCGTGCTTGACACCACGAAAGAAACAGTCAGCGGTGAGAGTTCGAAAACAGCTCTTTTCGAGGATGTTGTTATTGAATCATCGATTAACGATGTCACCCTCGCGGGTGACGGAAACGTTGACATTGGGATTGTTACTGAAGACGGTGTCGATAGTCGATCTATTGATATCCGAGAGCCACCGGAGTTTATTGTCTCAATTGATGATATTGATTCACCGGTCATCAAAGGAGAAACTACATCAGTTACTACAACTGTTGAGAATATCGGTGGCGTAGATGGGGCCCAAGATATTGAGCTTCGCATCGATGGCACTAACGAGGAGACGCTATCCGACGTATCAGTCAATACTGGAGAAGTTGAAGAGGTGACGTTCACATTTGAAGCAGCCGATATTGGGGAATCAACGCTCTCGGTTCACAGTGTTGATACCACTGATTCAACCGAGATTGAGGTTGTTGAACCACCACAATTCGCAGTAGAAATCACAGATTCACCAGATACTGTCGAAGCAGGTGAAACGATAACTGTTGAGAGTACAACCGAAAATAGCGGTGGCACACAGGGAGCGGTTGACCTGACATTCGAAGTTGATGGGAACCAAGAGAGCTCTGATTCAGTTACGGTTGATGCAGGTAATAGCGAAAATAGTGAGTTCTCATATGAAACAACTGCTGACAATATCGGTGATCTAACGCTTACGATCGCCGGAGACGAGTTTGAGGACACGTCAACTACTGTTGATGTGACTGAAGCCAGCTCTGAGGAAGATTCGTCTGATGATACTGGTAGCTCTGACCCATCACCACCTTCGGGTTCATCACCAGCTCCAGCACCTGATCCAGAGCCGGAGCCAGAACCAGAACAGGACGAAACAGTTGAAGACGGTAATGAAACGGTAGAATTAATCGAAGGTGACAATCGAACAACGGCAACATTCGAAAACACGTCTGTGTCACAAATCTCGTTCGAAACACATGGTGACGGAGAGGTAACAGTCACCGATCTCGATGAGAAGCCGGAGGCGGCCACCGACGCACTCGGATCGACAGTGTCATTCACCGAGATTACCGTCCCAGACACGTTTATTGATGAGACAGCAATAATCGAGTTGACTGTCTCAACAGATCAGATTGGTGATATAGATTCCAATGATCTCACCGTACAGCGGTTTGTTGGGGATGAATGGAGCCTTCTCGAGACGAGTGTCGTCGAGTCTAATGATGGCTCGGTTGTACTCGAAGCAGAGACTCCAGGGTTCTCACTATTCGCGGTTACTGCGGTAAGTAATCCTACTGCAGTAGCAACCGTTGATCAGCCATCAATTGAAGCTGGCGATCAAGTGGTCTTCGATAGTAGCGAATCCAGCGATATGTACGGAGACGTCGAATCAGTCGAATGGAGTATTGACGGGGAAAAATACAGTGATGAACAAGTATCTGTCCAATTAGATGATACTGGCGAGTATCGTGCAGAGCTAACAGTTACGAATGACGCTGGGTTCGAAAGCACTGATACCGTAACGGTCTCCGTCACAGAGGTAACCGAAGATGAAACAGAAACGACGGACATAGATACCGATCAAACCGAAACTGAGGCACCAACGGAAGCAGAACCAATTGGCGATGATAGCGTCCCTGGGTTTGGGTTCATATCGCTCCTTCTTGCAGTTGTTCTAACTACAGGTGTTGCTCTAATTCGGCATACTGGACGATCGGAATAATCTACACCAATAATTCCATTTTATTTATAAATGTTTTCACACAAACGAGAATCACAGATTTGTAAGCGAAGTAGGGGTATAGTCACAGTTTGTCTTGTCGCACTAGCACTGGTTGTAGGCATTACCGCTATGGGTGTAGTTGTCGCAGACGATGATAGTCAACCACCGACACTGCCAGCGTCATACTATGGTGAGGTAACTATAGATGGTGAAGCTGCTCCAGAAGGGATTACTGTACAAGCGGTAATCAACGGGGATGTCTATGATGAGTTAATCACCAACGACGCAGGCACGTTTGGTGGCCCACAGGCAAGTGATAATAAGCTCATTGTTGAACCCCCTAGCGGTGAATCGACTGAGCAAGTTCACTTTTATATTCTTGATAATGACGGTGAGCGCTATGTCGCCGATCAAACGCTTACATGGGAAGGAGGAGACCTTCGATCAGTTGATCTCACAGTCTCAACTGGCTCATCTACAAACGAACGCTCAGATAGAATCGACGATGATGACGATGCCAGTACCGATGAACCAACGACAGAAACACCACAGACAGAAACAACCACCACTGAAGCAACAGAAACTGAATCCAGAGCGGAGACAAAAATAGAAACGGAAAATGAACCAGTGACTGAACCGGTTACCACCGAGAATTCAACAGAAGAGACAGAAACTGATGACGCTGCAACAACGCCTACTGAAGGAATAGACACTACAGAGGAGACTGGAGATAACGTTCCTGGATTTGGCGCGGTCTCAGTATTCTTTGCGCTAATAGTAGCACTACTGGTTAGTCACTATCGCCGGCTGTAACGCGTCCACAGCCCAACAATCCCGATCGACAGGAGCGCGATCGGAACAACACCTGAAACCGTCTCATCGTCGGTCTCGAGGGGGCTAGCGACAATCGTTTGTGACGATGACTGTGTGTGGGCTCTCTGTGTAGTACTATTCGCGTCCCCAGCACTGGTTGTGCCACGCTTATTATCGGTAACCGCGAGCCGTGACTGTGGCTCTGTTTCGAATACGTCGGTATGTGTCTGTGAGCCCCACATCGGGGGTTGATCGGTTGTTGTCGTATACCTGCTTGCGTTTTCGGCGATCGCTTCAACGCCCTCTGATTGGATAGCGTCGAGCAATGTGCGCTCATTCACAGAGCCGCCATGCTGGTTGAGTGTCCGAAACACTGACTGAAATGTGACCGTGTTGTTCGTCTCCGTTCGGAGCTCTCGATCGATCGCACCGACCACTAACGGCCCGACAGTGTAATCAGGACGATGCTCCCAAGTCTCTTGGTCGGAGAGTATCGCCTCCGAATACCGATCGGCTTCACCGTGCCCGAGTTCCGATTCGAACGTTGCAAACGAGATATCTCCCTGTTCATACGTAAACAATGCCGCATAATATGTGGCCGTTGCTTCAGTAAACCACTCCACTTCCCGATCGGTGTGCAGTCTGGTTTGCTGCGATCTGATATCGGAGCTGTGGGTTTTCACTTGTCTGATCCCAACTGTATGTCTGTGGCCCTGTCTGTTCGAAGCCATCAGTCCATGTTACAACTGCAG
>LFCJ01004214.1_pt1 | contig 10547 bp, 13 predicted proteins | sample 643141 | NCBI WGS metagenome assembly LFCJ01 (sample SAMN03766243, study PRJNA286221) | soda lake metagenome | biome: soda lake; feature: Kulunda steppe; material: water; isolation source: sample B1-Br-g2 brine of Lake Bitter-1 | place: Russia: Kulunda steppe | collected 2010-07 | reverse complement strand
TGTGTATGTGTGTTTATACATTTGTGTGCATGTAAGTGTTATTGTGTGTTTAATGGTGTGTGTTTGTGTGTGTGTGTGGGGGGGTGGGGGTATGTGTGTTGATGCATTTGTGTGCATGCAAGTGTTATTGTGTGTTTTGTAGTGTGTGTGTGCATGTGTGTGCATGTGCGTTTATGCATTTGTGTGCATGTGTGTTTATGCATTTGTGTGCATGTGTGTTTATGCATCTGTGTGCATGCAGTTGTTATTGTGTGTTTTGTGTGTGTATGTGTGTGTGCGTGTGCGCGTGCCCGCGTGTGTGTATGCGTGTGTGCGTGCATGCTCGTGAACGCGTTAAGGTATGGTTGCGCTTCATTGCATGGTCATATGACTCTTGAGCTAGTGTGCTTTGGAGGCATGTACCAGTAGCAAGCGAGCATTTTCCTCTCACCCTTTGCGTATGCCTCTCAGCTGAGTTCTGATACATGCAAGTCAAAATTTATGTTCTTGTTGCACGCAAGGGAATCAGAGGAAGTCACTTCCTGCATTAAATAGCCGCCTTCTCCGCAATGACAAGCACAGCGGAATGTGAATTGTGCTGTGTTGTACCCACGCAGATGAGATTACACAGCCAGTTCAAGGATCACGGCACCCACACTTGAAGCCGGTGCGTTTGCAGCTGCCTTGAGCTCAAAGAAGCTCGCAACCCAAGCTGACCCTCTGCACCCTTGATGTGTATGTAAGGCAGATCCAGCTGGTAAATTGATCCAATGGTTGTCCCATGTATCCAGTTCTGCTAAGTGCACGAGTCTCATCACTGTCTCATCTTTGTCTGTTTTCTAACGTCCAATGCAGTATCGGAACGCCAGCTCAAAGCTCTACTTGCAACCGCACTCAACCTTCCCTACCGAAGATCAGGCTGGCGACCAAGCACAGCCGCAGGAGCAGCCGCAGCAGCAGCAGCAGCAGCAGCAGCAGCAGCAGGAGGAACAGCCGCAGATGCAGCAAGCGCAACTGCAGGAGCAACATCAGCACCAATTGCCGCCGTCGCTGCCTTTTCCGCAGCAGTCACAGCAGCAGCCACCGCAGCCACCGCAGCAACATGCAGCACATGGCCCCGCGGTGAGCCCAAGCAGACGCACAGACATTTGATTAGCAGGTTCGCTAGTGCTTGCTTCTAGACACGTGCATGCAGCAGGGATGGAGCATTTCGCGCAATTCGGATCATTTGCGAATTCGCGGATTTTACACATTTTCTCACAGGCAAACGTTTGATCGAACCATCCGGCGTATTTTGAACTTTACCAAACCATTCGCGCATTGTAAATCAAATACAGGCGAATCCTCCATCCCTGGCATGCGCTGATGATTGCACCCATGCAAACTCTCTATGCCTTCCATAACTGCAGGTCCCCAGCGGCTCAAGCCTGCCACTGGCTCCACCTCCCCCGCCGCCTCAACCTCCTCGCCCATGTCCCCCACAGCCCCCTCCCCATTTGCCTTCTGGGCAACAGCAGCAAGCCCAACACGAAGGAGCACATGCAATGGACATGTCTTAGATGCTAAAGAATTCCAAAACAGGCCAAGGTTCTGTTTCCAACGTCTGTAGTTACTGCACTTCAATGCTACATGCTTCTCTTGGAACGAGGCTGCAAGGATGAGGGTTCAGTATCTCAGCCGCAATTACATAAGGGCACTTGCAACTTGGTCGCAATCAGTGGATTTTCAGTCCTGCCATTCTGGGCAGCATTCAGCAGCACCTGCCCACGAACGGACATGCTCATAAACACGCTGGAACGAGAGCTGGCATGATCAGCAAACGGATCCTGATCAGACCTGCAAGAAGGAGGTTGCTAAGAAAGGCAAGCAAGCATGCCCCATGTTTTGAAAAACGGTGAGCTCATGTTTCCAGGTAGCCTCGCAATCAATGGAAATGTTTCCGATCTCTTGGATTTTGCTATCAAGTCCTCTTCAGAGGTAGTCCCTCAGCCAGGTGGGTTGACTGCTCGACTTGCTGGGCTTTGCCAGCCATTGACTTTTTATTGATGTGTGACTGCTACTGACACCAGCTTAAACATCAGGTTGCTAGGCGTGCACACCCTTCGCACCAGTGATAAAAGATTGGGCTACACCGCTGCAGCATCTGAATTTGCCCATGAGCCAGCAAAGTTACTTGTGGCAGCTTGGCTACTAGCCGTTCTCTCCCAATTTCATTGAGTTTCACCCTTATTCAGCCAGCCTGACAATCCAATGCAAGCTTACTATTTCAGTCATTAAGGTTCAATCCAGTCTCAGTTTATTTCAGAAGGATCCATAGATGTGCTGATCGCCATCAGTGGTTCAGACCCCTGCGGCAGCCGGTGTGCACAGAGCATGGAGCCTTCTGAGGGGCACCAATAGCAAGCACCCGGATTTACACCCCTTTCAGCCAGATGGATCCGTCTAACTCAATTCAGCCCGCTGATCCTGTGTGCTGACCACAAACATACATCTCTGACCATGGCCATCGGACAGGATTGCTCCTTCAACCAGATCGCCTTGTGAGTTTCCCAATTAAGCTCCCTTGTGGATCGACACCACTGGGCCAAGGCAAACGGCTCAAGCTAATGAAGAGCGCAAAATGCACAAGGGTGTCCCAAGGAATTCAAACCATGAAGACACGATGTTGGCATCATAAATTTGCATATTGCAGGAAAAACGATTATAACAGCGAATCTTCGACTTGACTACAGCACCAGCTGTCAGAAGTTCAGGTGCGGTGCCGCCTCTCCAATTCAGCATCTTGCGGCTCGCGGCAAATCAAACTGTCGATCATCGAAGGCAAATGGTTGCGGCTCTATCTGTCAGCTCCCGTTGTCAGGTTTGAGATCATTGTTTCAGGAGCGTTCTCTGGAACACACTGACGGCAGGCTCCTCCATTGCTATTCATTATCTCAGCACCAAGGGCAGCTTTCTGAGCAGGAAGACTTGACTGTATAACTGCGTAAATCCAACAAGAGGTGGGAGAGGGATTGGAAAGGGATTGGCGCGCGTCGTCATCTTGCAATTATGATCTAGGCTCAGCACTCTGTGGAGGGTCCTCCCATAGGAGCTGCAGGTGTTGCTTAATAAGCTGCTTAAGCCTCTGCCGTAGCTGATGTATCAATGTGCTCTAGTTGCCTGTCCGAAAGGCGCCACTTAAAACGCATGACGCATAATGCATAGTCAATTTTGTTCTTGTTCAAATAGAAGACACAGGGCGCAGCTTTGTGCCGCCTTGTTGTCCTCGCAGGTAGCAAGCCAGAACAAGGAACAGCATGCAGGGTGAGTGAGTTTCAGTGGCACATTTATGGCTTCAGAGATCTACCTGGATCTACTGTTCACAGCTTCAGAGATCTGCCTGGATGTTCGAATTGGGAATCGGCATCTATTTGGGAGTTGCCATCAGCTCGCTTTGTGTGCAGCTTGTGGCTCAGCACAATGCCAATGTGCATGCATACAGGGTATGCTGCTGGGACCCCATCAAGATTGCCTGCGGATGAGACCAAACGGCTGCAAAAGGTGTGCTTGAGGCCCGCAGCGCATCAGGACCATTCCGAGGCAATGACCATTGATCATCAGAATCATTTTGATGATGGCTCATGATGCTTGCAATCATTGCAGACTTAAGTGAGGTCAATGAGCATGGTTGACTATGGATACACCACAAAAGCAGAGCTGTTAAATTTAGGTTTGGGAAGGGAACAATTTTGAAAAAGGTGTGCCGTTGAGTTTTGTCTCCTTTATCAAATCATGTTCCCCATTGATTATCAAACTTCAATGACAGGCATGCTTTTGCTTTGCACAAGCCAGCATTGCATGCACATGCTCTGAGTTCTGGCAATCAGACTGCTGGCAACACAGCCCTCTAAGGCAGGATTACTTCCTGATTGCATGCCAAGCCAAGTGTTAGAGTCTGCTCCGCTTTGCTTGCTTGCAACTTATCCAATGCGTGCAGGATGTGAATGAGGAGTACCATGACCCGATGGATGACTGGGGCATCAGGTAAGCTTGGTGGTCAAACCTCTGGCGGTGCCTTTACTGCTTTGGCCCTGCTGTATCAATTGCCCATGGAGCCGCCTTGTGAAACGACCTTTGTGGTGACCCTTGATTTGCAGGGACATTCTGCTGTCGCTGGTGCCTTATGTGGTGACCTTTGCATTCCGGGATGTGGGCTTGCGCGGAGGCTTGGCATTTGCTTTGGTCTGGTCGTGGTTCATCTTCCTGTGGCGCCTGATCTTCAGCGACAGCAGGAGCAAGACGGTGAGCTGCCATGCCCCCCCTCCCCTGAGAGCGGTTGTTTGCTATACATTTCATTGAGTCGCTACCCCTCCCCCCCATGGTTTCTCTTGAGTGCCCAGCATCGGGGCAGCCACCCCTCATGCCACCTGCACTGCCGGTCCTTTGCTTTCCATAGATAAAAACTTCCAGATAAGCAGTGGAAACAGCTCGTGGCCTTCCAACTTGTGGATTGTTTTTTATCTCCCCTTTTTCTTGCTCTATGACGCCATCATGAATTACCCCACCAGCATTCCAGCCTCTACATGGCCCCGCTTAGCGGCTTGAAGTCTCCGTTGCAGGATCAGCTTTGCCTGCACTTGTGCTTGTTTGTATACAAACCTCCAGCATATGCTTGGTTTGTGCTTTGGCAGTGTCAAGCAAAGCAAAAGGAGAGGAGTTTGCACCTCGCTGCTTTCTGTGCCTGGCCTGCGCATGGCACCGTCTGCTCAAATGCACTCTTCATCATGCACCTTGGCGATCTGCAGGTCTGGCCTTTGCTTGACATCGTTGGGTTCATCGCCTTTCCAATTTTGCTAGGACTCACTTACATTGGACCTGGTGCTTACTTTGCGGTAAGAACAAGCATTATGGTTCGGAGGTGGCTTTGGGGAAGATGCCATGTCTGGCACCTGAAATGTAGGTGGAGCTTGCTTGACATCTGGATTGATGACATTCTTGGCTGATGCCTGGAAAGATGTCATGTTGGCAAGGCAGCACCCCTGAGCAGTGGAGCTGCTCAGGACAGGCTGCAGCTACTACGAGTTATTGGCACTGGACCTGCCCATTTGCACCCACCACGTGCAACCCAGTTGCCGCCAACATGATCACGCGCTGCAGCTGTTCAGATGGATGCCTGCCCATTTGCACCCACCACGTGCAACCCAGTTGCCCCCAACATGATCACGCGCTGCAGCTGTTCAGATAGATGCCTGCCCATTTGCACCCACCACGTGCAACCCAGTTGCCGCCAACATGATCACGCGCTGCAGCTGTTCAGATGGATGCCTGTCATCCTGCCAGCGATCCTGGCTTTCTCAATCCTGGTAAGTGACTCAGACTTCAAGTCCTCTTCAAGTTGAGGAGCTATTGTGAGTGTGTGACAGGATTGGAACCCAGCGTCGCGGCACAACAGAGCGCCATGCCCTGCTGCAGGGAAGATGATTAGCTTCATTTGTAAGCTTGCCTGTTGTGTTTCCATTTCTGCTCATAATTGCTCTTCAGAACTCAAATATCCATTTGCTTGCCTTCACCCTTCCGGCAGCTGTCCATCGTATGGCGGCGCCCGTTCACAGCCCACTATGCACGGTACCCAAAGTTTGATCGTGGAGGTAAGAGGTGTGGACTGGGGACAGTCAAAGCTGGTGCAGGCTTCATGAGAAATCCTAAGGTGCCTGAGAGGGGGCAGGTGCATCCTGATGATGGCAGCTGTGCAAGCAGCTTGCTTGGTGCACAGATCTCTCAACATTTGGGCCGTAGATGACACGTGTGTACCCCGCTTATCGACGTGCTCCTGGCCTTGTTGTTTTTGCAACACAGGTGGCGGTGTTTGGCATGGCGATGCCAGTTACAGGAGGTGAGCTTTACCTTCGGTCCCCTCCTGTGCCAGGATCACTTGTGGCTGGGCGTGTGCCAAGATACACAGTGCAAATTTCGGGAGGCGCATGTTGTCAAGACGGCCACAGGAAGTTCACAACGCAAAAGGAGGACCACAGCACGCGCCAAACACCCTCTGTGCTGTGCCTTGTCTGGAAATACCAGCTTGCGTGTGCATGCCTGTGGCATGCATGCAGGACCTCTGACTACGCGTCTCTGAGCTATTTCACTGCCTTCACCATCATGCTCCTGCTCTCCCTGGTGGGCGCTGGTCCCTGGATCATTAGCTCCCAAGCTTTCCTGAAAAATACCAGCATAATGGGCCCGCTTGACCATTCTGGGCGTTGCTCTCACGCTCCATAACTGTGTAAGCACATCACGGTAGTTTGCACGCTCACGGGTACGCCACATCCCATTGCCTGTATGCAGATACCAATCCTGACCGAATACTTTACCGGCTTCCATGCTCTGTCAATCATCTTCAACTATTTGATTCCTGGATTGCTCCTGGTGAGTCTCATGAACAAGGCTTGTGCTGGGGCGCTTGCCTGCAGGGGCCTGCTTCCCCAGCATCTCCTCTGTGCAGGTTGCACTGCCTGCAGTGTTTGCAGTGGTGTTTGCAAAGTCGGTGCTCCAGCCTTTCAGACACGCAGCTTAAGCCTTTTTTTGCAAGTTGCTCAAGCCTTCATTTGCAACTTGCTCAAGTCTTCATCTGCACACAACTCAAGCCTTTCATACTCTCTTGGGGCCAGCTTGCCTGCAGCATGCGCCCACGCTGGTCCTGGCAAAGTTGTAAGCCTGACAAGCTTCAATTGAACTGCACTTGTTCAGCAGGCACAGCTTTGGAGCCTTTGCCTTGCCTTACCTGACGGATCTGTTGCGGAGTTGTGGTGATGGCAGTGGCCCCCATGGGGTTGATAGTGGTCGTGATGGAGCAGGAACCCCTCTTGTGCCACTTGCCAAGAACCTGCCTGTGCCTTCAGGTTGCCGCAGTTATTGGCCACCAGCTGCTTGGCATGTGGTACCGCAGGACTGCCAGTGACAGGGCTGCCACGGAGGCGCGCGCGCAGAGTATGCAAGGTGCTTGGGCCAGGCTGCTAACAGGCTTACCTTTTGTGTGCCCTGTCCGTGCCAATTCTGTGGCTTGCGTTCTGCACAACAGTGCCCGCCCTGCAAGACACAAATTTGATTCTGTGTGGGCAAGGGCAGCAGATGCATGTGGGGCAGCAAGAGTGTTGGTGCAAAGATGATTGGCCAAGTACCTCACTGCTTTGCCTCTTTGCAGCTCGAACGTCTGTGCAGGTGTTGCTGGGCCCCTCACTCCATGCTGTGCATGTCAGCGTAATTTGGGGCTTTCACATATACAATGCTTGCCATGCACTTCACACACAGTCCAGCAGCTCTTGCTTCAAACAATTCAGCAAATCACATCTTACCCGTTCAAGCACCTTTGGCATGGTGTTCCCCCCCTTCTTCCAGAACCGCTCACTGCGCACTTTCGACTTGAAGGTACCTTACCAAATTCCCCTGCTTGCCCTTTTCTCTTGTCTTGCTTACCTTGTGCATACAAGCCACTGAGCCTGTCACAGGCAAGACTCATTTGTGAGTATTTGGAGCAACATATCATGAATTGTGCCCTGCAGAACTTTTTTGGTGATCCAATGTCACTGATCCACCAAAGTGGTTGTTGTTGGTGGTGGGACTTGCCTGCTGATTTCTTCACCCGCTCAATGCATACTGTGGGGGGATTCCCACCTGACCATGCACAGGATCCAGAGTTCAAGTTCTCTGCCCAGCTCATTATCCTTGCATCAGGTCATGATATACTGCAAAAGTCAGGGCTGCAGTGGTCTTATCCTAAAGTGCTGATGGGCTGCAATGCTTGCATACCCACGTGCAGGAGCTGCAGGGTACCCAACAGGCACAGAGGATGTCACACAAGAGGGAACCGCGGGGGCTCCAGGAACGACTGCGGGGGGAGAAAGCACGTATGCATCCACAGTGTAGCTTTGGCTAAAGGGTGTTGCTGTAGGGCACATTGGTAGCGAGCTGGCTAGTCTGGCAACTCTGTGCATGTTAGAGAGCTGTAAACCTTTGTCCTCACAACTATTATATTCAAGCCCTTACCTGCAAAACATTGTACATGGACAGCAACCAAATTTTTAACAATCCACTAAGAGATAAGTGCATACTGGCTGGAGCGTTGGCATTTATCTAGACTTCAATTCGAAGCTTCTTTCCTGTTTTGTTGTAAGGGCATCGTGCACATGCATAATGTGTGGACCAAGCCACTGGAGGCCGTTGCCATCAGCAAGTCTGCGCTGTACATCATGGCATAGCCTGTTTGTACAACATGGCAGAGGAGTGCCACCATCCCTAAGTGCTGGCCAAATCCATAGGAGCTGGCCAGAGAGTTTACTGCAATTTATCATAAGCATTTCTTTTGCCTTCTCCTTGTTTCTCAGACACCAAATTGCTTCTTAGACATTGGCCTCCTTTCCTCAAGGTTCGGGGGTTACAGGCCTGATGGTTTGCAGCAAAGCACCCATTGCTCAGCAGGTGCAGCTACTAGTACAGTGCATAATACATAATTCGGTAGGCTTCTACACTTGGGCACCAATCACAGCTATGTGACTTTCCTTCCAAAGGTGTTGGCACGGTGCAACCTCTAAAACGTGTAATGACTCCTAAATCCAGAGAGGACGCGGGATTGAATTTTTTGGTGAGGCTGAGATGGACATCCTGAAAGATACTGTTGGGTTGCTCTGCAGGGTGAGGCACATGGCGTACCCGGAATAAAAATGCTGTAGTGCGCCCCGCATTACCTAGGCCAACACACATCACTTGATGTGACACACACCAAAAAGCCAAAGGCTCTCAGTGAATGCACCATATGGTGTTCTGGCTAAATGTCTCATTTGACACCTCACCTGGACATTCTATTCTGTCTTGCTTTTGCTGAATGCTAGATGGCACCCAGTTCCTTCTACCTCAAACTTGCTGGCCAACTGTCATTTACAAACCAAAATCAAACTCAGACAGCCCAGAGGGACCTTCCCTGTGAACTCACGTGAATCATATTTTTACTAGATTGATGTGCTTTGACCTTTGGGTACGGGGCTGTTATGAAATGAAGGTGCAGTCCAGTTTAAGATGGGCCGCCCCACCAGAGCACAGCAGCGATGACGGCAAATGCGCAAAATAATTGTGAGAAAGCTTACTGAAGCTGTCAGGCAGTCTTGCTTGTACAGGAGCTATTCCAAGCAGTAGCCAGCCACACTGCAGTGGTCGATTATCTGCAACAGCTTATGCTTGCAGATGCGCGCCAGCAGCTGACCAATGTGCAGCAGCATTTGACAGCCCGTCAGCACCAGCTTGCAGCAAAAGGTGTAGCCCATCAGCATCAGTTTGCAGCAAAAGACATAGCCCATCGGCATCAGCTTGCAGCAAAAGCTGTTGCCCATAAGCAGCAGATTGAAGCAAAAGATGCAGTCCATCAGCAGCAGATTGCTGAGAAAGAGCAGCAAGTGGCGGCGCTCCAGGCACACGTGCTCGACCTGGAGCGCTGCTTGTTAGGACTTAAGGCAGGTGTGGCCTATGTGTGCAGAAATAACAGCAAGGGAGGCGTAGCTCAGCAGGCTGCAGGCTCAGCATGATCTGATGATCGGAGGTTGGCACAGATTGCTGACTTGCTGCAAGTAGCTGACAGCTTTTTGCTGCTTGCGTTGTTTTTCTTTTCTTTTCTGTCTTTTCCTCTGACAGCTTCGTCTTTGCCGGCATGGAGAGGCGTGAAAATATATGGTTGTAATGAAATACAAGGTGATCATGGAGCAAACAGCACATTATCTTTGTGTCATCATGACGCAAAATGATGCCACAATTTGTGTTTTAATGTCAAAATTCCTGCTTGAGCATGCGTGTTTAAGATGGATCTGGTGGCACGGGAGGATCTGCTGCTGCAACTTGTCCCTTGCTTTGGGCCTTGACACCCTGCAATGGACGAGCCCATACGTGCACATGGCAGCCTGAGGGGTACCGGTGGCGTGTACAGATCTGTATGTACAATATGTAGTACAGGACAGGCCTGGGTGCACAGATCTGGCAGCGCTGCTGACTACTTACTTTTGGCCGCCTCCAAGCTGCAGCAGCAGCTGCGGTCATCATGTCTGAGTGCTGCTTCCACACCAATTCCTCCTTCTCAGGCTGCAGCCCACTCTTAGTCAGTGACCTGATCGAAAATAGCTTAGGCTTCGTCTGAGAACGCATTTGTGCCCTTAATTTTCTATAATGTTGCTTCGGCTAAGACGTTCTGATGTAGGACGGGGTGGGCCTGGGAGTGCGTGTGATTACAAGCACTTAGGACTCTGTTGAATATCAAATATTCTGTTTGACGATCTTCAAGGCAAAATGCGGTCGCACGAGTGGAAATCGGAGGAACAGACACGGGTCTTCCTTTCCCTAGTCTCTCAGCTCACGGGCAATGGCAACTGTGACAAGTGTTCCTGTGCTGCTGTTCATAATGAGGTGCATGTTCTTTTCCACTGTCAACACTTGTTTGTGTGCTCTCTCAGAAGAAAGTACTCTTTCCTTTTCTTCCCTTTCTGCCAATCCTTTTCCATGGAGGCCCCTTATATTCCACATGCCTTGCCTAGTCAGACTGTCTTTGATTTTCTTTC
>LFCJ01004213.1_pt1 | contig 10550 bp, 11 predicted proteins | sample 643141 | NCBI WGS metagenome assembly LFCJ01 (sample SAMN03766243, study PRJNA286221) | soda lake metagenome | biome: soda lake; feature: Kulunda steppe; material: water; isolation source: sample B1-Br-g2 brine of Lake Bitter-1 | place: Russia: Kulunda steppe | collected 2010-07 | reverse complement strand
GAGGGTTGAATGATCAGGGAGATCGCCCTCTTCGAGGCCGATCTCGGCGAGAATATGTGGCATTTCGCTCAGAAGATCGAGTGCGTTGCAGTAGGATTCGTCAAGGTAAATCCGGAGACAGTGGAGCGAAACAAGTGCGTAGTCGGCGAAGCCGCCAACAACATTTTTACCCAACGTGACCGCTTTGCTCGTGAAGCGGGAGATTTGCGACATAGGCATCGACAGTCTTTCGCTTCAACTCCTTTGAATTAACGAACGACTCCGTCGCCATCTAGCGATTCACCAGAGCCATCTATATTTGAAATGTCGTAACATGTTCTTTCGTATTCCTGTCCTGATTTCGGGATAGTTATTTACACACCGAATCGATATTATTAGTAATGTGGGCACCTCAAAACTTCTCCTACCGGAAATTTCAACGGAAAGCAGATAATGTTGGTTATCGAAATGCTATCTTGTCGTCTGCAGAATTACTCTCTCGAAGGATTGTTCTACGCCCAGTTATTGATGCTCTGTGTAAATATGGAACGCTCGATATTGTCTCCCACTGTGAGTTCCAAGAACTCTGTGAGAACGTACTCACAGTTTCTGACAAAGTAGAGCCATACAACTGTCTCACAGCTCCGTTTGTCGCGTCTTCTGGCCCAGGCTATGTTCTCACAGAGACCGGACTTATACTCAATAATGATGGTCGAATTTTGAATGAATCTTTGTTTCCTCCTGAGAGAGGGAGACGGTTCGTTATTGCGAAGCTGGTCTGGCAGCTGTTTTTTGGTTCACTGAACAATACTACTTCGTTGATTCGAAAAGATACGTGTTACTTAAATCAAACTGCTCACAATTTGGATTTAGCAGCCCCACTTATTCCACGATACCGAGACAACTATTATCACTGGCTCATCGAAACTGTTCCAATGATCCGATATATCCAATTATACGAAAATATAACTAGCACAGATGTCACGTATCTCGTACCCAGAGATTCACCATCTTGGCTCGATGAAACGTTGAAGCTTCTGGAAGTCCCTGATGAAAAAATCGAGCGAGCCTCAAGCAGCATATATAAAGTTGAGAATCTCGTGTTGCCTTCCTTTCCGCTTCAATCCCGACAGGATTACCAGTGGGTCGTCGACACGGTCGTAAATAATACCGATCCCGACCGAGAACGGATCGGTGTCGGGAGCAACATCTACATCTCTCGATCAAAAGCTGTAGAGCGTCGTGTTGTTAACGAAGACGAGGTTATGAATACTCTCTCGAAGTACGGCTTTCGAAGATACCATCTGGAAGATTTAACTGTAGAAGAGAACATCACACTATTCAATGAAGCTGATATCATAGTCGGAGCGCATGGTGCGGGGTTAACAGATTTACTCTACTGTGAGAATGGAGTTGTTATCGAATTATTTGGATCGAAGGTTATAGATCCGTATCAAAGATTGTCGAGAACAATGGATATCAAGTACGAAAAGATGGTCTGTGAACCCAAGTCTACGGATATTTACGTCGATACCGAGAGATTGTCAACGATTGTACGACGGTACATATAATATTTGGTTCTATTGAATCAATAAACGGTGCCGCGAAGGGTCGGTAAGTGCAACAAGTTGAAGCGGATGAGTATTACTTTGGATGAACGTAACCACCCACTTCACTCCGGGGGATGGTATCGCTGGCCAAAAGTTATTGCGACAGTTCAGACGAAACTGCCGCGCCGGAAGTTGGCGGCAGTTTCGCCAAGTATGCAATGGTATCCCTCCACAGATTGCGGACTTTCGCCGACAAAACCTACGAGATGATTATCGATCGTCTATTAATTGAGGGAAGAAGGCGTGAGGCCGCTCATTAAGCATCGTGAGTTCCGTCCCATCGATCAGGCGCACAACGCGCGGATCCATGAGGCTTTCTGCGGCCAAAGAGCACTGTTTGAGACCGTCTTCTCGGTAATCAGGCGCACACTCGTCGACGCCGTGCGTTCGCGATCTTGGTATCGAGAATTCCGTAAAATCGTCCTGATGTGTACGGTCTATAGCACCAAGCGAGCTGTGAACTAAGGAAAGACAACGCTGTATGGTGATTCACCACAGCCATCTCTTCTAATATGATTCTAATTAGCATGAATGTTAGTATACTGATACATTTTCAACAAATCTTACTGCGTCGTCATTTTCAAGCAATCCATTACTAATTTGAAGTAAATTAATTCCCGATTTGCCGTTGGCCTCTATGACTATGGGACCTTCCTTACCAATAGCCACGTCCCAACCGACATAGGGTGCACGATTGTGGTGGTTTGCTAGATCAATAATCAATTTTTTGGTCTTTTCCCAGTACGGTACTTTGAGACCAGTGATTTTCATATCTGTTTCAGGATGAGTACGTATTTTTTCTATAGATCTACCTGTTCCTTGGTTGATTACTTCTTTAATCACACCAGAATTAATGTTGACTGGTGCACAGATAGCTCCTTTGGACCAGTTATCTGTAGGTGCTGATTTCCGTGTTCCAAATCGATGAGTGGCTCGGACGATGTTTGGTTCTCCTGATATTGGGTCTACAAGTGTATACATGCGAATGGTATTCACCGCAAATGGTGCAATAGACTTCGCATATTCATGTTGAGAAATATATTCTGTTACAATATAACCATGTAAATTTTGGACCCGGTTTTTAGTTTGTTTATTCAGACAGTTCCCTTGATCTAATATTTTAATTCCGTCCCCTTGAGACCCACAAATTGGTTTCAGGACCACCTTTTCATCAGACACAATCGTTGAAAAAGACCTTTTTTCTTCATAATGTGGTTTAAAACTCCCCTGACTAATGGTGCCATAATAGTTTGGAAGATACTCTTTAAATTTCTCTGACGAATTATGAAATGCTACTTTATCATCAAATACGCCATCATACATTCCATTCACTCGGTATAATGTTCTAGAAGCGTAGATGTTGTTTATATATGTGGAGGGATCATTCTCATCAAGATTTAGCCAACACCAAGATCTGGTACAGAAACCATGACGCCAAGCCCTCACTCTTGTACTCAAGGAAACATTATATTGCTTTGCGCCAATACGATCTTTATAAATGAATTCTATAATATCTCTTCCTAACTTCCCACCATATTCGATACCTGCACCGAATGTCCACAGAATACCCCTTTTTTTGATTGAGCCGAGAACTTCTTGAAATAGAGATCTCATTAGCTCAGGTAAGATGTCGAAGATGTATATATTTTCCCATCATTAATATTTATTAACCAATATGTGTGGCGTCTGGGTGTTCTATGTTATCTTCATCTATTTCTACCATTATCTGTTCTCTTTTGTTCATCCACTCTTTATGACGAATTAAAATTGTAATGGGTATTTTTTCTATACCTAATATTTTTGCCATTGTTAGTCTATGACGTCCGTCTACAAAAAGAAGCTCGCCATTCCGCCCAATATCAACACATACCTCATTTGTCAATACATCAAGATAGGTGGTGTGTTCGGGTTGTAATCCACTTTTCTTTATAATTTCCCATTGAGTCTTGTACCCATTGGTCTGCATTTCATGATACAGCAAATCATATGCTTCACATTTTTTCAATAACTCTGACCTCGAGCTACATCCGTTCCAAGCTGAAGATTTCTTTTCAATTATTGATAACAATTTATTAAAAAGCTCTGTGTCGGCCCAATCAATATTATCTATAAAATGTTCTTCAAATGAATTGTATAGTATTGTGTCTTCTACCTTATCTGAAATAAAGACCCCTGGTCCAGATTGTGAACGACGCTGTAGGTCCTGGGAGGGCCCTTTTTTATCCCAGTTTCCCGCGCGGATCCTACCGATATCCTTCCATCGGTCGTCTACTGCATCTTCTCGACCCGTGAAGCGTGATATTTCTAAAGGATCAGCTTCCCGAATCAGAAATGGATTTAGTTTAGTGTTCATCCCAAATTCACTCTTTCGCTTCCAATAATAAATCTGTGGTGCGAAGTTCCAGTAAATAGATCGGAATACAGGCGTACGGGATAGAGTATACTCAATTGCTCGTCGAAGCCTTCGTGGATTTGATGAAACCCAAGTCACTAAATTAATGGAATGCGCTGCTACTTAATGTAATTGTTGATGGTTTCGGTAGTATTTAATTAAGCAGGTCACATGTGAAGTTGAACGAAGAGAACTAGCTGTCAGTGATATCTGTTAAGTCATTGTCGACCAGCTTAACGACCAGACGGTTTGCTGTTTCATGTCTTTAAATATAAACAAAAATGCTCTGATTTTTTGAAAAAGATTCTATAAAGACTTGATTTTATAACATCGTATGGTTAGTGATCACCTCAACTGGAGCTCGATTATTTTTCGGTTGATGCAATCGATCTTCATTTTGAGTGTCTGAAACCATTTTCGATCAGATTTCGATCTGTATAATTATCTGACCACTCAGTTCCAGTTGAACAAAGGCAGTTTGATAACTGAAACCATCTACAAGAAGTACGGGCTCAGAGAGTCCATACAGAAACGCAGTATCAGTACCTCATAAGGCTTCTTCAGCTAGCTGTTTCTGAAGCATAATTTCTCTGTCAGAGTGATTCTTCTCCACTTAATCATCGACATTAAATAAGCGTAGCTGTGCACTTTGAGCAGCGTGAGACACTTGCTGTCATAGAAATCGCGATCTATATTGACGGTCTTGACCTCGGTGTTAAGGCCGTCGAAGACTCCAAGAAACTCAACGAGAACGCTGCTGGCGGTGTCGCCGTCCTATATGCGGCGCACCGACAGCGTGTATCGATTTTGTTTATCACGCGTGCGCAGAGTTTGCATAGGCTAAAACGCAGTTGTTCCACGCTCGGCTTCCGATTGATAGGAACCGTCTGTACCGGCTTTATTGCCGTAGTAAGGACGCAGGTGGGGGTCTGCTAGTACTTCACAGAAGATCTCTGTTGATAGGGCAATGACTGGACGGAAGAAAGAAATCGTCCGTCACCTCATTGAGGACGATCTCGACCGCTTGCTCACGGAAACTGATGAAAAGAAGGTGAGCAACGGCTCATCTTCGTCAAACAGAACTAAAAAGGTGCAACACTCGAAGATCCAGCCGACGATGTCGGAATGTCGCAGACAACCGGGAGTCACTGAGCCACACTCTGGAACAGGGCGGTTGGGGACTCCTTGCTCCAAGCTTTGGGGGCGGGCGGCCCCCGAAACTCAACGACAAGTAGCAAATACACCTTCTTGATCTGCTCAGAGAAGGTGAAACCTAAAAGAAACAGGAGATACAGTCTCTCATAAACTTCAAGTTCGATATCATATTCCACCCGAACTATCTGCCACGATTGCTGGACAATCTAGGCCTCCCGTACCCAATTCCGCGTACAGAGAGGCCAGGCCGACCAGACAGCGCTGACAAAATCCTCGATGAACGCGTTGCCCACGCGTTCGACGAGGACGAAACAGACGATCCAAACAACAAACGCCCAGAGGATCATAGTGATTCCGAATGGAGATACGCGAGCAGAATCCAGGCAGCGGATTCTGCTCGTCTTGAACAACCTTACATCTGCGCGTACACGCGAAAACGCGCCCACGAACTCGGGACCGACTTCGTCTTTTTTCCTGTTGGCTCACCGCATCTCAATCCAATTGAGCCAGTCTAGAAAAGTCTCAAATGTGGATCGTCGCGCTTGATCATGGAAGGGGCGGCTGAATACCGCGCTCTCCTCGATGAGATCTTTACGAAACTAACTGACCAGCTGAGCTTCGCGGGGTCATGGATTGAGAATTATCTCAGTGGATTCATTCAGGAGTTGCGTTAATACTAACATATCTCCACCATTCAGGGAGTAATTCAACGCTATCTCGTCTGAGAAGCGTGTTAGCGACCTCTTCGATCCGTTTAGGCTCAAACTCGTTCGGAGGTGATAGAGAACTATGTTAGCAGCCGGTGAATTTTTGCTAGAGTTGCAGAGCGCAGAGATTGAGGTCCCGTCGGTGCAAGCGCGGACAAGGATCTTGTAAATGTCCTGAACACCGATTTGAGCGTTGGCGGCGAGATCAAGACCAACTTTCTTTTCGAGTGTGTCGACGAGAAAGTTAAGAAGCTGGTTCTCGTAGATTACATCATCTGCTTGTTAGTTTTGAACACACCTTCAGCAAGCAGATGTCCTAACTAACCGGCTTTGTGAAGTACTAAGTATCTGTACCAGTCCCGTAAAATCCGAACAGATCAACATATGATATTCACTTGGTGGTGAGGTCTATTGCAGTTTACAATAAGGACTAGCAATCTCGTATACAGCGACCCGCTTCGGCTGCACCTCACACGGATCGAGAAGGCCGTCAGCAACCCGATATGCCAACTAAAAACCGCCTGAAGAGAGTGCCAACCCCCGAATAGCCCGAGATCTTTTGTGTTTCTCTGAGGGAACAACTAGTCGCGTGAATCTGGACGGTGAACGCCCTGACGGGCATCACTGTCAACTCTCGCTCCAGCATTCAACATATTGCATGTCCAACGTCTCCCTGAGCAGTTCTGGCGACAGCATGAACAACTCAAACCACGAACTGCTCACTTCTAAACTTGACTTAATTAGACTGTGCCGATTTCTAACTAAACCCTTAAAATCGACAATTTTAATTAATACTATCATAATAAGTTTCATATGCCGACCCGTCTCTTCGGCTATCCCACTCTAAGAGATATCATGAGAGATATCCAAAACACACACGGTGATATCCTTGTCCCACTAATATTTGTTCTTTTTTTTTTATTCGCGGCAATTGCAGTTTATCAACAGGGCCGAACTCGGAAGTTATTCGTTACTTTTACGCTCATAGGCATATTAATTACGAGTCAAGTAGCAATTACTTTTGTCCCATTCATTAATGCACATCGATATAGTACAATTGATACACAAGAGGATAATCAATTATACATCGTACTGATTGATAACGCAGGAAATGAGATCCGTTTGGATAAACGTGCTATTAGTCCATATAGTATCGGTTCTCCAGAATCCTCGCTTGTTCATAAGTGGGATGATGATCGTCGATTAAAAATCAGTGAGGAGCTACTCTTAGATGCTGATGCTTATGTCGACAGAGTGAATTCACCGTTACCAAGAATTAAACATCCCCCATCAAGTGCGGGTAAAATTTGGACAACAGAAACCGTTAATGATTTAGGCCGGTTTGAAGTTGTTCAGGTTCATAAAATCTATTGGAAATATAAAACAGACAGCCACCAAATATCCCAAATGAACGAAACTTGTGTATTAGAGATACAACCAGATACCGAAACAGTAAACGATAATTGTACTAATGTTTAAAAATTATTTTCGAAATCCCTACTCAATCTCACCGATTAATTTAGGACTGGCTCGAGTCATACTTGCATCGTACCTCATATGGATGATTGCTTCTATTGAGTGGGAACGATTGTACCGGTATTCCCCAACTCATAGGATAGCTGCCAACGAACCTCTGTGGATATTTGTACCCGACATCGTGCTTGCACATACTAATGTCATTGTTGCCATTACGTTGCTCTTTTTGACACTTTTTGCAGTTGGGGTTTATATGAAGTACACTGCGTATATTTCATCAATTTTCGTTTGTTATTTTGGGATTCTTAGATATCGCGCCGATGGTACTTGGTCTACAATGGTTTTTTTTGCCGCAACATTCATTCTGGTTTTCTATGCGCTTTACTATCCTCAAGACAAATTTTCATTAGATGGGGTGAGATTCTATTCTAAAGAAAAATTTCAAAGTGTAGATTCCCAGGTCAATAGACGTTTAATGAATTCTCAGTTTGAGGCTACACCTCTAAGACTTTTTTTATTGATTCTTGGGTTACTCTACTTTGGGTCTGGTCTCGGTAAAATTATAGCTGGGGGAACAGAATGGGTAACTGCAACAAACCTTGGTCGTCATATTTTTCGACCAATTAATACAGGATATTCGCCAGAATTACGTGATATTATACTTCAATACGATTTATTATTGGTCACACTTGCTGTAGCTACTATTGCAATTGAGATAGGATTTCTCTTATCAATAATAACTGACAAGCTATTTGACTATTTTGTCATTTCTATTATTGGATTTCATGTTGGTATTGCCCTTGTTATGGGGCCAATATTTCTGTACACTGTTGTTTTTTTACTATTATTTGTCGACTGGGAGAGATTTATAATATTAACAACTCCAAACACTCCTGTTGACGTTATTTACAGTGAAAATAGACATTTATTTGCGGTACTTATGTTGTTCAAAAATGTAGACGTAAGCAATTCAATCAGATTTTATTCACAATCAGATAGTCTAAAGGATTGTAAAAAGTACAGAAAATATGATAATAGTGGGTCGTTGTATCTATATTGTGAACGAGATATCTTCAAAGGCTTTGAAGCTTTTAGACAACTTTGCCGCCATGTCAGAGCCTTATATCCAATATATTTCATTATGTGCATTCCTCCATTCTCACAAACTGGTCAAAAAATTTATGATTATATGACTAAAGGTTAAACATAATATGTCAAACAGAAAAGCATCGAAATCAAACTTGATTTTAATATTTATAAATTTTACGTACTTATATGTTTATGTTGCTATTATATTGGATTTGATTCTCAACACACGCAATTATTAGTCTTTTCTCATACAAATCACCATAATGAACCAAATTCAAAGTCTTTTTCAATTGGACGAAATTGTTCTGTCCCAGATCCCGGTGCAACGGTCAACTCTCCAAACACGATTCCTGAGTTATCGGTCTTATAGAGATCAACTCGAATGAACTCAAAATCATTTCCGAGCTCCTCAGCGATTTCAATCATTTCTTCCAGACGGTCTGGTTTCTTAGCCTCAGGTCCTAGCGGATAATTCACTTCAAAATCTAGAGAATTCCAATCCCTATCGTAAAAGCGACGTGTATGGTTTGTGTATCTGTCAAAGTCTACTTGCACATATTTCACTTCATTATGAAATACAAAAAATTTGAAATCTCTTGGAACGTCCGATTCGGAACCATATAAACGTTCTTCGATCAGAATCTTTGGATCTATATTTTGGTACCAATACTCGCACCTCATAGTTCCGTGAGTCCGACCCAGCCAATCACTGCAGTTCTGTAGTATTATGTCCCGCTCAGGAGATTCTCCTCTATTCACTATTATAATTGGACCGCTCAGATGCGTAGGTTTGATTACGTACTCATCAGGAAGCGAATCAAATGCAATGGTATCTAGGTCATCTGTGACGTGGTAGACCTTTGGCAAATATTTTTCACCAACCTGGTTAGCAACGTAGTCTCGCACGGCCCATTTATCTTCAACAGTTGAAAATCGGGCATTATCGGTGTACAACTTTCTATGACATAGTTTTTCATTAAACGTACGGGGGTTCCGTATCTGGGGCCAATAACCGACTGAAAACCTCATATACAACTTCTGGTGAACACGTTTTCCAAAGATTAACAGTATGAGTTTTCCAGGGAAGGTTAATAGAGAATATCTTATGATTCCAGAAAGTACTGACTGAAAACCTCCTGCTTGATATAATTGGAGTGTACGGCTAAACATAGTCATCACAAATTACAACTATAGGTGTGATTATAAGTACCTTGTTTAGGCACTGTCTAGTTAGTGACCTCCTCAGTTGGCGTCCGATTATCTAGCGATTGATGCAGGCACTGGCGGTTATAATAATGTGGGAATTGCGAACACCATCGACGAACGCTCGACCGACTGCCCACCCACGAATTATGGATGCGGCCGATCTTCATCTTGAGTGTCTGAAACCATTTTTCGATCAGGTTTCGGTCGGTATAATCACGCCGACCGCTGAGTCCTAATCGAACAAAGGCAGTCTGACAGCCGAAGCCGTCGACGAGAAACACGACTTCTCCGAGGCCGTGTTTCTCGGAGAGTCCATGGAGAAACGCAGCAGCTGGATCGGTCCCGTGAGATCCGAACAGATCGACACCCGAAATCAACTTGGTGTCGGGGTCTATTGCAGCATACCACCAAGACCATTCGCCATTGATTTTGACAGCGGTCTCGTCTACAGCGACCCGCTTCGGCTGCGCTTCAGGTGGGTCGGGAAAACTGTCATAATCTATATATACTCGCTCACAGATCGCCTGATGAGAGCGTTAAACGCCGAATAGTCAGTGATTTTTTGTGTCTCTCTAAGCGAACAGTCGGTCGCGTGGAGCCGGACAGCGAACGCCCTGACGGGAGTCCCCAGAAATCTATGACCTCTGGTGTGCGAACGAGACGCTACACGTCTCGCTACTGTCGCCGTCCACTCTCTCCCAACATTCAAGATTTGCTGTATCCAACGTCTCTCTGAGCCGTTCTGGCGACAGCATGAACAACTCAAACCACGAACTGCTCGCTTCTCAAATTGGCTTAACTAGACAGTGCCATTCGTCTTTAGTTAGGCCTCACACCTCGGTTGTGTGGCGGTAGCGAGCGTCTCTTGGAGAATTGGTCGTTGCTGGTGTATCTTTTGAGCGTCTTCGATCAACCGTTCAAGCAGTGGCTGTGGCG
>LFCJ01004212.1_pt1 | contig 10550 bp, 10 predicted proteins | sample 643141 | NCBI WGS metagenome assembly LFCJ01 (sample SAMN03766243, study PRJNA286221) | soda lake metagenome | biome: soda lake; feature: Kulunda steppe; material: water; isolation source: sample B1-Br-g2 brine of Lake Bitter-1 | place: Russia: Kulunda steppe | collected 2010-07 | reverse complement strand
GTAACATGTCGCCTAGGCCTAGGTAGATCAGATCCTAGGTAGATCAGATCTGACATGGCAAGGCCCCCATACTGACATTTTTAGTCATCATGCATTTTTGGGACACTATAGCATGTCCCTTGAAAGAGCTAAACGTGATAGAAGCCAGCAAGAGCGAAGCAAAATGTACCGTGATCACTCATGAGTGCATAGTTAGAGATGGCTAAGTCAGACAGGCATGGTCAAATATAGCATTATATCTTGGCCTATTGGCCAAGCAGAGCACAACTGAATTATTTTTTGCTTAATATATTTTGCAAAAAAGAGTTTTAAAGGGCTTCCTATCATCCCTCAAAGTTTGATGACAAAATTTCTGTTGCATGTGGGGGTTCTGGCACATATAGCGCCTGAAATATAGCGCAATATAGCGCTATATTGTTATATAGGGCTATATAGCGCTATACATTTTTCAATATAGCGCTATGCGCCGACCCCTACAAATGAGCAGATTAAAAACGCTGCTCCCAACTCACTTTGTGAAGACTTTTTCCAAGAACTTGACTTTCTTGAACATTTCGTGGGCCTCCTTGTCTGGAACTTGGTCATCCTGTAACAGGAGCAGGTACGCCTCCCAGCAACTTCTTCTCACAAAGTTTGCACACAAAAACTTACAACAAGGCATGCAAACAAGTCTCTCCATAATTTCCTGGCCCATCAATCATGCGGGGCTGATTCCATGGGACTCGAATATGAGGCAGTGTGTGTCAGCAGCATTGTGGGTGAAATTCTGCAGCGAGCAGAAGGATTGTCACACAACTCACCTTCTTAGCTCCTTTCGGCAGCTTGTGCTTATCTCCAATGCCTCCAGGAATCCAATACCCAAGCTGCCCCCCAGACATTTTTGCCCCTGCCTTGATTGTTTCTGCAACATCATTCAGCGCTGCCATGTTCTGCGCCTGAGTCTCCTGTGCAACGAATTGCAAAAACGGGCACAACAGTCAGACATCCACAAACGTTCTTTTCACCTTTATTTTTTGACAAAGAAGAACAGGTATATTTGTATAAAAGGACTGTTGCCTAATATATCCTCCAATTTGACCAAGGTATATTCCACCCGTTACACTCAAAAAGCATACACTAAACGAGAGCCCACAAGAGCAAACATTCATCATATGTCATCAAAACGCACCTCCTCTTCAAGCTTTTTAATCTTCTCCTTTCTCTTCAAAAAGTCTTTGGCTTCATTATCAATCCTGTTCAACGTACAGTGGCACCCAGGCTTTATGGCATGCAGGCGACTGCAGTGCATTTCCTAAGAATCCTAAGAAAGAAAAATCATGCATTTTGATTATGCAAGTTTATGCAAGAGGTACAACCCTCCACAAAATCATATCAATTTAGGTGGCTAATTGTGCCTCCTATACAACTTGAGCTCACCGATCCCAGATTTTGGGGCGCTGATACACCTCCTCAACAGTTTGCTTTATGTCCCTCAAATCCTGCGGCGCAAGCACACATATTTGGGTATGATGGCCGTGGCTGGAAGATATCTTTTCAAGATCTGTTCATTGGGCACGGCTGCCTTGCCTTGGTTGTCCTAGCAATCAAGCTCTTTGTCAAAAGTCAGGCAAAAGGAGACACTGCTACAAGCATGAATATTTAAGGTGACGAGATGGAGCTTCCACAAGTTGAGCAGGAGTGGAAGCACCTGGGTCAACAAGTGCGATTTCTGATAAAAGCGTGCTATTCTCCACTCAGTGGAGTTGAGGCTCTCTTCAGAAGACCTCAGCAAGGGTTGGTTAGGTTGTGCGGCATTTTTTCTGAGATAATGTTTGCGAAGCTCATTTGCAAAGCCTTGACATTAATCAGTGTGCTTCTTTCCTCCCTGCACATCAGGCACTAGACAAATTCATGACAAAGCAGGGTGTGCACCAAAGCCCCAATGCATTCTGTGTGCCACCCACGCTTGGAATGTCTTTGGGATGTGTCACACGGGGTGTAAATGTGAGCTCAACGTCTTGGTAGTCGCCTGGCTTGGCATAGCGTTCAGGGTGCCGCTCCTCTGTCTGGGAAGCAGTAAGCAGCAGGCTGTCAGGTCGTTAGGTCCCTTGGCTTGATATAGCGTTCAGGGTGCTGCTCCTTCGTCTGGGAAGCATTAAGTCCTAAGGTTTCCTGGCTTTATACACGCTTATCAACATGGCCTGCTTCTCCATCACAGAAGTGTGCTGCAAGCATTCTACACACATGGGGTTGAAACCCCATGCTCGGCAAGCAGCGCACACAGATTAAACCAACAAATATGCGCCACAAGAAGAGAAACTTGGCATGCTGTACAGTGGACCAATTTGTGTGAAATTTGTGCAGCCTTATTACTGGTTTAGGTTATGCTGAATGCAGGGTGCCCTTTTCCCAGACAGGTGCAACATGCACCAACTTATCTGCATGCTAAGAATCCCTCAATTGGGAAAGAATCCTGAGCTTTATGTTCAAGCCTCTTAAGTGATCTAAAAAGGCTTCCACAAGGGTAATGCATAGGTATGAAGTCATTGGCACAAGGGCAAGGGCAATTTATTTCTTAACTCACCCAGAAGTTATTGGGCATCCAAGGCACAGCTGCATCTGGGCCCAATGTCACTCCAGTCCTGCAGGGGAGCAGATGATTATGCATCAGATCTTTGCAGTAAGTCCCGTTGCCAGTGCAATTGCCTTGCTCCTGGTACAGTGTGAACAGGTGAATGTCAAGCAGATGAATGTCAAGCAGATGTCAATGCAAGAAGAAGGAGAAGATGCAACGCCTGCCTTCAGGAGCTGGGGCTTGGGCGCCCTAGTTTGTTCATCCAATTCCTATTGCGCCCACCATCAAGCTTGGCAGCCATTCAAGCTTTGCCCTACACATCAGAGAGCAGAAGCTCACACCCAGCACAGAAACAACAGACCAAGACCGCACAGCGGCAATCTAGCCCCAGCAGCTCAGCGCAACCTCACCAACACTTAGCCGCTCAGCGCAATCAAACTAAGCAGCTCCGCTCTTTAAGCAGCTCAGCGCAACCTCACCAGCACCTAGCCGCTCAGCGCAACCTTAGCTGAGTTGGTTGCTTATAACTAAGCAGCTCAGCGCAACACGCTCGACGCACTTGCGCTCCGATGCCCTGTACTCCGCCTCCACCACGGCCAGCTTCCCCCTCAGCCGGCGGACCTCGTCTTCTGTGAGATCCTTGTTGTGGGTAAGCTGCTCGATCAGTCTGCAGGCCCACAAAGCACCAGGGTGAGTAGCTGTACTGTGGGTCAGGCGCTTGCTCGATTAAATCTGCAGGCCCACAAAGCACCAGAGTGAGTAGCTGTACTTTGGGTCAGGCACTTGCTCGATTGACCTGCAGGCCCACAAAGCACCAGAGTGAGTAGCTGTACTGTGGGTCAGGCACTCGCTCAATTGACCTGCAGGCCCACAAAGCACTAGTGACCTACCCAGAGGCAGCTGCCATACTTAGCGCTGCACGAAAAGGGCAGGTTGGCATAAAGGCAGCCATGTTTTTCTGCAAGCCTTTCCTAGAGATAACAAACTGTTTGCTCCCTTCGCATGCAGCAGACAATCAAAACACTCCAGCAGCAAGGGTGAGTGTTGACCGCAGCCATTGCTGTTTGAAAGGGTTTGCCTCCAGCAGCACAGCGTTTCTGGGACCTGAGCCATTCAAACAGGCAATAAGTGGGGCTCATGGCACGCCTTCATCCTTCCTTTGTCACTCTTCTTCCAGGTTGTGATGCTGGCATTATCTTGCCACAGGGATGGCCAATGATGCATGGTGTGCACATGGGCGGCAAGCGGCCCTGGTGTAAGCCGCTCATGCGCATGCAGTACAAACAGAAAAATATCACAAATGGCTCACTCACGCCTTGGCTTGGCCGGCTTTGTTGGCCATGCGGTCCAGCTCATAGTTGAGCCTGTCCCGCTGCTCTTTCACTGTCATCTTCCCCTGCACCGAGCAAACTCAGTGCACAAGTCAGTGGAAAATCCAATTGCACATCGGACAAGCTTGTGTAAGGAGGTTCACAGGGCGCTGGCGGCCAACACAGAGCCCCCTCAGTGCGCTCAACATAGGGGGGTACACAGCACAAGGAGCAAGGCCCCTGCCTGATGATGTTAATGCACTCGCACCGTAACGCCTTTGGGAGGGCTCCAGCCACCTAGCACCTCAGATACTGCTGCTGCTGCTGCCGTTGCCTGCCTGCCTGCCGAAGTAAGGGCATGCAGGGCCTGTTGCTGTTGTTCTGTTGCAGTCACAGGGTGCTCTCTTGTTTGCCTATCGCCTCCATTGCTAAGTGCGCGGGGTGCTGGGAGTCGCACCTGGGCAGGTCCCAGGTACGAGCTGCCGGCGGGGATGACATTGGGTGACGCAGAAGCAGGCAAGCGCGGCTGGTGGCGTGTGCTTGCACCTGGCTTGCCCCCTTTCACAATGCTGGCGTCCTCGCCCATGGCCTCAGACAGCTGCTTTAGTTCCTGCAAGCGCAGGGCATGCGCTGGAATATCTCCCAAGTGTTGGTATGCGGGGGCACATGCTCCAGGCAGGACAGCTGGCACGTAGAGTGAGGAAGAAGGCTTATGATCGAAGAGCCATAAAGCAGAGAGCTGTATAATGGCAGAGGAGTTGCTTTAGCCCTCCAGGCCAAGTTTTAAGCCTGTGTGTGTGTGTGTGTGTGTGTGTGTGTGTGTGCGGCTTGGCTTCTTGGAGCCAGCGTGGACATTGGCTTGGGGCCAGGAGGGATGGAGCCAGCATAGACATTGCCAAGAGCACATGGCAGCAGATAGAGGCCCGGATCGCTTATGAGCTACCCCCAGCATGCTGCACCCATGTTGATGCAATAACATCCCAAGGTTGCAATGCATGCTTGCCCTTCAAAGATCAGAGCAACCCATCTAATAGCAATGTTTGCCTGCTTCACGCAAGCCGCCCTTGTCCATTATCGTTGACATTATGAAACGGCACCTGGATCTTTTTCTTAATGGTCTCTCTGTGGCCAAGGGGCAAGATGTTAAGGCCCTTCTGCATCTGGTCGTCCGTGAGCTTCACGAGCAAAGGGCCATCAACCCTGCAAGAGCGCAAGACGCACTGCATCATAAGCAGAAGCCAAGCTGCCTCCCACGCCATGCAGACCTTTACACCCAAGCAACATGCTTGGTGAAGGTAACGGAAGAAGGCCCCCATTTCTTGGAGCACTCGCAGTATGGTCGTGTAGGGCACTAGACTACAACTTGAAGCGTCCAGTCCACAGTTAGAAGCCCGAGACAGGTGTCTTTCAATTGGGTCATGGGTTGCAGCCTGTATAACCCTGTGTCGAAGGAGAAATCGCAAAGTTTCATTTGGGCTTGTGCAGGAGCATCGCAATGGCTACAGATTGTTCGCAGGATTTGAGGAGCTTGTCTGGCCCTTTACCCCACCTGTTGTGTGCAAACTTCTTGCGGTAGTTCAGGAAGCCAATGGACTCAATCCAATTGCACACATCCAGCACGTCCCATGTTGAGATGTGTCTCTTGCAAGCTTCAGCTACAGCGGCGTCAAGGCGGCCCTGCAAGGCGGTTTAAATGCATCAAAGGAAAGGCTGACAGGTTGGCCGATCTTATTGCAGGTATAGCATTTGGGCATAAGCAAGATTGATGTACAGATTATGTTATGTTGGGCTCGAAACAGGCTTGGCAGTCAACAGCAAGCACACAGCACCAGGCCTAATTGTCACCTATGCTCACTGGCACAAAAGCCATGTATGGTGCATGCTCTAGGCAGACACACCCCAGACATCGATGAATACAGTGCAAAAGCATCAGCATCTCCTGATCAGTCACCGAGGTGCATGGCACCTGCCCTCACCTTCATTGTATCCTCGAAGTTCTGGCCTTTTTTGACTTTAGTCCCTGCGGAGCTCGGCCGAGTTGCACCAACCCTGAGCGCAGCATAGGAATTGAGAAAGAACGCCTTGAAGCAGCTGCATTTGACAAGCCTCCTGTGCGCAAACGGTATACTCATCAAATCTAGTTCTATCCTCAACAGCACTATTGAAGCCCGTAAACTCCATTGCTGTCAGAGCAGGGGCCTCAGGGCTTGCCACTGCCTCTGCCAAAACGGAATCAATCCCAAACATTGAGCAGGCTGCAAACTGCAGGGCGGTCCTTGCATCAGCGCCAGCACACGCCTGGGCTTGCTCATCAGCCATGCTGGACATGCACTGGGTCACCAAGGCCGAAAGTGCGCGCCGTGGAAGCTTGCCCCATACATCACCTAGACAGAGACTCCCTGCTTTTGTCCAAGGAGTAGTCCTCGCTGTACTCCAGCCTTGTGCCCACCGGGAAGCGCGCTGAGAATGGTGGGATGCCATGCCCCTCCTGCACCACAAGCATCATGACGTGTCTGTCAGCCCTTGAGGGCCCAAAACACAAAGCACACCCTGACAACTTTCCATGAAGTATGTTGCTTGGATCCCTTTGGCTCTTTTGGACATTACCATACTTTGGTGCAAAGGCGTTCCTAGGCTGACGTGAAAAGAGATGGCTGTCAACCAGAATCCTGACCTACTCTATGAGCAGCAGCAGCACAGGAGAGAGCCTTGAAAGTGTGAGCAGACTAGAAATGCACCAAAATGGTGCTCATCCTTTAGACTGTAGCCAGCATACCAATGCGACACAACTCTGCACGCGCTGCGGCCCATAAAGCCCAGGCCTTGCTTGTGAGGTTTCGGCAAGGACACACTCACTTGTGAAGAGTACTCGTCCTCTGTGAGCGTGCCAGACTCCTCTTGCATGGGCCTCAAGGAGCCGTGTATCGTTGAATACTGCACGAGGGGGAAGCACAGTCCAGCGGATGTGAGGATGGATGGAACACCAGTCCTATTCTTGAGGGCACATGCTCTGCATCTGAGAACCCTCAGCAGCCTAGCACGAGGCACAAAGGTATCAGCTTGTGTGTGTGTGTGTGTGTCTGTGTGTCTGTGAGCACACAAGTGTTGCTTTGCCAGAAGCAGTTGATGGCGTGGCCTCTCACATTTCAGGGGGACGCGCAGCGCTCCGGCCAGACGCTCAAGATAAGATGACATGACACTGAGCAGCAGATCTAGCAACAGGCATGAGAGCAGGCTCGGTGATACCCCTCAAATCTGGACCTGGTAAGGGTGCGAGGCTGAGGAAGGGGTTTGCTGCCAATGCTGGAATGTGATGGCTGAGGAAGGCGTGGCAGTGGGGCTGGAGCCATGGTATGCCTGCGTCCAGACAAGCAAGCAAACGCACAAAGCAGCACAAGTGGCAGTGTATTGTACAGTGAATGTGCCAAACCCGATGCGCCCCACAGCCTGACCTATTTGCCTTAAAATTCACATTTGAGCAAACCTTAATGGGCACTTCAGGCACATATCTTTCCGGGTGCTAGTTTTGGTTGCACAGGGCCTGCCAGGCGCCTCATCCAAACTAACTTGCGAGGGCACCAGTTTCGAAAAATGACATTCCTATCAGGCATTCCAAGGCGGGAAGAGCGCTGGGTCCCACAAAGCCAGGGAGCTGCGCTAGCTTTTACCCAGCACACTGGGCCCGGTGCAGGACAGCCATCAATCCCCGCAGCCCATGTGCAAGGCATCGAAGCCGTTGTGCAGGTTTGCCTAACAGACTGAGCTTGCGCGAGTCCCATGCTGCACTCACAGAGTATGGAGCCTGCTGCATGACTGCTCCGTAGGGGTTGTAGGGGTGACGGGACTGTTGGGATGCAGGCACAGTCGAGACCCAGCCCTCGCCACTGCCCTCAGCGTCTGGCCCAAAGCTGCCGCTGTGCGTGAGCCACCGCACCGCATTGCAAAAGATGGGCAAATGTGATGGTCCATGACAACAGGGCGTCCATGTCTCATGCTCAAAAGTGCCAGGCGTCACTGCGCGCTGCGCGCGCGTTTTGCACATGCACATGCACATGCAGAGCATCGAATGAACAGAGTCCATGAACACCAAGACGGAGGTGTTTCACTCGTAGCCCATGTTATCACATCTGCAACAGCATGCGCTCCTCCCCTCCTTCTGGCCAATCCTGTGTGATGACGGCATGGCAATGTGTCCCGCATGTCTCTTCTGTGCAGGCAACCTAGCAATTCTGTCTGCGTCAGGGTGGTCACCAGGTTTCCAGGAGTAGCTGCCACCCACAGAGTGCGTGCCTGACGTTCCTCGCCACTCACTCAGGACACCGCGCCCATCTGCTGAACAAGTCACCGGTCGCAGGAGGCGCGCCCGAGCCTAAAGCACACAGCACTTGCTCCGTCACCAAGCAGTCCCTGCGGGCAGCAGGCGTGCGCTGACCAACAGCACGGCATGCGCTCGCACCTGCTGTAATCACTGCTGTAGTTGGTAGGCTGCCCAGTAGCACCCTTGAGCCCCAAGGTGACTGCTGCACTTGCTGAACGCCCTGGTGTGCTTGCATACTGCGCAGCGGCGTGGTCGGCTTGGTCTGACAGGCCTGCATGCGCCACGCAAGCAGCATGCTCCCCTGACAGGCTTGCTTGCATCTCGCTGCCAGCATGCTCCCCTCACAAGGACACTACTTTGGGGTCTTGGATACGCCTGCGCGCCCCTGGCACATGAGCGGACGACAATTTGATCTAAGGCACGACCGCGAGCTGCTTTGGCCCGGCATGCGCTCTGCTGATCCTTGGCTTGCACCAAAGTATGAGACGGAGCAGCAGCCATGGCAACTGTGCTCTCCGCGCGGATTCCACAGAGCGCACACGCCATCCAGGTCCATGCAGCGGGGCACTCTCAGTCAGGAGGCACTCTAAGTCAGGAGGCACTCTAAGTCAGGAGGCACTCTAAGTCAGGAGGCACTCTCAGTCAGGAGGCACTCTAAGTCAGGAGGCACTCTAAGTCAGGAGGCACTCTCAGTCAGGAGGCACTCTAAGTCAGGAGGCACTCTCAGTCAGGAGGCACTCTAAGTCAGGAGGCGCCCCACCATGCTTTTCCTGTAGCAGTCTCTTGTCCAAGTGCAATCAATGGCCACGGCCTTGTCCAAGAGCATTCAATGGCCAAAGTATTGTCCGAGAGCATTCAATGGCCAAAGCATTGTCCAAGAGCATTCGATGGCCAAAGCATTGTCCAAGAGCAATCAAAGGCCGCAGCATGGCATGCCACACAACATTGGCCGTCGGTGGCTTTTGGGGCTAGGCAGCTGTGTGCTGCACCCCCCTCGGAGCTGCTGGAGTTCTGTCATCTTGCACTGACTAGACCTACTCAGGGAGGAGTCTGCATAGGTGCCAGAGGCCAGGCTGCCTCCTCCTTGCCGCGCCACAGGAGATGTGCTGGCGGGAGGGGCATCGTGGAGGCCTACGACGGCGCCGCTCTTTGGGGGCAGAGGAGGGGTGTGGCCTTGGGAGGGAGGTTGGGCTCCGGCTGCGACGGGGGGCCTGCCGGAACTGCGAAGCAGCCAGAGTTGCGCAGTCTGAGAGGGGGCTTGGGGGTTTGGAGGTGCTTGTCCACTGTGCACGCATGTGCCAGCAGGCGCGGGGGCTGTCAGGGGTATGTCTGAAAGGGAAATTTGAGGGCTGCAACAGCATAACTTGAGGGCTGCAAAGCATGAATTAAGAGCTTCTGAAATTGTGAGGCATGGTCGCCAAAAGGGTGCCTTGCCAATGCCCATAGACAGAACAACAGGTTTCCCACGTGGCAGTCCTACTGGCGGCAAGCTGCAGGGCTGCTAGCTCTGAAAATCAGCACAATCAGGAAGCAATGAGGGCCTGCGTACCTGAGCAAGTCTCCCCCCTCCAGAGAATCCATGCTGGGATCCTGGTAGTGGGGCTGCAGGACAGATGGAGTGTAGAGCATCACCATCACGACCACAGCCCATTTGATTGTGTTTAGAGCTCTGACTGCAAGATCTATTTAGCAAGTCATTAAGACAGGTAAGATACTGTTGGGCACACCTTTTGCACTGACTTGGGACTTGCTTGAGGAGCATCGTCAGCCTGACCGTGTCCAGGGGTGGGGGCAGAGGCAGCATGCAGTTTAAAGTGTTAAGGTCCGCAGGTGTGTAGAGTTGCATGTGTATGTATGTAGGTGGGCACTTGAAGGCTTGTCGGTGCACATACTAGAGCTTTGTTACAGAGACATTGCGCATGTTTTTAAAAGCAGAAAGAAGCAGCTGTCGCGCACTTTCTCCGGCGGCCCAATGTTAACATGCTTCTTCCTGGTTGTGTGCTTTTCAGATTCAAGATTGTAAGCAAACATCATGCTTGTATGCAGAGAGCTTGTATTTGCTCATGCAATGGCATACTGCATGGTGTGGAGACGGACATATGCAAGGGCTCTGATGACGTGTTATCTCTTTAATCCTGTTTAGTGTTTAGGTGATGTTTGTATTGTGTATCTTGATTTGTGTGTAGATGTGCATGGTATGTTTGCGTCTTTCTGTGTCGTGTGCGCACGTACATTATTTTATGCGCATGTCTGCACGTGTGCGTTTTTGTTGTGTGCGCGGCGCACGTGTGTGTGTATGTGTGGGTGTGCGTGTGTGCATGTGTACGTGTGTGTATGCGTTTGTATGCGTACACACGCGCGCGTGTGT
>LFCJ01004211.1_pt1 | contig 10551 bp, 12 predicted proteins | sample 643141 | NCBI WGS metagenome assembly LFCJ01 (sample SAMN03766243, study PRJNA286221) | soda lake metagenome | biome: soda lake; feature: Kulunda steppe; material: water; isolation source: sample B1-Br-g2 brine of Lake Bitter-1 | place: Russia: Kulunda steppe | collected 2010-07 | reverse complement strand
TATTCCGTTCTCCCTTGGGTTCGTGATTGCGGGCGTGAGTCTCGTGCTTACAATTCGGTGGACGACGACATTTCTCGTGCGGTGGATGCGCGAAGCGTTGGTGATTGATTACACTCGTGAGATTCAGACACAGGCTTTTGACAACGCATTGGATGCACGAATTGCGTATTTTGACCGAGAGGGTTCTGATGACATTCTCAATGCGATCGTGACGCAGGCGGAGTATGCTGGTCGAACGATCAAGTACGTGGTTGATCTGATCGAACAGTCGTTTTTGTCGGTCATGTATCTCGCAGTTGCATTCATTGTTTCTCCGGGGCTGACTGTCTTTGCACTCGTCTTTCTTGGAGGCTTTACTGTTGTGTTTCGGTACGTGCTTGAACCAGGTTATGAACTCGGAGAGAAGGTTGCCAACGCGAACGAAGACGTCCAACAGACTGCTCAAGCCGGAACCCAAGGAATTCGTGACACCAAGTTATTTGGCTTGAAGTCGGAGCTATTTGATGATTTCATTGGTGCAGTCAAGCAGTTTGCTGATTCGAGTATTAGATTGCGTCGGAATGAACAAGCGATCTCGAGTTATTACAACCTCTTGACTGCGGTGTCGGTCTTTATTTTAATTTATATGGCCGTTGCCGTCGCGAATCTATCGCTCGGTGCCCTTGGGGTGTTCTTGTTCGCCATGTTCCAGCTCGGGCCGAAAGTGAGTAATCTGAACTCGCTCTTCTATAAGGTCGAAAGCAACCTGCCGCACTTGGTTCGCACACAAGCGTTCATTGACGAACTTGAATCAAACGCTGAGCCACAGGGTGTTTCAGAGGAGGTTCCAGATGAGATTCAAACTGTCGAGTTTGACGAGGTTCGGTTCTCGTATCGAGGCCAAGATGGTGAGGCAGTCTCAGGTGTTTCATTTAGCTTTGAGAAGGGAGATTTCATTGGGTTTGTGGGACAGTCTGGAGCAGGGAAGTCGACGCTCATCTCACTTTTGACACGGATGTATGAACCCACTGGTGGGGAGATTTGTGCGAATGGTCGCCCCATTAGTGCAATGGATATCGATGAGTGGCGGTCTCGAATTGCAGTGGTTCGCCAGAGTCCCTACATTTTCAACGATACGCTGCGGTACAACCTGACCATTGGAAACCGTGACGTGTCTGAGCAGGAGTTGGATCAGGTTACTCGAATCGCCAAGGTCGACCAGTTCTTTGACGAACTGCCCGATGGGTATGAGACCCAACTTGGTGACGAGGGAGTGCGGTTGTCTGGCGGACAGAAACAGCGAGTGGCGTTAGCACGGGCGTTGTTGAAGGATGCTGAGGTGTTGGTGTTAGATGAAGCGACGAGTAACCTGGATTCAAATCTTGAACAGGAGGTCCAACAGGCGATCGAAGCCATGGAGCGAGACTACGCGATTGTTGGGATTGCTCATCGGTTGTCGACCGTACAGAATGCTGATCAAATTTATACGATTGAGGAAGGAGAAATTATTGAGGCAGGTCGACATGCTGAGTTGATGGAGAATAAGGGGCAGTACGCAGAGTTGTACAAGATACAGTCACAGAGTGTGTAGGCTAGTCTATTAGGGCACTATCTAGTTAGCGACCTCCTCGACTGACGTTCGATTGTCTAGCGCCTGATGTGGTCGTTGGCGGTTATAATAATGTACGAACTGCGAACACCACCGTCGAACACTTGATCGGCTGCCCACCCACGAGTTATGAAAACGGTCGATATTCATTTTAATTGTCAGAAACCATTTTTCGACTAAGTTTCAGTCTGTATAATCACACCGCCCGCTGAGTCCTAATCGAGCAAGGACATTCTGATAGCCGAAGCCATCGACGAGATACACGGCCTCGGAGAGGTCGTGTTTCTCGGAGAGACCATACAAAAACGCAGCAGCTGGATCAATGCTGTGAGATCCGAACAGATCGACACCCAGAATTAATTTTGTGTTGAGGTTTATTGTAGCATACAATCAAGATTATTCGCCGTTAATTTTGGCAGCGGTTTCGTCTACCGCGACCCGCTTCAGCTTCGTCTCAGGAGGATCGGGAACGCTGTCTGCTACTCGATGCACCCGGTGAAAGATCGTCTGATGAGAGCGTTGAACGCCGAATAGTCGGAGAAAATCTTGTGTTTCTCTGAGCGAACAACCGGTCGCGTGGAGCCGAACAATGAATGCCTGACGGGCTTCGCCGTTCGCTCTTGTTCCCAACATTCAACATTTGCTGTATCCAACGTCTCTCTGAGCAGTTCTGGCGACAGCATGAACAATTCAAACCACGAACTGCTCACTTCTCAAACTGGCTTAACTAGACTGTGCCTGTAATAGCGAGTAAATTCGGACGGAAAATATCCAATAGCACTATATCTTAATCCTCATAACGATTCGATATGGCAAAAAGAGGCGTCTTCTACATCGCAACTGGCAACGAGTTCGTCGCTGAAGCCGAACTCTCTGCACAGTCGGTTCGGGACGCGATGCCCAAGACCCCGATTGCGATCGCGACAGATGTCAAGCCTGACTTCAACTTTGATTACGTAATTGAAATCGATGATCCGGACTACAGCTTTACTGACCAGATATCAAACCTCCACCTTTCCCCGTTTGATCGGACGCTTCATCTCGACACGGACATCTATATGTATGCCAGTGCTGAGGAACTGTTCGACGTGCTTGATCGATTCGACATCGGGGTCGCCCACAACCACGACCGGAGCGCTTACGATCCGCCGGGAGTCCCAAATAGTTTCCCAGAGTACAATACGGGCGTCGTCTCGTACCTGAACGACGACAAGCTCCGCAAGTTTACTGAGTCGTGGAGTTCGGTCTATGACGATCTGTATGACGGTGACAACCCAAAAAATCAACCCTCGTTTCGCAAGAGTCTCTACGAATCGGACCTACGAATCGCGACACTCCCACCAGAATATAATCTCATGGTTCGATATCCCGGGCACGCGATCGGCGAAGTCAAAATGTTCCACGGCCGACTCCTTGATATTGATACGCCTGGTGCAGGGAAGTATACTGATGTCGAGAAGGCTACCGAGAAGATCAACTCAACGACCGATCATCGTGTATTCACACAGCTTGGCGGAATTTCTGTTCAATCAAACAACGAGTCTAACCCAATCAACCGAATCCGAATGAGTATTTGGCGGCACGGGGTCCTAGGTACATATCGGCGCGGAGTCTCGAAGGTTCGCCAACAGATATCACAAGTGGATCGCTCTTAGATAGACGCTCTTCGTTTGGTAGTTTAGCGGATACGTTGGCGGCGACGCAATCGATGAGGCCATGGATCGGTGCGCCGGTCAGGTTCAGTGAGCGAAGGAACCCGTAGGTGCGAGTGGCCTGCTCCAATCTCTGCTTGGAGAGGCCACGGAACTTCTCAAGCCATGGCTGTAACAGTGACCAGAGACACTCTACTTGGTTTGTGTGAACGCCTTCTTCGGAGACGTATCCTTCGTCGTGGACGACGTACCGGTGATCATGCTCCATTCCTTGGTAGGCGGGCAGTCTATCTGCATTCGGTTAACACTGTCAGTAATATTCGCAGGTAGGTTAAAGTCTCTAACCGACCGGTCGTGGTACCAAACTCGGTTATTTAATTTAATTTTCCGGCAACTGAAGCTTCTCACACGGTACTATATAAATATCTTACTCGCCTAGGTGATATACGAAAGGGCCTTCGCCCTTCCGCCCATATAGATAGATGCCCATTTCTTCGTGTGCATCTTCGAAGCCACTCTTTTCTATTTTGCCTTCGTAAATATATGACATTATATGTTCGATGGCATCGGCCGATGAATTACGCTTAAGTATTATTTCCCTGAATAGCCAAAATAGAGAACGGTATCGGCTTAGTGGAACTAATGAAATCCACTGTAAACTAGGTTTTGCTATCTCAACCCATTCTTTGTATACTTTTGTTCTACAAATATGTGGGTTATTAGAATATGTGGACGTTTTTGTCAACGGTATTCCATTTCCATCTCCTTCTTGTATTATTTTATCATCTCTGGCTATCTTATTCACTCTTTTATTAAATCTTAAATAATTTAATTTGGAGTTTACTTCAAATTCTGTTATTATGTTTGATAGGCTTTCATTTATACATACCTCCCAATCGTGCTCTAAAAAAAATGTGTATGGTGTGTCTATTTGCTCAAGTCCTTTTTTTACACAAGACCTCAGCCCCTCACCACTTACGATAATAATTTTAATACCGCTCTCTTGGCAGTATTTCTTAAGATTTCTTTTGTACTCAATATGCTTCTGTTCCGGATCTTTTGGCATGTCATACAGGAGAATTTTATCACAATCCAAACACTCCGGTAAACAATTATATAAGCTATTTAGTGTTTTTTCGTATAGTTTTACACTGGGTGGTTCAAGGTGAGAATTTTTTTCTAACTTCTCAGTGAAGTGTGTTACAGACAAAATCGTAATCTTATTTGAAGGATCGTTCACCATATTATCTTCTTTGTTCATTGAAAACACGAACTTCTTCTTAGTAGTGCTTACGAAACTAGATCCAGTACCTCACAAAGAGTCTTCGGCTAACAGCTTCTGACAGGTGAGTTCACTGCCGAAACAGTAGCTGGACTTGGGGTTGACGCTTATTCATAGCCAACGATGCCACGAATCTGTCGGAGTTGCCGGCGGAAAGCTGCCGACACGGCAACGTTGCCACTGCTTGAAGACTCGTCCGGGCGGTGATTATCGCTCGAACCAGTGGTCAGGTGACCGATTCGCTGGGATTGACCGCCGAACTGAGAGAGCGTTGCACGCGGCGTGAGTGACCTTTCAAATGATCGGGATCGGCGCAGTTGTTCTGAGTCTCGGATCCCGTAACCGGACACCACTACAACCGTGTGGAGGGAGAAACTATGAGAATCTCTGCTTCCTATAATCTGTTCGGAGATCAAGGCTAAAGATACCCTTGTTATACAAACAAAGCGTTCCGATACTACATCTCATTTTGTATTTTCCCACACAATTTTTTGAATGTTCCTAAAATACCCTCATTGGCAATGTTATACCTCAATTTAAATTGTAGCGATACGTCATCCTCGGTTACTATACCCATAGGCCAGCCTTTCTTTGTTATCACCCGCCTTTCAGATTTATTATTAATACATTGCTCAAGTTTTTTAAATGATGAGGGATGTCTTCCGTGGATGATTTTTACCTCCCTATCAATCTTTGCAAGGTATGGTATCCGAAGGTTATACTCTTGAGGCAACGGGAAAAGCCTGATATCACTATCATACAGGCATTGGCGAAACGCGATCTGGTTCCGGGACATATCAACTTGGTTCCTGTACAATTCTTCCCAGTTATTGAGGAGGGTTTTTACTTCGTCTGATTTTCTAATCACTATAACCCCTGTATTAAATTCGTAAAAACTACTTGGGGTTTCGGGAAGATCAAATTCTTTCTCTGTAGATAGTGTACCGTAATCTTTGGTCAGATTTTCGTTAACCGTGACACCTAGGTCAAAAAAGTCGAGTGGCTCAAATACCTCCTCAATATTAGTACAAATATATGTGTCTGAATCCAAAAACAACGTCCTTTCATACGGGAGTTGATCAAAACTCGGAATGCTATCACCAGGGTCATGACGTACTGAATCTAAAACTCTGGTTGTATCAAATACTCCATGTTCACATTCGACATCCGAAAAGAGAGCTATCGGTAAATCATTATATCTTTTTAAACTCGTTGCGGATTCTATCGCCTCTTCAAGGTATTTTTCCCCTGTAGCAATATATACTACTCCCTTGTCCATTTTGGCACTTACCAGAATAGGGCTTCGATATTTATATCCTTCTATCACCTTGTCAGCAGACAAACCCCTCCAATATATATCTGGAGGATAGTTATGTGCCTCTCGACTGAATCGCATACAACTCCGCGTACTGTCCACCGTTATCAATCAATTCCTCGTGCTCGCCAGTTTCGATGATCTCACCCGCTCCCACGGTATAGATCCGATCGGCGTTCTTCACCGTCGACAGTCGATGCGCAATCCCCACCATCGCATACCCCCGACCCATACTCTCAATCGACTCCTGGACCTGTTGTTCCAGACTCGAGTCGAGGTTGCTCGTCGCTTCGTCGAGTACCAGCACCTCCGCGTCCTTCAACAACGCTCTCGCCAGCGCCACTCGCTGTTTTTGTCCGCCGGACAACCGAACCCCGTCGTCACCCAGTTGCGTCTTGTAGCCGTCGGGAAACTCCTCGAGGAACTCGTCCACCTTCGCGATCTCACAGACTTGATGAAGCTCCACATCGCTTACCTCCCGAGGGAGCTGATGCACCGCGAGTCAGAGGTGGGTCAGCTCTCTCGTGCGTTTCAACCGGCACTCCGTGATCTGCTTCCCATAATACTCTGATCAGCGGGCCTAGCGGTGTCGGGAAAACGGTGCTTGCGCGCCACACACTCGATCGCCCCGAAGACCGTGCTCCGGTCACGCACGCCCATATCCGAAGCCTGGGCAAGAGTACCGGTGCGATCCTCCGCGAGGCACTCCGCCAACATCCTGCCGAGATCAGCAAGCAGTTTTCTAGGAACACCCCCGACGTCTCCCAACTCCTCCGTGACACCGTCGAATACCCATTCGTCGTGATTCTCGATCAGGCAGACAACATCCACGATCACGATGTAATCGATCATCTTCACGCTATCCCCCGTACCTCGATCGTCGTGATCTGCCATAACCCGCAGTCGTGGCTCGCCCAGGTACCGACAGACGATAGATACTCTTTCGACGGTGATCGCCACATTCAATTGCGTCGGTACGGCACTGATGAACTCGCAGATATCCTCGAGTCCCGTTCGAATCAGGGCCTTCGGAGCAAATGGTTACGCAAGATCAACTTCAAACGATCGCGAACCACGTCGCTGGCGTCGCTAGATTTGGGATCCAGTCACTCTACGCGGCAGCAGAACTGGCGGTCGAACGCTCTCGTGAAACGATCTGATCTGGTGACATCGAAGATTCGTACAATCGTGCGCTCCACCGCATCAGACAGTCGAACTTAGACTCGCTCCCACTTCATTATCACATCGATTGTTTATTTCAGGGTTCTTTTGCGTGATCTGTCTGCTCACTACGCCTCATTATTGCCCGGCCGACAAAATAGCCTGGATTTATAATAAACTAAACCAAATTAGAAATGGAGATGATGTTGGACAAACCGAAAACACTACCGCAAAGGAGGTTTGTCACAGGCTGCAAAGATTACCTCTAAATATTTCACGAAATCCATTTTACCTGCACCCATTCGTTTGATGGTACAACCGACTTCTATACACTTCCATAGCCGCTTCCGACACCGTTGGAACGTTTTCAATGATGATTGGGATATGCTTATCATCTTAGATACGTGCCGGCCCGATGCTCTCAAGCGTGTCGCTCCTGAGTTTGATTTCATTGACGATGTTGACAAGCGGTGGTCCGTAGGGTCAACATCGATGGAGTGGATATTAAACACATTTGATCGTCAGTATAAAAAGGAGATTGCGAAAACAGCGTATATTACGTCGAACCCGCATGCCATGACTGTTCTTGAAAACGGATTCGAACGTAAACCATCCGGTGAACTTGGCCGAAGTAGCCGAAGAATCCCTCGATATTCCGTTTCTGAACCAGTAAGTCCCGATGCATTTCACACCTATATCACACTTTATGATATGTCTAAAAATGAATATCCCTCTCCACGCGCAGTTACTAATCACACAATTAAGACTGATCGTCATGATAACCCAGGTCGGATTATCGCACACTATATGCCGCCACACACTCCGTATCTTGCCCGTATGGAAGACGGTCAAATCGAAATAAGTGATGAGAGTCGCTCATACACAGATTTTGATGCCTATTTGGATAACCTTCGGTGGGCATTGACAGAAGTAGAACTCCTTCTTGATAATGTTGATCGAGATCGAGTCATCATATCAGCAGACCATGGGGAAAATTTCTTCTTGAGATCCATACGTGGCCGACATCCAGCAGGTATGATTGACCCTGCCGTCCGACGTGTCCCTTGGGCTAAGACAAGTGCCGTTAATAAAAACACTCATCAACCAGATGATTTTGAACAAGAAAGGGCAGCTCCAGAAGAGATACTTGAAGCGCTTGGATACCTATGACTCTTAGTAGAGCATTAGCTAACAAGACTACCCAGGAATTTGGATGGTTACGGTCCCACTATCCCAATCGTACTGCGACTTCTCGTAATCGCCGTCGTAGTCGGGTCTATACGGGTCGTTGTGAGTCCCCTCTCCGATTATCTCGACTTCTGTTGTCTCTGTCATAGAGGCCTCCTTGTGATGTTGTTAAACAAAACGTCTCCATCGTCACTCCAAAACCCAAACTGACCATCGCTATATGTGTTATCGGTGGCGGTAACATCCCCTAATTCGGTCCCATCTAACTCGTAGGCGCGGAAATTTATTTCATAAAAATAGAAATCCGCTTCAGTTCGATACCACGTGTCTACCGATAGATCATCAACGCTTGTCGATGTGAGCTCTGTTGCCGATCCGTACTCTCTGATCCTAAGGCTCATATAATCATCACCGATATCAAACCGCAACTCGCACCAATTGTCCGAATCAACGACAAACGTAAACCCGTAACTCCGAGCCTCTAACGCCTTTAGATACATCGTCGCCCCCTCTCCACGAGTCCAATCAATAGCCGATGACCCCCCAACATTAAACCTTGATGTGTCAAATCTGAAGGAATAATCTCCAAACAATTCATCCTCGTCTGAAACAGTAACTTCGTCAGAGTCACTCCGATAAATGTCTCAGTGGGACATGTCCTTATCCTCAAAAGCCACATCCCATCGGAATGTCTCACGGTTAGCTTCTGTGGTTGCGTTAACTGAGGACTCTGTACTGACCGATCCTGATCGAACATGAGGGCCCACCGTAGAATTGCGTTTATTTTGTGTATGATTGTGTATTGGAACCAATCATCGACTTCACTGAAACTCACTCCTTTGATCATTCCGTCATGTTTCTCTACTGCTTCGATATCGACTTCAAGTCACTCAACATCCTCTCCTGATACAATTGAAGCTGAATGGATGGTTGATCATGTAGTTCCTCGAATAAAGACAGATTTTCAATTACTTCTGGTCGCATGAAACGGTAAGCAGTGGGTGAAAGGTATTTTCGCATATTTATTTCAGACTATTTGTCAATACTCTGTTTTACTAATTTGGACTCCGTGTGGTGATATTCTTATCATACAGTTGTACAAACGATTTGATCATTTGGTTTAGTGTGAACTCTTCATGTGCTACCCGGCCCGCGGACTGACCCAGACGATAGCCATACTCTGTATCAGACAACAATTGAGCAATCTGATTTCCAAGAGATTGAGAGTCTGCTACAGGAACGTGGAGACCGTTTTCTTCATCGATGATAAGCTCTGCATTTCCATCAACAGGTGTTGCGACAATCGGTAATTCTGCAGCCATCGCCTCAAGCAGAGCACCAGGTAATCCTTCGAAATGGGACGGAAAAACAAAGACATCCATTAAATCAAGTAGTGCGGGAATATCATCTCTTGTCCCTAAAAGATGAACTGAGTTCCAGACATCCAGTTCACGAGATCGGTTCTCAAGTCCATTCCGCTCTGGACCGTCTCCAACAATCACTAAGTGAGCATTTGGGTGTTCATTTAGTACTAGTGGCCACGCTTCAAGCAGATCATAGTGTCCTTTGCGTCGAATCAGTCGACCAACAGTCCCAACAACTGGCGCATCTGATGGAATGTGTAAGGATTTTCGAAACGCTGGTGTCGCTGTGCCATTTTTGTATTCTTCTAAGTCACGTCCGTTGTGAATAACTGAAACAGCGTCAGACTTGACGCTGTGTTCCGTAATGAAGTCAACACCTGCTTTAGAATTAGAAACAATCTCGTCTGCAAGTCGGTGTGTGATGTGTCGAACTGCCGTTCGGATTGTACTCGGAGTATTTGGAACTGCACGCACGCCAGTAATCACGGTTGTATTTGGACTGAACAACCCAGCGAGCGTCGCAAGTGTGTTGTCATAAAAAAGGAATGACTGGAGAATATCGGGGTTTTCGCGTCGAAGTGCAGCTATGAACTGAATTGGAACCAAAATATCGGTCTTGCTCGTAGCATCCAGTGATCGGATAGTGACATGATCGTCGACTTCCGATGTGAGTGGGCCTGGTTTAGAGATCGTCCATATAGTAATTTCGTACCGGCTAGAATTAAGATTATTTGCAAGATCAACGAGCGTCCGTTCTGCGCCCCCGACACTAAGCGTCCCGATGAGATACCAGAGTTGGGTTCGGCTGCTATTCATTTCCAGATACCTGTAGGTTCTACTATGAGATATTTAAGATGTCGTCATTAACTGAACTGTTTCGCGAAATATAAAATACGACGAATTAGTCAATATTATGCAGTTGAGGCTTCTGATAGTCGACAAGGATTGTATATGCTGATTTTCCCGACAATAGTCGCATTCTTTTTACTTCTAATAACTAC